>WNEL01000020.1_pt1 | contig 64199 bp, 65 predicted proteins | sample 5399991 | NCBI WGS metagenome assembly WNEL01 (sample SAMN13153325, study PRJNA577476) | soil metagenome | isolation source: 20 cm grassland meadow soil pre-rain plot 2 | place: USA:California | collected 2015-09-08
TGTCGCGGGAGTGCTGGGAATTGTTGTGCTAATGGCCTGCTACTTTCCCGCGAGCCGGGCTTCTAGCGTCGATCCAATGGTGGCCTTGCGTTACGAGTAGTTCGCAAGCTCTCGCTCAATTGTCGGCGGCTTGCAACCTAGTCACTGTCAAAATCGTCCGAGCTTCCCCTGAACTCGCACAGCAACCCTCCGGCTCAGTGGAGCGTAGAGGTGCCGATCGCTGCCACAGGCCGCGCGAGGTACATGAAGCACGCACCGGAGGCCTACTTTGCGGAGGACGCGGCGAAGGTCGCGGCGAGCCTCACCGGCGAGTTGGATCGCGAGCGAGAGGCTAGGGCGGCGGCGGCGAGGGCGAACCTTCGGAGAGCCTGAATGCCACGAAACTGCCCCCAAAAGTGCCCTCAGTTGTCCGGCCCGTGGAAGCGCCTGGTCGCGGTGGGTTGAGAAAGCTCAGTGTTCTAGCCATTTTCTAACCCCACGGCGCCGTAGCCAAGTGGTAAGGCAGAGGTCTGCAAAACCTCTATTCGTCGGTTCGATTCCGACCGGCGCCTCTCAGTCGGCTGCGAGGAGCGAACCGTGCGTCTCAACCTCCCTGTCTCCGTCCTCGGCGCTCTGCTGCAGCTCCTCCCGGCCAGTGCCGGGGCTCAGATGCTGTCGCAAGACCAGCGCATCCGCGTAACCGTCCAACAGCTCGAGCTCCGGCGCCACGCAGGCCGGCTCGTCTGGCTCGACGCCGACTCACTCATCCTCGCGGGGTCGGGCCAGCGATGGGTGGTACCTCGGCACTTGGTGACTCAGGTCGACTCGTCCCGCGGTGAGCATGGGCACGCCCTCCTCGGCCTCGCCGTCGGCGGCGCCGTCGCCTTTGTGGTCGGGGCGATCCTCTTCAGCCCGGACAGCAACGCCTGCACCGGGTCCGGTGACTACGCCGAGAATTGTCGGCTGTATCGGGCAGGGATCGTCGTCGGCGGCGCCGGCTTGGGCGCCCTCGTCGGAGCGCTCATCCGCACGGAGCAGTGGGCCCCGGTGCCGCTCGACGCGCTGCGGTTCCGCGGGGCAACCAACTAGCCACACCACCCATCTCAACGCCCGGGGCGCAAGCCCGAGCGGCCTAGAATGGTCGGCTCACCGAACGATGGGGGTGCAATGTCGCCTTTGGGACGTACGCTAGTGGCGAGTCTTGCCGTGACGTGCGCGTCGCGCGGTCTCAATGCGCAAGCTCGCGAGCACACGTGTACTGAGGCCGGACCGGCGATCCGGCGGTTGCTCCAAACGATGCAGGAGAAGGAGCGAAACGTCGGGCTGTCGGCGGCCGTCATGGATCACGGCCGACTGGTCTACTCCGAAGGGCTGGGCTTCGCCGATCTCGAGCATCGCGTCCCGGTCACGCCGCGCTCGCTCTTCACGGTGGCCAGTACCGGCAAGGCGTTCACGGGCACGACGCTGGCGATCCTCGCCGACTCCGGTGTCATCGATCTCGATGCGCCGATCCAGCGGTACCTGCCGGCCTATCATCCGCCCGGCAGCGATTCCATCACATTGCGTCTCCTCGCCGCGCATCTCGGTGGGGTACGGCACTACCGCCCCGCCGAGAGGACGGCCGAGTTCCTCGCCCGGCACGTGAATGACGTCATGGACGTGGTGGCGATGGTGGCCGGCGATTCCCTCGTCGACCAGCCGGGTCGTGCCTATCACTACTCGAGCTACGGCTACAATCTCATAGCCGCCGCGATTCAAGCGGCCACGCACCGGCCGTTCGCCACGGTCGTCGCCGATCTGATTTTTCGCCCGCTCGGGCTGCGCGACACCCGGTTTGACGACGTTCGCTACGTCGTCGAGCGCCGTGTCCGCCATTACGCGTTCAACGATCCGATCACCTATGCCCCTTCCACCGAGCTGCGGCGCGTGCCCGACTTCGATTACAGCTACAACATGGGCGGCGGCAACATTCTCACGACAGCCGAGGATCTCGTGCGGTTTGGCCAGGCCGTCATGCGCCCGGGGCGCCTCTCGCCGGGTGCGCTCCGACTCGTCCAGTCGGAGATCCGCGGGACCGCCGGTGGGACGAACTGGGGTCTCGGGTGGTTCGTGAACCCCGATTCGGCCGGCAGGAAGCGAGTACACATCAACGGCGCGTTCGTCGGCGTGCAGTCCGCGCTCTACGTCTTCCCCGATGATGAAATCGCGGTCGCCGTGATCGCGAACACGTGGGGAATCGGCGCCGTGACGGCCGAGATGGCGACGACACTCCCCAGCGAGGTGGCGCAGGCGTGCCGTGATGCGCCGCCCCGGTGAGGCGACAACGCGTACCACTTCATGCTGAAACACACTTCCACGCCGATTCGTATCACCGACGTTGATCCCTACGTCCAACGCCACGTTTGGGACAACGTGACCTTTCCCCTACGACCGGCGCCTCAACGAACGGTGCGATTATGAGACAACGTGTTTCCGTCTTGTCCATGCTAGCTGCCCTCGTCACCGCCTCGGCCGTTGCCGGCCAGCAGAGGACGCTCGACCCTGAAGGCCTGCGGGTCTTCAACCGCACCGTGGGTGGGCTCACGGACGGCGCGCGGAAAGGTGTGCGTTTGACCGAGGGCGCCGGCGAAGGCGTGGCGTACGTGCAGGGCGTCGAGTTCGCCAACGGCACGATCGAGCTGGACGTACGCGGGAAGGACGTCCAGCAGCAGAGCTTCCTGGGCGTGGCATTTCACGGCCTCGATAGCACCACGTACGACGCGATCTATTTCCGTCCGTTCAACTTCCGCGCCGCAGACTCGACTCGACATGCGCACGCCGTCCAATACATCGCGCACCCGACCTACACGTGGCAGAAACTGCGGGACGAGCGCCCGGGAGTGTACGAAAAGGCGGTGAGTCCGGCACCGGACCCGAACGGCTGGTTCCATGCGCGCGTCGTCGTCGCGGATTCGCAGGTGAGCGTCTGGGTGGGTGATGCGACGGCGCCGAGCCTCGTGGTCACGGAGTTGAGCCACCGGGGACACGGGATGGTCGGTCTGTGGGTGGGCAACGGCTCCGGCGGTGATTTCGCCAACCTGAGAATCGTACCGAAGTAAGTCGGAGACAGCGCCGCGCGGAGCGGTTCGCTCTGAGGCTGCTACCGGTGGGTCGTGGGCTCGTCCCGTTCCTCCGATTTCAGGACGGCGACGTACGTGACCGCATCCCACGCATTGTGAATGCCGATGAACAACAGGAACAGCGCGGTCGCCGAGATGACGAAAAGGCACGAGTGCGGATCGCCTTCGATGAAGAACGCCGCCGTCAACAAGGCGGCGTAGGCGACGAACGGAAATGCGGCGTGCCACAACCAATCCTCGAGCACGGGGGCGTACCCCTTTTGTCGCCACGCGCGCCGGATGACCACCACCGTGTACGCCACCCCGCCGGCGCCACAGAGGGTGAGCGCGAGCCCCGGGCCGTCCATCGTTTGCCAGGGCGCACTGAGGATCGCCGAGACGAGCAGCACCTCGCAAAAATGCACGATCGTCGGTGTGCCGAAGGCTTCGAGCGACGGGGCTTTCATGGCGCGCGCCTCGGCCCCTAACGCGACCACGACGAACTGCAGACCGGTCAACGCCGCCGCCGAAGAACCGATGATGACGTAGAAGCTTTCCCAGGCGGAAAACGGCGACCGCGCGACCTCTTCCACAGTGAATCTCCCGCGTTGGGTGTGAGAGCGACTGGCTGCTCGCCCTTCTAGTTGAACCCCAGCGTGGAGATATTAGAGCGAACCGAGGCACAAGGCCAATGGCTCGCGTCCTGATCATCGACGACGACGTTACTCTCAGGCAGTCTCTCACGAAGCATCTCGAGCACGCCGGGCACGAGGTCCGGCAGGCTGCCGATGGCGACGCCGGCGTGCGCGCGTACGAGCGCCGTGCCGCGGATGTCGTGATCGTGGACATCTTCATGCCCGGGCAGGGCGGCTTGCAGACGATCGGACGGCTGCGTCGCGAGTGGCCGGGCGTCAAGATCGTCGCGATCTCAGGCACGAAGCAGGCCGGGGCCATCGATGTCGGCGGGCACGCCCTGGCCCTGGGGGCCGATCAGTTCATCAGCAAGCCGTTCGAAGCCGCGGAGCTGGCGGCGCTCGTCGCTAGCCTCGTGCGACCAGGAGGCGCGCCCTCCTAGGGCCGCGCCCGCGCCGGGCGTGGGGCTCGGTGATTGCTCTCACCGGCCTAGCGGTCGGCGTTGTGGCGTGTCGTAATGAAGGAAGCGATCGCGGCAATGGACCGGAAGTGATCGATCTCCAGGTCATCCATTTCGGCCCGTACGCCAAAATGGTTCTCGAGCTGCAGCAGCAGCTCCACCATTCCGATCGAGTCGAGTCGCCCCGTCGTCAGCAGATCGGTGTCGGGTGCGGGCACGTCGATGTGCAGGTCGCGGGCGAAGATCGCCGCGACCTCGGCCTGGATCGACGCGAGCGGGGTGGTGGTCGTCATCGGGCGACGACGGCGTCGGGTGCGAACAGCTCCTTGAGGCGCCGGCGGTCGATCTTCCCGTTCGTGGTCTTGGGCAGCTCGGGGAAGGTGAGCCAGCGCGACGGGAGCATGTACGGCGGAAGGGCGCGCGCCAACGCCTCGCGCAGCGCCGCCGGGGACATGTCTGCGTCGGCACCGGGCGCATACGCGCAGCAGATGGCGACGCCGTCGAAGTCCTGGCTCGGCACGCCGACCACGGCGCATTCCCGCAGCGTCCCGAGCGCGTGCAACGCCGCCTCGATCTCCCCCAGCTCCACACGGTAGCCCCGCGTCTTGATCTGCGAGTCGGCGCGCCCCAAGAAGCGGACGAGCCCGTCCTGGCCCAGCGTCGCGAGGTCGCCGGTCCGATAGATCCGGTCTCCCGGGTCCGTGCCGCCGGGGTAGGGGAGGAATGCGCTCCGCGTCTTCTCCGGGTCGCGCCAGTACCCCGGGCTCAACCCGGCACCCCGGATGTACAGATCGCCCACCTCGCCGGGAGGCACGGGCTGCAGCGCCTCGTCGAGGACCAGCAGCTCCTCGCCCGCGCAGGCCTGCCCGATGGGAATCGTTTCGTCTTCATTCGAGGGGCATGACGGCACTGTGTAATAGCTGCTCGCGATGGTCGCCTCGGTTGGACCGTACAGGTTAGTAAAGGACGTGTGCGGCAGCCGCTCCATCCAGTAGATCAGGGGGGGCGTCGGGAAGACCTCCCCGCACCACAGGACGCGCCGCAGGGCGGGAAAGTCGCCGTGCTTCACGACGTCGAACTTCGCCATGTAGTTCAACACGGATGGCACCGAGAACCACTGCGTCAGCTCGGCGCTGCGAATCAGGTCCGCGAGCTTGTGCGGCAGCAGGTTCAGCTCCGGCGGGATGAGGTGCAGCTCCGCGCCCGCCAGGAACGTGCCGAACACGTCGAACGTGGAGAGGTCGAAGTGGAGCGGCGGATGACCGGAGATCCGATCCGTGGGCACCGTGCCGAAGTACCCAACCGCCCACTCGATGAACGCCCGCACGTTCGCGTGCGTGATGACCACACCCTTGGGGGTTCCGGTGGAGCCCGATGTGAACAGGATGTGCGCGGGGTCCTGCGGTCCGTTCGCGCTCGGCGGGGGCGTCGTGGGCTGCGACGCGGCATCGTCCCGCGTGAACTCCGCGTGGACGCCCGCCGGCGGCTCGTCCGTTCCGACCCAGCCGACTGCGTGCGTCGCCCCGAACCCGGGGAGGGCGAACAATGCCTCGACCGTCGGGCCCACCGCCCCACTCGCGAGGATCCAGCGGTTGTCGCACGAGGCGATCATCTTCTCGAGTCGGGGGACGGGACTGCCGGGGTCGAGCGGCACGTACACGGCATCGGCCTTGAGCACGCCGAGGATCGCGATGATCGCGGCAGGCGATTTGGGGGTCAGCAGGCAGACGCGATCGCCGCGCGCGCAGCCGGCCGCCTTGAGAAGATGTGCCAATCGGTTGCTCGCCCGCTCGAGCTCCCCGTACGTGAGGCGCTCCCGCTTGAACACCAGCGCGCCGGCGTCGGGCCGCCGATCGGCCTGCGCGCTGACCAGCTGCTGCAACAGGCGACTCACAGGGTCACGCGCTCGGCCGCGCGCTCACACACGACGCCGATGTGCTCCAGCTCTTCCGGGCTCGCCGGTACGTCCAGGATGATGGTCTTGTAACCGACTCCCACGTACCGCGCGACCTCGTCGGCCACGCGGTCGTAGCTCCCCACCAGATACGGACAGAACGTCTTGTAGTTCTCGAACGGGACCATCCAGTACGGCTGCTCTTCACCGGCCGCGGTCTCCCCCAACTTCGAGAGCTGCTTGTGCCACTCGGAGTCTGACACCTTCATTGCGAGCTGATGGGTGAGCTGTCCACGCCGGTCGTCCGGGAAGCGTTGCCGCGCGACCGTCCACGCATCATGCGAGTCCTCGCGCGCGATGATGCCGATCCGGATTCCGAGTGCGGCTGCGTCCGGCGGCGGCGCCGCTTCGTACTCGACGACGGGCTTGGGATAACGCACCGCGAGCGCGCCGAGCTCTCGTGCCGCGGCCAGCCCCGCGTCCGACGATCCCGACACGAACACGCCGGGTAGGAGCTTCGGCTCGAGCCGCGGCGTCATCCTGAGGTTCGCCACCCGGTAATACCGCCCGTCGAGGGTCACAGGCCCGGCCCCCTTGAGGAGATCCATGATGAGCGTCGTATACTCGACCAGCCGGGCGTAGCGTTCGTCGTGGGGCGTCGGGTCGTTGAGCGCCTCGAGGTCGTTCTTGAAGCCCCCCGCGACCATGTTGAGATATATCCGCCGGCCGTGCAGGAATCCCAGCGAAGCGACCACCTTCGCCACGGCATAGGGATGCATGTAGACCGGCTGTACCGCCACGAGCGGGCAGAGCTGTTCGGTGTGGGTGATCATCTCCTGTGCGATCAGCCACGGATCCACGAGCCCATTATCGGTATAGATCAGGATTCCTTCGCACCCGGCCGCCTCGCTCCAGCGCGCGACCTCGAGGACGTCCCGGAGATAGATCCGGGGTGTGGCGGTATACGACGGCGGGCAGGTCGCGAAGACTTTCAACCCGGTTTCGCGCAATCGGCCGGTCATTCGACCTCGCTCGAGAACGTGGGCACGTTGCAAACGCGATTCGCCCCTTCGTCCGCAAGAACCGGGCTCTCGCTCGACCGCTCCACCTTGCCCGGCTGGTGTGGCACCCACGCCACAGTCTGCACTCTCCTTACCGACGCTCTCACCGCGTACGCTTCTTGCCACCATCCCGCGCCGTGAAGATTCTCGGCATCAGCGGATTCGAAGGCTCAATCCCGTTCAAGCGCGCGCATTGGCCGAACCTCGACGAGCGAGAGTATCGAGTTTCGCAGGGCCACGATTCGGCCGCCGTGCTGGTCGTGGATGGCGCCGTGGTCGCGGGCGTCGCGGAGGAGCGGATCAGCCGGCGCAAGCATACCGGTGATTTCCCCCGAGGCGCGATCGCCTACTGCCTCGCCGAGGCCGGACTCGCGATCGAAGAGGTGGACGAGATCGCGCATGGGTTCGATTACGCGCCGTTCCGCAGCGTGTACGCGGTCGACCCGGTGTCCCGCGACCTGTACCGCCAGGTCTACTCGCGTGGAGCGTTACTCGCGCTGCTGGCGCGCGACTTCCCGGCGTTCCCCACGGAACGGGTCCATCACGTCGGCCACCACTTGGCCCACGCCGCCAGCGCGTATTACACGTCGGGGTGGGACGACTGCCTCGTTGTCGTCATCGACGGCATGGGCGAGGTGCAGAGCGTCACGGTATACCGGGCGCGCGGGGGTCGGCTGGACCGGATCGCGCAGATTGCCGCACACGACTCCATCGGCGTGCTCTATTCGCTGGTCACGCTCCACCTCGGCTTCGACTTCAACGCCGACGAATACAAGATCATGGGGCTCGCCCCGTACGGAGACCCCGAGCGGTTCCGCCGTTTTTTCGAGGAGGTCGTCGAACTGGGGCCCGACGGCGCCATCCGGATTCCGCTGCTACGCGCGAACCGCACGCGCGAGGAGCGGGAGCACTACCTCGCGGCGCGGGCCCATCTGACCCAACACCTGGTGCCACCGCGGCGGCCGGACGAGGAAATCACCGACGTGCACCGCGACGTGGCGGCTGCGCTCCAGGCCTGTCTCGATCGGACCATGCTGCATCTGTGCGGGCACTTCGCCACCGCGACAGGGGAGCGGCGACTGGCGCTGGCCGGGGGGGTCGCGTTGAACTGCACGGCCAACGGAAAGCTGCTCTGCTCGGGGACGTTCGACGAGATCTACGTGCAGCCCGCAGCGGGGGACGACGGCAGCGCGCTCGGTGCGGCGCTGCAGCGCGCGGCGCTCGCGGGCGAAGTTCGGAACGAGCGATTCCCGGTGCCGTTTCTCGGGCCGGGCTATGGGCCGGCCGAGATCGACGGCGCCCTGGCGCAGTATCGCGACCGGGTGCATGTCGAGCCGTTCGATACGCTGGACGCAGCCTGCGCCCGGGCCGCCCGCCTGATCGCGGATGGGCGGGTGGTGGCGTGGTATCGCGGCCGCATGGAGTTTGGCCCCCGAGCGCTCGGACACCGCAGCATCCTGGCCGATCCCGGCCATCCCGAGATGCGCGACCGCATCAACGCCATGGTGAAGATGCGCGAGGCGTTCCGGCCGTTCGCGCCGGCCGTGTCGATCGAGGAGGTTGACCGCTGGTTCGAGGTGGCGCCCCGAACGGAGCTGCCCTTCATGATCATGACGGTGAACGTTCGGGAGGAATTCCGGCAGCAGCTGCCGGCCATCACGCACGTCAACGGATCGGCGCGCGTGCAGACGGTCGCGGCTGCTGACAACCGCGAGTTCCACCAACTGCTCAAGGCGGTGGGGAGGACCACGGGGCGTGAGATGGTCCTCAACACGAGCTTCAACGTGAAGGGCCAGCCGATCGTGAACACGCCCCGCGAGGCCCTCGACACCTTCCTCGGAACCGGGATCGAGTTCCTGTTCCTCGAAAACCGGCTGGTCAGCCGGCGCTAGGTCGCGCCGGCCGCCGCCTTCAACGGTTCGGGGGCTGCGGCCGAGACGATCACGCCCTGGCCGAGCGCCACGCCGGGCGAAGGGGTCGCCCCCTGCTCGCCGAAGTAGGCTTCTTCGCCGTGCTCGCTCAAATCGAGGCCGGAGAGCTGCTCGCGCACGCCCGCCCTGGCGCCGAGCGTCGCCTGCACCAAGCCCAGGATCACGACGGTGCCGACCACGGCGAGCGCCACGGTCGCCAGCACGGCCGCGAGCTGCACACCCATCTGAGCGAAATTACCGGCCAGCCAGCCGTCACCACCGGCGGGGTTCGCCAGCTTGGTTGCGAACACGCCGGTCAGCAGGGCGCCCGCGGCTCCCCCGAGCCCGTGACAGGAGAACACGTCGAGGGAGTCGTCGAGCCTGGTCCGCGAGCGAATCTGGATCGCGGTATAGCTGATCAAGGCCGCCACGATACCGATCGCGAGCGAGGCCTGCGCCGTCACATAGCCGGACGCCGGTGTGATCGCCACCAGGCCGACGACGAGCCCTGTCGCGGCGCCGACCGCCGTCACCTTGCCGGAGCGGAGGAAATCGACCAGGGCCCACGTGACGAGTGCCGCGGCCGCCGCCGTGTTGGTATTGGTGAAGGCGAGCGCCGCTAAGCCGTTCGCTGCGAGAGCGGATCCGGCATTGAACCCGAACCAGCCGAACCACAGCAGGCCGGCGCCCAGCAGCACCAGCGGAACGTTGTGCGGCACGATCGCCGTGCGCTTGAAGTCCTTGCGGGCCCCCAGCATGGCCGCGGCGACGAGCGCGGAGACTCCCGAGCTGATGTGCACGACGGTACCGCCCGCGAAGTCGAGCGCGCCGAGCTTCTGCAGCCACCCACCCGCGCCCCAGACCCAGTGCGCCAGCGGATCGTACACGAACGTCGACCACAGGACGAGGAACACGACGTAAGAGCGGAACCGCATCCGCTCCGCGATCGCGCCGGAGATGAGCGCCGGCGTGATGATCGCGAACATCAGCTGGAACATGGCGTGCGCCTGCAGCGGAATCGTGGCCGCGTAGGCGGGATCGGGATCGACGCCCACACCCTTGAAGCCCAGCCACGAGAGGCCACCCCACCACGGCGTGCCGTGCCCGAAGGCGATCGAGTAGCCGACCAGGACCCATTGCACGCTGATCACCCCCAGCGCGACCACACTCATCATCATGGTGTTCAGTGCGTTCTTCGGGCGCACCAAGCCGCCATAGAAGAACGCCAGGCCGACGGTCATCACCATCACCAACGCGGTGGATGTGAGGACCCAGGCGGTATCGCCGGCCGAGACCGCGGCGTTCATGACTCCTCCTCCCCCGCGACCGCGCCGGCGTGTTGTGCACTCGCCAGCGCGGCGCGCTGCACCTGGTCGGCGTTCACCGCGGTGAGCGCGGCGGTGTCGAGCTCGCCCGTGCGGATTCGGATCACCCGCTCGATTGACTGGACGAAGATCTTGCCGTCACCCACTTCTCCGGTGCGCGCGGAGGCGAGGATGGCTTTGATGCATGGCTCGACGAATGGCTCCGAGCACACCATCTCGATCTTCACTTTCTCGTGGAACTCCATGACGACTGTCGTGCCGCGGTACTGGCTCACGATTTCCTGCTCGCCCCCGTGGCCGCTCACGCGACTGAGCGTGATCCCGGTGACGCCGGCCTGGAACAGGGCCGCCTTGACCTCGGGCAGCCGTTCGGGCCTCACGATGGTTGTGATGAGTTTCATGTTGGACAAGCTATCCCCTCGGATGTGTAGTGTCAACGCAACTGTGCACGAAATGCATGAATTCAGTATCAGTCAGTCGATAGCCGTACAGAGCATACCGCGTGCCGTCGCGGCAATCGTGCGTCTGATGCACGGGACAGGTCCCATCCCATCAAGTCAGGTTAGCCCACTCCGGCGGCCCCGGCGCCCCTGGATTGTGCCTTTCCGGCCCTGCCCGCCACCTTGGAGCGTTCCCAACAGGAGGGGTTATGCATGCGGTCACTCGGGTACTCGGCATCGTCGCCCTCCTCGCGGCCGGAGCGGTCGTGAGTGGGCGGGCTCAGAAGCCGCAGACGCGTGAGGGCTTCTGGATCGGGTTCGGGTTCGGCTATGGGTCGGCCTCTCTGTCGTCCTCGGGCACCTCGTTCGCCGACAGTGCGAAGGGCGGTTCCGCGACGGGCTACATCAAATTGGGCGGGACCCTGAATCCCAACGTGCTGTTGGGAGGTGAGTTCAACGGCTGGGTGAAGAGTGTCTCGGACTTGACCGAGGACGTGGGCAACGCCTCCGTTGCGGTATACCTGTACCCCGCCGCGAAATCCGGATTCTTCGTGAAGGGAGGCGTCGGCTGGGCCGTCTTCCGGCTCTCGGAAAGCGGACGGTCCACTCAGACGAACGGGTTCGGCCTGCTCGGCGGGCTGGGATACGACATCCGCATCGGGCGCATGATTTCGCTCACCCCCACCGGGAACGTCTACTGGGGCTCGGACGGCGATCTGAGCCCGAGCGGCACCGGCGCCGGGATTCCGTCGGTGAAACACGCGGTCTTCGATTTCAGTCTCGGCCTCACGTTCCATTGATGCGTCGGTAGGCGGACGCCTGACCGCGGGCGAGGACACCCCCTCATCGGGGGTGTGCTCGCAGCGTGCGGCACGGAACTCGCCTGACCCCCGGCCGTCACCCGTCGGGGAGGCCCCATGCACCGGGCAGCGCGAGTCATCGTCTTCGTCGCGGCGTTCAATTGCGCGGCTGCGGCCGCGCAGGCGCAGTACTCCCACCGCCGCGAGGGCTTCTGGCTGGGATTCGGGTTGGGGTACGGCTCCTCCAACGTGACGTGCGACCAATGCGGCTCCGGCCCTCGGGTCGAGGGCGTCACCGGATTCCTCAAGCTCGGCGGCACACCGAACCCCAACCTGCGGCTCGGCGTGGCGCTCAACGGCTGGTGGCGTGACGACGGCGTCGTCACCGAAAGCATGGCCAACGTCACGACGTCGCTCTCCGTCTATCCCGTCGCAGCGAGCGGACTGTTCGTGACCGGCGGTGTGGGTTTCTCGAGCTACTATGTGAATTCCGCGCCTTCCTTCGACGGCGTCGGCTGGGGGTTAACGGGGGGCGTGGGCTACGACATTCCGCTCGGGCGCGCCGTCTCACTCACCCCTGTCGTTACGTACATGTACGGTGGGGTCGGGAACGTGAACGAAGCGGGGGTCGGGACCGCGCGTACGCAGTGGCGGCAGAACGTCGTGGATTTCGCTCTCGGTGTGACGTTCCATTGACGTCAGATTTCTTCTTTGAGCCGTCGCGCCGCTCCCAAGCCCAGCTCCCGCAGTAACCGGATGGCCTGTGCCTGCTCGCGCGGCGGCAGCGCCGCGACGGCGCGCCGCATCGCTTGAGCGTGCGGCGGAAAAATGCGCTGGATGAGGCGTCGTCCCGCCGGGGTGAGGTCCAGCCGCACGGAGCGCCGGTCGGTCTCATCGGGGCGCCGCCGCACCAGGCCGCGTTGCACGAGCTTGTCCACGACGTAGGTCGTGCTCGACGACTCCACCAGGATCCGGCGTTGCACTTCGCACACCGGCAGCTCGCCTTTGTGGTACAGCACTTCCAGCACCCCAAACTCGGTAGTGCCCAGCCCGAAGCGGGTGATGCTGGCCCGGGAGTGGCGCTCCACGGCATCGAAGGCCCGCGCGAGCACCACCCACAGGTGTAACGGCACGTCTCGTGGCATTTCGCCTCCAGGAACCCGCGAGCGGGACAGTGGGTTTATTGATTGTTCGATGTAAATTATCTCTATTTCTAGATAATGCGAGGTGGCATGTCCAATCTCATCTTCCACACCACCGGCAATGTTGCAGGACTCCTGCTGCGCCTCACGGTGGCCGGGGTGATGTTTCCGCACGGCGCCCAGAAGCTGTTCGGATGGTTCGGCGGCTACGGTCCCTCGGGGACGCTGCAGCACTTCAGAAGCCTGGGAGTTCCGACCGTGGCGGGGTGGATCGGGATCCTCGCCGAGGCGGTGGGCCCGGTCCTGTTGGTGCTCGGCCTGGGCACCCGGGTGGTGGCGCTGTTGCTCGCCGGGGTCATGGTGGGGGCGGTGGTGCTCGTGCATCGGCCACACGGCTTCTTCATGAACTGGTCCGGGCAGGCCAAAGGAGAGGGGTTCGAGTACCACCTGGTCATGCTCGGCGCCCTCGCAGCGTTGCTGGTGACGGGCGGTGGGGCGTTCTCGCTCGACCAGCTCCTGGGGCTGGCCCGGTAGCGCCACCAGCCTCTTAGATTCCTGCGTCGCTGACCGGCGCAGGGGTTCTGGACAGGCTCGTCCCGAAGCTCGTGACCACGCTCGCGGGGTACACCCGCGAGCAGTTTCTAGCCGACCTGGTGGCGGGTGTCATCGTCGGCATTGTGGCATTGCCCCTGGCGATCGCCTTCGCGATCGCCAGCGGGGTCGGCCCCGAGCGCGGCCTGTTCACGGCGATTGTCGCGGGATTCCTCATCTCGGCGCTGGGCGGTTCGCGCGTGCAGATCGGCGGGCCGACGGGGGCGTTCGTCGTCATCGTGTACGCGATCGTCCAGCGCCACGGCGTGGAAGGCCTCGCGATGGCCACGCTCATGGCTGGCCTCATCCTCGTCGGCTTCGGGGTGGCGCGGCTGGGCGCTGCCATCAAGTTCATTCCTTACCCCGTCACCATCGGTTTCACGAGTGGGATCGCCGTCATCATCTTCTCCAACGAGGTGAAAGATTTCCTCGGTCTCCGGATGGGGCCGGTGCCCGCGGATTTCGTCCCCAAGTGGCGCGCGCTCGCCGCCCATCTCGGCGTGGTGAATGTCTGGGCGGTGCTCGTCGCAACCGTGACCCTCGCCATCATTGTCGTCTGGCCCCGCGTCAGTCGGCGCATTCCCAGCCCATTCGTCGCCCTGATCGTCGCGACGGCGGCGGTACAGCTGCTTCACCTGCCCGTGGAAACGATCGGCAGCCGGTTCGGTGTCATCAATGCGTCGCTGCCGGCGCCCGCGCTTCCGGCGATCTCGGTGCACCAGCTCCCCAGCCTCGCGGGCGCGGCGTTCACGATCGCTCTGCTGGGCGCCATCGAGTCGCTGCTTTCCGCGGTGGTGGCGGACGGTATGATCGGCGGCCGGCATCGCTCCAACATGGAGCTGGTGGCCCAGGGCATTGCCAATATCGCGTCGCCGCTGTTCGGCGGCATTCCCGCGACCGGCGCCATCGCTCGCACGGCGACCAACGTGAAGAACGGCGGGCGGACGCCCGTCGCCGGCATCACGCACGCGATGACGCTGCTCCTGATCACGCTGTTCTTCGGCCGCTGGGCGGGACTCATCCCGATGGCGGGGCTCGCGGCGATCCTCGTCGTCGTGGCGTACAGCATGAGTGAGTGGCGCACCTTCCTGGCCGAGTTTCGGGCGCCGAAGAGCGACGTGGCAGTGCTGCTCACCACGTTCCTTCTGACCGTGCTGTGGGACCTCACGGTCGCGATCGAGGTGGGCATGGTGCTCGCGGCCTTTCTCTTCATGCGGCGTATGGCGGAGGTGACGAACATCAGCGCGCTGACCCACGAATTCCGCGATCCAGTGGACGACTTCGAGCGCGACCCCAACGCCGTGCGGCGGCGCGTGGTGCCCGAGGGGGTGGAAGTGTATGAGATCACCGGGCCGTTCTTCTTCGGCGCCGCCGAGACCTTCAAGGAGCGTCTGAGTCGCATCGCGGGGAAGCCCAAGGTCCTGATCCTGCGGATGCGCCACGTGCCGGCCATGGACTCGACCGGCCTGCATGCCCTGCGTGACCTGATCCGCCGCAGCCGCCGGGACGGCACCCTCGTGCTGCTGTCCGATGTGCACACACAGCCACTCGTGGCGCTCGAGCGCTCGGGACTGTACGACGAAATGGGGGAGGAGAACGTGCACGGGAACATCGATGACGCGTTGAACCGCGCGCGCTCGCATCTCGGCCTACCCGAAATGGCCCGGCCGACGTTCGCCATCCCCACCGTGGCGCGGGAGAAAGAGGGCGGCCTGGCGCAATGACGCCCGGGGGGGCGAGCGTTCGGGAGGAGGGGGGGGATTTCCGCATGGCCGTTCCCACGATCGCCCAAGGCACCGGTTACGTTCTGTTCGCGTACGACGTGGCGCATGCCATCGACCTCGCGGCGGCGGAGCGCCGCCTCGCGAGCGCCACCGAACGGCTGGCCGTCAAGCAGAAGCGGCGCGCCCCCGCGTTTTTCGAGTACGACCCCGCACCGCTGCGCGTCACCGACGCGGCCGAGCCGCTGGCCGTCGGTGAAGGGGGACCCCAAACGGCGCCATTCGTGGAGTTCGTGCTGTATGACTTCGGCGCCGTGTCGGTGAGCTACGGCATTCCCCTCCATGGGCCGCTGACGGGGCTGCCGGCCCTCAGCGCCGCCCTCTACGGCCATGAGCTGCTGCAGGCGGACTCGCGCCGCCGAGTGCAACAGCTGGTGGAGACGCTGGGCGAAGCCGCGATCCGCTCCCGCCTCGCCCACTTCGTCGAGGACTACGTCGTGTTCCAGATCGAGGCCTTTACCGAGCCGGTCGAGGCGGCGGTGCTGTGGGCGGAGCACGCCCAGACGGTGGCCCAGGTGCTGCGGGCGGAGTCCCGTACGCTGTCGCAGCAGGAGGTGAGCGACGCGCTCGAATCGCGGCTGTCGTTCGGGCTGAACGACGCGACGCTCATCGACACCGACGTGACCCTGCTGTTCGACACCGAAGGGGAAGACGTGCGGGCGGTGATCGAGTTCGCGAACACGCAGCTACTCGAGATGCGATTCCTCGACTCGCAGCTCGACGAGGCGCTCGAGCGGGCGTACGACCTGCTCGGCCAATGGCGCGGGACGCGCCGTTACCTCCCGAGTGCCTACGGGCCGGCGCTCCGCCGCCTGGGACGGCTGCAGCTCGAAGCCGCGGTCCTGTTCGAGCAGGTGACCAACGCCCTCAAGCTGATCGGCGAGCAGTACCTCACGCGGGTGTACGGCCTCGTGTCCCGCCGGTTCCATCTCGCCGAATGGGACGTGAGCATTTCCCGCAAGCTACAGACGCTCGACGGCATCTACGGCAAGATGGCGGACCGGGCGGCATCCCTGCGGATGGAGCTCCTCGAGTGGATCATCATCCTGCTGATCGCCGTGTCGATCGCGCTGCCGTTCTTCTCGGGGCTCGTGGCGAAGTGACCTACCGCGGCTCCGGGTGCTGGTCACGGGGCAGGATCATCGCGCGCACCACTGCGGTCGCGTCCACGGCGATCAGCAACCCCGGTTGCGGAAGCGACTGCACGCCGACCATGATGCCGGCCGGTGGGCTGCGGCGCGCGAAGAAGTCGGGCGCCGCGTCGCGGATCCGCTCGAGATCCCCGGGAGCGTAGTTCACGACGTAGATCGTGAGCTTGGCGACGTCCGCCGGCGTCGCCCCGCCGATCCGCAGCACCGTCGTGAGGTTCGCGAAGGCCTGCGCCGCCTGGGTGCCGAGGTCGCCGGCGCCGACGAGCGCGCCGGTACTGTCGAGGGCGATCTCACCCGACACGTACAGCGTCGCGCCGATGCGCACGGCGTGGGTGAACCCTGGAAGCGCCGCGAGCGTCCCGGGATTGATGAAGCGTGTGGCGACGGGCTCCGGCACATGCTGGACGGCGCCCGGCGTCGGAGCGACGCAAGCCGACGACAGCGAGACGATGACACCGAGCAGAGGAATCCGCATGCGTATGCTCCTGTTGGGCCCGTGGGTCCGGAAGTTACCGCCAAGTTGTATACGCCGCGCCCGGGCCGGGAGTTCGCGGTCAGAACAGGAATCCCACGCGAACGTAGATTCCGGTCCGCTCAGGACTCCTGGCCGCCACGATCGAGACCGTATTGTCCCGCCGGTGGCGCCACGCGAACCAGAGACCGCCCCCCGCGGCGGCGTGCCAGACGTCCGAAGACTCGTCTGGCGTCCACACCCGTCCCACGTCCGCCAGTCCGACGATGCCAATGTCGCCCACAGAGGCGCGGTCGGCTAGGAGGCGCAGCTCGGCGTTGGCATAGGCGCCCTGGCGTCCGGCGAACCGCTGCTCGGCGTACCCCCGGACCGTCGTCGCGCCTCCCACGTAGACGAGCTCCTGAAACGGAGCGCCGCCGCTGACGGCAGCCGCGCCCGCGCGCACCGCGAGCGTGGCCGTTGCAGGGTCGCCGACCGACGCGTAGGTCGAGGCCTGCGCCGAGATCCGGCCGAACGGGTCCACGACACTCCACACCGCCGGATACCACTGCCCCGCGACGGTCAGCCGCGCGCCATGGGCGGCGGCGGCTCCGTTGTCGCGCGTGTCGAGGTCGATGCGCGTGTGGAGGCCGACCTGCCCGAAATCCCCCGCGCCGTAGTACGGCCCGGTCGTGGCCAGGAGAGTCCACGGGTCGTCGCGTGTGTGGGAATACTTGAGCAGCGGCCCGGCCGTGAGCCGGAGTCGTGGCGCGAGCGGCGTGGTGATCGAGGGTAGGAGCAGGAGCTGCTGCTGTCGCACCCGGTACACGCTGTCGGGCTGTGAACCGTCGGACTCGTTGCCAACGCCGTAGAAGCGAGTGAGGTCGAGTCCCGACGCGTGCAGCTCGAAGTTGTAGACCGTCGGCGGGCCGGGCCGACGCAACTCGACGGCGATGTCCACCCGGTAGGTGCGGGCGCCGGTTGCGTACGCCGCTTCGGCACGCAGCCGCGTGCTCGGCGGCAGTGCGCGAAACCCGTACCGCGTATGGACAATCCCGGCCCCGATGACCAGCTCGATGTCCGGCGAATAGCTGATCCCGAGCAGCGGCGTGGTCTGCGGTCGCCATGCGTCCGAGCTGCCCTGCCCACAGACCTCGCCCGCCAGCGTCAACGCCAGCACGTCGAGCGCCGCCGAGGCCCGTATCCACGCGATCGGTCGAAGCACAGGCCGGAACATCCCGTTTCAGGTCCCGAGCGGCAAGGCTCGCACCTTCGGTCTCCGAGTTAGTATTGGGGAAAGGAGGAAACACTCATGGACGCCAAACCATTCTTCGCCGCGCTGGTGCTCGCAGGGGGATGGTTCTCGCCGCTCGCGGGCCAGCAGCCGAGCCCCATGATGCCCGGACCCATGGGTCAGATGGGTGACCCGATGGCTCTCCAGGACATGATGGGTCCGATGATGCACGTCCTGCTGTACACGCCGCAGCACCTGCTTGCCCGCAAGGAGGCGCTGGGCCTCACCAACGACCAGATCGCGCGGCTCAGCACGCTGCGCAACGGCGTCCAAACCGGGCAGAACGCCGCGATGGCGGAAGCGAAGGGCCACGTGCAGGCTGTACAGGAGGCCGCCGCCGGTGCCACGCCCGATACGGTCGCGCTGAAGACCCACTTCGAGGCTGCCCACGCCGCTATGGGCAAGGCGCATTGGTTGGCGCTCGTCTCCGCAGTCCAGGCGAAGGCGGTGCTCACCGACGGGCAGCGCACCAAGGTCAAAGTTTGGGCCGATTCCATGCAGGCATGGATGCAGCAGCACCGTCAGATGATGCAGCCCCATGAGTCGCATTGATGCTTGACGCATCAACGTATCTTGATATATTGTGGTCATGTCCACGGCCACCCTTCCCGACAATCGGCTGGCAGCCCGCTGGTTCCACGCGCTCTCGGACGAGACACGACTCGAGATCGTGCGGCTCTTGTCGCACGGCGAGCGTTGCGTGTGCGAGCTGCAGGACGTGCTCGGCGCCGCCCAGTCGCGCCTGTCGTTTCATCTAAAGACTTTGAAGGATGCCGGGCTCGTGACCGACAGGCGCGAGGGCCGCTGGGTCTATTACACGGTGAATCGCGCGGCCCTCGACGAAATCGCCGAGTTCGCATCCGCCGTGAAGCCGGGAAAGCACGCCGGGAGCTGCGAACGGGCATGCTGCAGTTAGGCCTTTTTTTGTCGCTAACACATCAAGATTCGTTGATAAGGGAGAACGAGATCATGAGCGGTGAACAGATCAAGGAGACGGTCAAGCAGAAATACGGCGAGGCAGCGCTGCAAGTCCTGGGGGGCGAACGTGGCGGCTGCGGCTGCGGCTGCGATCCGATCAGCTCCAAGCTGTACGACGCTACGGAAACCGCCGTCCTCCCTGAAGGCGCGGTCCTGGCATCACTCGGCTGCGGCAATCCCACGGCCCTGGCGGAGCTCCATGAGGGGGAGGTGGTGCTCGACCTCGGCTCCGGCGGCGGGATCGATGTCCTGCTTTCGGCGCGGCGCGTGGGACCCACCGGGAAGGCCTATGGCCTGGACATGACCGACGAGATGCTGGCTCTGGCGCGCGAGAACCAGCGCAAGGCGGGCGTTTCCAACGTCGAGTTCCTGAAAGGGGACATCGAGCGGATTCCGCTCCCGGACGCCTCGGTCGACGTCATCATCTCGAACTGCGTGATCAACCTCGCCGCCGACAAGCGGAAGGTGCTCGCAGAGGCGTACCGCGTCCTGAAGCCAGGAGGTCGGTTCGCGGTGTCGGACGTCGTCGTCCGGGGCGAGCTTCCGGTCGCGGTCCGTCGCAACATGGAGTTGTGGGTCGGGTGCGTGGCAGGAGCTCTCACCGAAGACGAGTTCACCGCGCTGCTCCAGGCGAACGGCTTCAAGAATGTGGGCATCGAGCCGACCCGGATCTATCAGTTCGAGGACGCGCGCGCGTTTCTCGAAGGCGCCGGACTCGATGCCGAGGTCCTGGCACGTGAGGTGAGCGGTTGCGTGATGGGCGCGTTCATCCGCGCAACCAAGCCGGTGTGACGAAGCCGCGTCCGGTTCGCCTGCTCTTCCTGTGCACGGGCAACTCCGCCCGGAGCCAGATGGCGGAGGCGTTGCTCAACGCGAAGAGCGGGGGGCGGTTCCACGCCGAAAGCGCGGGATCCCACCCAGCTGCGCAGGTCAATCCGTACGCGATCGACACCCTGCGTGACCACGGAGTCCCGTGGGCAGGTCATCCGCCCCGGTCGGTCGATAGCTTGGAGCGCGAGCCGTGGGACTGCGTGATCACGGTATGCGACCGTGCCAAGGAGTCGTGCCCAATATTTCCGGGTCAGCCGGTGTTGGCTCATTGGGGCATGCCCGATCCAGCGGAGGTCCGAGGCGACGACGCGGTGAAGCGGCGGGCGTTTCGCGACGCGTTCGTCCTGCTCAGCCGGCGGATCGATCTGTTGCTGGCGCTGCCGCTCGAGAAGCTCGACGGACTGGCGCTCGAAGCACGGGTCCGGGCGATCGGCGGCTCAGGACCCTCGTAGCTGCCGCAGCACGTACTCGAGGATCCCCCCGTGCCGGTAGTACTGCAGCTCCTGCGGCGTATCGATGCGGACCGCGGCCTTGAAGGGGATGCTCGTTCCATCGGGGCGGGTCGCGTTGACCGTCAGCTCCTTGCCGCGCGGGAAGCCCTCCGCGAGCACGGACTGGAGCCCCGCGATCTCGAACTCCTCCTTCCCGGTCAGGCCGAGGCTCTCGGGGGTGTCGTTGGGGAGGAACTGGAGCGGGAGGATCCCCATCCCGACGAGGTTGGAACGGTGGATCCGCTCGTAGCTCTGCGCGATCACGGCCCGCACGCCCAGCAGCCGCGGACCCTTCGCCGCCCAGTCGCGTGACGAGCCGGCGCCATACTCCTTGCCCGCGATCACGATGAGCGGGACGCCGTCGGCCTGATACTTCACGGAAGCGTCGTACAGCGTCATCTGCTCCCCATCGGGGAGATGGAGCGTGACCGGGCCCTCGGTCCCGGGGGCGAGCAGGTTCTTCAGCCGCACGTTCGCGAAGGTGCCACGCACCATGACCTCGTGGTTGCCGCGGCGGGACCCGTAGGAGTTGAAATCCTCGGGCTGCACCCCGTGGGCCACGAGGTATTGACCGGCGGGGCTGGTTTTGCGGATCGAGCCCGCCGGCGAGATGTGATCGGTCGTGATGCTGTCGCCCAGCAGGCACAGCACGCGCGCGCCGCGGATGTCGGTCATGGGTCCGGGATGCGCGGGCATGCCATCGAAGTAGGGCGCCTGGCGGATGTACGTCGAATCGGGCTCCCAGACGAAGCGGTCGCCCGCGGGGACGGGAAGACCCCGCCAGCGTTCGTCTCCGGTGAAGACCTCGCTGTACTCCTTGTGGAACATGGACGACTGGACGGACGCGCGAACGACGTCGTCCACTTCCTTGGCGGACGGCCAGATGTCACGCAGGAAGACGGGCTTGCCATCCTGGCCCGTCCCCAGAGGCTCCGATTGCAGATCGACGTCGATCCGCCCCGCGAGCGCATAGGCGACCACGAGGGGCGGGGAAGCCAGATAGTTGGCCCGCACCTCCTGCTGGATCCGGCCCTCGAAGTTACGGTTCCCCGACAGCACGGAGCACACCACCAGCTCCCCTTCGGCGACCGCCGTGGAGACGGCCTCGGGAAGCGGCCCCGCGTTGCCGATGCACGTGGTGCAGCCATAGCCGACCAGATGAAAGCGCAGCTGCTCGAGGTACTTCATGAGGCCGGCCTTGGCCAGATAGTCGGTCACGACCTTCGAGCCGGGCGCGAGGCTGGTCTTCACCCACGGCCGGGACCTGAGCCCGTGCTCCACGGCCCTCTTCGCCACCAGGCCTGCGGCGACCATGACGGACGGGTTGGACGTGTTGGTGCAGCTCGTGATCGCGGCGATCACGACGGAGCCGTGCTGCAGCTTGCAGTCCACGCCATCGACGTTGAGATCGACGTGCGTGGGGTGCGGCGGCGCGGCCACTGCGGTTCCACCGCCGAACGGTTGCCCGCCCTCGGCCTCCCAGTGATTCCGCACGTCCGACGGGGGCCCGATGGGCGACGTCGGCTTTACGAGGGTCGGCAGCTGCGTCAGGAAGTTCTGCTTGACGGAGCGTAACGGCACGCGATCCTGGGGTCGCCGCGGCCCGGCGAGGCTCGCCTCCACCGTTGCCAAGTCGAGCACCAACGTGTCCGAGTAGACCGGCTCGGGCGCGTCCGGTGAGTGGAACAGCCCCTGCTCCTTCATGTACGCCTCGACGAGGTTCACCTGCTCCTTGCTCCGGCCGGTGAACTCGAGGTAGCGAAGCGTCTCCTGGTCCACCGGGAAGATCCCGACGGTGGCGCCATACTCGGGAGCCATGTTGCCGATCGTCGCCCGGTCCGCCAGGGGCAGCGTCGGGATCCCGGGACCGTAGAACTCGACGAACTTGCCGACGACTCCCTTCTTCCGGAGCATCTCGGTGACGGTGAGCACCAGGTCCGTGGCCGTCGCGCCCTCGGCCAGCTTTCCGATGAGGCGGACCCCCACGACCTGCGGAATGAGCATCGACACGGGCTGCCCCAGCAGCGCGGCCTCGGCCTCGATGCCGCCCACTCCCCAGCCGAGCACCCCCAGGCCGTTGATCATCGTGGTGTGCGAGTCGGTGCCCACGAGGGTATCGGGGTAGGCTTGGGGCTTGCGCCCTGTGGTCGTGAAGACGACGCGCGCGAGATACTCGAGGTTCACCTGGTGGACGATACCCGTGTCGGGCGGCACGACACGAAAGCCCGCGAAGGTCTGTTGTGCCCATCGCAGGAGGGCGTAGCGCTCGCGGTTACGGCGGAACTCGAGATCGGCGTTCACCTGGAACGCGGTCGGCGTGCCGAACTCGTCGACGATCACCGAGTGGTCGATTACGAGCTCGGCAGGGAGGAGCGGGTTCACGCGTTTCGGGTCGCCGCCCATGGCCCGCATCGCGTCGCGCATGGCCGCGAGGTCCACGACGGCCGGCACGCCTGTGAAGTCCTGCATCAAGACGCGGGCCGGCATAAACGCGATCTCTTCGTCCGGGGTCTTCTTGGGATTCCAGCGCGCCAGCCGCTCGATCTCCGCCGGGGTTACCGTGCGCCCGTCTTCGCGGCGCAGCAGGTTCTCGAGCAGGATGCGTAGGGAATAGGGGAGCCGGGCGATCCCGAGGCCGCGCCGCTCGAGTGCGTCCAGCCGGAAGATCTCGAAGGGTCCTGCAGCGGTCTTGAGTGCCGCGCGAGCCCCGAAGCTGTTCGCCGTCGTCATTCCACGCTCTTTACACCCACCACGAAGTACTGCGTGTCACCGAAGCAGCTCGTCGGGATGCCCACGTGCTGGTGGTACACGAGCGCGACCCGTTTGCCCATGGTCTCGTTCACGCGCGCCGCGATGGAGTCGTTTCGTACCGTGAACAAGAACTTCTCCGACATCGTTCCTGGTATCGATACCAGGGCCAACTCACCCTCCCAGGTCTTACAGATCCACCCTTTCTTCGAGAACTTCTGGACGTAGCCGGCGCGCTCCCCCTTGGAGTAGCTCCAGGTGAGCGCCCCCCAGGTGTACAGGCCGAACCCGACGACCGGCACGATCAACACGGCCGCGATGATCAGCTTGTGCGTCCGCGAGAGCGTGAAGTGCGGCGGGGGGAAGGTCACGAGGGAAATCTAACAGCCTCACGTCACTTCATAGTGTTCGGTCTTGTACGCGACGAACCCCCGCTTTCGGTAGTTGGGCAGCGCGTGCGGATGATCGAGGGTGCAGGTGTGGAGCCACACGCGCGCCGGTGCCAAGGCCCAGGCGTCGCGCACGGCGCACGAGAGCAGGTGCTTGCCCAGCCCGCGACCGATCGCCCCGGGGGACAGCCCGAAGTAGGCGATCTCGACCGAGTGGTCTTCGGGCACGCGCCGCAGCTCGTACCATCCGGCCAGCGGGCCCCCGTTCCGGTGCCGGGCGACGTGAAGCGTGATCTCCGGTTGGGCCAGGTGCGCGCGGATCTGCTGGTCGGTCCACTCCCACCGGTCGCGCCAGTGATATGCCTCGCCCACCGTGCGGTAGCACTCCCGGTACAGTTCGGGCGCCGGCTGGGGCACGTGCTCGATGGCGATATCCGGAAAATCGCCGAACGCCGGCTGGAACTGGCCGGGGCTCGAGAGCTGCAGGTACGTGCGCGTGGCCTGCATGGCGGGGAATCTAAGGCGGCACTAAGTACTGGTTGCCGGGCGTTAGAGGGAGACGAGCCAACACCTAGCACCCAGTACCCAGTACCATATTTTTCTCCACTATGACTTTCAACCGCATGGGCACCGTCCCCCTTCCGCTCGCCCTGCACCTCGCGAGCTACACCGTGCTTGGACTGTTCTGCTTCTTCGCCGGTGGCCTCAACCTCATCGACCCGAGCAAGATTCCGCACGGCGTGATGTTCCTCGCCGTGTGCGGCTTCAGCTGGGGCTACGTGTTCGGCATCCTGATGGCCCGCAAGGAAGTCGTGGTCCTGGGCTATCTCGCGAGCGCCGCCTGGCTGGTCGCCGCGGTCATCGGCGCGACGCGCTTCGCGTTCGATTGGCGGCTCACGGCGCTGCTCTTCGCGCTCGGCGGGTCGGGTCTGGTCGTGCTGTCCCTGTATCGGACGCGCATCCTGGAGCACTGACCGGTCGGCTCAGCCGATCGTCGACGCCTCTACGGGCTCCGGCGCTGCCGGCAGCTCGACCACGAACCTCGCGCCCCCGAGGTCCGAGTCCTCCAGCCAGATCTTCCCTCCGACCTCGGTCACCACCCGCTGGCAGATGGCAAGGCCCAGGCCCGTGCCTTCGTCGGGGCTCTTGGTCGTGAAGAACGGATCGAAGATCCGGCCGCGGATCTCCCGGGGAACTCCGGGTCCCGAGTCGTCGACGGTCAGCCGGACCCATCCCTCGCGCGCCAGCGTGCGCAGCTGGATGATGGCGGGCTTCCGGCCACGCACGACGTACTCCGCGTTGGTGACGAGATTGATGACCACCTGCTGCAGCTCCTGCCCCAGCCCCAGGACGGGGGGCGCGGCATGGTCGAGCGAGGTGCGAAACTCGATGCTTTCGGCGCGCAGGACACGTTGGCGGATCTCCGCCACGTCGTGCACCAGGTCGTTCACCTGCACGCGAGTCGGGGTGGTGTCGGCGCGGCGCGCCAAGCGGAGCAGGCTGCGGACGATGCGCGCGGCGCGGTCCACCTCGCGCGTTATGGTCGCCGCCGTGGTGGTCGTTTCGGGGTCCTTGCTGGCGCGGCCGAGCAGCTCCGCCTCCATGCGAATGGCCGCGAGCGGGTTGTTCACCTCGTGCGCCACGCCGCTCGCGATCTCGCCGACGGTCGCGAGCTTCTCGCGCGCGATCAGCTCGCGCTGGGCGCGCAGCTCATCGGTCCGGTCGTACAGGGCCACCAGCAGGCTGTCCGGTCCGACGCCCGACAAGCCGGTGATCGTGCAGTCGCAGATACGCCGGTCGCCGGACGGCTGCGTCACGAGCACCCGACCGTGCCACGGGTGGCCGTCGCGGGGCCGGGCGAGGACCAGGTGCAGCGACATTTCGCTGGGCGACAGGCCGAGTGCCTCGAGGTGGGTCCCGAGCGCCTGCCCTTCGAAGGCGATCCCAAGCAGCCGGCACGCCGCCTGGTTCAGCTGCTGCACACGGCCGCTCCGATCCACCAGTGCCATCGGCAGGGGGCTCCCATCTACCATGGCATGCGCTCGCTCGGCGGCGGCGCGGGCGCCGCTGACGGCCTCCGACAACTCGAGTCCCCCCGCGATGTAGGCCGCCACCGCGGTGAGATATTGGAGCTCGAGCAGGGTGAAGGGGGGTGGCTCCTCCGAGCCGGGCCTCACGTAGCGCACGACGCCGACGGCTCCAGCGACCCCGCTCGATGTGCGTAGCGGGGCGATCATGGCCGCGCGCGCCGTTCCGGAGGGCGAAAGGTCGCTCCGGGCACCGGCCTCCTTCAGAATGTTATCGGTCAGGAGTGGCTCGCCCGTCTGGATGACGCGGCCCGTCACGCTCGCGTCGATAGGGATCTCGGCGACATCGAACTCGGCGCATTGTCCGACCGTCGACGCGACTCGGAGCATACCCTGGTCCGCGGCGCGCAGCACGACGTAGGCGCCCTGCGCGTCGACCAGACTCGTGACGCTTTGCAGGGTGTAGCGCAACAGCAGCTCGCGCTCGGGCGCCGCCAGGAGCCAGCGCGAGAGCTCGACCAGAAAGGTGCCGAGCCGGCGCTCACGCTCGAGCCCGCTGCGTCGCGCCACCATGACCGCGAGGTGCGTCGCGATCTCGACGCCCGAGCGCAGCACGTCGCCGGGGGTCCCGGCGGGAAGTCCCTCGAAGCGCGCGCTGACATGCCGTCCCTCGGCGTCATGATAGTCGGTGAGGAACGTCTCACCGTCCTTGCCGGGGGTGCCGGCCTCGATACTGCCCGACTCGTTCAGGCCCTTGTAGCTGAGGTGGACCCGGGCGCCGCCGGCCCACTCGCTCAGGATGTCGGTTGCCGCCTGCCAGAAGGCCCGGGTCTGCTTGGCCTTGCCGGCTTCCGCTAGTAGCCTCCGAATGGGGTCAAGCATGACTCTACCGGCGGCGCCCTCCGCCTCCGCGAGCACCGCCGGAGGAGCGGGTTGAGCTGCGCTGTCGCGCCTGATACTCGCGCTCCATCCCCCGGTTGCCGGCCGACCGGTCCTGCGACCAGCCGCCGCCCTCGCGCGATTCCCACCCCCCGTTCTGCGTGCGGCGATGGACGCCGCCGTTGGGGTCGGCGAACACGTTGTTAGAGCCGCGCGCCGTCTGATTGGCCCCGCGTTGACCCGCCGCGGCATCCCGGCTCCCGTGGTTCGCGGTGCGGGCCTTGTTCTCCGGACGATTGTACAAGTTCGAGTTGGCGGGCTGCTGTGATGGTCTGTTCCCGGGCCGCTGCCGGTTACCACCGCCGGCCGAGTTCCCGATGTTGACGTTGTTGTTTCCCCGGTTCACGTTGACCGTGCAGTTGAAACAGCTGCGGTAGCCGCCCGCCGGATAGTAATTGTGGCTGTTACCGATCGCGAAGCCGACACTGAAGGCGAAAAACCCCGTGGCCCATGTTGCACCCATGCCGTAACCCGTATAGGGGTTGTAGCTCACGGCCACGCCGTACGTCACGGGGTACGGGTAGTACACGGTCGGGCCCACGTACGGCGGATAGTAGTAGCCCGTGCCGTAGACGGGGACGCCGTAGTAGGCGTAGGACCCCGTATACCCCGGCGTGTAACCCACATACACGACGTCGGGAGTCGAGCCATACACATCCACGAAGGTCAGGTTGTAGACCGGAGAGCTGGGCGGGATCTTGCCGATCTCGGCCTTGGGGATGCTGTCGGCGACCGTCCAAGGCCCCTGCGGGCTCCAGGACTTGAACCAGACGGCGTTGTCGCACGCGAAGTACGCGCCGGCCACCCGTAGCACCTGCGATTGCGTGTTGACGGCGTACGCCACCGACGTGCCCGCGATGTCGGTGAACTTGGGCTCGCCGTCGTACTTCACCGTCAGCGTCGCCTTGCTGCGCTGCACTGCGGTCGTCTGCGGGATCTCGAGATCGAGGAGCGCGTCTTGGGCTTCCACGGTGAGCGCGACCGAGCTCCGGACGCCGCCGATCGGGGACTCGGCCGGGATGTCCTGAAACGCCTTAGGGAGCGAGTCTGCCCGGACGGAGCTCCACGGCCCCAGGGTGGATGAGCTGCGGAACCACCGTCCCGCGATGAGGAGGTAGTTATACTGCCCCTCGGTTTCTCGGATCCAAGGCGTCTCGGTGTTTTCCACGTAGAGCAGCTTGCCGCCGGCCGTCGTCTGCCACTTGGGTGGACCTTGCGTGACCACCAGCTCGGTCGGTTCCGTCGCGGTCACGATCACCGGCGGGGGCGGCGGTGGCGAGGTGTCTGCCCGCGCGGTCGACGTGTCTGCTCGCGCTGACGCGGTGTCCGCCGGCGCCATCTTCAAGATGTCGTCCGGCGGCGTGCCCCCAGCTGTCCACGGGCCCTTGGCATCCGTCGCCGAGTACCAGACCTTTTTGCCCCCTCCCAGCCAGTAGGTGCCGCTGGCCGTGTCCTTTATCACCCCGAAGGGCGTGTTGATCACGACCGCGAGGCCGGTGTTCTCGATCGGCTTCGTGCGAGGCTCACCGTCGTACAGCAGCAGCACGGCGAGCTGTTCGACGAAGACGATCTTCGGCGCGTCGGCCTTCAGCCCCTCGGTGTGGGTGCGCTCCGCCTCTGCCGACGCCAGGCTCGCCTGAAACCGCGCGAGGGTGGTGCGAAACCCGGTGGTGGGGAAGTCCGACTCGACGAACTGGGTGAACCGCTGCTGCTGCTCCGGCTTTGCGTCAGGCCAGCGCACTCGCGTGACCTTGAGATTCGTGAGCCAGACGATCCCGGAGTCGCGATCCACGTCGACCGTGGCCGTCATCCACATGGCGCCGAAGATCGGATCGGCTCGGCCGGTCACCTTGAGCGCGATGGCTCCCCGCGCGGTCAGCTCGTTGCCGATGAGCTTCTCGGCCTGGGGTTGGTACAGCACGATGGTGCCGGCGGACACCGCGATCTGTCGCGGCCAGCTGTAGTCCTGCGCGCGTAGCGCAGACGTGCACAGCAGTAGCGGTGTCATACCGCCGGCAACTGCCCTGGTCAATGCGGACATGGCTCGAATGTAATCCTCTCCTCAGCGTGCGGGAGCCGGAATACGCCTAAGGGCGTATTGCCAGCCTGGCGGCCCCCTGCGCATCGTGCGACTCCGCGACGCTGCCCCGAACAGAGGAGAGAGCGCCCATGTCTGTGACACGACCCTTCGTGCTCATCATTGCAACGATGGCTGGGGCATTCGTCCCGGCGCACGCACAGCGCCGTGGGACGCTCGAGCTTGGCGCGTTTGCCCACTACAGTGTCTACGACACCGACATCGGTCTGGACGATGGCACGGGGTTCGGGGGGCGGCTGGGGTGGTTCTTTTCCGACAACTGGTCGATCGAAGCGGATGGCGGCTTCGTCCCCACCACGATCAAGGCCACCAGTGCCGACGTGGATCACGTCCCTGTGCACATCCGGTTCATGGGCAACGTCGTGCTGGGGTCGCGCCTGGCCCTGGTGCTGGGCGGCGGCTATGCGTACAACAGCTTCAGTAACGGATTGAGCGCGAGTGAAAACGGGATCGGAGGAGTGGCCGGGTTGCGGATCCGTATGGGCAACCGCTTCGCGTTGCGTGGCGAAGCATTGGCGGATTACATGTTCGACCAGGCGGTCGCTGCCGACCCGAACCTGCACTACGCCTTCCAGGCCGGTGTCAGCCTGTTGCTCGGTGCCGGGCCCCGTAAAGAGGAAGCGCCGACGCCACCGGTGAAGGACACTACGCAGGCGAAACCGGTATCGCCCGCCTTGGCGCCGGTGGCGGCGGCCCTGGTCCTCGAGGGCGTCACGTTCTTGCCCGGGACCGCGAAGCTCGCCTTGAGCGCGCAGGCCCCGCTCGATCGCGCGATCGTCAGGCTCCGCGAGCGCGGTGATCTGCGCGTGTTGATCGAAGGGCATACCGACAACGTCGGCAGCCGGGATGCGAACATCCGGCTGTCCAAGGAACGGGCGGACGCGGTACGCGACTATTTCATTTCCAAGGGCATCGCGGCGAACCGCCTGACGACGGTGGGCATCGGACCCGATCAACCGATCGTGAGCAACGACACGCCGGAGGGAAGGGCGAAGAACAACCGGATTCAACTGAGAGATCAGCCCTAGCAGCCTCTCAAAGGCGTCACGCAACGTCGCTGCTAAGGATTCGTCGGCCGAATATCCAGCTCCGAGATCATCGCCCGATCCGAGGCCGTCAGCGTCGCAAGCACTGCGTGCGCTACGTCTTCGGCCATGAGCACCCGATCCCGGTTGTGGCGCACCCGCGCCCCCTTCTCCGCGAACGGGGTGGCGACCGATCCCGGGCAGACCGCCACGACGCGCACCCCCCGCTTGCGCACTTCGAGCATGAGGGCCTTCGAGAAGCCGAGCACGGCGTGTTTGGACGCGCAGTAGGCGGTTCCGCCCTCCACGCCGTTCTTGCCCGCGAGCGAGGCGATATTCACGATGGTGCCGGTCCCGGCGTCCAGCATCCCCTTGAGGAACGCCCGCGTCACCAGATACAGCGAGCGTACGTTCACTCCCATCGTGTCGTCCCAGTCCGCCAATGACAAATCCACGAGCGGGTTGAACCGGCCGATCCCGGCGTTGTTCACCAGGACCTGCGGCGTCCCGCGCTCGCTGATCACGAATGCCGCAAACGCGTCCACGCACGCCGGGTCGGATACGTCACACGGCATGCCGATGGCGTCGATCCCCGCGGCTTTCAGCTCGCGGACGGTGGCGTGTACGTTGGCTTCGGTGCGGGCGCAGACGGCGACCTTGGCGCCGGCCTGTCCCAGAGCGAACGCCGTGGCACGACCGATCCCCTCCGTCGCACCGGTCACCACAGCGCGGGAGCCCGCTAGATCCATACGCCGGAAATATATCACGCCTCGGCGGGGAACCCGGTGGTGTTGATCTCTAGATAGAAGGGAGGCCTCGACTTCATGAATGCGGATATCACGCTCGTCTCCGACGAGCAGGCGCTCGATGCCTACTCAGAGGCGGTGACGGGGGCGGCGGAGCGAGTTGGTCCGGCGGTCGTCAGTGTGGAAATGCGGCGTCGGGTGGAGCGGCGGGGACGCGCGACGCGAGAGGTTCCCGGTCACGGCTCGGGATTCGTGTTTACGCCCGACGGGTTCATTCTCACGAACAGCCACGTGGTCCACGATGCGACGCAGGTCGACGTCGCGTTCGGCGACGGGCGCCGTGTGCGCGCCGAGCTGGTGGGCGACGATCCCGACACCGACCTCGCGGTGCTGCGGGCCGAGCCGCAGTCGGTCGCCGCCGCGGAGCTGGGAGACTCGGCAGGGCTGCGGGTCGGCCAGCTCGTCGTGGCGATCGGTAACCCCCTCGGGTTCCAGAGTACCGTGACCGCCGGTGTCGTGAGCGCCCTGGGTCGTTCGTTCCGCGCGGTCACGGGGCGTCTCATCGATGATGTGATCCAAACCGACGCCGCCTTGAACCCGGGCAATTCGGGCGGGCCCCTGGTGGACGGTCGCGGCCGCGTGATCGGGGTGAACACCGCGGTGATCCTCCCTGCCCAGGGGATCTGCTTTGCGGTCGGGATCAATACGGCCAAGGTCGTCACCGGCCAGCTCATGCGCCACGGCAGGATCCGCCGCGGGCGACTCGGCGTGGCCGGTCAACACGTGCCTCTGCTGCGGCTCGCGCAGCGGGCGCTCGGGGTAGAGGCGAAGAGCGGTGTGCTGGTCACGGGGGTGGAGCCGGACAGCCCGGCGGCGCGGGCGGGTCTCGCCGCGGGGGACATTATTGTCGCCTTCGACGGGCACGGCGTGTCGGGCATCGACGACCTGCATCGCCTGCTCGTCACCGAGCGGATCGGCGCGCCCACGACGATCGTCGTGCTGCGCCGCGCCGACCGGCTGGAGTTGCCGATCGTCCCGGAAGAGTCCGGGACGCGAGCTAACTTGGAACAGGAACCCAAATGACCGACACGCATCGGGTCGCGACGGGCGCGCTCCCGGTCGGGACACCGGCGCCCGACTTCACGCTCGGTAGCGCGCCGGGTCAGACGATCTCGCTCCATGACTACCGCGGCCGGCCGGTCATTCTGGCGTTCTATCCGGCGGACTGGAGCCCGGTGTGCGGGGATCAGCTGACGCTCTATAACGAGGTGCTCGAGGAGTTTGCGCGATACGGCGCTCAACTGCTCGGCGTTTCCGTAGATGGCGTATGGTGCCACGCGGAGTTCGCGCAGCGCCGCAATCTCCATTTTCCGCTGCTCTCCGACTTCGAGCCCAAGGGGGAGGTCTCGCGGCGCTACGGCGCGTATCGCGAGGGCGAGGGAGTTTCGGAGCGGGCTCTCTTCGTTCTGGATAGCGACGGGATCATCCGTTGGAGCTACGTGTCGCCGCTGAGCGTCAATCCCGGCGCGGATGGGATTCTGCAGGCGCTGGAGGCGCTCGCTCCGCAGAGCACGGCGACGTGACGGAACGCAGGGCCGGCGGGCATCTGACGCTCCCAGTCGGCGAACGGGACCACGTCCGGGGTCCGAGCAACGCGCCGGTCACGCTCGTCGAGTACGGTGACTACGAATGTCCTCATTGCGGGCGCGCCTACCCGATCGTGAAAGCCGTTCAGGGGCGCGTGGGGAACGAGCTGCGCTTCGTGTTCCGCAACTTCCCGCTGCGCGAGAGCCATCCCCATGCGCAGCGCGCGGCCGAGTCGGCCGAAGCGGCGGGAGCGCAGGGCAGGTTCTGGGAGATGCACGACCGGCTGTTCGAGCGCCAGTTCGCGCTGGACGACGAGTATCTGATCGAGTATGCCGGCGACCTCGGTCTCGACGTCGAGCGATTCCGGGCCGAGCTGGTCGGGCGCGTGTATGAGCCGCGCGTGCGGGAAGACTTCCGGAGCGGCGTGCGGAGCGGCGTGAACGGCACCCCGACGTTCTTCATCAACGGGGTCCGGTACGACGGCGCGTGGGACGAGGAGACTCTGGTCGCCGCGATTTATGCCCTGATCACCCCCGGGAAGCGCGCCTGATCGGCGGTGAACCCGGGGAAAATGGCGCCGAGGTCGCGCGCGCCGAGGTGACGCGACACGAGCTCGGCGAACAGGTCGCGGAAGTCGGTCGTCACCGCGACGTCCCGGCCCTCGAAGCGCTGCGCGGGATCGAGTCCCGGCCACTTGCCGAGCATGTTTCCCCCGTTCACGGGGCCGCCGAGCACGAGCATCGCCGTCGCGTGCCCGTGGTCGGTGCCGGAGTTTCCGTTCTCTCGCACCGTACGCCCGAACTCCGACATGGTGCATACCACGACGTCCCGCATGCGGGCGCCCAGATCTCGCGCGAACGCGGCCAGCGCCAGGCCCAGCTCGTCGAGCCGCGCCGCGAGCTGCCCTTCGCTCGCTCCCTGATTCACGTGCGTGTCCCAGCCGGTCGCGTCGGCGAACGCCACCTGCAGGCCCACGTCGGCCTTGATCAGCTGCGCGATCTCGAGCAACGCCTTGCCGAGCCTGCCGCGCGGGTAGTCGACGCCGTCCGCCGGACGGTACTGCGCGGGATCCAGGCGTTTGAGGGTCTGGACCGCCTCGAAGGCCTCACGGGATGACGTCGAGAGCAGGCCCGTCGCCGAACCGGCGTAGAGCTCTTCGAACGCGCGAGTGAGCCGGTCGCGCCCGGCCGGCTGCGGGCCGCGCATGCCGAACGCCTGGAGATCCTCGATGGCAAGGCTCGGCGCGCTTCCCGCCAGGATGCGGGGCAGTTGCGGGCCGAACGCCACAGCGCGAAACGGCGTGTTCTCGTGCTCGCGGTCGTGCTGGCAGTAGCGGTTGAGCCAGCCGTCGCTGGTCGCCTTCACCCCCGGCGTGCCCGACTCCATGTAGTCCTGGGCATCGAAGTGGCTGCGGGTCGCATCTGGCGAGCCGACCGCATGGAGCGCGGTGAGGGTCTTCTCGTCCCACAGCGGCTTCAGCGCCGCCAGGCGCGGATGCAGGCCGAAGTAGCCATCCAGATCCACGACGTCGCTCCGGGGCACCGCGATCCGGGGGCGCTCGCTGTAGTAGAGCGGGTCGCCGTGCGGAACGATCATGTTGAGTCCGTCCACGGCACCGCGCTGGAAGAGACAGACGAGAATAGGGCGGGATAGGGCGCGAGAGGGCGGGAGAGGGCGGGAGGAGGCGAACGCAGCGCGGGCCAGGAACAGCGGATCGAGGCCGAAGCTCACGAGAGCCAAGCCGCCCGACTTCACGAATACTCGTCTCGAAATCGACATCGCTTCCCTCCTCTGGTACCTCTACCGGCCTCTCCCGCCCTCTACCGTCATTGTCTTTGGAATTCCGGTCCCCCGATCGCCAGACCCACGGCGAGGGCACGCGCTTGCACGGGATCGCCGATATCCGACAGCTGGTTTCTCACCACTCGCTTGGAGTTCTCGGTCATCTTCCCACCCAAGATCTGCGCGTCGACCGCGCCGATCAATTGCTCGGTGTCGAGCCCGGATGGGAAGGCGTCGAGATTGACCGTGAGGCCCGGGAGCTTGCCGGCCGCGAGGGCGACGGCGGCGTTCATGCGATCGAGCAGCGCGCCGCTGTTCACCCATGCGTCCTCCCGCTCGGGGTATCCGTCGGGGGCGACGTGCAGGTACAGGGGCTCACCGAGCCGCGCGACGACTTGCGCCACGTGGGGCGACGTATCGGGCTCGGCGCCGACGGCGCGCGCGGCGCTGGCGACGAATTCGAGCGGGCTCTTGACCTTGGCTCGCACGTTTTCCGGCGCCCAGAAATCGGGGCCGTGAAAGATGGCGCGCAGCACCTCGCGGATGTCGCCGTCGGAGCGCTTCCACGCGGCTACAGCGTCGTCGACGCAGCCGTCCGGTGGATCGTCATTGACGAACCGTTGGCACAGCTGCCGGCTGACGTGATGCATCGTCGCTGGGTGACTCGCGAGCATCTTCAGGAGTCGGATGCCCTCGTCCATCCCGTGGCCCTCCGGAAAGGTGACACCCAGCACCTGCTTTTCGCCCCTGTCGTGCGCCCAGTCGTGGAACTCGAAGTCGCCGCCCCGTTGGGGACGGCGAATGCTCCAGCCGGTGAAGATGCGGGCGACCGCAATCACGTCCTGCTGCGTGTATCCCCCGTCCACGCCGAGGGTGTGCAGCTCGAGCAACTCGCGGGCGTAGTTCTCGTTGAGGCCCTTCGCCTGTCGCGCGGCCGCTCGCGGACGCAGGGAATCCATGCGGGCCGGGTCACCCGGCGGCGCAAACAGGAGGGGCCGACGGCCGAAGAACGGTCGGACGCCCATCCGTGTGGCCGCAGGGGGTGTTGCGCCCGGCGCGACGCTTTCCCAGTTGTCGAGGTAGAAGAGCATCGCGGGACTCTTGGCGGTCGCGATCAGAAGGTCCGCGAACTTGCCCATCGCGTGGGGGCGGATCGTGTGCTCGACGTAATCGGGGGTGAGAAACCGGTCGGCGCCCTTCGCCAGGTAGACGTTGAAGTGATTGAACCAGAAGTCCACCATGACTTCGTAGAGCTGGCGCTCCGAGAGGACCGCGCGGACGACGGCAAGATCCGCGAATTCACCCGCGAGGCGCCTGCCCTTGCGCTGCGTCGGGGTCGGCGTGGTGTCCTGCTGCGCTGCCGATTGCTTGCGGTCGCGCCGTTCCCGCTGCGCCTCGGCGTACATCGCCGCAAGGTCGCCGCGGTCATAGTCGAGGAGGGTGAACTGGCGCTCCCGCTGGGCGAGCACGTCGTCGTCGATCCGGTCGGGCGAGAGCTGCCGGTCGATCCAGTGCATCACACCAGCGGCGGCCACGCGCGTCACCTCGCCGGGTCGCGGTCCGTACGCCAGGCGGTTCAAGGCCTGGAAGGCGGAGTCCTGCGAGGTGAGGCCCGGCTGCTGGCACCTGAGGCCGGCGGGAACCGCCGCCAATGCGCCGAGATACGCCACGACATAGGGTTTCATGCGGTTATATTGACGAACCGTCCCAGTGGGAAGTTAAGGTTTCGTGACCGTCCCCCGCTTCATTCCACACGGCCTCATGCCGCGCGCCCGTAGCCCGCTCGGCGGGTCCGACGGCAAGCCGCCCACCTGGTCGGAGCGGCTGCAGGCCCTGAAGTACGTGCCGCCCCTTCTCCAGCTCGTATACCAGACCCACCGTGGCTACACCATCGCGATCCTGGCGTTGCGTGCCGTCCGCTCGTTCGTCCCGCTCGCGGTCCTGTGGATCGGCAAGCTCATCATCGACGGCGTGATCGCGGGCATACAGGTGCGCGCGAGCGGGGGCACCGTGGATTGGTGGTCACTCGGCGGCCTCGTGGGGCTCGAGCTCGCCATCGCCGTCGGGGGCGAAGGCCTGGCGCGCCTCTCGTCGCTGTTCGAGAGCCTGCTCGGCGATCTGTTCTCGAACCGTATCAGTGTGCGACTCATGCAGCACGCCGCGACGCTCGACCTCGCGCAGTACGAGGATGCCGAGACGTACGACCACCTGGAGCGGGCACGCCGCCAGACGGTGGGGCGGATCGGGCTCGTCGCGCTGCTGCTGTCCACGGCGCAGGACCTCGTCACGCTCATCTCCCTCGCAGCCGTGCTGGCGGTGCAGCTCCCCTGGTTGTTGCTCCTCCTGGTGGTGGCGGTCGTGCCGTCGTTTCTCGGCGAGACGCACTACGCGGCGCTGGGCTACTCGCTCCTGTTCCAATGGACGCCGGAGCGGCGGTTGCTCGACTACCTGCGCTACGCGGGCGCCTCCGACGAGATGGCCAAAGAGGTCAAGCTGTTCGACCTGTCCAGCTTCCTGGTGGGCCGGTACGCCAGGCTCTCCGACGAGTTTTACGACGCCAACAAGAGTCTGGCGATCAAGCGGAACGTCGTGTCCACCGTGTTCGTCACGCTCGGCACGCTCGGCTACTACGGCGCCTACGCCGTGACGATCTATTTGACCGTACTGGGCCGGTTCACGATCGGCGCGCTGACGTTCCTGGCGGGGTCGTTCCGGCAGAGCCGCGACCTGATCCAGCGGATTCTCCTCTCGTTGTCGCAAGTGTTCGAGCAGAGCCTGTATCTGGCGGACCTGTTCACGTTCTTCGACGTCCAGCCGCGAGTGACGTCCCAGCCGGGAGCGCGTCCCGTGCCCGTGCCCATTCGCCGGGGGTTCGAGTTTCACGACGTCGGCTTTCGGTACCCGGGCTCGGACCGCTGGGCGGTGCGACATCTCACTTTCACCTTCGAGCCCGAGGAGCGGATCGCGCTGGTGGGCGAGAACGGGGCTGGGAAGACGACGCTCGTCAAGCTCCTGGCGCGACTGTACGACCCGGACGAAGGCCGGATCCTGCTGGACGGCGTCGACCTGCGGGACTACGACCTGACCAGCCTGCGGAAGAACATCGGCGTGATCTTCCAGGATTTCGTGCGCTACGATTTCATGCTGAAGGAGAACATCGGGGTCAGTCAGGTCGAGGCGCTGGAGGACGACGGGCGCGTGCGGGAGGCCGCGCGTCGCAGTCTCGCCGACGCGGTGGCCTCGCGCCTCGCAAAAGGCTACGACCAGATGCTCGGGCGGAGGTTCGACGGCGGGGTGGAGCTGTCGGGGGGCGAGTGGCAGAAGATCGCGCTGGGGCGCGCCTACATGCGCGACGCACAGGTGCTGATCCTGGACGAGCCGACCGCGTCCCTCGATGCGCGCGCGGAATATGAAGTGTTCCTGCGGTTCGCCGAGCTGACGAAGGGACGGATGGCCGTGCTCATCTCCCATCGTTTTTCGACCGTGCGGATGGCGGACCGGATCCTGGTTCTGCAAGGTGGCGAGCTCGTGGACCAGGGAACGCACGAAGAGCTGGTCGCCCGGGGCGGGTTGTACGCCGAGCTGTTCAGTCTCCAGGCGGCGGGGTACCGCTAGGCGCCAACCGGTAGCACCAGGCCTCTCCCTCCAGCACCGTCTCGCCGGTCTGCCGCTTCACGTCGATCCGCAACTGATAGACCGGCTTCGTCGGATGGACGCTCACCACCTCGGCTTCCGCGGTAATCGTGTCGCCGATGAACACCGGTGCCGCGAACTTCCAGTTCTGGCTCAGGAACACGGAGCCCGGCCCCGGAAGGTCCATGGCGACCAGCGCATGCAGCAGCCCGGTGGTCAGCCCGCCCTGCACGACCAGCTTGCCGAACTTCGTCCGGCCCGCGAACTCCGGGTCGAAGTGGAGCGGATTGTAGTCGCCCGTGAGCTGCGCGAAGGTTTTCACGTGGTCGGCCGTGAGGGTGAGGCTGCGTCGTGCCCTCTGTCCCGCCGTCACGCTCATAGGGCGGGGCGCTGCTCCAGCCCGGTCAGGAACGGCGTGAAGTACTCCTTCCACACGGCGGCTGCGGTGTGGGTCCCATGCCCCCGCGTGCGGTCGCTCGTTGGAATGAGCACATAGCGGGCGCCCTGCACCTTCGGAATCAACCGCTCCATGACGCCGAGCTCCGGCGGGTTGATGAAATCGTCGGCAGAGTTGATGGCGAGGACGGGGGCCCTGACGCGGTCGAGGGCGCCGCTCGGATCGTAGTCGCGTGAGGCGTCCACCTGGTATAGGAGATCGTTCGCGTCCGTCTGGGCGAACCGCGTATCGAGCCAGTTGGTGATGTAGGCATCCGCCGAGTCGCGGGTGGGACCGAGGCGCTGCTGCACCAGCGGGGCGCTGCCCGCGGTAAACAGGAGTTGGAGCGCCGTGCGCAGCCCGCGTGGTTGGGTGGTGTACTCGCCGCCTTTCCAATCTGGATCGGTCCGGATGTCATCGATGAGCATGCGCCGCCACATCCGGTTCCGCCCGGCAATCTGTGTCGGCAGGCAGGCGAGAGGCACCACCCCGTCCATGAAGTCGGGATACCGCTCGGCCCAGAGCCAGCTGTGCATGCAGCCCATCGACGTGCCCATCACGAGCCGCAGGTGGTTCACGCGCAGCCCCTCGACGACCAGCCGGTACTGAGCGGCCACCATGTCCGCATACGCGTAGTGCGGGAAGCGGGCGTGCAATCCGTCGCTAGGCTTGGAGGAGCGGCCGTGCCCGATGTTGTCCGGCAAGATGACGTAATACGCCGTGGTGTCGAGCGGCTGGCCGGAGCCGTACAGCTCGCTGGCGAACAGCGGTGACAGGAATTGGCCGCCCGATCCGCCCGTGCCGTGCAGGATCAACACCGCGTTGCGGACCACGCCCGCGGGGTCGCGCCGGGGATGTCCCAGCGTCCGGTAGTGCAACCGGAGCCGCGGGAGCGTCTCGCCGCTCGCGAACCGGAAGTCGTTGACCACGAAGCTGGCGGTGTCTCCCTGCGCCGCCAGGGCGGCGACGAGCAGGAAGCTCGCCGGCGTCATGCCAGGTAGCGCTCGCGCAGTATCGCGACGTGGTGACGTTCGTGCCCGGCAATGATCCACGCGAGCGCGCGGACCGTGATCGGGTTCTTGTTGGCCGTCCCGCGACGCGCCAGCGCTTCCGCGTCCATCCCCGAGAACAGCGCGATCGTCGCGCGTCGCACGGCGTCGAATTCGCCGGCGAGATCCATGAGGGAACGGCCATCGAACCGCCCCGCAGGCGTCCAGCCCTTTTCGTCGAAGCCCGGCAACGCGGTCTCGTCGCCGCGCGCGAAGGTCAGCGCGCGGTAACAGAACACCCGTTCGGTGTCCGACAGGTGACCGATCACCTCCTTGACGCTCCACTTGCCCGGCGCGTACCGGTGCAGGGCCTTGGCGTCGGACACGCCTGCCAGCAGCGCTTGCGTCTCGCGGCGCTGCTCTTCCAGCATCTTGAGCACGTCGCCGTCGGGGACTTTGGTGATGTAGGTCGCGTAATACGGTGAGTGCTCGGTGGCGGCGGGCCGGGGAATCGCGGTGGCGGTCATGCGGCCCTCCGGGGAGAGGGGGGGGGGCGCTTCGACGCCGCCTTCTGGGACGGCGCGTGTCGCTGGAACCGCGCGAGGCGCGCCTGGGCGTCGGGCATCCGCAGGATCAGCTCTTCCAGCTTGTCGAGGTAGCCGGGGTTGTTGAATGCGGCACGTAGCTCACCGATGAACGGTTGGATCTTCGCATACACCATGATGTGCTCGCCGTTCACGTCGGCGAACATATGCTCATCGATGGCACCGTGCAGCACAAGCGCGGCAGCCATGTTCCAGTAGGTCGTCACCATGCGATAGGGTGCGCTGGCTTTTCCGCGATACAACGTCAGTATCTCCTGCGCGCTGCCGGGCGCGAACTGCGCGCGGAACCACGCGCGGGCCTTGCGCAACACCGGCTCACGGCGCAGGTCGTAGAGCTTGAGCAGCAAATCGGCGCTTTCGTACTTGGGGGTCACGAGCCGCTCCGGGGATGGGACAGGTACGGAAGCTATGCGGGCGTCCGCGTGGCGGCGACCCATGCGCGCCAGCTCTCTTCCGCCGGGCCCACGGTGAGTTGTTGCTGGTGGCGCACGAGGGGCATGCGGAGGAGCAGCGGCTCCACGCTGAGGCGCTCGAGCCAGCGCTCCTCCGAGAGCTGCGCCGATTTCAGGCCCAGCTCGGCGAAGCGCTTGCCCTCGAGGTCGATCAGCGCCTGCGCGCCGAACTTCGTGGCGAAGCGCCGCAGCTCGCCGACCGATGCCGCCCGCTCGTTCAGATCCACGAAATGTGTCCTGATCCGGCGCTCGGCAAAAAAGCGGAGCGCGGCGCGCGTGTCGGCGCTCTTTCTCACTCCGAAGATCTGAACCTCCACGTCAACTTCCGGTCGAGAACCGGACGGCACCCAACTCGACGAGGTTCTTGACCGTCGCTTCGAGTGTGGGGAGGTCCAGTCGGGCATCGGTGGCGAGGTCCTGGAGCGTCCGCTTGCCGTCCGCAAGCTCGATCACCGCCGCCACGCTCTCGTCGCTGCGGGCCACGGCGACCCGCCCGTGTGGCGATCGTGCGACGAGCAGCTTAATAGGCCGCTCGGGGGCCGGCGGTACGTCCATCCAGGGCTGCAGCAGTTTGGGCAGGACCGCGGGAAGGTCGTACGCCAGCTCCAATAGCACCGTACCCTCGACTGTCCGCGGAGCCACGCCCCTCCCTCTTCCGTCGTCCCCATTCCCTCCGTCCCGCCACACCCGGGACCCCGCTTCCACCACCATCATCGCTTCCTCGTAGCGCAGCAGATCTGGCAGATACGGCACCACCGCGGGTCCGGCCCCGAGGTACGCAACGACGATTCGTGCGACCGCGGCAGCGGTCTCCCGGCTGCCGAGCACGAGGGTGGGGAGCAGAGCGTCGAACGCCGAGCTCGTGAGAGCGGCTTCGGGTCGACGGCCGGTCACCCGCGCGAGCGCGCGCGAGTACTTGAAGAAGTGGACGGCACGCTCGTAGTAGAAGTGTCGCGCCAGAAAGCGCGCGTACCGCTCCACCCGGTCGGGGTCCGCGAGCGCACGGCGGCGCCATTCAGCCGACGCGCGGTACCGGGCGTCGGACAGGGCGCGGATCACGTCGTCCTGCAAGGCCCGGTCGGTCCGGCCGCCGGTCACGGGGTTTCCGGGTCGTTACACGATCGCAGGCGCACCACAGCGGTTCGCCCGTCCGAGAAGAGCTTCTGACCGGAAACATTGCGTCCCTCGGTCATGGCGCCGGGGAGGCTCTTGTAGTCCAGCAGGTCGGCACAGCCGCTGGCCTCGAGGTCGTGCACGATCCGGTCCCGCTCCCAATCGACGTGCGGCTCGATCCGGTGAGTGGCCTCGGGTTCCCAGGGCTTGAAGATCACGCCAACGTCCTTGTTCGCCGCGCCGACCCAGACGTGGGACAGGCTGTCCAGCTGCCAGATCCGGATGTGATGACGAATCCGGACGTTCGGTCCGGGGAGCTCGTACGCCAGCTCCTGCGGTCGCCCATCGAAGTATTGCGTGCTCACGGGCGCCGTGTTGGCTGGTCGGCTCGCGATCGCGGCGGTGATCTCACGCGTCACCGTGAGCACCGATCGCTTGTCGGCAGGGAGCCAGCCAGCGGCCCGGAACGCGCTGTCGATCTCCCCGGCCGTGCCGAGCAACAGCACGTTGAAGGGGTCGCCCAGCACAGTCCCGGTACGGTTCTCCGAGCGGGGCATGAAGGTTGGCAGGTCCGGTAACACCGCTGTCTCCGCGTGCGGAGCCACGGGCTGGCACGCCTCCGTGCTCGCCCAGACGAGCGGTTCGGTGAGCCGGATGCCGCCGAGCTCCCCTACGAAAATGCGCATTGGGGGCCCACGACGCGCGAGCGAAACGCCCCCGATCACGGCCACCGGGACAGCAGCCAAGTCCGCCGCCACCGCAACGCCCGCGGGCACGAGCTTCTTGCCGACGCCGCCGACCGACATCTTTCCGCTGGACACGAACCCGGAATCCGTGAGCGTCCCCGGATGGGCGTACTCGAGCGTGTCGAGGACACCTGAGATGGGGACCCAGCGCCCGCGACGGATCTCCAGCGAGTCGAATTCCAGCCCCAGCTGGCCATGGCGGCCGAACCGCCCTCCGCCTTTTGAGAGAACGATCCGCCCCTTCGCGCGCAGGTACGGCGGGATGATCGTGCAGGAATCCTGCACCACCGCCCCCACCGTTTGCACCAGCACCTCGCTGCCGACCGTGTCTCTTCCGCTCGTGATGCGTTGTACGAAGCGGATCGGAATGCGCGTGCCCGCGGGCACTACAACCTCTACCTGCAGCAGTAGTACCAGCAAGGCGATCGCTTTCACAGCGCTCCTCGAATCCGCTCGACGCTTCGGAGGAGGACCTCGGCGGTCAACGAGGGGGAGAACGCGTCGAACGTGACCGCGCGCGCCCGCGGACACCGGGTCACCGCATACGCGGCGAAGTCGAGCATTTCATCCGACGGCTCGGCGGGCGCGATCCAGGGACCGTCGAGATCCCGGTCGTGCTCGACACCCGCGACGTGTAGCTCCACCACGTGATCGAGGGGGAACTCTACGAGCCAGCGCCGCGGCGAAATATCGTGGTAGTGCGCCTCCAGCCAGACGTGCGGCAGGTCGAGTAGGAAGCCGACGCCCGTCGCTTCGAAGAACCGACGCAGCCACACCGGCTCGAGCATCTGGCTTGCCTTGACGTCGAAGAAGCCCGGGATGTTCTCCATAACGAGCGGCTGGTCGAGGCGGCCCTTGAGCGCGTTCGCGTTGCGGACAAAGCGGTCGAGAAACTCCTCGGTATAGAGCGGCGGGAAGACGTAGTTGAGGTTGTAGCGACCGTCCTCGGTGTGCAGGCACTGGAAGTGCTCGGCCACCCAGGGCGTGCGGTACAGCTCCGCCAGCCCGCGAGCGCGCTGTATCGAGCGCTCGTCGAGCGGCTCGGAGAGCTGCCCCAAATAGTCGTGCAGCAGCAGCGTGTAACGCTCGCGGATGGCTGGCCACCACGGATCGGCAGTCGCCGGCGGGTCGGCCATTGCGAGATGGTCGATGCCATCCGCCTGCGCCAATTCCTTGCCCAGGTGGGGGTTGTAGAACGCCCCGATCGTGACCTGCGTCATCCGTCGTCCGTTACGCGGTGTCTGTTACTACTAACCCCTGCTCGGCGAGTTGGTCACAAAACACCTTGACCTGCGCGGCAACCATTGGCACCCCGCCACGGTCGGTCCAGGCGGCCGCCACCGCCTCGGCGCTCGCCCGTCCATCCAGCCGCTCGACCACGAACCGCTCGCGCTCCCCCCAGGCCGCGGCCCGCTGCCGGACCGTCTCCGTGGCACGTGGGAGCCGGAATGTCGCGGTGACGAGGGCGTCGATGCGCGACACGGTTTCAGGTGCCAGGGGTCGGGTGCCAGCGAGATTGTCATCAACCTGCGCCTTGCCGCGGGCACCCGCCAGCACGATGGAAACGCCGGGCTGCGCCAGCAGCCACGCGAGCGCGAGTGCGGCGAGCGGCAGGTCGAGATCCTGTGCCAGCGGGCGCAGCCCGGCCACCACGGCCCGTCGGCGCTCGAACTCTCTTCCTTTGAACCAATAGAGCTTGCGCCGATGGTCGTTCTCCGGGAAGGCCGGCGGCGCGTCGTACTTGCCGGTGAGCAACCCCGAGGCAAGGGGCCGATAGGCGAGAAACGCGAGCCCCCGGTCCCGGCACAGCGGCAACTCTCGCTGCTCCACGTCGCGATCGATCACGTTGTAGGGACCCTGGTACGCGGCGAGGGGTGCGATCTCGAGCGCCCGCGCGAGCTGGCGATGCGTCGCGTTGCACAGGCCGACCGCCCGCGCCTTTCCTTCATGCTGCAGTGTGACGAGCTGCTCGAGCTGCCGCTCCCAGTCGCCCAGCGTCTCGTGTAACTGGAGCAGGTCGACGTACTCGGTCGACAGGCGCCGCAGCGACGCCTCGAGCGACCGCCTCGGGTCGTCACGCGGTCGCGATGGTGACGCGTGCGCGGTCCGAGCGCAGTGCCCGGCCGAGCAGGGTCTCGGAAGCGCCGTCCCCATAGGCGGGCGCCGTGTCGAAGAAGGTGATGCCGCGCTCGAGCGCATAGCAGACGGTCGCGAGGCGATCGGCGTCGTCACCGGCTCTACCCCAGTCGGTTCCCCCGATCGCCCACGCCCCGAAGCCGAGGCGGGGTCCGGGCGCCAGAAAACGCGAAGGGGGCCCGACGTCAATCCGGGCCCCCGGGCGCATCGACCGCTCCGTTAGGAGTGGCAGGTAGGTACCAGCTCCGCCGTCTCGACGATTTCGGGACGATGACAGCTGGGGACGAGTTCCTGCGTCTCGACGATCTGCATACATCCTCCTTCGACTAGGAATCAGTAAGGACGGCCGTTCGGAGAATGCTACGGGTTGCCGTCGAACCCGTCAACCAGTAACTCTCAACCCTGCATGATCTCGATTCAGGCGCTGCTCACCGAGAACGATCTCGCTGACGAGTTTGTTCGCGCGTTTGGGGAGCGCCGTCTCCCCGAGAAATTCTTCTACTGGTTCCCGCTGTCGGTGCGCGCGTGGCTGGCCCTTTGCTCGGACGGCGCGTACCGCAACTTCGTGCGCTCACGCTCTCTCATGGCACGCGCCCGCGCCGATCTCGCGCGGCTGTTGCCGGTCGCCCCTCTCGAGGTGGTGAGCCTCGGCGCGGGGCAGGGCGACAAGGACCTCCTCCTGCTCGAGGCGTTGCGCGAGCGCGGTCTGCGCGTGTCCTACGTCCCCGTCGACACGAGCCAGGCGCTGCTCGAGATGGCGTGCGCGGGCGCGCTCGGCGCGGGCTTCCCCGCGCAGGGGATCAAGGCTGACTTCACCAAGCCCGCCCACCTGGCGGCGCTCGCTGCCGAGCCCGAAGCCCCACGGCGCCTCATCCTGCTGATCGGCAACACCCTCGGCGCGTTCGATCCCATTGCGGAGGCGCGGGAGCTCGCGCGACTGCTCCGGCCGGATGACGTGCTGCTCGTCGACGGGGAGATCTACGCCGGCGACACCACGGTCGCGGGCTATGACAATCCGCTGAACCGTCGTTTCGCGTGGGCGCCGCTCAACGCCGTCGGCATTCGGGATACGGATGGCGAGCTCGTCTTCGGCGCGGCGGACGACCCCCGCCTGCCGGGCCTCCACCTGATCCCCAAGCATTTCCGCGCCGCCCGCGACGTCGAGGCATCCATGGGCGGCGAAGCCATGCGCGTCGAGCGGGGGGAGCGGGTCGCCATGAACCACTCGTACAAGTACGCCGCCGATACGTTCCTCCGGATTCTCTCCGATGCAGGTCTCGCCGCGCGGTGGCAAGGCGTGAGCGATGACGAGCGGTTTCTCATGGTTCTGGCCGGTCGGACGTGACGGCCGCCCTGGAGGTACGGGGGCTCAGTTACGAGCTGCCGGGACGGGGGACGAGGGACGGGGGACGGGGGCGGGAAGGCGGGCGCGCCCTCGTGCAGGACGTGTCGTTCACGGTCGGCGCCGGCGAAACGCTCGTGCTGCTGGGGCGCAGCGGGTCGGGCAAGACCACCACACTGAAGTTGATCAACCGGTTGCTCGAGCCCACCGCCGGCGACGTGCGCGTCGCGGGGGAACGGGCGGCTGACGTGCCGGCGACGAAGCTGCGGCGCCGGATCGGCTACGTGATCCAGGAGGTGGGGCTGTTCCCGCACTTCACGGTGGAGCGGAACGTGGGACTCGTTCCGCGGCTCGACGGGTGGCCGCCGCCGCGCATCGCGGCCCGAGTGCGCGAGTTGCTGACGCTCGTGGGTCTCGACCCGGAGCGGTTTGCGGCGCGGTACCCGCACGAGCTCTCGGGAGGCCAACGCCAACGCGTGGGAGTCGCGCGCGCGCTCGCCGCTGATCCACCGCTGTTGCTGCTCGACGAGCCATTCGGGGCGCTCGATCCGATCACGCGCGTCGAGCTGCAGCGCGAGTTCCAGGCGCTCGAGGGTCGACTCGGCAAGGGTATGGTCTTCGTGACGCACGATGTGCGCGAGGGCCTGCGTCTGGGGACGCGCATCGGGCTCATGCACGAGGGGCGACTCGCGTTCCTCGGGACGCCGGAGGAGTTCCGGCGCTCGGACCACCCGGAGTGCAGGGCGTTCATGGCGGCGGCATGAGCGGCTTCAGCCGCGCACGGGGCGGGCCATGAGTCTCTTGGCCTTCTACGCCCGCAACGCCCAGGAAGTCCTGGGACTCGTGGCCCAGCACCTGTATCTGGTCGCCGTCTCGACGCTCCTGGCGTTCGCGCTCGGCATTCCCCTCGGCATCGTGCTCACGCGGCGGCCTGCATGGCAGCGGCCCGTGCTCGGGCTCGCGAACGTGTTCCAGACCGTGCCGAGTCTCGCGCTGTTCGGTTTCCTCATCCCGCTTCCCTTCATCGGCGGGATCGGGGCATCGACGGCCATCGTCGCGCTCGTGCTGTACGCCCTCCTGCCCATCGTGCGCAACACGTACACGGGGATCGCGGGTGTCGACCCCGCCGTGCGCGAGGCGGGGCGTGGGATGGGCATGACCGACTGGCAGCTGCTCACCCAGGTCGAGCTGCCGCTCGGCTTCGGCGTGATCTTGGCGGGCGTGCGGGTGGCCACCGTTGTCAGCGTCGGCACCGCGACGATCGCGGCCGCGATCGGGGCCGGCGGTCTCGGCGTCTACATCTTTCGCGGGGTGGCCGTGGTGGACGACACGCTGATCCTCGCCGGAGCGCTCCCCGCGGCCCTGATGGCGCTCGCGGCGGACGGGTTGCTGGGGTTGGCGGAGCGGAGGCTCGCGTGGCGGGGAAAATGACGGTCGGACAGTCAATCGTCTTCGTCGCTACCCTGCTCGCGGGGTGCGGCCGCACCGACCGGATCGTTGTGGGCTCGAAGAACTTCAGCGAGTCCGACCTGCTCGGGGAGATCGTGGCACAGCAGATCGAGCGGCGCACCGGGCTGCCGGTCGAGCGGCGGTTCCATCTGGGCGGAACGTTCGTGTGTCATCACGCGATCACATCCGGTCAGATCGACCTGTACGTCGAGTACACGGGGACTGCGTACACGGCGGTCCTCAAGTTTCCGCCGGCGCACGACGCGGACAGCGTGCGGCGCGCGGTCACCGCCGAATATGCCCGGCGCTTCGGGCTCACGTGGGGCAAGCCGTTCGGCTTCAACAACACGTTTGCCATCACGGTGCGACGCCGCGACGCAACCCGGTACGGCCTTACGCGCATCGCCGATCTGGCGCGTGTGGCGTCCCGCTGGAAGGCGGGATTCGGATACGAGTTTCTGGAGCGGGCCGACGGCTTCCGCGGCCTGGCGGACGCGTACGGACTGCGGTTCAGCGCGCCACCCACTGCGATGGACCTGGGATTGACGTACCGCGCGCTGGCGGAAGGGAAGGTCGACGTGATCGCCGGCAACTCGACGGACGGTCAGATCGAGGCGCTCGACCTGGTTGTTCTCGAGGACGACCGGCACTACTTCCCGCCGTACGAGGCCGCGCCCGTGATACGGCAGGCGGTGCTCGACGCGCACCCCGAGGTCGGCACGGCGCTCGCGCTGCTCGCCGGGCGGATCACGGACGCCGAGATGCGTCGGCTCAACGCCCTGGCGGACGTCGAGCACAAGGACATCGCCGGGATCGCGCGGGACTGGCTCCAGGCGCCGCGCCCGTGAAGGCTCGCCTGCAGCTGGTACTCGCCGCCGCGTGTTTCTCGACGGCCGGCGCGGCCATCAAATGGTCCGCGTTCAGCGCGTGGCAGATCGCGGCGGTCCGAGCCCTCGTCGCGATGCTCGCGATCCTCGCTCTGATCCCCGAAGCCAGGGCCCGCTGGAGCTGGCGTGTCCCGCTCGTGGGCGTGGCGTACGCCGCGGCGGGCCTCCTGTTCGTGTTCGCGAACAAATTGACCACCGCGGCCAACACCGTCTTCCTCCAGGCGACCAACCCCCTGTTCGTGGTCGCCCTGGCGCCGTGGCTCCTGCACGAGCGCGTGCGCGCCGCGGACCTGCGGTTCATGGCCGTGCTGGCCGTCGGCCTGGCGCTCTTGTTCGTCGGGGGACAGCGACACTTCGTCACCGCACCCGATCCGTTTCTCGGCAACGTGCTCGCGGCCGGCAGCGCGGTCGCCTGGGCATTCACGGTGACGGGCTACCGGTGGCTGGCCCGCGACGGAGGCGCAGACCACGGGCCGATCGCGGCCGCGGCGGCGTGCGGTAACCTGATGGTGTTTCTCGTGTGCCTGCCGGGCGCGCTTCCCTTCGCGGCGGGCCGGTCCGTCGACTGGCTGATCGTGATTTATCTGGGCGTGTTTCAGCTCGGGCTGGCCTACGTCTTCCTGTCCCGCGCCATCACGCGCGTGCCGGCCCTCGAGGCGTCGTTATATCTCCTGGTCGAGCCGGTGCTGAGCCCCGTATGGGCCTGGCTCGCGCACGGCGAGACCCCGGGCCCGCTGGCTCTGCTCGGAAGCATTGTCATACTCACGGCGACCGCGCTCAAGTCGTGGACCGATACTCAGGTCGTGGCGGCATGAGCGGGAGCATCATACGCACGTATTACGCGATCACCGGGCTCTTCAACCTGGCGATGTCCCTCATCTGGGGGATCGACACGCTCTTCAAGATGCACGCGGGGCTCGACATCCAGCAGGTGCTTCTGACGAACGCGGCGTTCACGCTCGGCTCGATGGTGTTCGAGATTCCCACCGGCGTGATCGCGGACACAGTGGGACGACGGGTCTCGCTGCTGCTGTGTCTCGTCACGCTGTTCATCACGACGCTCCTGTACGTGACGATCGCGTGGCGAGGGTGGGGTTTTTGGGCATTCGCATGGGTCTCCGTGTTCCTCGGGCTGGGCTACACGTTCTACACGGGGGCCGTGGACGCCTGGTTGGTAGACGCGCTGAAGGCCACGGGCTACACCGGACCGCTCGAGCGGGTATTCGCCCGGGGTCAGATGTTTTTCGGGGGCGGCATGCTGCTTGGCACGATCGGCGGCGGATTGTTGGGCCAGATCCGCCTCGACATCCCGTACCTCGTGCGCGCCGCCATCGTGGTGCCGCTCTTCGCCCTCGCGTGGTTCAAAATGCCGGAGCTGGGCTACACCCCTCGCGCCCTGGAGCTGCGACGTGTGCCGGAGGAGCTTCAGCGAGTGTTCGTCGAGGGGCTGCGCTACGGCCTGAGCCATCCCGTGGTGCGACCCGTGATGCTCGCGTCGCTCGTCTCGATGAGCTTCATGATTTTCGGGTTTTACAGCTGGCAGCGCTATTTCCTCGACTTGCTGGGACGCGACCTCGTGTGGGTGGATGGGGTCATCAGCTCGCTCGTGGGCCTGAGTCTCATCGCGGGGAACGTCCTCGTCGCGCCGCTGTCCCGGGTCGTCCGGACACGTACGGGCCTGTTGATGGTGTCGGTGGGAGCGCAGGTGGTGCTCATCGTGTTGTGCGGCCTGTTGACGAACTTCTTCGTCGTCGTGTCGCTCTACCTGCTGTACGGCGCGGCCATCGGGCTCGCGATGCCCGTGAAGCAGGCGTACCTCAACGCCCACATCCCGTCGGCGCAGCGGGCGACGATCATTTCGCTCGACTCGATGTTCGCGAGCACGGGCGGGGTGATCGGGCAGTCGGTGTGGGGCGCGGTCGCGCGGGCGCGCTCGATTGGGCAGGCATGGGTCGGGAGCGGGCTCACGCTAGTACTCGCGATTCCACTGTACTGGATAGCACGACGGCGTGACAGAAAGCAGGACATCATAAGCTAGAAGTTGCCTTGCCTGCCTTACTTCGTACTGTCTTTGGGTTCGCCTTGATGCAGGTCTTTCTTGTCCTGCCGCAGGTCCCGTCGATCCGAGCGCTTATCGCGCTCGTCGTGCCGCCGGTCGCGCCGATCCTCCCGCACGTCGCCGTGGTCCTGCCGCAGGTCCCGGCGGTCTTGGCGCGCGTCCTTCAGGTCGCCGTCCTTCACGTCCTGATGAATGTCGCGGCGATCCTGACGGATATCACGCCGATCTTGGCGGATGTCCCGGTTGTCCTGATGGATGTCTTTGCGGTCGCCGCGCAAGTCGCGGCGGTCGTGACGGACTTCCTTGCGGTCCTGCTTGACCTCGCCGGAGTCCTGGGCGGACAAGAGCGCAGGCGCGCTCGTGGCGAAGGCCAGCACGGCGAAGAGAGCGATGCAACGTCGCATATATCGTCCCGGTTGAGGTTCGGAGGTGAGACTCTAGGCGACCCGGGGCGTTAAACCCGTGATGCACCTCACGTTCTGAACTTCGGCAACTCGGCGCGGTGCCGGCGCGCGAACTCCTCATAGATGTGGCTGTCGGTGTACTCTCGCAGGTCGACGATCGCGTCGCTGGTGAGCCTGATCACCACGCAGGTGCGCAGGTCCATCACGTCTTTAGGGCGGCTCTTGAGCCAGGAGCGCTCGCGGATCTCCACGATCACGCGATCGTCCGCGTCGTACCACTCGCGCCACACGTCTTCGGAGACCCAATCGCCGGGGCCCAGGCCGGCCTCCCGATTCCAGAGGGCGTCGAGCACGCGCTCGCGCCCCCGCCACTCGCCGCCGATGCGCGGGCCGCCGGCGACCCAGTAGACGATGTCATCGGAAAACAGTTGGGCGACGCGGGCGCGGTCTCCCGCGAACAGCGCCTTCTCGTAGGCCTGGGCGAGCTCCAGACGCCGGCTCATACCGCGATCTCCGCGATCTCGTCAGGCTCCGGGAGCGTGTTCGCTTTGCGCCCCGCCCGCTCCATAGGCTTGTCCATCTCGGCCTTATGGCGGTCGATGATGGTCCAGAAGTCGAGCGCCCTGTCGAGTAGCTCGAAGGCGGCTTCCTTGAGTGTGTCGCTCATCTTCACCTGCCGGACGTTGTTCTGCATATCCTCGGCGTCCCAGCCACGCGAGTGCGCGATGAATGGGAAGGGGGGAAATACGCAGCCGAGCTCCGCCCAGAAGGTGAACATTGCGCCCGCCACGGCCTGGATGTTGTCCTGCCCACCGGTGATGATGAACGCGGCGACCTTGTTCTTGATCAGCACCCGATTGTGGATCGTGACCTGGTTCTGCACGCAGTTCAGGCGCTCGATCATCTTGTAGTAGAGCGACGAAGCATTCCCCCAGCGGATGGGTGTGCCGATGATCACCACGTCGGCCCAGTGGACCAGGCCCTCGTACACGGGGGTGAGCTGATCCTCGGGGTCGCGCTCGGTGATGGCGCACGGCCAGGTGCAGGCGTGGGCGGCCTTGGAGTAGTTCCCCTCGCAATGCCGGAACTTCAGGTCGCGCAACTTGATGAACTGGACGTCGGCGCCGCGGCGCTTCGCCCGGTCGACGGCGTGCTCGAGCAACGCGTCCGACGTGGAAAAGCGCGGGTTGACGTCGTCCATCGCCGTGGTCGAGAGCACCAGCACGCGCGGCGGGGCGCCGGCGGGCTTGGGGTGCGGCTCGAGCAGGTGGGAGGGCTTGTGCTTGATGAGCTTGCGCGGCATGACCGGCGGCGTTTCCACATATACGCCATCCGCGCGCTCTTCCACCGCGAACACGGGAACCTGCTCTTCGTCGAAGCCTTCTGGTCCCTTGCCCGTGATCACGCTGTATTCCCACGCATGCCACGGGCACATGACGAATTCACCGCGCACCCGTCCCTCGCACAGTGGACCGCCTTTGTGGTTGCAGACGTTGCTGATCGCGCGGAACCGGCCGTCGTGGAAGAAGACGGCGACCGAATGACGATCGACCTTCACCGAAAACGGGACGCGTTCGAGCAGCTCCGACTTGCTGCCGAGCCGATGCCAGGTGGTCATACCGCACCCGCTCCTCCAGGGGGGTGTAGATTCTAGCCTCTATGCCGACCACGCGCTCGCGCGTTGCGGTCATTTTCTTCACGGTGCTGATCGACCTGATCGGGTTTGGTATCATCATCCCGATCCTGCCCTACTACGCGCAGCGCTTTGGCGCCGGGGGACTCGGACTGGGCGCCCTGCTCGGCGTGTTCTCGGCCATGCAGTTCGTGGCTACAGCAATCCTGGGTCGTACGTCCGATCGCATCGGCCGCCGCCCGATCCTCCTCGCGACGATGCTCGTGAACGCGCTCGGATACGTGCTGTTCGCCGCGGCACACTCCTACGTGGTGTTGTTCTTCGCGCGGGTCGTCTCGGGATTCGCCGGCGGCAACATTTCCGCAGCCCAGGCTTACATGGCGGACATCACGTCGCCGGCGGAGCGGTCGCGCGGGATGGGGATCATCGGGGCCGCCTTCGGCCTCGGGTTCATCATCGGCCCCGCGATCGGCGGGCTGTCGGCGCACTACCTCGGGCCGGCGGCCCCCGGGCTCGTGGCGGCGGGGCTGTCGCTCGCCAACTTCGTATCGGCGTACGTCGTGCTTCCCGAGTCGCTTCAAGCCGAGCATCGCACGGAGCGGGAGTTGTGGGATTTCTCGCACATCGGCGAGGCGATCCGAAACCCGCGGCTCGCGCCGCTCATGATCGCCTGGGCGCTCGCGCCGTTCGCGTTCTCGGGCTACACCGTGGCGCTGCCCCTCTGGGCCGGTGTGACGTTTGGTTGGCGGGAGCAGCAGCTCGGATGGTTCTTCACGGTGATCGGGGTGACGGCGGCGATCGTGCAGGGATACGCGTTCGGCAAGCTCGCCCGGCGTTTCGGCGAGCGCGTGCTGCTGATTCTGGGCGCGTTCGGCATGGCGGCCACTATCGCGCTGGTTCCGGGGTTGCGCTCGAGCGCCGCGCTGTACGGGTGGACGGCGGTGCTCGCGTTCTCGAACAGCATCTTCGGACCCGCCGCGACCGGACTGGTGTCGGTGTTCGCCGACCCCACTGAACAGGGGACGGTGCTAGGGGCGGCGCAGGCCCTCGCGGCCCTGGGCCGCCTGCTCGGGCCGCTCGTCATGGGACAGGTATACGATGTGTCGCGCCCGGCGGCGTTCTTGGCGGCGGGAGCGATGATGGCGCTGGGGGGAGTGGCGTGCCTGCGAGTGCCGACCGTCGAGCACCGAGCGGCAGACGTGGCAGACGGACAGAGGGCAAGGTAGACGCTGAGTCGCCGAGACCACTCGGCGGCTACCCGCCTAGGCGTCTGCCTAGCCGTCTTCCTCCCTGTCGGTTCATATTCTCCTCACCCCTGCCGGAGTGACCTGCGCCCATGCGCGTGTACAAGACACCGGAGATCCGCAATGTGGCGGTCGTGGGCCACGGCGCGAGCGGCAAGACGTCACTGGTCGACGCCCTCGCGTTCGTGGCCGGCACGAGCAAGCGACACGGATCCGTGAAAGACGGCACCGCCCTTACCGATTACACCCCGGACGAAATCGAACGCAAGTACTCGATCAACCTCGCCCTCGCCGTCGCCGAATGGATGGACGTAAAGCTCAACTTGATCGACACCCCGGGCTATCTCGACTTCACGGGCGAAGCACTGGCGGGCGTGTACGCCGCCGACGGCGCCGTAGTGGTCGTGTCGGCGACGGGCGGCGTGGAGGTGGGCACGGAAAAGGTGTGGGACTACTGCGAGCAGCGGGGCATTCCGCGCCTGTTCTTTGTCTCGCTCATGGATAAGGAGCACGCGAACTTCGAGAGGGTCTACACGCAGGTCAAGGACCGGCTCACCCCCAAGGTGATCCCGGTCGAGATCCCCGTCGGTGAGGGGCCCGAATTCCACGGGATCGTCAATCTCTTCTCGAAGAAGTGTCACATGTACAAGAAGGGAACCAAGGCCGGCGAGTACGACGAGGTCGACGTGCCACCCGAGTACCAAGAGCGCTTCGAGCGGTACTCGAAGGAGCTGATCGAGCGCATCGCTGAAACGGACGACACGCTGCTCGAGCGATACCTCGGCGGGGAGGAGATCGGGCGGGACGAGGCGATCGCGGCGATGAAGGCGGGCATGCTCAAGGGGGAGCTCTTCCCCCTGTTCTGCGGCGCCGCCGAGCTCACCTTCGGGACTCGGGCCCTGCTGTCGAAGCTCGTCGAGCTGGTACCCGCGCCGAACGAGCGGCCGCCCGTGGAGGCGCAGCGTTGGGGCAGCGCCGAGCGGGTGACCCTGAGGCCCGAGGACGCGGCGTCGTTCGTGGCGCAGGTGTTCAAGACGATTTCGGAGCCGCATGTGGGGGACGTGACCTACTTCCGGCTGTACTCCGGCACCGTGAGAAATGGCCAGGACGTCTACAACGCGCCGCGCGAGGCGGTCGAGAAGCTGAACCACCTGTGCGTCACGGTCGGCAAGGAGCGACTCGAGATCGCCGAGCTGCACGCGGGGGACATGGGCGTCGTCGCCAAGCTCCGTGACACCCACACCAACGACACGCTGTCCACCAAGGACCGGGCCATCGTGCTCCCCAAGATCCCGTTCCCAGAGCCGGTGATCACCGAGGCGATCGAGGTGAAACAGCGTGGTGAGGAGGAAAAGCTCTCGACCGGCCTGCACAAGCTGCATGAGGAAGACCCGACGTTCCAGCACGAGTACTCGGGCGAGCTGTCGCAGACCCTGATCCGCGGTCTGGGGGAGCGGCACCTGGAGATCATCGTGGGGCGGCTGGCGCGCAAGTTCGGGGTGCACGCCGTGATCGGCAAGCCGAAGATCGCGTACCGCGAAACGTTCAAGGCCCGCGCCGAGGGCCAGGGGAAGCACAAGAAGCAGACCGGCGGCCGCGGTCAGTACGGTGACTGCTGGATCCGCATCGCACCGCTGCCCAGGGGATCGGGCTTCCAGTTCGTGGACGAGATCGTGGGCGGCGTGATCCCGCGACAGTACATCCCGGCGGTCGAGCGCGGGGTCCAGGAGGCCGCGGCCCGCGGGCCGGTGGCGGGATACCCGGTCGTCGATTTCAAGGCGGAGCTGTACGACGGCTCCTACCACGACGTGGACTCGAACGAAATGTCGTTCAAGATGGCCGGCATCCTGGCCTTCCGGAACGTCAGCCCGAACTGCCGGCCCGTGCTGCTGGAGCCGATTCTCGAGCTCGACGTGTGGACACCCGACGACTACCAGGGCGCGGTGATGGGCGATCTCTCGTCGCGCCGCGGCCAGATCCTTGGCACGGAACCCGCCGGACGCCAGGTCAAGATCAAGGCGCTCGTTCCCGAAGCCGAGCTGGACCGCTACGCCACGACGCTGCACTCGATCACGCACGGCCGCGGCACGTACCGCTCGAAGTTTCATGTGTACCAGGAGGTCCCGCCCGACGCGGCGCAGAAGGTCGCCGAGGTACGGAAGAAAGAGCTGGAGGAGGCGAAGGCGTGAGCGAGGGGCGCTGGCTGCGCCTCTGGTTTTCCTTCCGCGATCCGGTCGACCGGCGCACCGACCTGCCGCACGGCGCGGGCCTGATGCTGCTCAAGTACGACACCACGTCGTTGCGTTCCCCGACCTGCCCGAGCCTGACGAGTGGATCTTCCGCGCAGGCCCCCCGATGCGCGAGTGGAGCCCGTACCGCGAAGTGAACCCGCCGCACCTGGACGGGTACTTCCGAGCGACCCAGGGGGAGTTTCGACTCATAGCGCTGCCGGGCCACCGCACCCGCCTGGAGGGGCGCACGCGGTACGTGCTGGACATGTTTCCGCAGAGCTACTGGACGCTGCCCGCCGACCGCCTGGTCACGGCGATCCACCGGCGGGTGCTGCGGCACATCAAGGCAGGAGCCGAAGAGGAGGAACACCAATGAGAGGGACTGTCCTCTGCCTCGCCGTCCTCGGCGCCGCTTGCCCGCCGATGGAGCGGCGTTCGGCGCAGCGCCAGGCCGACACGTCCGTGACGGACACGACGCCGGTGGCGCCCGTCGCGCAGCCGACGCCACCCGCGCCACTGCCGAGTCCCGGCGCGACCAAGGTCGGCGTCGTGGAAGGGTTCCTCACCCCCGAGTCGGTGCTGTACGACCCGGCGCAAGACATCTACTTCGTCTCGAACATCAACGGCGGGCCGACGGCCAAGGACAACAACGGCTTCATCAGTCGCGTGCGGCCGGACGGCGCGGTCGAAAACCTCAAGTTCGTCGAGGGCGGGCACAGCGGCGTCACGCTCAATGCGCCGAAGGGGATGGCGCTGCGCGGCGACACATTGTGGGTCGCGGACATCGACGTGGTCCGTGCCTTCGACGCGAAGTCCGGGGTGCCCCGAGACACGGTGAGCCTCGCCGGCCTGGGAGCGGTGTTCCTGAACGACATCGCGACCGCTCAGACCGGCGCGCTTTACATCACGGATACGGGCATCCGATTCGACGACGTCGGCAACGTGCTGCACCCCGGCCCCGATCGGATTTTCCGAATCGCGCCGGACCGGCAGGTGACGGTGGCGGTGCGCGGGGACACGCTGGGTCGGCCCAACGGCATCACCCTGGACTCGGTGGGCAAACGGTTCATCGTCGTGCAATTCGGCGGGCGCGCCGTGCTCGCGTGGAAGCCGGGCGACAAGGCCCCCAGCGTGATCGCCAAGGGTCCGGGCGGGTTCGACGGCGTCGAGATCGTCGGCAACCGGATCCTAGTGTCCAGCTGGGCCGACTCGACGGTCTCGAGCTACGAGTCCGGACAGGAAGTGAAGGTGATCACGGGTGTGCCCAGCCCCGCGGACATCGGCTTCGACGGCAAGCGCCGGCGCGTGCTGATCCCCGTCTTCACGGGGAACCGGGTGGAGATCTGGCAGCTGCCTTGAGACAACGCGGAACGGGGAACGCGGAACGCGGAACTGATGGAACGGTTCGATCGTCGATGGCGGCCGTCCGGTTCAGGACTCGCGCGATCTGTTCCGCCTTCCGCGTTCCGCGTTCAAACTTGTAGGACCGCAGCTCCCCGGACTGTTCCCGCCCGCAGCTTTTCCAGCGCCTCGTTCGCCCGCTCGAGCGGGTACGCCTCCACCTCGGTCCGCACGGGCACCCTGGGAGCCAGCGCCAGGAATTCCGCGCCGTCCCTGCGGGTCAGGTTCGCGACGGACCGGAGCACGCGCTCCTCCCAAAGCCGCTCATAGGGGAGTGACGGAATGTCGCTCATGTGAATCCCCGCGCAGACGACCGTTCCACCCTTCGCGACCGCGCGGAGCGCTGCCGGCACCAGCGCGCCGACGGGCGCGAAGATGATGGCGGCGTCGAGGGGCTCGGGGGCCTGGGCATCCGATGCTCCCGCCCATGCCGCGCCGAGCCGGCGCGCGAACTGCTGCGCCTGGTCGTCGCCCGGGCGCGTGAACGCGAAGACACGCCGTCCCTGATGTCGCGCCACTTGCGCCACGATGTGCGCCGCGGCGCCGAAGCCGTAGAGCCCGAGCCGCTCCGCATCCCCGGCGGCGACGAGCGCCCGGTACCCTATCAGGCCGGCGCACAAGAGGGGCGCCGCCGCGAGATCGTCGTAGCCATCCGGGATTGGGAAGCAAAACCGCGCATCGGCGATGGTGTACTCGGCGTACCCGCCGTCGATGAGGTAGCCGGTGAAGCGCGCGCCATCACACAGGTTCTCGCGACCGGCGCGGCAGTAGCGGCATTCACCGCAGGTCCAGCCCAGCCACGGGACGCCGACGCGCTGCCCCCCCGTGAACCGGTCCACGCCCGCGCCGACGCGCTCGACCGTGCCGACGATCTCGTGGCCCAAGACGAGCGGCAGCTTGGGATGCGGCAGCTCGCCGTCGAGCACATGCAGGTCGGTGCGGCACACGCCACATGTCTTCACGGCGACAAGCACCTGGCCCGGGCCGGGCTCGGGGGGCGGGGTGGCGCTGGCGCTGAGCCGAAGGGGCCGACGCGGCGCGTCGAGCAGCATCGCTCGCATGCGGAAAACTACTTCGGGCAGGTGCGCGGTGTTGCAGCCGCGCAACTCTTCCGACTGGGTTCCGACTGGGTACGGAACATGCTACCCGTGCAGAGAGCGGGTCTGGAGGGAGGTTGTCGCGGTGTTCAGGCCGGGCGCCGCCGCCGGGCGGCGGCTCATCAAGGTGATTCTCGCGGACGATCACACGGTCGTGCGGGCAGGCCTGCGCGCGTTGCTCGAGAAGGAGTCCGATCTCGTAATCGTCGGCGAGGCTGGCAGCGGCAGTGAAGCCGTGACGCTGGCCAAGGCCACGCGACCGCACGTCGTCCTCATGGACTTGGCGATGCCGGGGAGCGGCGGCATCGAAGCCACGCGTCGCATCGTCGCACTGGGTCTCGGCACCAAGGTCCTCGTGCTGACCGCGCTGCCCCAGGAAACGCAGCTGTGCGATGCGCTCGAGGCCGGCGCGAGCGGCTTCATGCGGAAGATCGCCCCCATCGACGACCTGACACGCGCGATTCACACCGTGGTCGAAGACCGGCTCTTTCTGGACGAGGACGCGGCCCGCTTGGTAGTGCTGCAGCGGTACCGGAGGGTGGGTGAGCTCGACGACGAGCGGGTGGCGGCGGATCGGCTCAGCGCACGCGAACGCCAGGTGTTGGGGTTACTGGCCCTGGGGTACAGCTCGAGAGAGATCGCCCGGCGGCTGGCGCTGAGCCCCCGCACGGTGGACGAGCACCGTGCCCGGCTGAAGGATCGGCTGGGGCTCTCCCAGCGACCGGAGCTCGTGCGCTTCGCGCTGCGCACCGGACTGCTCGCCGAACCAGGCGCCTAGTTCCAACTCTCCTCTTTCACGTCGGCGAGCACCGACTCCAGCGGATTGAGCTCGAGCCGCTTGGGCTCGGCCGGGAGATCGAGAGTCAGCTCGCTCACTGTTCCGGTCACCTCCACGCGTACCCACGCGTGCATCGTCGTGTCGGTGAACGTGATCTCGATCGGGACCGGCATCGTGAACTCCCGCGGCACGTCCTCCTGCCGGATGCGCATCCGCAGCGCGTAATGCCCGGCTTGGGCGCCCTCGCCGCGCTCGGCGTGCCACGAGAAGACATACCTGGGGATCGCGGTGCCGCGGACCCACTCGTCGAAGAACCAGGTCATGTCCGTCCCCACGTGACGTTCGACCACGCGTTGGAAGTCCCGCGTCGACGCCCGGCGGCCGCGAAACTGGCCATAGAAATCCCGCATTGTCGCGATGAACGCGTCCTCTTGCATGGTACGGAAGTTGAGCATGAGGTTCCGCAGCATTTGCAGCACCCAGGCTCCCTTGTAATACGTCGTGAGCCTCGAGTCCCGGGCATTCAGCTGTTCCGCCCGCCAGCCGATGCCGAGCGGAGGCGCGGCGTCGCGCCGCCCGCGAATCTCCCGGCGCCAGTGTTTGAGGTGTCGGAAGAACTTCTCGTTGTCCCCGAGGACCAGCTGCATGTACCACAGCCCGGAGAATTCGGCGAACCCCTCCGACAACCAGCGATCCCGGTAGCTTGCGGGGTCGACCCCGATGCCCCACCACTGGTGGGCCATCTCGTGGGCGCGGAGGATCTCGTCGTACCCGCTGTCGCTCATCGCCTGAAACGTCCACACCGGCAGGTAGATGAGCCCCGGGAATGCCTGCCCGTAGGCGAACGGGATCTCGGCGGCGTAGTAGCGATCGAACAACGGCGGACCGTAGATGCGGGTAAAGAACGCGAGGCTGTTCGCCACGTCGCCACCGACCTCCTGCTCGGGTGAGCGCGAGGAGACGAAGCGCGACCAAAACGGCGCCCCGTCGAATTGCTTCTGCAGCGTCAAAAAGAACTGGTCGAGCTGGCGATGCGCGTCGCCGTTCGTGTGTACGGTGACCGGCGGAATACGCGGGTCGTGGATTTCGAATTCGTCGAGCTCGCCCAGACTGAAGCACACCTGATCGGTGGGCCGTACCGTGGCCCAGTGCGACGTCACCGCGTCACCCTGGGGGTGGGAATCCAGTAGCCGGCCGATGCTCGCGAGACGGTACCGTTTCGGCGTATGGAACGTGATGTCCACACTCGCGGCTTGCCCTCCGTAGCGGGGGAACCAGCTGTAGCAGGACTTCACGTACAACCACTTGTCGGGCGTTCCTGGGATATCGCCCCTGGCCGACATTGGCCAATGGCGGGTGATGTTTTGCGTGATCGACGTGTAGCCCACGAGGTCGCCGTGATACGCGACGCGTAGGGCGAGCGTGTCTCCCGCGCGCAGCGCGGGGTCGATGCGAACCCAGAACTCCGACGTCTTGTTGGGGCGGAAGAACGTCGCGGCCCGGCCTCCGTCCGCTCGCACGGAGTCCACGGCCAGGTCGGAGAGCAGATCGAAACGGGCCCAGTGCGTCCCATCCCGGCGTGCCGTCAACCGGACCGTGGCCGTGGCCGCAAACCCGAGCCCTTTGGCGACGGTCGCGTCAATCTCGTACGCCCCGAGCTTGAGCGCGTTACGCCGCCCCGGCTCCGCGCGAATGGTATCTGGCAGGTCTTCGGCGCGCTGAAACTCGGACAGAACTTGAATCTTCTCTCCCTCACGGCCGGCGCGGAGGAGCATGACCGGCTCTTCGTCCTCTGGGTCGACCACGAACATCAGGTTTTCGCCTTGCACGCGCTTGACGTAGGCGTAGAAGAACCCGTTGGTCTCGCCGTCCAGCAGTGCCGTCATCAGAGTGGGTTGCACCACCCGACGGCCATCCACCAGGTGTTCGACGGCGTCTCCGAGAACGCCGGACGCCTGGCTCGCGGCGGGGCGCGGGAGGGGAGCGAACTCGAGCTGTCGCTGGAGCTCCGCCAGCGTGGAATCGGTGAACACGAAGGCGGCCGCCGAGATTTGTGCCTGCACGGTGGAGTCCCCAAGGAGGCGCAGCAGCTCCACGCGTTCGATCGCGAGCGGAGGCGTGAACGAGATGGAGCCGCGTCCCACGAACGTCGCGCCGACCGTGCGGCCCGCGACGGGCGTCGCGAGGACGAGCATCCCGTCTTCCAGGTGGAATGTGATGACGTCGCGTCGTAGGGTGAGGTTCCGGACGGGGGCGGCCCGCTCCCCCGCCGTCATGCTCCGCAAACCCTCGAGGACCGGGTCGTAGCGGTCCGCGGCGAGGTGATCGGCCGTCCCGGGTCCCGGTCTGGTGGCCCTACTCGTCTGCGCCGTGATCGGCACGGTGCAGCAGAGCGACAGCAGTGCGGCGATCGAGATCAACGACGGCTTGCTCATGGGAGTCGTCCCTGTTGCCGACTTCGGAAGCATGGAGCGCGCTCCCGAGAGCGATAGGGTGTTCTTGGGCACGGAGGGGCGAAAATGTGGCGTGGCACGCACCAAACGTGGCGCCGCCGCAACAGGCGGCGAAGAGCCTACCCGACCGAGACCGGCCGAAACTCGGTCGGCGGTCGGGGCTCCGACGCACGGGCTGGCTGCCGGTACACATAGCGCTTGCCCGCGTAATTCCTGAGAACCACCTCGTTATCGTCGATCGATTCCACGTACTCCGGCAACAACGGGATCTTGCCCCCGCCCCCAGGCGCGTCGATCACGAAGTGCGGCACCGCCAGTCCCGAGGTCCACCCGCGGAGGGCCCGGATGATCTCCAGACCCTTTTCGACGGTGGTGCGAAAATGCTCGGCGCCCGCCACTTGGTCGCACATGTAGATGTAGTAGGGACGCACGCGCGCGGTGAGCAGCTTTTGCATCAGACGCTTCATCACCTCGGGATCGTCGTTCACGCCCTTGAGGAGCACCGTCTGGCAGCCGAGCGGGATGCCGGCGTCGGCCAGGCGGCCCAGGGCTGCGACGGCTGCCGCGGTGAGCTCGTCGGGATGATTGAAGTGCGTGTTGATGTACAGCGGGTGGTATCGCTGGAGGATGGCGCACAGCTCCGGCGTGATTCGCTCGGGCAGCTGACACGGTACGCGGCTCCCGATCCTGATCACCTCGAGGTGCGGAATGGCCCGCAGGCGTTGGCACAGCCCGTCGATGCGCCGGTCGGAGAGCAGCAGGGGATCGCCGCCCGACATAATGACGTCGCGGATCTCGGTGTGCGTCTCGAGATAGCGGAACGCCGACTCGAGCTCGGACATGGGGATCTTCTCGGGGTCGCCGACCTTGCGGCGCCGCGTGCAGAAGCGGCAATACGCGGCGCACACCGGAGACACCAAAAACAGCGCGCGGTCGGGATACCGGTGCGTGATGTTCGGAACGGGCGAATGGGCATCCTCGGCGAGGGAGTCCACGAGGCCGTCGTGCACCTCGAGCTCCTGCAGATCGGGCACGTACTGGCGCCAGATGGGATCGCCCGGCGACTTGATGAGGTCCACCATGGCGGGCGAAATACGGAATTCGAAATTCTCCGCCGCCAGCCGCAGCCGCTCGAGGTCGGGGAAGTGTTCGGCACCGAACTTGGCGACGAGCGCTTCGAGCGAGGCGATGCTCTGTTTACGCAGTACCTGTTGCCAGGACTCCATGCGTCAGATCCTTGAGGTAGATCACCAGGTCGTCGCCGGGGGCGTAGTAGCCCGGGAGCCGGGCCGCCTGGGTGTAGCCGCGCCGCTCGTAAAACGCGCGGGTGGGCGCGTACGCGGCACGGGACGACGTCTCGACGACGATCAGGCGTCCGTCTTCCGCCGTCAGTGTGGCCTCGACGGCGCGCAGGAGCTGGGTCCCGATGCCCGCTCCCTGACGCGCCACGTCGACGACGATCCAGTAGAGATCGAAGGTGCCGGTGGTCGCCGGCGTGGGCCCCCAGCAAGCGTATCCGACGAGTGCGTCGTCCGTATACGCGCCGACGAAGCGGTAGTCGTCGTCTCCGGCGAGCGCCTCGTCGAGTAGCTCCACCGCGATGGCGACCTCGTCCGGCCGAAACAGGCCGGTGGCCGCCGTGAGTCGCTCAAGCGGTCCGCGTTGCGCGCGGCCGACGGGACGGAGCGAGCAGCTCACGCGCCGCCTTGGCGCCCTGCGCTTCGCGGAGTGCCACCTCGGCGATCCGGCGCACCAGCTCCGCGTAGTCCCAGCCGGCGGCCTTCGCCATGCGCGACAGGCCGGCGTCGTCGTTCAGGTCGGGATTGGGGTTGACCTCGAGCACCCAGGGCCGTCCCGCGTCGTCGAGCCGGAGGTCGATGCGCCCGTAGCCCTTTCCCTGCATCGTGCGCCAGGAGAGGTCGGCGATCCGGACGAGCCGATCGGCGAGCTTCTGCGGGACGGCCGCGGGGCAGACGGGCACGCTCCCCAGATCGTCCGGGGACCCGATTTCCCATTTCCCCGCGTAGGTGAGGATCGGCCACGCGCCCTCGGGCATGCGGCTGAAGTCGATCTCCGCGATCGGCAGCACCCGGTTTCCGACGAACCCCACGTTGAACTCGCGGCCGCCGACGTACTCCTGGACGAGCACCTCGTCGAACTGCTCGGTCATCGCCGCCACCCGGGCGCGCAGCGTCTTGCGGTCGCTGACCACGGACCCGCGGTCCACCCCGGCGCTCGCGTCCTCGGCCGCCGGCTTGACGATGGCCGGCAACGGGAACGCGTCGTCGATCTTCCCCTGTGCCACCGTCCAGCGGGGGATGGGAAGCCCGGCCTGCTGCAGCAGGGAGTTGGCGATCGGCTTGCGCCGGCACGCGGCGAGCGTCCAGAGGCTCGCACCGGTGACCGGGATGCCCGCAAACTCGAGCGTCCCGACGACGTGTTCCTCCCACTCGCTCTTGCCGTGCACACCCTCGCACAGGTTGAAGACGAGGTCCGCCCGTCGCGCCGTCTGGAACCAGCGCATGTCGTGGCGGACCGGAATCTTGCGGATCTTGTGCCCCTTCGTCCCGAAGATCGTGCCGATCTCGTCCACGGCTTTCATGACGCCGCGGATGTCCTCGGGTGTCCAGTCGGCGGCCCCGGGGTCGAACAGGATCGCGATCTTCACGCCGGCACCGCCGCCGCCCGCGCTGGGGGCACGGCATGCCTTGCCCCTGGCTCCCGGCCGGTGATCCGACGCCACGCGAGGCGGACGACCTCCTGAATCAGCTCATCGTACGCGAACCCTGCCGCGCGAGCGGCCTTGGGGAAACACGAATTCATGGCCGGATCGGGAATGACGCCCGGCAACGGATTGAGCTCCAGGACGTTCGGCACGCCGAACCGGTCCACGCGGAGGTCCACGCGGCACCAGTCGCGGCACCCCAGCGCGTGGTAGGCATCGAGTGCGGTGCGCTCGATCTCGCGGTACAGGTCGGCGGGGATTTGCGCCGGGCACTGGAAGATCGCGAGCGGTGCCTCCGGGCGGTCCCACACCCACTTGGCTTCATACCCGTAGACGGGCGGTGCCCCGTGCGGCAAGCTCGAGAAGTCGAACCCGATCACCGGAAGGCAATACGCCTCCGGGCCGTTTCCCAGAATCGCGACGGTGAACTCGGGGCCGGGGAGGTACGTCTCCACGAGCACCGGCTCGGCGTACCGCCCCAGCAGGAACGCGACCCGCTCGCGCAGGGCCGCCGTGTCCGCGCACAGGTTCGTCCCGAACACGCCTTTTCCCGACCCTTCGGCCACCGGCTTCACGAAGACGGGGTAGGGCAGCGGCAAGCGCGCGACGTCCGCGATGGTCTCCATACAGGTGAACGGAGCCGTGGGCACGCCCCGATAGGCGAGCGTCTCCTTGGTGCGGCCCTTGTGAAGCGACAACGCGAGCGTGAGCGGGTCCGAGCCCGTGTACGGAATG
>WNEL01000007.1_pt1 | contig 56327 bp, 54 predicted proteins | sample 5399991 | NCBI WGS metagenome assembly WNEL01 (sample SAMN13153325, study PRJNA577476) | soil metagenome | isolation source: 20 cm grassland meadow soil pre-rain plot 2 | place: USA:California | collected 2015-09-08
GGCGATTCGGCAGCTATCGTTTCCCGCTGACCGTCGATATCAAGACGGCGGTTGGACGTCGGGTCCGGACCCGTGTCGACGTCACCGCTCAACCGAGCACGCGGGTCACACTCGACCCGCCGCTCGATACAGCACCGGTGGAGCTCGTGTTTGATCCGGACGGCGAGTTGCTCGCGACCATCGTGACGCGGTAGGCCTTCTAGATCCCCCCGAACCACGGATACCCCTGGTCCTCCCAGTATCCCCCCGGTCGTGTGTCCGTGAACGTCATGGACACGAGATACTTCGTCAGCTTGTAGCCCAGCTTGGTCGGCGAGTAGAGCCGCAGCGGCGCGCCGTGGGCCGGCGGCAACGGATTGTCGTTCATCCCGTACGCGAGAATCGTCTGCGGGTGCAACGCGCTGGCGAGGTCCCAGCCGTTCGTGTACCCCGCATCGAACGACGCGAAACTGATGTACCGTGCCGTCGGCTGCGGGCGGCAGCGCTCCACGATGGCCGACAGGGGCACGCCGTGCCAGCTCGCGATCGCCGACCAGCCCTCCACGCAGTGGTGCTTCACGGTGTACGACACGCGCGGCATGCGCAGCAGGTCGTCGAGCGACAGGTCGAGCGGCTGCGCGACGAGTCCATCCACGCGCAGCCGCCACGCGGCGGGATCGTCCAGCATCGGCATCATGTTCGAGATGAAGTAGCTCGGCAGTGCCGCGCTGCGCTCGGCGGAACTGTACGTGCGCGCCAGGCGCGTGGGTGAGAACAGGATCTTCTCGCCCACCCAATCGTTCACCCGGCTGATATCGAGCAGCTGCGGGCGAATCGCGTTGCCACCGTCCCAGCCGCACGCGGCGACGAGCGACGCAGCGCCGCTGGCCAGGCCGAGTCGCAGGAACGCCCGTCTGTCTACGTGTAGCCTGGCGTCGTGGCGTCGTAGCATCCGTCCCTCAGTCATGACTGGGAAACCTCCCCCGGTACCACCCCGTGAGCATCGCGCGCAGCGACGCCGGGTCCACGGCGAACACGAGGATCACGTGCGTGATGGTGAACCCGACGAAGATCCACACGATCCAGAAGTGCCAGTAGCGCGCCGCCTGAAACCCGCCGAACAGCGCGGTGAGCCAGCTGAGCTGCGTCGGCTTATAGATCGCGAGGCCGGTGAGCACGGCGAGCATGCCAAACACGACGACGCTCGTGTAGGCGAGCTTTTGGAGCGGGTTGTGTTTTCCCTGCGGTGGGTGCTCGCGGCGCAGGTGGAGATAATACTTGGCCATCGCGACTGCGCCGCGGACGTCCCGCGGCCGAAACAGCAGGCTGCGCCACTCGCCGCTGCGTACGAGAAACCCGAGATACAGTAGCCCGAACGCCACGAGGGGCCACATCAACGCGAAGTGCCAGTTGAGCGCGCCGGCGAGCCAGCCCCCGAGCCGGCTCCAATGGGGGAACTGCGTCCCGTCGAACGGGCTCGGCAGGAACGGACCGCCGCGTCCCCCGAACCGGGCGTACGCCTCGTAGATCTGCAGGCCGCTCGCGATCATGCCTGCGAGGACCACCGCGGTCCCCCAATGGGTCACGCGCACGATCCAGTGGTGACGCCGTACGAGCGGCAGCGGGGTGTCGTTCTCGGTCATAGTCGCTCCTTCGGTCTGACGCTACGGCACCGTGGCCCGAGGCGAAAGGGGCGTGCGCTCGCATGAGAGGATCATAACGATTCGCTCATGACGGCTCACGTGAGCAGCGTGTGAATGCCGCGCATGACCAGATACGCGAGCGGCCCGCCCACCGCGACGCTCGGCACCAGCGAGCGGAGTGATCGGCGATGCGCGAGCCGCGCGTGGGTGGCGCCGGTGGCCGTGGTCGCCACGGCGAGGGCGATATTGCCGGCCGTAGCGTCGCTCACCCACGGCACCAGTAATCGCCCCGCCACGAGTCCGGTCACACTGCCGACCAGCACCGCGGCCACGAACAGCACCTCCTCCCGCGCGAACGCACTAGCGAGCTTCACCACCGGGCTCCGCCCCCGCGGGCAGCCAGACCGTGAACGTGCTTCCTTCGCCCGGCGCGCTCGCGACCGTAATCTCGCCGTCCTGGAGCTCGGCCAGCAGTCGCGCAATGGCGAGGCCGAGGCCTGTTCCGCCGAGGGCGCGGCTGCGGGACTGATCGACGCGGAAGAAACGATCGAAGATCCGATCGAGGTGCTCGGGTGCGATCCCGGGGCCGGTGTCGCGGACGCTGACGCCCACTCGACCCCCGTTCCGCTGCAGCGCGAACGTGATGGCGCCAGTGGGCGTATAGCGCACGGCGTTCGAGGCGAGGTTCAGCAGGATGTGCCGCGTCCGGTCGCTGTCTCCCGACGCCCACACGGAGCCGGACGGAGTGAGACGCACGGCGAGATCGCGATCCACGGCCATCGCTTCGGTGATCTCGCGGACCTCCTCGGCCACCGCGGTCAGGTCGAACGGCCGACGCATGAGGGCAAGCTGGCGGTTCTCGCCGCGAGCGATGAGCAGCAGTTCGTCCACCATCTTCGTGGTGCGGTCGAGCTCCCGCTCCATGGCCATGAGCGCCTCGCGGATCTCGGCGTCGGAGCGGCCTTCGGTCGACGCCCATTGCACCTGGGCACGCAGATGGGTCAGCGGGGTGCGCAATTCGTGGCTCGCGTCCGCCGTGAACGACTCGAGGGCGCGATGCGCGCGGTCGACGCGCTCGAGCATCCGGTTGATGCTGTCGGCGAGCTCCGTCACCTCCGCCTGGCCGGTCGGCGTGGCGAGGCGCTTGCCGAGCTCGGCCGGGCCGATGGCGCGAGTCTGCGCCGTCACGCGCTCGAGTGGATCGAGCGCCGCGGTCACGGCCTGGCGAGCGCCCCGCGCGGCGGCGAGCGCGGCCACGGGCAGCAGCAGTGCTGCGACCGCCGTGACCGCCACGAGGGCGGCGAGGTAGGGCTGCCGGCTCGCGACGACGTAGATGTCGAAGGCGGCTGTCGAGCGGTGGAGCACCCGGTAGCGCCAGCGCGCGCGCTCGGCGATCGCTGCAAGCAGGGCCTGACGCACATCGTCCGGGGACGCGCTCACCGGCAGCCCCTCGAGTCGTTTGGCCGGCATGCCGGGCGACAGGAAGTACACCTGCTGCATGCCGCTCGCGTTTGTCGTGGTCCGCGTGATCACGACCTGACCGCCCATGCCCACGAGCTGATCGGCGAGCGTCTCGGGCATCACTCCCCCCGGTCCCCGGGTGGAGTCCGTGTACGCGTGGAGCAACGACTCGATGACGTCAGCGGAATGCTCGAGCGAGCGGCGCAGTACCGCCTCGGCCGCGATGGCAAAGGCCAGCGTGACGAGCACGCCATAGACAGCCAGCGTCGTCCAGGACACGCGCCGGAACCGGCGCGTCAAGACCGTGGCGAGCCGGCTCTCGCTCACGGCGTCTCCCCGCCCCCCCCGGCCCCTCCCTCCAGCCGATATCCCGAGCCCCGCACGGTGCGAATCGGCGCTGTTCGCCCGGCGAAGCTCAGCTTCTTGCGCAGGTAGTTGACGTAGACGTCGACCACATTGGTCTCAGGGTCGAACTTGTAATTCCAGACCGCCTCGGCGATCCGCGAGCGGGAGACGGTGCGGCCGGCGTTGCGCATCAGGAACTCGAGCAGCGCGAACTCCCGCGGGCTGAGATCCACCACCCGGTCGCCCTGTGTGACGCGGCGTTTCAGCGGGTCGAGCGCCAGATCGCCGACGGTGAGGGTGGCGTTCTGGTGCCGCAGCTCGGCGCGCCGGATCAGCGCGTGAACGCGCGCGATCAGTTCGGAGAGGTCGAACGGCTTGGTGAGGTAGTCGTCCGCCCCACCCTCGAGGCCGCGCACGCGCGACTCCAGCTCGTCGCGCGCCGTGAGGAGTAACACGGGCGTGAACACGCCGCGCTTGCGCAGCTCCTCCACGACGCTGAACCCGTCGCGACCCGGAAGCATCACGTCCAGGACGATGCAGTTGAACGTGCCGTCGAGCGCGCGGTCGAGTGCCCGGTCTCCCGAATCGGCTTCGACGACGCCATACCCTTCTTCCCGGAACGCCTTGCTCAAAAAGCGACGCAGGTCGCGGTCGTCCTCTACCAGCAGCAGTTGCACTCCGCAAAGCTACGGCGAGGGGCGCCGGCGGCAATCGACGCTCCGCCACATGAGAGGAACATGACAATCCTCTAAGAACCCAAACGGGCACTTCTCTCGCGGCGTTACCACAGGCAGATTCGTGGTGATCCTCGAAGGAAGAAGGAGAAGCGATGCATCTCGCGAGCGCATTACTGATGGTAGCACTGCTGGGCGGGCCCCCGGCCGGTGGCCCGTATGGCACCGCGACCTTTGCCGGTGGGTGCTTCTGGTCCATGGAGCACCCGTTCGACGTGCTCGATGGCGTCGTCTCGGTGACCGTCGGCTACATGGGCGGCAGCACGCCCAACCCGACCTACGAGCAGGTCTCGGTCGGTGCCACGGGGCACCTCGAGTCCGTTCAGGTCGTCTACGATCCCCGTAAGGTCGCCTACGAAACGCTGCTGAGCGCGTTCTGGCACAACATCGATCCCCTGACGTTGAACGGTCAGTTCTGCGACTTCGGATCGCAGTACCACACAGCCGTCTTTTACCGCGACTCGACGCAGCGCCGACTGGCCGAGGAGTCCAAACGCACGCTGGAGGGCCGGTTCCAGAAGCCGATCACGTCCGTGATCGTGCCCGCGGGCAAGTTTTATCCGGCCGAGGAGTATCACCAGCATTATTACCGCAAGAACCCCGTCAGCTATCAGGCGTACCGGCTCGGATGCGGGCGCGACCGACGCCTGAAGGAGATCTGGGGGGAGGACGCCGGCCGCGCGGACGTGCGCCAGGTCGGCGCCAAAGGATGGAGCCCAATGAACTTCAAGAAGCCCACTGATGCCGAGCTCAAGCAGAAGCGGACGCCAGTGCAGTATGAGGTCACGCAGCACGAGGCCACGGAACGGCCGTTCCAGAACGAGTACTGGGACAACCATCGTCCCGGGATCTATGTCGACGTCATATCGGGGGAGCCCCTCTTCAGCTCGACCGACAAGTTCGAGTCGGGCACGGGATGGCCGAGCTTCACCAAGCCGCTGGAGACGGGCAATGTCAGCGAGCACGTGGACAAGTCGCTCTTCATGGTGCGCACCGAGGTCCGGTCGGCGAACGGCGACTCCCATCTCGGGCACCTGTTCGACGACGGCCCCGCGCCCAGCGGCCAGCGGTACTGCATCAACTCGGCCGCCCTGCGGTTCATACCGGTCGAGCAGCTGGCCGCGGAGGGGTACGGACAGTACCTGCCGCTGTTCAACACGACGGGAAGCTCGAGCACGGCCCGCAAGTAGCAGCGATCCGCTCGAGTCACCGGGCGCCGGGAATTCCGTGGTGCGACGGACTTCCCGGCGCCCGGTATATTTCTGCTGATGAAATACGCCGCGTTGCTGGCGTTCGCCGCGATGACAGGGTGTCGGCCACGGCCGTTCGCCGGTACGGCGCACGGCGCCGACTCGGTGAACCTCGTGCGACTGGTGCCGCGCGACTCGACGGACAGCACGTTGCGCATCCCTCGGGTGGTCCGGGAGCCGAGTGTAGTGCTGTTCTGGTTGAAGGCGGCCGACACGCTGGCAACGGACGACCGCGCCGACACATTCGACGATCTCGAGTATTACACGGAGCAAGTCGCGCCCACGCTCGAGGCCAGCGGCATCAAACTGCTCGCGACCAACGCCGACACCGTCTACGTGGCGCTCGGCAATCACACCCGCCGCACGATTCTCTTGTCCGGCCTCGATTATCCGTTCGGGTATCTGCTGGTCGATCCGGGCGGACCCGAGCGCATCCTCACCGGTGTGTACGCGGACGATGACCTGATGGAAGAACTGCGCGTCTACTTCGACCTCCCGGACGACACGACCAGCGTGCAGCCGCGCATTGCGACCTGACGTTCTCCCCCCCCCTCCCCCCCCCCCCCCACAACGCGCGCCGTGCCGTCTGCCCCTCCCGACCTGATCCTCGCCGGCGGCGATGTGCTATTACACGACGGAGCGTGGCGGGTGGAGCGGGCGGATGTGGTCGTGCGCGACGGGCGGATCGCCGCGGTTGGAGACGCCGTGAGGCGGGATGCGGGAAGCGGGATGGGGCCCCGCCCGTCCACCACCGTCCGCGATTGCAGCGGTTGCCTGATCATTCCCGGTCTCATTCAGGCCCACGTCCATCTCTGTCAGACGCTGTTCCGGGGGCTCGCCGACGACTTGCGGCTCGAGGACTGGCTGGTGCGTCGCATCTGGCCGCTCGAGGCCGCGCACACCGAGGAAACGGTGTACTGGTCCGCGGCGCTCGGGGCCGCAGAGCTGCTCCTCGGCGGCACGACGGCGATCCTCGACATGGAGACGGTGCGCCACACCGGCGCGGCCTTCAGGGCGGTGGAGCGAGTCGGGATCCGCGGCGTGGTGGGCAAGTGCCTCATGGACGCGCACCCCGAAGGCGCGCCGCTCGAGCTGGCGGAGTCGACCGACGCTGCGCTCTCCGAGGCCGAGGCGCTCGCCAAGCGGTGGCACAACGGAGCCGGCGGCCGGCTGCGGGTGTGCTTCGCCCCGCGCTTCGTGCCGAGCTGCTCCGGCCCGCTGCTGCGCGCGGCCAGCGAGCTGGCGGAGCGGTTCGACGCCCAGCTGCACACGCACGCCGCTGAGACCATCGTCGAGCGCGAGACCGTGCTCCGTACCACGGGGCTCGAGGAGATCGCGTACCTGGACTCGGTGGGGATCGCGGGCCCACGCGCCGTACTCGCCCACTGTGTCTGGGTCGACGCGCACGAGACCGCGCGCCTGGCGCGCCAGGGGACCATCGTCGTGCACTGTCCCTCGTCGAACTTGAAGCTGGCGAGCGGCGTGGCGAAGGTGCCGGAGCTGCTCGCGGCGGGGTGTCAGGTGGCCATCGGGGCGGACGGTGCCCCGTGCAACAACCGGCTGGACGTCTTCGCGGAAATGCGGTTGGCGGCCCTCGTGCAGAAACCGCGGCTCGGGGCGGACGCCCTTCCTGCCGCCCAGGTGCTCGAGCTCGCCACACTGGGCGGCGCTCGAGCGCTGGGCCTCGAAGCCGACATCGGGTCCATCGCGCCCGGCAAGCGCGCGGACATCGTGGTGCTGGATCTACGCGAGCCGCATCTCCACCCCGCGGCCGGCGATCCCGTGTCCCGCGTGGTTTACGCGGCGCGCGCCAGCGACGTGCGCGACGTCTTTGTGGATGGGCAACCGGTGGTGCTCGGCCACGAGCTGCTCACGATGCCGATCGAGGAGATCGTGCGCGAGGCCGATCGCTCGGCGGCGGAGCTGCTCCGTGCCGCGAGCCTCGACTAGCGCCCCTTGATGAAGGTGCCGTCCCGCAGCTCGGCATAGGCGCGCCGCAGCTCGTCGTCTGTGTTCATCACGATCGGTCCCGCCCACGCCACGGGCTCCTCGATCGGCTCGCCCGACACCAGGAGGAATCGAATCCCCGACTCCCCGGCCTGGACGGTCACCTCGTCGCCCTTATCGAACAGGATCAGCGACCGGTTCCCCGTCTCACCGCCCGCGTTGGCAGGCGACCCCACCCGCTCCGTGCGGACGGCGCCGGGCTCGGACGCGTCGCGGAACGTACCGCTGCCGTCGAACACGTACGCGAACGCGTGGCGCGACGCCTTGATCGGCAGCGTCTTGCGCCGGCGTGGCGGCACCCACACGTCGAGATACTGCGGATCGGCGGCCACGCCGTCGACCGGTCCGGACTTCCCCCAGAAGTTCCCGCAGATGACGCGTACCCGCGTGCCATCGTCGTCCGTCACCTCCGGGATGTCGCGCGCCGCGACGTCCTGATAGCGCGGCTTGGTCAGCTTGAGGGAAGCGGGAAGATTCGCCCACAGCTGGAATCCGTGCATCCGCCCCTGCGGGTCCCCCGCAGGCATCTCCTGGTGGAGAATGCCGCTCCCCGCCGTCATCCACTGCACGTCGCCCGCGCCCATGCGTCCCTGGTTGCCCAGGCTGTCGCCGTGGCTGACCGAACCGGCGAGGACATAGGTGATGGTTTCGATCCCGCGATGGGGATGCCACGGGAAGCCCGCGAGATAGTCGGCGGGATTCTCGTTGCGAAAGTCGTCGAGCAGGAGGAAGGGATCGAAGTCCCGCGTGTCACCGAAGCCGAACGCGCGACGCAGACGGACACCCGCTCCTTCGATGGTGGGTTGCGACTGCACGACGCGCTTGATTGGTCGAATGGACATGGCAACTCCCGAAGATTGTCGCGTTGCAGCTCTCACTCAACACTACGGCGGGCGTCTAAGTTCCGCATGTAGATTTCGATCAACGGATCCGTCGCTTTCTTTCCCGGAGGACGTGTTGACCGTGTGGTCCCTGCTCGCGCTGCTGGTCGCGGCCCAGAGCCCGAGCGATAGCGGCGCCTCGCTGTTCCAGGCCTGGTGCAGGACATGCCACGGAGCCGACGGTCGCGGGACTCCCGCCGCAACCACGCGGCTCGAGGTTCCGCCCGCCGACCTGCGGGACTGCAAGACCAGCACGGCGGAGACCGAGGACCGCTGGGTGGAAATCGTAGCTCGAGGAGGGGCCGCGTTCGGCTTGTCGCTCGACATGCCCGCCTTCGGCGAGGCTGGGACCCCCGAGCAGATCCGGGCCGTGGTGCGCTACGCCCGCTCGTTGTGCGGTGAGCTCGGCTGGCCGCCGGGTGTGCTGAACTTCCCGAGACCGTTCCTGGTAGAGAAGGCCTACCCCGAGGACGAGGTCGTCATCTCTGGTACGGCGAGCGGTCAGGAGCTCGTCTACGAGCACCGGTTGGGCAAGCGCTTTCAGTTGGAGGCCAGCGCTCGGACGGCGTTCGACAGTCAGCCCAACTCCTTCGACGGCGTCAGCGCCGCGCTGAAGTTCAACGTATGGCACAGCCTTGAGCACCGGGCCCTGGCGAGCCTGGGGGCGGAGGCGAGCCCGCCGCTCGGCCGGCAGGACGTGTGGGAGATCGAGCCGTTCGTCGCGTTCGGCGCGGCGCCCGCCGGAGCTGTCGTGGTCCAGGGCGAGATCGTGAGCTCTTGGGAGGAGGCGGAAGGCTTCACGGCGTTCTCTTATCGGCTCGGGGTGGGCCGCCCAATCGGACGCGTGGTGCCGATGGTCGAGGTGGGTTGGACCGTGCCCGTGGACGGCGGGGTGGAGCACACGCTCTCGTTCTACCCGCAGATGTGGATCCGCCTCTCCCGGCTCGGACATGTGGCCGGGTCACTCGGCGCCGAGCTACCGGCGGTGGGGCCCGAGCCACGCCATCCCCGGCTCATTGCGTTCGTGCTGTGGGATTACGGCGATGCCCCCCTGCTCCGCGGGTGGTAGGCCTCGTCAGGGCTTGCCGTTGACAGTGAAACGGCGAATGGTTTCGGTGAGCTTGGCTGCCGCCACCGACAGGTGCTGGGATGTCGTGGTAAGCTCGCCCAGCGACGCGATTTGCTCCTCGGTGGCGGCCGAGGTCTGCTCGGCGCCCTGCGCCGCCGTTTCGGCGATCCCAGCGACCTCTTCCATGCGCCGCACTACCTCGCGCATGCGCTGCGCCTGCCCGGCGGTGTCGCCCGCGAACGCACTGGCGACCTGCACGGTGGCGTTCAGATCGCCGAAGATGGCGTCGAGGGCCTGCCGCGCCGCGGCCGACACCGTGCCTACGCCCTCGGCGGTGCGGCGGCCCTCGCCCATGGCGGCGATCACCTGCTCGATCTGGTCCTGCGTCTGTCGCACGCGGGCGCGGACCTCGTCGGCGGAGCGGGCGCTCTGCTCGGCAAGCTTGCGGACCTCGTCCGCCACGACGCGGAATCCCAGGCCGTGCTGGCCCGCGCGCGCCGCCTCGATCGCGGCGTTCAGCGCGAGCAGGTCGGTCTGGCTTGCGATCCGTGTGATGGCATCCACCAGCTTGCCGATCTCGCGCGAGCCCTGCTCCAGCGTGCCGGCGGCCCGGGAGACCTGGTCGAGGTGATCCACCAGGGTCACCAGCAGCTCGCTGGCGCGGGCGATCTCGTGGCCGTGTCGCTGGGCCTCGTGCGCTACCGCGGCGATCCGGCGCTCCGCGTCCTGCGCGCGCGTGTGGAGCTGGGCCGCCACATCCGCGGCCGCCTCCGAGTCGTCGCGCCCGTGGCCGATCAGCTGACGCTGGCGCGACGTTCCTTCGGACAGCCGCTGCGCGGTCGCCGCGATCTCCTGCGATGCCGCCTGGAGCTCCTGCGCCGACGCCGCGAGCTCCTGCGCCAGGCTCGCCAGGTCGTGCGACTGCTGCTGGACCTCTTGCACCACGCTCCCGATCGCCGCAGTGGTGCGATTCACGCTGACGCCGAGAAAGCCAAGGTCGTCGAGCTCCTCATCCTCCACCGTGACGGTCAGGTCTCCCTGCTCCACTCGGGCCAGCGCGGCTCGGGTGGCGCGCAGCCGCCCGGTGAACCGCGTCAGGGTCGGGACCAGCACGGCGGCCACAAGGGTGAGCACCACCGTCTCCTGCGCGAACGCGCTCCACGTCCATCCGGCCGTCCCTTGGCTCACGCGGATGGCGGTGGCCAGGCCGAAGCCCGTGAGGTTGAGCAGGAACGCTTGCCACGCTTCCATCGCGCCGAGGTAGAGCCCAGCCTGCAGTGGGGCAATCAGGTAGGCCACGTACAACAGATGCCCGGTCGGGCCCACGGCGTACAGGATCGTTGAGATCAGTGCCGCTCCCACGGCGACGTTGCCGTACGGGAGCCATGTGCGGAATTCGCCGCGCTGCCCGAGACGCCGCAGCGCGAGGTTAATGCCGCCGAACACGACCGCGAAGCCCGCGATGAGCCCCAACGGGACGGGCGCGAGTCCGGTGAGGCGCGCCAGCATGAGGAGGACGACCCCGAACGCTCCCAAACCCCAGCGCGCGCGGTTATTGGCGAGCAGATACTGGCGCTGCTTGGCGCGGGCTTCGTCGACGAGAAGGCGGGTGAAGTCGGCCGCATCGGCCATGGACCAGAAAAATGGTGGTGCGCCCCGGGGAGGGGTAGAGGCCTACATCCGGAAGAGGTAGCTCAGCTTGAGGAAGAATCCGTCCGACGCGCGGGTGAGGTGCTGAAACTGGAACGCGTCGTCTTCCGTGAGCGACGCGCCGTAGCCCACGAACACTACGGTGCCGGGCACGGGCTTGTAGGAGAACAGCACGTCGTTACGGAAGTCGTTCGTGACCACGGGTCCCGCGGCGCTACCGTTCACGAGCAGCGGCTGCCCGGTGCGCGGATCGGCCAGCGCGACCTGGTCCTGCGCCACGTACTGCCCCACGTACCGTAGAAAGATGGACCGCGAGAGCTGGTACTCGAGTTTCAGTCGGGGGATGTCGGCGGTGGAGAAGCGGCTGCCGTCGCGCGCCCGGGTGAGGCGCTCGTGCACCCAGCGTCCCTCGATGCGTAGCGACGGCGTGGGCCGCAGGGCGGCGGTCAACGAAAACCTCGATTGCCGGCCTTCCGACGCCTCAGGGAAGATCGCCGTCGCGGCGTAACCGAGCACGGCGTTCACGGTCACCGCGCGGCTGGGCGTGTTGACGTAGAGCGTAACACCGGGCAGCTGATACAGGCCGTGCGGGACGGTGAACGGGATGGTGTCCAGGGCGCGGTCGACCTCGTATCCCGCATAGTCGGCGGCGTTGAACCCGAAGTGGTTCAGGCTGAGCGTGAGCTGCGTCTGCCAGCCGCCCCGCAGGTTTGCGACCAAGAACGTCTGCAACGTGTCCTCGAGCGTGTGGCTCTGCGTACCGAAATCCGCATAGCGCCAGATCGGCGCGTACCCGAGGATCGCCGTGAACTGCTCCACCGGCGCACCGGGGCGGCCGTACCAGCTGAAGCGGTTGTAGGTGCGCAAGACCACGAAGTCGGTGCGAGGCACGAATCCGCTCGAGTCCTGGAAGGTCGGCTCGATGCCCAGCAGCTCGAAGTGGTTCCCGTAGGCGCGCCCGGTGCGGTCCGCGAACGTTATGGTCCACAGCTTCCCCGGGTGGAAGCCGAACGCGTCGTGGGTCCACGATTGCGCGATCTGTGCCTCCGAGAACCAGATCTTGCGCCACACCACCCTGGCGTCGGCGCCCAGCACCCGGTTGTAGGCGTCGCCGTCGATGCGGTCCGTGTAGACGAGGCCCAGCGTGGAGGTCGGCCCGAGATCGCGCCGCAGCCGCAACATGTTGAACACGGGGTTCGAGCCGCTGGCGGATTGATCGCTGTTGTCCACGGCCCCGAGGTACGCGACGCCCATAGGCCCGACCTTTCCGGCGAGCTTGGCCCCGAACACCGGTTGTACGACGCGCCGGGTGTAGATGAGCTGGTTGGGCGTATCGAACTGCTCGAGCCCCTCGAGAAAGAACGGTCGCTTCTCCGGATAGAACAGCGCAAAGCGCTCGTTCACGGTCACCTGGCCGACGTCGGCCTCCACCTGTGAGAAGTCCGGGTTCGCCGTCGACGTGAGACTCAGGTTCTGCGTCATCCCCCAGCGCACGGTCCCGGCCAGCTCGGGCTTGCCGGTGTAGTCGTAGCTCCCTCCGGGCGTCACGGGCGCGCCGTTGACGGTAGCGGTGAACTCGGGCGTGATATCGAGCACCAGACCACGCCGCAAGTCGGTGAGGCCGACCAGGCGCCCGGACTGGATGAGGAAGCTCGCGTTGGCGCGAACGGCGGGGGTCCACGTGTCCTCGTAGCCCGAATGCTGGGCCGACCGCACGATCTGGATGCCCCAGTCCTGCGGATCCGCGCTTTGATAGCGGAGGCTCTTGAACGGGATCCGCACCTCCACCTCGTACCCCCACTCGGTCACGCGGCCGTGCGATTCGTAGACATAGTCGGGGTTCAAGTCGATGGTGGCGTCGAACCTGCCTCCCGCGCTCGGGCCGCCCGCCGCGCCCGCACCGACGCCGTCGCTCCAGACTCCGTCCTCCTGCACACCCAGCGGGTTCACGGCGATGAGCGTCGCGCGCCGGTGATCGAGGTAGGTATCGAGCAGGATCGCCACGTGGTCGTCCGCGTCGATGTTGTCGCGGTCGGCCAGCGTGGCGCGCACCACGGTTCCGTGCTGTTCGAACGCGCGGATGCCGAAGTAGATCGCGTCGGACGCGTACCACACGAGCACCTCGGTCGAATCCTCGGCGGGGCGGCCATCCACGGGACGGTACTGGGAGAAATGGGTGAGCATGGCGGCCTGGCGCCACACCGCGTCATCGAGCACGCCGTCGATCTTGGCCTGGGTCTCGATGCGCGGGAGGTGCACGTCGAGCTGCTTGGCCGTCCCGCTGTACGTGCCGGCTCCGTCTGCGCCCTGTAACAGGAGGAGGAGGGCGAGCATGCGAGAAAAAATATGCGTGGTGTGTGGTGCGTGGTACTATCCGGAAAAACAGGCGTGGTGGGTGGTGCGTGGTTCTATCCGGAAATTGGGGAGCTGCGACGCTGAGGGACGCCGACGAATCGTCAGCAACCACTCACCACGCACCACTCACGCTTCGGCGAAGCCGACTATTCGTATCTCAACGCGACTATCGGATCGAGACTCGCCGCCCGACGTGCGGGCCAGATGCCGAAGAACAAGCCGACCGCGGCGCTGAAGACGAAGGCGAGCAGGATAGCGAGGGGTGAGATGAGCGTGTTCCAGTGGGCCAGCTGGGACAGCACCACCGCACCGAACGACCCGATCACCACGCCGATCAGACCCCCGACGAGGCAGAGCACCAGCGCTTCCACGAGGAACTGAAACAGGATATTGAAGCGCGTCGCGCCGAGCGCCTTGCGCACGCCGATCTCGCGGGTGCGCTCGGTGACGGACACGAGCATGATGTTCATGATGCCGATGCCGCCCACGAGCAGGCTCACCGCGGCGATGCCGGCGAGCAGGTACTTGAACGTATCGGTGGTCTGCTGCAGCGTGGCGAGGATGTCGGTCTGGTTGCGGATCTGGAAGTCGTTGTCCTGGCCGGGCCGGATCTTGTGCTGACGCCGCATCACGCGCTCGATCTCGAGCAGCGCCAGGTTCATCGAGTTCAGGTCGCGCGCCTGCACCGTGATGTCGCGCAACCGGTCCGTGCCCATCACCCGATACCGCGCCGTCTGGAGCGGGATCAGGATCTGCTCGTCGGGACTGAAGAACGAGCCCTGGGAGCCCTTCTCCGACAGCACACCGATGATCTCGAACGCGATGCTGCGGATCTGGATTTCCTGACCGATCATCGCGTCGCGGTTGGAGTTGAGCATCTGGGGGACCGCGGATCCCAGCACCGCGACGCGCCGCCGCGCCGCGTCGTCGCCCGCCGTGAACATGCGGCCCGCCGTGACCGTGTAGTTGTGCACCGTCGTGTAATTGGGCGTGGTGCCCATCACGGTCACGTTGATGTTCTGGTCGGCCTTCTGGACCTGGAGGTTGCTGGACAGCTCGGGCACGACCGCGCTCAGGTAGCGGGCATTGTTGGCGAGGGCGGTGTCGTCGTCCATCGTGAGGCTCACGCGGTTCCCGCTGGCGACGCCCCGCATGAAGCTCTGCCCGGGGTAGATGCTGAGGAGGGTGGGCCCGAGCGCCTGGATGCGATCCTGCACCGCCTTCTGCGCCCCCGAGCCGAGCGCGATCATGGTGATGACCGCCCCGACGCCGATGATGATGCCCAACATGGTGAGCAGCGAGCGCAGCTTGTTGGCGCGCAGCGCCTCCAGCGCGACCCGGACGATCTCACCCAGCAGCATCGCTACTTACCCCCGCCCGTCGTGCTCGAGAGCACGATCACGGTGTCCTTCTCGGTGAGCCCGCCCGTCACCTCCATGTAGTCCTGATCGGTGAGCCCGGTCCGGATCAGCGTCGCCGTGACCTTGCCCCCGCGCCGTACGAACACGATGTAGCGCGCCGTGCTCGCGCCATCTCCGGCCGCCGCCGAGTCGCCCCCGCGCGACGCCTGGAACTGGGTGCGGATCTGGGCCAGCAGCGCTTGCTCCGCCGGGGTCAGCTCCTGCCCGGTCATTCGTTTCGCGAACGCGGCCCGCACCTGGTCCGGCGTGACTCCAGGGGGCAGCGTGATCACCCGGCCGCTGGGCGTGGTAAACGTCGCACGGCCCGGCTTTGGCTCGGCGGCGTGCAGCTTGCCGCCGTCGCCCGCCGACGGGTCGGCGCCGGCGCGCGGCGTCGCATCCGCCACCCCGGACGCGAGCTGCCGCTCGACGGTTGGCACATCGAGGCCGAGTACCCCCGCCGCGGAGGCCACGTCGCGCGGCGTCCGCAGCGCCGCGTTCGGCACGGCCAGGACGCCCTGGCGCTGCCCGATGTGGATCTCGACCTCCGTGTTCATCCCCGGCTTGAGCACGTGGCCCACGTTGGGGATGTTCACCTCGACGGGGAACATCGTGACGTTCTGGGTCACCTGCGCCTGCGGCTCGATCTTGAGAACGCTGCCGTCGAAGGTGCGGCTGGGGAACGCATCGACGGTAATGGTGACGGGCAAGCCGGACTGCACCGTGCCGACATCGGTTTCGTCCACGAGTGCGGACACCTGCACGGTGTCCAGGTTCGCCATCTTGAGGATGACCGTGCCGCCGCTCACGTCGTTGGTCGGACTCGAAATGACCGTGCCGAGCACCGCGTCCAGCTCGAGCACCGTGCCGGTGATCGGCGCGCGGACCTGCGTGTCCTCCATCGCGTCCTTTGCGGTCTGCAGATTCGCCTGTGCGTTCACGACGGCCGCTTGGGCGGTCGCGGCCGAGAGCTGCGCCGAATCGTATCCAGCCTGTGTGATCGACTGGGTCTGATACAGGGCCTGACTGCGCTTGAGCTGCGCGGTGGCGTTGTCGAGCTGCGCCTTCGCCACCGTGAGGTTGGCCTGGGCCTGGGTCAGGTTGTTCTGCGGGATGCGGGGATCGACCTTCGCCAGCAGCTGGCCCTGCTTCACTTCATCGCCCGTCTGGACGGGCATGGCGATGATCTCTCCCGACGCCTTCGACTTGACGCTCAGCGTGAGGATCGGCTGGATCACGCCGGACGCCGTGGCGGACACGACGATGTCGCGCCGGACCACGGGCACCGTCTCGTATGCCGGGACGGGGGCGTCCTTGCGGCACGATAGCACCGCGACCAGTGTGACGGCCGCTGCGCACAGGCGCATTGTATACCTGCTCATCGGGCCCCCGCGGGTTGAGATTGCTGCTGCCGCAAACCGGGCAGCCCGCCGCCGGTGACGTTCTGGAAGCGTTGGCGGAACTGCTGCTGCGACTGGACCAGCGATGCACTCGGGAGGACGAGCACGGTGTCGCGTTCCGTCAAGCCGCTCGTGACCTCCACGTAGTCCTGGTCGGATAGACCGGTCTTGATGGGCAGCGCGACGACGTTTCCTGTCCGGCGCACGAAGACGATGTAGGAGTTGCCGCCACGCGCATTCCGGTTTCCGGCGCCGCCGCCGTCGCGAGCGCCCGAACGTTGCCCTCGACCGAACACCTGGGCGAGCAACGCCCGTTCGGCTGCGGTCGGCTCTGCGCCGCTGCGCATCTTCGCGATCGCCTTTTGCACCTGATCCGCCGTGACTCCCGGGGGGAGCGTGATCACCCGGCCGTTCGGGGTCGTGATCGTTCCCGGTGCCAGCGGCCGAGCGCCGCTGGTCGAGTCGCCCGCGGGGCGCTGCAAGGAAGGGTTAGGCGCGGCAGCCGCGGTCGCGGCAGCGATCTGCTGGTCGACGACTTGCGCATCGAGTCCGAGCACCGCGGCGCCGGACGCGACGTCGCGCGGGGTCCGTAGCGCGGCGTACGGCACGGCGAGCACGCCGTCGCGACGTCCGGTGTGAATCCGGACGTCCGTGTTCATCCCCGGCCTGAGGAGGTGACCCGGGTTCGGGATGTTCACGAACACCGGGAAGCTCGTGACGTTTTGGACGACCTGGGCCTGCGGGCCGATCTTCAGCACCGTCCCGTCGAACGTGCGGTTGGGGAAGGCATCGACGGTGATCGTCACCGGGAGGCCCGGCTGCACTCTGCCGATGTCGGTCTCCGCCACCATCGCGGAATCCTGTATGGTATCGAGATTCGCCATCTTGAGAATCACGGTGCCGCCGCCCAACGTCGGGCTCGAGATCACGGTGCGCAGGACGGCATCGAGCTCGAGTATCGAGCCGGTGATCGGCGCGCGCACGTGCGTATCCTGCATCGCATCTTTGGCGGTCTGGAGGCCCGCCTGCGCGTTGACCACGGCGGCCTGGGCGGTGGCGTAGGCGAGCTTGGACGATTCGTACTCGGTCTCCGCGATCGACTGGGTACGGAACAGAGCGTCGCTTCGCTTGAACTGCGCCGTGGCGGTCTCCAGCTGCGCGCGGGCCTTGTCCAGCGAGGCCTGTGCCTGCGCGAGGTTCTGCTGCGGAATGCGCGGGTCGATCCGGACGAGCAGCTGGCCCTGCTTCACTTGGTCGCCCGTCTGCACGGGCATCTCGATGATCTCGCCCCACGCCTTGGACTTCACGCTGAACGTGAGGATCGGCTGCATCACGCCCGACGCGCTCGCCGTGACGACGATGTCACGACGCTCCACCGGGACCGCCTCGTAGAGCGGCGCCGTCTGGGCCTTTTGGCAGCTCAGCGCTGCCGCAGCCGTCCAACCGACCAGGAGATGCCGCCGCACGATCAGCCTTTCGTCTGGACGTCGCGCTCGACCAGCCCGTCGCGCAGGTGAATCTGGCGATGGGCATGCGCCGCGATGTCGGCCTCGTGCGTCACGAGCACGATGGTTTGGCCGGCCTCGTGCAGCTCTTCGAATAGCCGCATGATTTCCTCGCCGGTCGCGGAATCGAGGTTGCCGGTCGGTTCGTCGGCCAGCAGGATGGACGGGGTATTCACGAGCGCCCGGGCGATCGCCACGCGCTGCCGCTGTCCTCCGGACAGCTCGTTCGGGCGGTGCTCCATGCGATCGGCGAGCCCGACGCGCTCGAGTGCCCGTGACGCCTGGGCGCGGCGCTCCTTGGAGGCGAGCCCGGCGTAGATCAGCGGGAGCTCGACGTTGTGCAGCGCACTGGCACGCGGCAGCAGGTTGAACGTCTGAAACACGAATCCGATTTCCTTGTTGCGGATGCGCGCCAGCTCGTCGTCCGACAGGTCACTCACTTTCTGGCTGTTGAGCCAGTACTCGCCCGCCGTGGGTGTGTCCAGGCAGCCAATCAGGTTCATGAGCGTGGACTTGCCCGAGCCCGACGGGCCCATGATGGCGACGAACTCGTTGCGCTTGATCTGGATCTCGACCCCGCGCAACGCGTGTACCACCTCACCACCCATGTCGTAGTCACGTGCGAGCTTGTGCGTGAGGATGACGATGTCCGGCAGCGGCGTGTCGCCGGTACGAAAGGTCGTGGTCTGGACGCTCGTCATAACGTGTGCCCCACGAGGGCCTCGGCCTGGGCGCGAGCAATCAGATAGGTGAAACGCGCCTGCACCTGATTGACCTCGGCCTGGGTGATATTGGCCTGGGACGTGAGGAGATCGAGCAGGGTGCCGGCGCCCAGGCGGTAGCGCTCCTGTGTGACGCGCAGCGCCTCCGTGGCGGCCGCGACGTTGGCGTCGCTGATCTCGATCTGCTCGTACGCGGTGGCGACCGCCGCGAGTTGCTGCGTGAGCTCGGCGTTGACGCCACGCCGGGCGTCTGCCGCCTGCGCCTCCGCGACGTCGCGCGTCACGGCGGCCGACACCTGGTCGGCCTCACGGGTGAACCCGTTGAACAGCGTCCAGCTGACGGTGAACCGGAGCGACCAGTTGTTGACGTAGCTCTGCGTCGACGTCCAAGGCGCGCCGAGACCGGTATACCCGCTCGAGTACGACGCCGACAGCGTCGGCCAGTACTGCGACCGCGCCACGGTCACGAGCGAGCGGGCGGCACTCAGCTGGGCGAATGCCTGCCGCACCTGTGGCGACGAGTCGAGCACCTCCTGCCGCAGGCCTGTCGTGTCGGGGAAGGGGGGGAACACCGAGTCGCGCTGCGCGCGTACCTGCTGGTCCACGCCGATCTGGCGACCGAGGTTGGCCTGCGAGGTGGCCAGGTTCGCGTTCGCTTGCAGCAGCGCCAGCCGCGCCGTGCCCACATCGACGGTCGCGGTGAGTGTGTCCGAGCGCGTGGCCGCACCGGCCTGAAACTTGTTCACCGCGATTTGCCGCTCCACCTTGGCACGCTCCAGCTGCGCCGCGGCAACGCGGACGAGCTCTTGTGCCGCGAGCGCGGTGAAGAAGACCTGGTGGGTCGTGGCCGTGACCTGGGCGCGCTGGTTGATGTAGCCGGCATCCGCGGCGTCGGCGGTCGCGGACGCGGCGTGCTTGGTCGCGGTGCGCTGAAAGCCGTCAAACAGCTCGAGGCTCGCGTTGAGGGCTCCAAAGTAGCTCGTGTTGGTCGGCACGGTGACGATCTGGCCTGTCGCCGTGTTGTATCGGTTCGACGACGCGTTGTTGGAAGAACCGCCGAGCGACAGGGTCGGCAAAAAGGCCCCGGCCGCCGCCCGCTCATTGGCACCCGCGGTGCGCTGGTCTCCCCGGGCCTGAATAACCGCGGGCTGCACCTCGAGCGCCCGCCGCACCGCTTCGACGAGCGACACCTGGACCAGTGTCGGCGGCGCGACCGCCTGCTGGGCACCGAGCCCGGCCGTGAACCAGGCCGAGGTGACACACGCCAGGACTGCAGGTCGCGCGCCCGTCATTTCTTCTCCGTCCCGCTGGCGCCATGCGGTGCACCGCTGTCGCTCCGCGCTTGGTCTCTTTGATGCCGGTAATGGCTCACATGGTCGCGGTATTTGACCTGCTGCTCGGGGGTCAAGTGCCGCGTGACCTCCGAGTCCATCTGTGCCCGCATCGAGTCGAAGCGCGGACGGACGGTCTCCCACACCGCGGTCATGCGGGCCCGGTGCCGCTGCAGAATGGCGCGGATCGTGTCGCGTTGGACGGGATCGAGACGCAACTCCTCGTTCAGCTCTTTCATCATGCGGTCGACGCCACGCGACCGCTCAGGAGCGGCGGCGGACGCGTACCGGACCCACAGCGCCCGGCCGCCGGCGCCCACGGCGATGCCCGCCGCGAACGTCGCGACCAGGAAAACCACGGCCCAGGTTGTCGAACGGTTCAGCATGACAGCCTTCCCTCCAAACCAGGTTGCACAGTAACGAGCTTGCGGAATGACGTGATGGCCTACGGGTTCTCGATCACCGAGGCGAGGACGATCTCGACCTCACCGGGGTGCGCCGGCGGGGCGATCAGGGCGTCCGCAACGCTCGGCTGCGGGGCAGGCGTGGCGGACGCGTGGCCGACGAGGTAGCCCGCGGCGAGCGCGATGAGGAGCGCGGCCGCCACGCCCGCACGCGCCCAGCGCGCGAGCACCGTGTCCCAGGACGCCGCGCGCAGCTGCTCGGCACGGGCCAGTACGCGCGCGACGAACGCCGTGGCGTCGCCCGGGTCGAGGGCGCGACGCAGCGCGTTCCCGAGCACGGGGTCGGGCCGGTGATCGAACGGCAGCAGGTCCTTCATCCCTCCTCCTTCCAGTCCGCCAACAGCGCGCGCAGTCGGCGCCGCGCGTGGAACACTTCCGATCGCACAGTCCCTTCCGGAATCCCGAGCACCGTCGCGATCTCGGCGTGCGAATATCCTTCCACGTCGAACAGCACGACCGCGATGCGCCGCCGCTCGGGGAGAGTCGCCAGCGCCTGCCGCAGACGCTCCCCGAGCGCGCGCCGTTCGGCGGTGACGTCGGGCCGCGGGCCGCCGGCCGTGAGCCCTACGTCGAGTGGCTCGGCCCGCCGCACCGAGCGGCGGCGGCGACGGTCGGTGGCGGCGTTGGAGACGATGCGCAGCAGCCAGGGGCCGAACGGGCGCCGCGGATCGTACTGGTCGAGCTTCACGAGCGCCGACAGCATCGCGTCCTGTGCCGCGTCGTCCGCGTCCTCCGGATTTCCGAGGACTGCGCGCGCCACGCGGCGGGCCACGCCGGCGTAGCGATCCACCAGGGTCCCGAACGCCGCCCGGTCGCCCGCGACCGCGCGCGCGACCAGCTCCCCCTCGTCCTGCCCGGGTATACGCGCAGCGGGCTGTCCGGGTTGGGAAGGGGGAGGGGGGGTAGGGGAAGGGGGGAGGGGGGCCCCGGCATCAGCCATCATCGCTCTCCCGCGTGCGGCGCCGCTCGAACGCATACAACGCGAACGCCAGCGCGAGTGAAAACGATCCGGCGGCGAGTACGATTCCCGCGACCCGCGGGAACGCGAGCAGCAGCGCGCCGACCACCGTGAACCCGACGGCGCCCGTCACCGCCATCGCGCGCCGCAACCCGCCTGCCACGCGACGGAATGCCACCACGGCGACGGCGCCGAGCTCATAGCCCGATCGATTGTGCGTCGGGTCGCCTTGCGCGGGCTCCTCGCCCACCAAGCGCGGCGGGAGCCGCATGCGGCGTGGCTGCAACACGATCTCGCTGCTCTGTGTGAGGTCGTGCCGGAACTGGCGGGCGAGCTCTTCGGTGAGCTGTTCGCACTCCGCCGCGAGATCGAGCTCGTAATTCGAGAGCAGGCTCGACACGTTCAGATTGCTCGATCCGACGCGGGCCCAGCGGCGGTCGACCAGCATCGTCTTCGCGTGGATCATCGGGCCCTGGTACTCGTAGACGCGCACGCCGGCGCGCAGCAGCTGGCGGTAGCCCACGCGCGTGAAGTTGCGCACCACCGGCAGGTCGGTCGCGCCCGGGACCAGCAGCCGGACGTCCACGCCGCTCTTCGCCGCGTCCAGCAGACTGGCGTACAACGGAGCCGGAGGAATCAGGTACGCATCGGTGATCCAGAGACGCTCGGCCGCGCTGGCGACCAGCAGCTCCACGGCGCGGTACACCCGGGCGCGTCCGGGCACGCCCTCCACGACCCGCACGCTCGAGCCGCCGGCCGGGGCGGGATCGGCATCGAGCTCGTCGGGCGGGAGCGGCCCGCCGGCGCGGTCCCAGAGCCGGGCGAACGCGCCGTCGAATGCGGCCGCCGCGGGCCCGGTCACCGCGACCATGGTGTCGCGCCAGGGACGTCGCCCGCGCGCCGGGTCGCCCGCCCACTCGTCGCCGATGCACAGCCCGCCCACCATTGCCCAGCCGCCGTCGGCGACGACCAGCTTGCGGTGATCACGCGACACGAGCTCGTAGGGCCGAAGCGTAAGGAGGGGGTTGAATGCACGCACCGCGACGCCGGCCTGCACGAGGCGGCGCCAGAACTTGCGTGACGTGCCGAACGAGCCAAGCGCGTCGTACAGCACGCGTACCCGAACGCCGGCGCGTGCCCGGTCGGCGAGCGCGGCTGCGAAGCGCCGGCCCGTGGCGTCGTCGCGGATGATGTAGTTCTCGAAGTGCACCCAGCGACGTGCATCAGCTATCGCAGCGAGCATGGCGTCGAGGGCACGCGGGCTGTCGGCAAAATGCTGCAGCCGGTTGCCCTCGATGGGGCGCGCGCCGGCAGCCCGGTCGAGCGCCAGGGCCAGCGGATCGCGCACGGTCTGCAGCGCGGCGCCGGGCGCGGCGGCTGTGACGCTCACCCGGACCCACCCAGGCGCAAATCGCTTTCCACCGGCCGAAGCGCCTGTATCACAAACGCGATGTGCTCGTCGAGCGGGACGCCGAGCTCGGCGGCTCCTTGGGTCACCTCGTCGCGGTTTACGCCGCGAGCGAACCCCTTGTCCTTGAGCTTCTTTTTCACCGACGAGACCTCGAGATCGGCGAAGCTGCGGGACGGGCGCACTAGCGCGCATGCCACGAGAAAGCCGCACAGCTCGTCTACGGCGAAGAGGGTCCGCGCCAGCAGCGTATCGCGCGGCACGCCGGTGTAGTTGCCGTGCCCGAGAATCGCGCGGCACAGCGGTTCCGGCGTGCCCTTCTCGCGCAGCAGTCGCACCCCCCACGATGGGTGACCCTCGGTGGGCGAATGCTCGGGGTTGGGGAATTTCTCGTAATCGAAATCGTGCAGCAGCCCCACCATCCCCCACGCGTCCTGGTCCTCGCCGTGCTTTGCGGCATACGCCCGCATCGCCGCCTCGACCGCGAGCATGTGCTGGCGGAGGGAGGGGGATTGGGTGTGCTCTTGCATCAACTGCAGGGCTTCGACGCGGTTCATGGCTCCCTCTACGGGCATCGCTCCGGGGTCATTCCACCCAGACTGGCTCAAACGTCGACGCTCCAGCGCTCGGCCCACAGCTCAGCCATGAGAATGGGCCAGAGCTTGCGGGCGTTGTTCCGCTGCCCCGAGCGATGCTCCGCGAGGAGGCGCGCGGTTGGAGCGTCGCGGTACAGCCGGGGGGCGCCGAGATGGCGGTCCGCGAGCGCCCGGAGGCCGGTGTTGAGCCATCGGGCCACGGGCACCGATAGGCCGCGTTTCCTGCGCCGGATGACGGCGGCGGGCACCAAGCCGCGCGCCGCTTCCTTTAATATCGCCTTCGTGGTGAGCCGCCGCACCTTGACCGCAGACGACGCCGGCAGGGCCAGTTCCATGACCTCGCGGTCCAGGTACGGCGCACGCGCTTCAATGGAGGCCAGCATGGTGCCGCGATCGACCTTCACGAGCAGGTTGTCGGGCAGATAGGTCAGGAAATCGAGCCACATGATGCGGTTCAAGGGATCGCCGTGCGGAAAGCCCGTCAGCAGGGACGCGACGTCAGGCACCGTATCCGCGGCGCGCGCGCCCGGTCCCAGGGCCCCGAACCACGTGAGGTGGCGCTCGAGCGACGGGAGCTCTGCGGCGGCAACGAACTGCTTGAGCAGGAATTCGAACGTGACTTTCCCGGTGGACGAGGGCAGGCGGTCCACCACTCGCCGGATGAGCCGCCGGCCCGGCAGCCGCTGGAACAGCCCGGCCGCTTTGTGTCCCAAGTAGGTCGGGTAGCCGCCGAACAACTCGTCGGCGCCCTCGCCGGAGAGGACGACCTTCACGTCGCGACGCGCCGCGTCGGCGAGCAGGTACGTCGGCAAGAGCGCCGGGTCGCCCACGGGCTCGGCGAGTGAGTTGGTCACGTGATCGAAGGCATGCTCGAGGGCGGAGTCGTCCGCGGTCACGACATGGTGGATGGTCCGAATCGAGTGCGTCACGGCCTCGGCATGCGGGCTTTCGTCGTAGCCCGGCTCCGTGAATTTTACCGAGTAGGTGTGGATCTTCTCGCCCGCCATGACCCGGGCCGCTGCGGCGGCAAGGAGCGACGAGTCCAGGCCGCCGCTCGTGAACACGCCTACCGGCACGTCCGACATGAGCTCCCGCTCGACGGCGTGGAGCAACGCGGTGCGCAGGACTGCGGGACCGTCGGGGCCCTCGAGCCGCGACGGGTGCGTGGCGGCGGCGGCCGGGTCCCAGTAGCGCCGGACGGTCACGCCCGCGCGATCCGCGATCATCAGGTGGGCCTGCGGCAGCTTCGAGATTCCCGAGAACATCGTATGCGGCGCGGGCACGTATCCCAGCGCCGCGTACAGGCTCGCCGCGACGTGGTTCACGCGGCGCGGCTGATCCGGGAAGACGAGCAGGGCCTGGATCTCGGAGGCGAACCGCAACTCGCCGGCCACATCGGTCCAAAACAGCGGCTTTTCGCCGGCGCGGTCGCGGGCGAGCACCAGGCGTCGCTGGGCGTCGTCCCACACGGCCAGCCCGAACATGCCCTCCAACCGGCTCACGCTGTCGGCGCCGAAGCGCGTGTACAGCGGCACGATCGTTTCGATGTCGCCCGTCGAACGGAACGGATAGCCGGCGCGGGCGCCTTCGTGGCGCAGCTCGCGAGCGTTGTAGATCTCGCCGTTGCAGACCATCCAGATAGAGCCGTCCGGACTCTGGAACGGCTGATCGCCGGTCGTGAGATCCATGATGGCGAGCCGGCGGGCGCCCAGGCGCGCCCGCTCGTGCCCGACGATGCGCTCCCCGTCAGGGCCGCGGTGCGCGAGTGCCGCGGCCATTGCAGGGATGCAGTCGGGATGTTTGAGCGGGGCGCCCGAGAGCGAGACGGCGCCGAAAATGCCGCACACTACCGCACTACCCCGCCACCCCGTGGAGGTTGGGGAGGTTTTGGAGGTTGGGAAACACCGCGCGGCCGGCAAGGGCCGTAGGCGGCGTAGTGATTGTCGGCGGCGAGCAGCGGGAGGGAGGCGTCGAGCGCGGCGCGCGCTTCGCGGTAATTCGCGGTCGTGACGAATACGGTGGGCACGGGACAGCGGACCAGGACCTCGCGCCAGTAGCCCGCAGGGAGGAGCGGTGACGCGGGGTAATCGCGGAAGCGGATCTGGTTGTCCGCAATGTAGTTGCTCGTGAGCTCCTGTCCCGTCTCGGTGGCGACGGCGATCGGGCGACCCAGGTAGAAGGGTAGAGAGGGCGGGTAGGCCAGCACGCCCAGCACCGTGGCGGAGTCCCCAGCGTGCGCCAGCGCGGCCGCCGTGGCGCTGGCGACCGGGGCGGACGAGCGGTCCTCGCCGACCGCGGCGAGCAATCGCTGCGAGAGTAGCGGAATCGTCATGACGACCAGAGCATACCCGGCGATGGCCTTGCGGCCCGCGGCATCACGAGCGTAGGCACCGAGCCCGACCAGGATCGCCGAGCAAAGCACGACGACGCCCAGCGCGACCGCGGTGGGCGGGATGGCCGACTTCTCCTCGGGTGTGAGACTGATCGGCGCGGGGAGCCAGTGGGTGAGCGCCACCAACGCCAGGCCCACGATTGCGGCGACCGCAATGTACGCGCGCGCCCCGGTTGCCGGGCCGCCCGCGACGAGGTTTCGGGTCGCGGCGAGCGTCACGGCCGGCATGAGCGGCAGCGCGTATTGCGGCAGCTTCGACTGGTTCAGCGAGAGGAACAGGAGCGGCACGAGCACCCAGCACGCGAGGAGCAGGGGCTCGCGGGCGGCATCGTCCAACCGGGCATTCCAGGTCTCGCGCCAGTGCTTCACGCGCGCGAGCGCGGGGACGATCCAGGGGAAGGCCGCGACAGGCACGATCGGCAGGTAGTACCAGAACGGCGCGGTGCGGTGAAACCGCGTGGTCGTCACCCGCTCGAGCGTCTCGCGAAGGAACACATAGCGGGGGAAGTCGGGGTGCGCGATCGAGACCGCGAGGAACCAGGGAAGGGCGATCGCGCCGAACAGGGCGAGGCCGCGCCACGGGAACAACGATCGCACCGACGTGCCGGTCAGAAACGCGTGCGCGACGAGCGCCAGCAGCGGGATCGCGAGGGCGATCGGCCCTTTGGTGAGGACGCCCGCGGCCATCGCCCCCCAGGCGAGCACCGGGCGGTCGTCCCAGAACGACAGGATCGCGGCCGTCGTGCAGAGTGTGAGCGTGCTGTCGAAGATCGCCGTGCGGGCGTACGCGAGGGGCAGCACCATGGTGGCGTAGGCGAGGCCCGCGATCCACCCGCCCCGCTCGCCCCAGCGGCGCCGGGCGAACCACACGAGCAGCGCGACGGTGGCGAGCGTCGCCAGGTACGCGGGCAGGCGGGCGGCGGCTTCGGTGGGGCCCAGCAGCTCCATGGCCGCCGCCGCCGCGGCGAAATAGACGATCGGCTTGTCGAGGTAGGGGAGACCGTTCAGGTGCGGCACGACGTAGTCGTTCGAATGAGCCATTTCCCGCGCCACTTCGGCGTTGCGGCCCTCGTCCGGGTCGAACAGGCGGTACCCGTTGAGGTTCCAGCCCAGCAGCACACATGCGAAAAGCAGGAGCAACGGCAGCCCAGTCGACGGGCGTGGTGGCGAGAGCGGTGCGGGGCGAATAGGCTTGGCGTGTGGGTGATCGAGCTCGGGCGCTAAAGCTATTCGAGCGCGCGTACCAGTGCCAGGTGACGGGCGATCTGGCGGGGGCGATCCAGTTGTACCAGGCTTCCCTCGCGGAGCTGCCGACGGCCGAGGCACACACGTTCTTGGGGTGGGTGTACTCGTTCGAGCGGCGCTACGCGGAGGCGATCGCCGAGTGCAAGCGCGCGATCGCGGTTGATCCGTCGTTCGGGAATCCGTACAACGACATCGGGTGCTATCTGATCGAATTGGGACGCGAGGACGAGGCGATCCCGTGGCTCCGGCAAGCGATGGACGCGCCGCGTTACGAGTCGCCGCAGTTTCCGCACGTGAACCTGGCGCGGATCTACGAACGGAAGGGGCAGGTGTTGGACGCGGTGGGGGAGTACGGGCGGGCGCTCGAGAAAATGCCCGGCTATGCGCCCGCGCTGGCAGGGCTGCGGCGGCTGCAGGCCGTGGTCAACTGATCGTCGGGCTCAGGGCGGCTGCACCTGGGCGTATTATGCCAACGAGGAGGGTCTAGATGCTCGAAGCGGGTCTCGCGCTTCGTCCCGTCCGCAGCACGCCGGCTGGGACGGATCGCCGTGGCGCGGCTCGCCGGGCGCTGCCGGAGGATCTCCTGCGGCAGGCGTCGCGACGGCTGGGGATCCTGGCGCTGGTGGCCGCCAGCCTGTGGCTCATCGCACCGCTGGCTGGACATGCCGCTGCCCTCGCCCTGGGTGACCCCCGTTGGGCGCAGCTCGATTTCGCGGATCATGTGTCGGCGTTCAGCTGCGCCGTGTCGATCGCGCTGGTTCTCTATGTGCGGAGCAGCACCCGCTCGCCGGTCTTCATTCTGGATCTTGGGCTCGCGTACCTGGTCCTGACGGCGCTCGAGCTGTCCATCATGATGCATTGGAGCCCGATTCCCGAAGATTGGAAGCTGAATCCGATGATCAGCTGGATCGGCCCGGTGATGCTCATGTTCGCGGCGATCGTGCCAGTCGCGCCAAGGAAGATGCTCGTTGCCGGCTTCATCACCGCGTCGATGGAGCCGGTGGGAATGTGGGTTTCCGGGCTTGCCGGGCACCACCCGTTCGGGTCGCTGGGGGATGGGCTCGTCATGCATTACCCCAACTATCTGCTCCTCGGCGTGACGGTCGTCATCTCGCACGTGGTGACCAGGCTGGGGCAGCAGGTCGCCAGCGCGCGGGAGCTGGGGAGCTACCGGCTGGGAGAGCTGCTCGGGCGCGGCGGCATGGGCGAGGTCTACACGGCCACCCACCGCATGCTTGCCCGCACCGCGGCGATCAAGCTCATCCGGCCGGAAATGATCGGGGCGGTGGACAGCGCGAGGGCGGAGCTCGCGATCAAGCGCTTTCGCCGCGAGGCCGAGGCAGCGGCGAATCTGCGGTCGCCGCACACGGTGGAGCTGTACGATTTCGGCATCGCGGAAGACCGCACGCTCTATTTCGTGATGGAGCTGCTGGATGGATTGGACTTGGAGACCCTGGTGCAACAGTTCGGGCCGGTTCCGGCGGACCGGGCGGTGTACATCCTGGTGCAGGCGTGCGCCTCGCTTGCCGAGGCGCACGCCCGCGGCCTGGTTCACCGGGACATCAAACCGGCGAATATCCACCTGGGCCGCATGGGTCTGGAGCACGATTTCGTGAAGGTTCTGGATTTCGGGCTGGTCAAGTCGGTGACCGGGAACGTGGCGGAGTCACGCGAGACCGCGGCGGGGATTGCGCCGGGCACGCCGGCGTACATGGCGCCGGAGATGGCGCTGGGTGACTCCGTGGATGGCCGCGCGGACCTCTACGCGCTGGGTTGCGTCGCGTATTGGCTCGTCACCGGTCGACTCGTGTTCGAGGCGGCGAGTCCGCTCCAAGTGATCGCGCGACACCTGAACGAGGTACCGGTCCCGCCGTCCGCGCGAACGCAGCAGGACATTCCCCCGGCCCTGGATCGATTGATCCTGTCGTGCCTTGCGAAGAAACCGGAGCAGCGGCCGGCGAGTGCGGACGAGCTGGCGAGCGCGCTCAGGGCCGTGCCGGTTCGTGAGGCCTGGACGGAAGCGAAGGCGGCCCGGTGGTGGAGTACGAACCGGCCCGCTGCTCGACACGAGAACAGAGGGGTTCGCGGACACGCGGTCGCAACGGCCGTGGTGCCGGGGAATTCATAACGAAGGCCACGAGACGCGAGGCTCCGGCATGCACCCTCAGCTCGAGCTGATCGCCGACGAGTATCGCAGCGCCCAGCGGCGTCTGCACGATCTGCTGCGCACAGTTCCGGTCGAGCGCTGGAGCAAGCGCGCCCATCCCGATCGCTGGTCCGTCGCCGAGTGCGTGGCCCATCTGAACCTCACGTCGGTGGAATACCTGCCACTCTTGCGGGAGGCGATCGCGCGTGCCCGCACGCTCGACCTGCCGGCCCCGGCGCGCTACCGGCGGGATCCGGTCGGCTGGCTGCTGTGGTGGACCATGGGGCCTCCGGTGCGGGTGCGCTTGAAGACGATTGCGCGGTTCGTGCCCTCGAGCGCCGTCGCACCTTCGCTCCTGGTGACGGAGTTCGAGCGGCTCCAGCGGATTCAGCTGGACCTGCTGGCCCAGGCTGACGGGCTGGCGCTGACCCGGGTGCGCATGACGTCGCCGTTCAACGCGCGGGTGCACTACAACCTGTATGCCTGCTTCACCATTCTGCCGCGGCATCAACATCGGCATCTGTGGCAGGCGGAGCAGGTCTGGGCCGGTCGCGGCTGAGAGCCGCGGCTCGGCACGGCCGCTGAGAGCGGCCCATCAAGGCTTGCCCAGCGCTGCCTCGAGCTTGCGAACAATGTCGGTCCAGCCTTCGCGGTGTGCCTCGACCTTCGCCCGCGGCAGCCGTTGGTGGGTGAGCGTCAGCTCGGTCCCCGTGCCACGCTCCGCGAGCTCGACTGTGACCACGCTGGGTCGCAGATCGGTATGCACCGAAATCCAGGTGAACGACAGGCGGGCAGGCGGCTCGATCGCCAGGTACTCGCCCCAGTGCTCGACATCGCCGCCGTCGCTGCGACCCCGATGCATCACTATCCGAAACTTCCCGCCGACCCGTGGGTCGACCTCGACGGTCGCGTGGCTGACCGCTCCCGGGCGCATCCACTGCGCCAGGCTCGCGGGATCGAGCCACGCGGCGAACACCTTCTCGCGCGCGATCGCCAGCACTCGACGCACGACGAGCGTGTCGCCGGTCTGATCGGCCGTGGTCATGAGCGCGACAACAGCGCTTCGAGCGCGTCGAGCCTGGCCTCCCAGAACGCGCGGTAGGTCTCCAGCCAGCGTGCGGCCTCGCGCAGCGGCTGCGGCCGCAAGCGGAGCCGGTGCTCCCGACCGCGCACCCGGCGTGCCACCAGCCCTGCGCGCTCGAGCACCTTCACGTGCTTGGACACCGCGTTGAAGGAGACGGGGAAGCGCGCCGCCAGGTCGCCGACGTTCACCTCGCCCCCCGCCAGCATGGTGAGGATAGCGCGGCGGGTGGGGCTCGCGATGGCCCCATAGACGCGGTCGAGGCGACGGGAACGGGTTCGAGACACGGGTTGTTTATTATTCAACCGATCGGTAGAATATCGTGCATCCCGCGCGCGAGCGCCAGATCTCACATCCGCCGAGGTACCCGCATGACCGCGACGAAGCGGAACAAGCCTGCGATCGTTTCCCACGACCAGTGGATCGCCGCCCGCACCAAACTGCTCAAGAAAGAGAAAGAGTTCACGCGTGCCCGGGACGACCTCGCCCGAATGCGGCGCGCGCTGCCGTGGGAGCGGGTGGAGAAGAGCTACGCGTTCGAGGGACCGGACGGCAAGGAAACGCTCGCCCAGCTCTTCGGCGGAAGGAGCCAGCTGTTCGTGTACCATTTCATGTTCGCGCCCGGGGACACGGAAGGGTGCCCGATATGCTCGTTCTGGGCCGATCATTACGACGGAGCCGGGCTGCACCTGCCGCAGCGCGACGTGAGCTTCGTGGTCGTGTCGCGCGCGCCGTTCGCGGCGATCGAGCGGTTCAAGCAGCGCATGGGGTGGCGTTTCAAGTGGGTGTCGTCGGGCAACAGCGACTTCAACTACGACCTGGGTGTCTCCTTCACGCCCGAGCAGGTGAAGCGTGGCAGCGTCTTCTACAACTACGCGACCACCGATTTCGCGATGCCCGACCGCGAGGGCGCGAGCGTGTTCTACCGGGATCCAGGTGGTACCGTGTTCCACACGTACTCAAGCTACGCCCGCGGCATCGACCTCCTGAACGGCACGTACAACGTGCTCGACCTGGTGCCGAAGGGGCGCGACGAGGATCCCGACGAGCCGGTGAGCTGGGTGCGCCACCACGACCGCTATTAGGCCTAAGGAGAGAAGAGCGATGACGAAGCACAAGACCGGGACACGTGCAGAGTGGCTCGCCGCGCGGCTCGAGCTGCTCAAGGCCGAGAAGGACCTCACGCGGCAGAGCGACGCGCTGGCGCGGCAGCGGCAGGAGCTGCCCTGGGTCCGGATCGACAAACAGTATCGCTTCGAGACCGATGAGGGGAGCGCCGCGCTGACGGACCTGTTTCGAGGGCGCTCGCAGCTCCTCGTCTACCACTTCATGTTCGGGCCCGACTACACGGCGGGCTGTCCGGCCTGCTCGGCGATCGCGGACGGCTTCAACGGGTTCGGCGTGCACCTGGCCAACCATGACGTGATGCTCTGGGCGGTGTCACGGGCGCCGCTCGTGAAGCTCCAGGCGTACAAGCGGCGGATGGGGTGGACATTTCCGTGGGCGTCCTCGTTCGGCAACGACTTCAACGTCGACTTCAACGTTTGCTTCACCGAGGAGCAACAGCGCGAGGGAGGCATCGAATACAACTACCGGCGCGAGGCCGGCGCGCCGCTCATCGGGCGCAGCACCGCGGAGTGGCAGGAGAGCCCCGTCGCCGAGGTCGCGGCCATGACCGGAACGGACGTGGCCACGTACACCCGCGAGAGGCCGGGCATGAGCGGGTTCGCGTTCCAGGACGGCGTCGTATACCACACCTATTCCGCGTATGCGCGGGGGCTGGATGGCCTCTGGGGCATGTACCAGTGGCTCGACCGAGCCCCACTCGGGCGGAACGAAAGCGGGTTCTGGATGCACCGCCACGACGAGTACGACAAGCGCTGAGCGAAGTGGCTTCCCAGCGAGCCTTCTTCGGCGTCTCCGCGCTCCTCTTCGCCGCCAGCGCGGCGGCCACGATCGTGTGGTGCGCGTCCACGCCGGCGATGGGCGGGATGCCGATGCCCGGACAGACGTGGTCCGGTGCCGGGGCGGCGTTCCTTGGCATGTGGGTCGTGATGATGGCGGCGATGATGCTGCCGTCCTTAGTCCCAATGTTGTCGCGCTACCGTCAGGCCGTTGGGGTGACAGGCGAGAAGCGCCTCGGCGCACTGACCGCACTCGTGGGCGCGGGCTACCTCTTCGCGTGGGCCGTCTATGGCGCCGGAGCCTACGCACTGGGCACCGGCGTGAAGACCCTCGAGTTGCGGTTGCCGGGGGTCGCGTCAATTGTGCCCATGGCGGCGGGCGTGGTTCTGCTAGTCGCGGGCTCCTTGCAGCTCACGGCCTGGAAGGTCCGCCAGGTGGCGCGGTGCTGGGAGGCGCTCGCCTGCGCGGACTCGGCGCGGGTGAACGCCCGCGGTGCGTGGCATCAGGGCCTCCGGCTCGGGGCCCACTGCAGCTTGTGCTGCTCCGCGTACATGATCCTGCTGCTCCTGTCCGGGATGATGAATCTCGGCGTCATGGCACTCGTAGCCGCGGCGATCACCATCGAGCGCGTTTCCCCGGCCCCGCGGCGCGTCGCCCGCGCCGCGGGTGTGGTCATCATCCTGACGGGGGCCGTCCTGCTCACGAGCCCCGGATAGTCTTCGACGCCTCGTCCCAGCTCACGGACGTCTTCCGGAAATACGACTCGTTCGCCATGTGACAGGCGAGCGCCGCATTGTGACCGAACACCACGTCCTCGGTGACCGGCTTCCGGGTCCGTACCGCCTCGAAGTACGTCCACAAATGCGGTCGCACGTCGTCGAAGTCGGGCCCGGTGAACGACATCGTCTCGGGCATCGCTACCGGTTGGCCCGTCTTGGGATCGTTTTCCTGGTGCCACTTCGCGAGGTAGGCATCACGGAGCGCGCGCGGGTAGCTGCCCGTGTAGTAGCTGGGGTACTGATCCTTGCCTGATTGGGGTGTGAAGCTCAGGCTCGATCCGGTAACCTCGAGAATGCCCTTCGAGCCCTGGATGCGGTATGTCTCGGGCATCTCGGTTCCCAGGTTCAGGCGCATGTATACCGGCAACCCGTCGTAGTCGTACACGACTGCGTGGACGTCCGGCATGTTGCGGCCGTCCTTCCACCGGCGGATGCCACCGACCGCGCTCGCCTGTTTGGGCGGAGCGTTGATACCGACCATGAACATCATGCCGCTGACGAGGTGGACCAGCAGGTCACCGGCCACGCCGGTGCCGTACTCTTTCCAGCAGCGCCACCGGGCGAAGATATTGGGATCGAACGCGCGCTTGGGGACGGTCCCCTGCCAGGTGTCCCAGTCGAGATTCTTGGGCGAGAGATCGGGCGGCGGCGGATACTCCCACGCGCCGTTGGGATCGTTGCGGCCGAGCCAGCCTTCCACGAGCATCAGGTCCCCGAGTGTACCCTGGGATATCAGCTCCTTTGCCTTGGCGCAGATCTGCGAGCTGACCCGTTGCGACCCGATCTGGATGATGCGCCCGGTGCGTTTGCCCGCTTCGACCATGGCGACGCCGTCGGCGGGGCTGTGCGACATCGGCTTCTCGCAATAGATGTCCTTGCCGGCGCTCACCGCGTCCACCACCACCTGCTTGTGCCAGTGATCGGGGACGGCTGCGACGATGCAGTCGATGTCCTTGTTGTCGAGCAGCTCCTGATAGCGGCGCGTCACCGGCAGGTCCGGCCGCACGATTTCGCGCGCCAGCGTGTGCCGCCCATCGTACAGGTCGCAGGCGGCGGCGCATTCCACCCCCGGCAGCGTGATCGATTCGCCAAGCAGCCCGTGTCCTTGCATGCCCACGCCGATCATGCCAAAGCGAACGCGGTCACTGGGGGGAACGGCTCGCGGCAGGGTGAAGAAATTCTTCGGAGCGAGCGAGGCGCCCGCGGCGACGGCGCTCGTGCCCAGGAATTCGCGACGCGACCATTTGTCCTTGTTCACGGTCTCTCACGGATGACGGGGGAGTGTATTATGCAGCAGCGAGCGAGCCTCACGATAGAGCGCTCGCGACCGCCGCCGCACTCGGGAAGTGGGTCGGCATCGCTGCGAAATACGCGGCATCGTTGCCGGCGAAGTGACACCGGCGTCCGCTTGCAAGCTACCGTTCCCAGGGGCAGCTTAACCGCGATCTGCCACCCTTGGAGGGCGCGATGACACCCCTGGCTGCACTGTGGCTGCCGATACTCCTCTCCGCTGTGCTCGTGTTCGTCGTGAGCTCGCTGATTCACATGATGACGCCCTGGCACAAGAGCGACTATCCCAAGGTGCCGAACGAGGACCGCGTGATGGACACGATCCGCGGGCTCGGCATTCCGCCCGGCGACTACATGATGCCGCGGCCAACGACACGTGAGGAGATGGGGTCGCCGGCCTTTCAGGAAAAATTCAAGCGCGGCCCCGTGATGGTGTTCACGGTGATGCCCCCCGGCCCCATGTCCATGCGGAACAACCTCATCAACTGGTTCCTGTACGCCGTGGTCGTCGGAGTCTTCGCGGCGTACATCGCGGGGCGCGCCCTCGCCCCGGGCGTGGCCTACCTGGCGGTCTTTCGCTTCGTGAGCGCGACCGCGTTTATCGGGTACGCCCTCGCCCTGTGGCAGATGTCCATCTGGTACCGGCGGGCCTGGGTCACGACGATCAAGGCCACGGTCGACGGGTTGATCTATGCTCTCCTCACGGCCGGCGTGTTCGGCTGGCTGTGGCCGCACTAGACGTCGCGTTTCGCGATCCCGCCGCCGCGAGGGCCGGCGGATACGTCCTGGCCCTCGCCATCACACTGCTCGGCCTCGGAGGCTACATCCTGGTGGGCGGCGTCAGCGCGCGGCCGGCACGACGTCCCCCGAGATCACGCCCATCACGCGCGCGGCGAGCTCTCCGGACGTTGTCTCCGTGCTGAGCGCTTGCCAGTCAGTCGTCGCCACCACTACGAGGTCGCGGCTCGGAACTACGAACACGAACTGACCCCCGTAGCCCCAGGCGAAGTACGCGGCGGGATTGCCGTCGGAAACCCACCACAGCATGCCGTAGGTGAGGCGCTGCACAGGGCCGAGCGACGTGCGCCACGCGAAATGCGGCCGGGTGACGGAGTCGACCCAGCTCTCGGGCACGACGCTCACATCGCCCGACCACCCGCGCTGCAGGAACAGCTGGCCGACCTTCAGAAGGTCCCGACCCCGCAGCGCGATCCCCGAGCCTCCATTGACGGTCCCGCGGTCGAGTGGCTCCCACGCAACGGTGTCCACGCCGATCGCGCCGAAAAGATGCTGCGCGGCATACTGGGGCAACGGTGCGCCCGCGGCGTCCTGGAGCACCACGCCGAGTGTGTGTACTGCCGCCGAGTTGTACGTGAACGTCGCACCAGGCGGGTACGCATGGGGGCGATCGAGCAGATACTGCACGTGGTTGTCCGTCACGATCCAGCTGTTGTAGTCGGGACCCGTGGTCTCGTCCCACAGGTATCCCGACGTCATGGTAAGGAGATCGCGCACGGTCACCGCACTGTCCACTGCATCCAGCGTGTCCGACGGCGAGAGGTACGATGCGATCGACGTCGTCGTGGCGGGGAGCACGGCGTCGCGCAACGCGATGCCAATGAGGGCGGATACTACGCTCTTGGTCACCGAGCGGACATCAAACAGCGTGGTCGAGTCCGCGCCCCCGAAGTAGTACTCCCCCACGAGCCGGCCGTGACGCGCCACGAGGAGGCCGCGGAAGGGGGGGATCGCGGCCGCGTCGGTTTCCGCGGCGACCAGACCGGAAGCAGTGATCCCCTCGTCGCCCGGGCTGGCGTGTTGCCAGTCTTGGGAGAGATCGACCCGCGCGGCCATGGTCGGGACCGTGGGTGCGTCCCCGCAGGCGGCGGCGAGCCCGAAGCCGGCCAGGCCGACTGCCCAACCCGCACGCACGTCAGTGCACGCTGCGGGGCGGGGGGGAAGGGGGGACAGGCATCTGACTCACCGTCAGTGGCACGGCTGTCTTTTTCTCTCCATCGATCGTGATCTCGAAGCGATAGGGCCCGGCATGCGGGAACGGCACGTCGAATACGAGGATGGCACCCGCCTCGATATCGGTCACACCTGCGGGCGGCTCGGCGAACGTAACGTTGCCGTTGCCGCCCAGGATTTCCACGTCCTGCTCGTCCAACAATCGGATCTGCACCTGATGCTCACCGATCTCCGTGCGCCTCCCCTTGAGACGGAGGACCAGGTGCAACCGCGGGTGCATCGCGGGGAACTGCTGCACCCAGATGTGCTGGAAAATCCCCAGAACCGAGAGCTTGCCCGCCTGATCGACGATCGCGTAATCGGCGACGACGGCGAAATCGAGATGCATGAGACGTCACCCGTTGACTACGGACGACTGATGACGGACAACGGCACTGACGCTCGCGTTTTCTCCCACTCCAGCTTCAGCACGCCTCCTTTGCCTTTCGGCTCGACTGCGATCGTAAACTGCTCGACCGGCTGCTTCAGGGTTTCGACCTTCATGTCCAGGCGGGCGACGTCGTACTGGGCGTCGTAATCGGTGCCCCATTGGCCCGTGTTCTTGTTGACGATGAGCTTCCAGCCGCCGGGAGCGGGAATCGTCCAAAGGCTGTACTGGCCGGCCGGGACCGTCGTGCCCGCGACGAGCAGATCGGCGCTGGTCTCGAAGATCGTCGCCTCGTTGGCGCCGGTGCGCCACACCTTGTCCCAGGGGACGACGGTGCCGAAGATCGTGCGACCGCGCATCGACGGCCGGCTGTAGCGCACGCCCACGGCCGCGCCGCCGACGTGCGCGCGCACCGAATCGGGTGGCGAGAGAGTACCGAGCGAGCGGGGCGCGAACGACTTCCCCAGGGAAGCAAAGTCGAGTCCCTGCACCCGCTCGACCGTGATCTGCGCCGTACCGCCCATCCCGGACACACCGCGCAGGGTGCCCCGGTCGTCCACGCGGGCGCGCAGCGGCCCGATTCCATCGAGCATCAGGATCAGGGAGTCGGCGCCGGCGCGCGTGACGGTCACGGGCATCGGCGCGGTGTCCCCCAGCACGAGCATCGACATTGTAAAGGAATCGCCGCCCGCAGCGCGCGCGCGGCGCGTCACTTCCTCGACGAGCCCGAACGACTGGCCGAGAAACGGGAGCGCGCCGGCGCCCACGCGTGACCGAACGGTGGCGCTCGAGTCGCGTCTCGGCACGGTCGCCACCGCGGAGTCGCCCTGGAAGGTGGCCGTCGCCCTGGTTTCCGCGGGCCCGGGGCCGCCCGACACGTTGTGGGTGACCAGCTCATACCGTTCTGCGGCGCCGCTGGGGCCGAACGTCACGCTGTAGATGCGATGCACGGTGCGCGGGTTGCGCACGACTTGCTCTCCCTCGAGCCGGTCGGCGCTGCGCGTATACTGCTCGATCGCCAGCGTGTCGCGCCCCAGGCGCACCACGAATTGCCCCGTTTGGGCCGCGAGCCCGACCGGGAGCGCGAGGCTGAGGGTCGCCAACAGAGAGGATGGTCCGGTGCTCATGAGACTTTCCTCGTAAAAGGAATGGAGATGCGGGTGGTCTCCGAGTCGACTCACTTGACTCGAATCGATTTCACTTCGTCGTTCTGCAGGATCTTGTTGACGACGTCCTGTCCCTTCGTGACCTGTCCGAAGACGGTATGGACGCCGTCCAGGTGCGGTTGCGGCGAGTGACAAATGAAGAACTGGCTGCCGCCGGTGTCCTTCCCGGCGTGCGCCATCGAGAGGGTTCCCGCGACGTGCTTGTGGACGTTCTTCGCGGTCTCACACTTGATGGTGTAGCCCGGCCCGCCGGTGCCTGCCCGCCCCTGGCCCGTCTTGGAGTAGGGATCGCCGCCCTGAATCATGAAGTTGGGGATCACGCGATGGAACTTCGTGCCGTCGTAGAAACCCGAGTTGGCGAGCTTCTCGAAGTTGGCGACGGTGGCGGGCACCTCGTCGGCGAACAGCTCGACGTCGATGGTCCCCTTGGCCGTTTCGAACACCGCGTGCTTGTTGGGCATCGTCACTCCAGCGAGAGGTTGTCGTCCACTTGCGTGACCGTCTTCATCCCCACAATCACGACCGAAACGGCCTCGTTGTCCAGCACGAATCGGAGCGCGAGCTGCGCGGGCGTCACGCCGGCCTCCTCGGCCAGCTGCTTGACGCGGTCCGCGACCGCGGTCAGCTGCGCGACGTACGCGCGCGGCAAGCGGGCGCGGATGTCGCCCTTCTCCCAGGTGCTGTCCCGCCCGTACTTCCCGCCGAGCAGCCCGTTGGCGAGTGGTTCGCGCGCGATCACGGCGACGTTCGCGCTGCGGGCCGCGTCGAAGAACCGGTCCTCGGCCTCGCGCCGCACGAGGTTATACACGATCTGCACGGTGTCGGGACGGTTCACCGCGACGGCCGCGAGCCCCTCCTCGGGCGGGTGCACCGACACGCCGTAGAAACGGATCTTTCCCGCTTGTTTCAGGTCGTCCAGGACCTGATACGTGTCCGCATCGGCGATCAACCCGAGTGCCGGGTTGTGGAGCTGCAGCAGGTCGATGTAGTCGGTGCGGAGCCGGCGCAGCGATTGCTCCACCGCGAACCGCACGTAGCCGGGAGAAAAATTGGCGTCGTGCGTGACGGGAAGCGGAACGTCGGGCGCGAGCTCCGTGGCGGGCCGCCCCAGCGCGGCGACGATGCGCGGCAGGAGCAGGGGATTCACGTCCCGGTTGTAAAAGTTGGCGCCGACCTTGGTGGCAACGATCACGCGCTGCCGCAGCCCCGCGAGCGCTGCGCCGAGGACCTCCTCCGAATGGCCGTGCCCGTACGCGTCCGCCGTATCGAAGAAGTTGCACCCCAGCTCGTACGCGTGCCGCAGCGCGCGCGCCGACTCGGCGTCGTCAGTCGTGCCGTAGGAATTCCCGAACCGATTACCGCCGATTGCCCACGCGCCGAAGCCGACCGGACTCACGGCGAGGCCCGTGCGTCCGAGCACGCGCGGCTTCACTTCAAGAGTTCGCCCAGCGCCGCCGGCGTGGCGACGGGCAGGGAGCAGGTCGTGCCGACGCACACGGTAGACGCCGCCTGGTCCGCGGTCTTGCGAAGGACGACCTTGCGCGGCCGATAGGCCTGCAACGCCAGGAGATGCATGTCACAGGCAGGTCCCGGGCCCCTGGCACCCGACACCTCGACTCGCGTGACCGGATTCACCGCCCAATCCACGGCCCGTAATAGGGTCGCCCCGTACAGCGAAAGCCGCGGCGCCGCTCCGCCGAACGTCGCCAGTTGCCGGTCGAGCAGGCGACGCCATTCCGGGTCGTCGGTCAGCGCCCAGAGGCGGGCCAGCGTTACGGCGGCGACCCCATTCGCCGAGGGCGTGGGGGCGTCCTGTACCGGCTTGGCGGGCGTCGCGAGGTAAGCCGTGCCACCGTTCCGGCCGCGCGGCAGATCGTAGAAACCGCCGTTGGCCTCGTCCCAGTAGGTGCCCCCGCAGTAGTGCATCATGGTGATCGCGCGAGTGAGCCAGGCGTCGTCACCCGTCGCCTCATAGGCGTCCAGGAACGCGGCGGGGGCGTGGACGTGGTCCTCCAACAGCCCACGCGGCTCCGCCCGGCCGATGACGTGCCCCATCCCCCGTCCCTCGTCCCATGCTTCACTCCAGATTCGTTCCAGCACTCGGAGAGCGAGCTGATTGCATTCCGGCCGATCGAGCACCGCGCCCGCATGGAGGAAGGCCGATGCCATCATCGCGTTCCAGTTGACGTACGGCGTCGTGTCGACGTACGGCGTCTTGCGCCTGTCGCGCGCGGCCTTGAGCCCGGCGAGCGCCTGCTTGAGCAGCGGCCACTCGTCGTCGCCCGCCGGGTCCTGCTTCCACCAGAGCACGTTCTTCTTCGGGTTGTGGTGCATCTCACCGTGCTCGTCCACGTCGAAGACGCGACGAGCAACATGGAATGTCCTCTCCGGCAACGCGTCTCGCAGCTCCTCGAGAGTCCACGTCCAGTAATCGCCGTCGTCGCCGAACTGCACATCGGCATCCTGGGACGTGTAGAAGACGCCCCGGTCGGTATCCGACAGCACTTCCACGACCCAGTTCACAATACCCTGCGCGACTTCCTTGAAGAGTGGAATCCCGAGCGCCGCGTAGCCGTCGAGGTAGGCGTGCAGCAGCTCCGAGTTGTCGTACGCCATCTTCTCGAAGTGCGGCACGATCCAGCGCTCGTCCACCGCGTAGCGGTGGAACCCGCCGCCCACATGATCGCGAATCCCGCCCCTCGCCATCGCGGTGAGGGTCTTCTCTACCACTTCGCGCATCCAGTCCTCGCGGGTGTCGTGCCAGCGGGCGAGCAGGAAAGCGACCCCCGCGGGGTGCGGAAACTTCGGAGCGGTCCCGAAGCCGCCATACCGGATATCGAACAGTCGTGCCATGTCGGCGGCCGCCCCGTCGAGGATGGCGGGCGTGATGGCGCCGCCCTTCGCCTCGTCGAGCGACTCGGTGACGTGGCGTCGGATCGCCTTGGCGCTTTCGGCGACCTTGTCGCGCTGCTGCCGATAAAGGCCCGCCACTTGCCTCAGCACCGAGATGAACCCGGGCCGCCCGTAGGGATTGTCTTCGGGTGGGAAGTACGTCCCGCCAAAGAACACTTCGCCCTCGGGCGTGAGGAACGCCGTGAGCGGCCAGCCTCCCTGGCCCGTCAGGGCCTGCACGGCGCGCTGGTAGCGCGTGTCCACATCCGGACGCTCGTCCCGGTCGACCTTGATGCAGACGAAGTCCCGGTTCAGCAGCTCGGCGACCGCGGAGTCGTCATAGGACTCCCCGTCCATCACGTGGCACCAATGGCACCACACGGCACCGATATCGAGCAGGATCGGCTTGTCCTCGTCGCGGGCGCGCGCGAACGCCCTGTCGCTCCAGGGGTGCCAATGCACCGGCTGGTGGGCGGCGGACTTCAGGTAGGCGGAGGGTTCGGACGCGAGGAGATTCGGCATCGGAGGAAAGCTAACCCCGGGCTTGCGCCCGGGGTCCGCGCCGGGGCTCAGTTGCCCTGCTCCAGATACCGCACCGCGGTCCTGGACAAGAGCTCCGCCCCGATCACCAGGCTCCCTTCGTCGATATCGAACGTCGGGCTGTGATGCGGCGACGCCTTGCCGTCGGACGGCGCCGAGCCGACGAAGGCAAACGCGCCCGGGACTTTGGCGAGGAAGAAGGACATGTCTTCTCCGCCCATGGTACGAACGCCGTCCACCAGCCGGTCAGGGCCGACGATCTCCCGCGCCGCCTCGTTCATGAGGGTGGTCATCGCCGGGTCGTTGACGAGCGGCTTGGACATCCGGCGATAGCGCACCTCGGCGCGCGCCCCGAACGCGTGCGCGATCCCCTGGGCGGTCTCTTCCACGAGCCGCGGCACCTCATCGTAGAACCTGCCGCCGAACGTGCGCACGGTGCCCCGCAAGGTGGCGCGGCCCGGGATCACGTTGAACGCGTGCCCGGCGTTCATCTGGGTCACCGAGATGACGCCCTCCTCGAACGGGTTGCGGCGGCGCGAGATCAGGCTTTGCAGGCCGGTCACCATGTGCGCCGCGATCAGGACGGGGTCGATCGCCTGATGGGGCGCGGCCGCGTGCCCGCCCTTCCCGACGATCGCGATCTCGAACTCGTCCACCGACGCCATCATCGGGCCGGCCATGACCGCGATGCTGCCAACGGGCAGATCGTTCCAGAGGTGGATCCCGAACGCCGCATCGACGGTCGGCCCGTCCAACACCCCGGCGGCGATCATCGCCTCTGCGCCGTTCGAGATCTCCTCGGCGGGCTGGAATGCGAGTTTCACCGCGCCTGGCAGGTACGCCGCGTGGAACCGGCGCGCGACCTCGAGTCCGATGGCGACGTGCCCGTCGTGACCGCAGGCGTGCATCTTGCCCGGGTGCTGGGAGCGGTAGGGGACGTCGTTCGCTTCCTCGATCGGGAGCGCGTCCATGTCGGCGCGGATGAGGACACAACGGGCGTTCCCCTGCGGCGCGCCGTCGCGCACGCCGACCACGCCCGTTTTTCCCACCCCCTTCTGGACCGTGTAGCCGAGGCGCTCGAGCCGCTCCGCCACGAGCGCGCCGGTGCGCCGCTCCTCAAAGCCCAGCTCGGGGTGTTGATGGAGATCGCGGCGGGTGGCGATCAACTGATCCCGGTCGACTGGAGGGAGGGTGGTCATCACACCCGGGAGCTCGGACACAGTCTGTTCACCACACACACCTCGCACTTCGGGCGCCGCGCGATGCACACGCGACGTCCGTGCAGGATCAGGGTGTGCGACAGCCAGGTCCACTGGTCGCGCGGCACGAGATCCATCAGGTCCCGCTCGATCTTCACGGGGTCTTTCTCCTTGGTCCAGCCGAGCAGCGTAGCGAGCCGCTGGACATGAGTGTCGACGACGACGCCCTCGTTCTTCTTGAACCACGTCCCGAGCACCACGTTGGCGGTTTTCCGTCCCACGCCCGGCAGCTGCACCAGCTCGTCCATCGTGTCCGGCACGCGGCCCCCGTGACGTTCCACCAGGGCCTGCGCCATGCCGATGAGCGACTTGGTCTTGTTCCGGAAGAACCCGGTGCTGTGGATCTCTTGTTCGAGCACCTTGGGGTCGGCGCGCGCAAAGTCATACGCCGTCCGGTACTTCGCGAACAGGGCTGGGGTGACCAGGTTCACCCGCGCGTCGGTGGACTGCGCGGAGAGGATGGTCGCGACCAGCAGCTCGAGCGCGCTTGCATGATGCAGCGCGCATGTGGCATCCGGGTACGCTTGCTGGAGACGTGCGATGACCTTACGGACGCGCGCCCGCAGCTGCGCCGGTGTCTCAGCTCCGCGCCGACGGCCTGGACGGCGCTTAGTCTTCGGTCGCGCCGTGGTCACCATATTCCGGGGATGAGCCGGTAGGGTACACGGCGTGTGTACTCAGGGTAACCAGCCATGTGCTGCTGGAGGTATCGGTCTTCGAGCACGAGGCGGCGTAGGACAGCCCAGTAGACGACAACGACCCGGAGGGCCCGCCCCGGAGCGCTCACGCCGCGCGTCGCCGCGCGAAGGAGAGGAATCCGTCCACGTCGCGGGTGTTCAGGACTTGCGCGGCCTCGAGCCAGCCCTTGCGGGCGATCCCCAGTCCGACCGCGACGTTGCTCAAGCCGGCCGTCGAGTGGGCGTCCGCGCCGATCGAGAGGGTGACTCCCAGCTCGCGCGCGCGCCGCACCAGGCGCCAGTCCAGGTCGAGTCGGTGGGGATCGGCGTTCACCTCGACCGCGATGCCGCGCGCCGCGGCCTTGGCGAGCACCTGGTCCAGGTCGATCGCGTAGGGCTCCCGCTGGAGCAGCAGGCGGCCGGTCGGGTGGCCGAGAATCGTGAAATGGGGATCGTCCATGGCGGTGAGCACGCGTCGAGTCATCTCCGCTTCCGACATTCCGAAGCGTGAATGAATCGAGCCGATGACGAAGTCGAAACGCGCGAGCACGGCGGCACCATAGTCGAGCGTTCCGTCGGCGAGGATGTCGGCCTCGACGCCCTTGAGCACGCGGAAGCCGTGCGCGCCGTCGTTCACCTCGTCGATCTCGGCGTGCTGGTGTGTCACGTCCTCGGTCGCGAGGCCGCCCGAATACGCCGCGGACTTCGAGTGGTCGGTGATCCCGACCCACTCGTAGCCCGCGGCGCGGCAGGCGGCGGCCCACTCGGCGATCGTCACCGTGCCGTCCGAGTAGTTCGAGTGGCAATGCAGGAAGCCGCGCAGGTCGCCCTGCGCGACCAGGCGGGGCAGCGTGCCGCCGGCTGCCGCTTCCAATTCGCCATTCCCCTCGCGCAACTCCGGTGGCACCCACGCGAGGCGCAAGGCGCGGTACACGCTCGCCTCGTCGCCGAAGGTCCCGTCGAGCGACACGCCCGTCTCGCGGGCACGGGCCACGAGCGCCGCCACGTGCGCGGCCGAGCCGGTTGCGCGGATCCAATCGAGGCCGAAGCGATCGGGTGTCGTGAGGAGCACGTCCACGACGGTCCCCGAAGCGAAGCGCAGGGTCACGGCGCCTTCGCGCCCGGCAATCTCGGTCACGCCAGAGGCCCGGCCCAGGCGCCGAACGAGCGCTTCGCGCGCGGCGTCACCGGCGTGCACCGCCACGAGGTCGAGCGAGCCGATGATCTCCGAGCGGCGGCGCACCGCACCGGCGATTTCGACCCGCAACACCCCCTCGAGGGCGGCGAGCGCGCTCCGCACCGCCTCGATCTCGTCCTGCGCGTGGTGAAACAAGCGGGGGCCGCCGGCCTGCCGGAGGGCGGCGATTCCGCGGCGCACGGTCTCGACGGTCTTCGTGCCGAAGCGCGGCAGCGCCGCGAGGCGTCCGTCCGCTGCGGCCGCCTCGAGCCCGGCGAGCGATTCGATCGCGAGCGATTCGTGAATCTGGCGCACCTTGGCGACGCCGAGGCCCGGAATGCGGAGCATCTCCACCAGCCCCGGCGGCACCTGCTCGCGCAGCTCCTCGAGCGCGCTCGAGCGGCCGGTGGTGAGCAGCTCGCGCCGGGCGGCGTGCTGAACTGCGCGCACCCGGCGGGCCTGCTCCCCTTTTAGCGTCAGGACGGCGGCAAGTTGGTCGAGGGTGTGGCGGACTGCTTGTTTGTCCATGCTGATCGGAACGTAAGGACGGTGATGGAAGGGCGAAAGGCTACCGGTCCGACGGTCCGACCGTCCGACCGTCCGACTCGCGCGGCAGGAACGCCCCAAGCACTCGCTCGAACTCCTCCGTTGCCTCGACGTGCGGTGCATGCCCCGTCGCCAGCTCAATGACGCCCGTGGAGAGCAGCCCGGCGGTTTCCCGCGCCGCCGCGATCGGCATGGGGTCGTAGGTACCGTGCAGCAGCAGCGAGCGGGGAGCGGTTCCGTTCGGGAAGGTCTGGCGGATCCGGTCGCGGAGGTCGTACTGCCCCAGACTCTCCCACACGGCCTTCCTCGTGCGCTCGGTCACGCGAAACGGAGTCATCGTCTTGGCGCGGCTCGGGTCACGAAAGTAGCCCGCGACCGATAGCGCGAACGCAATGCGGCGATACTTTTCGGGGTCGGTGCGGGCCAGGCCGGATGCGGTGAGCTCCGCGCGGCTTCTCGCGATCCAGGGCTCGGCCATGCGGGCGGCGAAGCGGCGCTCGAACTCGTCGCGCCACGCCGCGGTCACGGGCGCGGCGGAGACGAGCGCGAGGCGTTCAATCCGGTCGGGATGCTCGAGCGCATACAACAGCGCCAGCAGCCCGCCCCACGAGTAGCCGAGCAGGGTGAGACGGTCGAGCGCCCAGTGGAGGCGGAGGGCCTCGAGATCAGCGACGTGCTCGCGCCAGCCGACCGGGACCTCGCGGGCAACCGGTGACCTCCCGCCGCCACGCTGGTCGTAGTAGAGAAGGGCGCGGCCGCCTTCCGTGAGGTGATCGTACTGGGGCAGGAGGTAGTCGTGGTGCGCGCCGGGGCCGCCGTGCAGCACCACCACCGGCGGACCCTCTCCCGCCCGACGCGTGTAGAGGCGGACGCCGTTCAGGTCGACCGTCGTTTCCGTCGTCGGTTCGGGCATCGCGTCTCAACTTAACCGTTCGTGCCGGCATGAAGCCGCTTCGCTTGCCACCGCGCTTCGGGCTCGCTGACGTCGCCATCCTTTGCCTCGTGGGCGGGGTGATTGCGACCGTGGTTGCGTTCGCCCGCGAATTCGAGGCGCCGTTCGTGCAGGCCATACAGATCGACCTGCGCCCGACCGCGCTCCCCTGGTACACGCTGTATTCGCTCTCGCGCGGCGTGGTGGCCCTCGTGATCTCGTATCTGTTCGCGCTCGGATTCGGGTGGGCTGCGGCCAGGTCCCGCATGGCAGAACGCCTGCTCCTGCCGATGCTCGACATCCTGCAGAGCATCCCAGTGCTCGGCTTTCTCCCCGGGCTCGTGCTGGGGCTGATGTCGCTGTTCCCGACCCGCAACGTGGGACTCGAGCTCGCGGCCATCGTGATGATCTTCACGGCGCAGGCGTGGAATCTGGCGCTGTCGTTCTACAGCTCGCTCAAGAGCCTGCCCCAGCCGCTGCGCGACGCGTGCAAGGTCGCAGGGTGGCCTCCGGGCCGGACCTTCCGGGAGCTCGAAGTTCCAGCCGGGGCGCAGGGGCTCGTGTGGAACGGCATGCTCTCGATGGCCGGGGGCTGGTTCTTCCTTATGGTGAACGAGGCGTTCCGCCTCGGGGATCACGATTACCGTCTTCCCGGCATCGGCTCCTACATGAGCGTCGCCCTGGACCAGGGGAACGTCCGGGCGATGGCGCTCGCGATCGGGGCCATGGTGGCCATGATCGTGTGCGTCGATCAGTTGCTGTGGCGACCACTCGTCGTCTGGGTCGAGAAGTTCCGGCTGGACGAGACCCCCGGTGGGGGACCGCGCCCGTCCTCCTGGGTCCTCGAGTTCCTGCGGCACGCGCACCTCCCGCGCCATGCCGCGAGGTACCAGCAGCGCGCTTACCGCTCGGCCCGGCGCGCCACGCGTACCCTGGAGCTCCCATTCCGAGCCGTGGGGCCAGTCCTGGTGCGGGCCCCGCGCCTCGCGCTCGAGCATCCCCTGGCCCGGAAGATCGGTACGGCACTGCTGGTCATGGTCCTCGCGGCGGGTGCCGCATGGGGCGCCTGGCACCTGTGGCTGCTGCTCGGGCAACTCAAGTGGACGGACTGGGGCGCCCTGCTTGCGGCGGCCGCGCTCACTTTCGTGCGTGTCATGGGCTCCGTGATCCTCTCGACGGCGTGGGCCTTGCCGGCAGGCGTCTTCGTGGGCCGTTCGCCGCGTGTGGCGCGCACCCTGCAGCCCGTGATTCAGGTCGTGGCGTCGTTCCCGGCACCGATGCTGTTTCCCCTCGTGATCCTCTTGTTCGAGCGGATCGGGGTAGGCCTGGGGCTGGGCGCGGTCGCCCTCATGGTGCTGGCCGGGCAATGGTATATCCTGTTCAACGTGATCTCCGCCATAGCCGCGATTCCGCAGCAGCTCAAGGACGCGTCGGCCGCCTTCCGGCTGCCGCGCTGGTCGCGCTGGCGCGCGCTGTACCTCCCGGCGGCGCTCCCCGCTCTCATCACCGGCTGGGTCACGGCCGCGGGCGGCGCGTGGAACGGCTCGATCGTGGCCGAATACATCGAGGCCGGTGGCAGATTGCGAATCACCAGGGGACTGGGGAGCTTGATCAGCGAGGCGACGGCGCACGCCAACTTCCCGTTGCTGGCGGGGGGGATCGCGCTCATGAGCCTCGTCGTGGTGAGCTGGAATCGCCTGGTGTGGCGCTCGATGATGGGCTGGGCCCAGGCTCGCTTCGGGTTGGAGCAGTGACGCCGCCCCAGGGCACCGTGCTGCTGGAAGCCCAGCACGTTACGCAACGGTTCCGGCTGCCCAACGGCCAGGAGCTCGAGGCGCTCCGGGACGTGTCGCTCACGGTTCGCGAGCACGAGGTCGTGGCGCTGGTCGGGCCGTCGGGGTGTGGCAAGAGCACCCTGCTCCGGATGTTCGCCGGTCTGGCCCGCCCAGGCGAAGGGAAGGTGCTCTACCGTGGTCAGCCGCTCGACGGTGTGCTCGCCGCCTCGGCCATGGTGTTCCAGTCGTTCGCCCTGCTCCCGTGGCTGACTGTGGTGGAGAACGTGGCGATGGGTCTCGAAGCGCGCGGCGTGGACGGCGTGGCCCGGCGCGACGCGGTGGCCCGGGCCATCAACCTGGTGGGGCTCGACGGCTTCGAGCAGGCGTACCCGAAGGAGCTGTCGGGCGGTATGAAGCAGCGGGTCGGCTTCGCCCGCGCCCTGGCCGTCGCGCCCGAGATTCTCCTCATGGACGAGCCGTTCGGCGCGCTCGACCCCCTCACCACCGAGAACATGCGCAGCCAGGTCATCGATCTGTGGCGCGACCCGGCGACGGGCGTCAACACGCTCGTGATCGTGACCCACAGCGTGGAGGAGGCGGTGTTCCTGGCGGGCCGGATCATCGTGTTCGGGTCGAACCCCGGTCACGTGCGGGAGGAGCTCGTCAATACTTTGCCGTACCCGCGACAGGAGCGGAGCCCGGATTTCAATGTCATGGTGGAGCGGCTGCACGCCATTCTCACCGCGACCCTGCTGCCGGAGCCCGTGCCCGCGGCGCCACAACGACTCCTGCCGTTCCCGCGCGTGCACGTGTCCGAGGTCACCGGGCTCCTCGACCACTTGCTCACGCTCCCTGACGGCAAGGGGCACGTGTTCGAGCTCGCCGAAGACCTGGGAGTGGACTACGACCGCATGTCCGCCGTGGTGCGGGCGGCGGAGCAGCTCGGTTGGGTCACGACGCCGGGCGAGGTCGTGCAGCTCACGGCCGCGGGGCGCGACGTGATGGCGATGGACGACGCCGAGCGCAAGGACGCCACGCGGGCACGACTCCTCAAACAGCCGCTGTTCGGGCGCCTGGTGGCCATGTTGAAGGAGAGCGAAGGGGTGGTGGAGGACGAGGAGGTACTGGCCGATCTGACGATCTACTTTCCATTCATTCCCGTCGAGTCGCTGTTCCGCACCGTGGTGGAATGGGGGCGCTACGCGGAGCTCCTGGACCACGACCCCGATGCGGGCCGGTTGGGACTGCTCGGCTGGGAGGGTGGTACGACTGCCGAAGCACGCGCGGAATAGCCACTTGCGCATCGCTTGATCGCTCGCTCCTAGGCTCGGGGCGCCTAGAGCAGAACCGCGAGCGCGTCCGCAACCTGCTTAACTGCTGTGTGGTGCGCCTCGCTGAATCCGGCGGGCACGTCGGAGTCGATGTCGAGTTGGCCGAGCGTGGTCTCGCCGCGCCGGATCAGCACGACGAGTTCGGACTTCGTCTCCAGATTGCACGCGAGGTAGTTCCCGATCACCGCCACGTCGGGCACGTTCTGATCCTCGCCCGTGGCCACCGCGGTGCCACAGACGCCCTGGCCGACCGCAATGCGGGTGTGCTCCGTCTCCCGGCCCGAAAACGCTTCCAGGACCAGCTCTCGCGCCTCTCCTCCCCCCGCCCCCGGGTCGCGCAGCATGTAGGCGTACACCGACGTGAACGGCGCGCCGAGACGGCGCAGGCGATCGCAAGCGAGCTGTAACAGCTCGACCCGTGAGGCATCGTGCAGGTGCGCGGCACGCAGCGCGCGGACGATCTTGTCCGGCTCGAGGGGTCCGCTCATGAGGAGCGCTTGCCCAGCACCGCAGTCAGCCGCACCACGGTCGTGCCGCGGCTCGCGACGACGACGACCGTGTCGCCGGGCTCGTGGCTCCGCAGCGCGTCCGTCATGTCGTACAGGTTCGCCACGGTCTTGTCGCCGATCGTCGTGATCACGTCGCCGGCCTGCAACCCCGCCCGCTCCGCCGGGCTGCCGGCGCGGACGCCCGTGATTCTGACCCCGCCTGGCGACTCACTCATGTCGGGAATGGTCCCCAGGTACGCCCCGTATCCCTGGCCCCCGACGGCTGCAGCATGTGGCGGCGCGTCTACGAACGCCAGGTCCCCCACCCGGTTCGCGAGCGTCCATGCCAGCTCCGCGGCAAACTCCGCGACGCGCGCCAGGCCCGACGCGTTGATCTTGTCCCAATCGTCCGTGGCGCGGTGATAGTCCTCGTGCAGGTCGGTGAACAGGTGGACGACCGGGCGCTTGGCGGCGAAGAAGGAGGCGTGGTCGCTCGGGCCCCAGCCGTCGCCCGACGCCCGGAGATCGAAGTGCGCGCCGGCGACAGCGCCGTTCAGCGAGTCGAGCAGCGCGGGGAACTCCCGCGCCGTAGCGGCGCCCAACGCCAGGAGCCGGTCGTTCCGCAACCGACCCACCATGTCGAGGTTCACCATCGCGTACACGGATTCCACGGGCTCGACGAGCGGGTGCTTCACGAAATAGGTCGAGCCGAGGACACCGAGCTCCTCCCCCGAGAACGCGATGAACACGAGCGTGCGGGCCGGGCGGCGGGACGCGAGGCGGCGCGCGATCTCGAGCAACGTGGCCGTCCCGGAGGCATTGTCATCCGCGCCGTTGTGAATCCTCCCGGTCGAGTCCGGGTCGAGCGTGCCGAAGCGCCCCCGTCCGAGGTGATCGTAGTGCGCGCCCACGATCACTACCTCTCCGCGACGCGCGGGGTCCCGACCTGGGAGCAGCGCGACAACGTTGCGCACCTCGACGCCGGCGACGCCGGCCAGCGTGGCTGCCGGCGCGTCCCCGGCGATCGTGAACGGTTGAAAGAACGACCCCGCCGCCGCCGGCTGGAGCCCGGCGGCGCGGAATTCTTGGGCGACGTATTGCCCCGCCTCCGTCAGCCCCGCTGTGCCGACCCCGCGTCCCTCGCGGGCGTCGGCCGCCAGGTAGCGCACGTCGGTGAGCAGGCGGCGCGCCGCAGGCGAAAGCGTATCCTGCGTCGGCGCCACCAGCGCCGTCGCAATCAGCAGGGTGGTTGCGAGCATGCGGCTATATCTATCTTTGGCGCGACCCTCATGGAAGCCGGTGGATGTCGATCCGCCTCCTCGCGCTCATTCCCGTCGCGGCCGCGATCAGCCTGGCCCTCTCGGCCGCCGTCGAGGCCGTCGCGTTGCCCCTGTTTCTCGACACCACCGGAACGATCCTCGCGACCGCGCTCGCCGGCCCGGGGGTTGGAATCGCCACCGGCGTCGTGACATCGGCCGTGAACTCACTGCGCAATCCCACCTTCTGGCCGTTCGTCGTGGTGCAGATCATCGTGGCGCTGTACGCCTGGATCGCCGCGCGGGCCGGACTGTTCCGCGGCCTGCGGACCGCCGTACCGGCCGGCCTGGGCCTGGGAGTGATCGCGTCGATAACGTCGACGCCCATCTCGTATGTGGTGTTCGGCTGCAGCACCACCAGCGGAATTGCCCTGGCCACGGCGGTCGGCAAGGCCCTGGGCCTGTCGCCCCTGGGGGCGTGTTTCTTCGGCAGCTTCGTGTCCGACTTCGGCGATAAGGCGGTGACGTTCGCGCTGGTCACGTCGGTCCTGCACGCGCTGCCCCGGCGAACCGCGGCCCGTTTTCCCTGGGCGCTTCGCGCGATCGGCGCGTCGTGAGGCGGCTGCACCCGTTTACGCTCCTGGCTATCGCCGGCGCGCTCCCGGCGCTCGCATGGACCCTGCCGGCACCGTGGGGCGGGCTCGCCACCGCAGTATTGGCCTTCGCGCTGACGCTGACCCCGGGCGCAAGCCCGCGGTTACCTGTCTTCCGCACCGCGCTCGTCACCGCTGCGCCGTTCTGGGTGTTCCTCCTCCTCCTCCACGACGTCGCGAGCACCGTCGCAATCGGGCTCCGGATCACGACCATGGTCGCAAGCTTCGTGTGGCTCATGGCCGCGCTCGCTCCGTCCCGGCTCGTCGAAGCCATGGTCGCCGCCGGATGGGGCGCGAGTGTCGCCTATCTATTCGCCGCCACGCTGTCGGCGGTGCCTCTCCTGAGGGCGCGGGCCAGACGGATCGTCGATGCGCAGCGCTGCCGCGGGCTCTCTCCGCGTGGCGGTGTGGCCAGCCGTCTTCGGGCGCTGCGCGCGCTCGCCTTGCCGCTCGTGCTGTCGGCCTTGCACGAGGTGGACGAGCGTGCCCTCGCGCTCGAGACGCGCGGCCTCGTGCCGGGCGTCCGCCGCACGCCGCTCGCTCCGCCCCCCGACTCCGCGCTCCAGCGCATCGGTCGCTGGGGGCTCGTGACCGTGTGCGCGGCGGCACTCGTCTGGAGAGTCACGTGGTCCGGCTGACGCTCGACCGCGTGACGTTCTGGTATCCCGCGACCAAGGCTCCGGCGCTGCGCGACGTGTCGCTCGACGTCGCCGCCGGGGAGGTCGTGGCGTTGGTGGGCACGGTGGGCGCCGGCACTTCCACGTTGCTCCTCGTCGCGGCGGATCTGGCGCCGCGGGTCATCGGGGGGAGGCTCGAGGGTCGTGTTCACTTCGAAGCACCGGAGGAAGCAAGCGGGGGAAGGAGGATCGTGCTCCCCACTCCATGGACCCAGGTCTCCGGCATGGCATTCACGGTGTGGGACGAGGTCGCGTTCGGTCCCGCGAACCTCGGGTGGTCGCGTGAAGAGATCGCGCGCCACGTAGACCGCGCTCTGGCGAAGCTCGGGATCGCCCACCTCGCATCCCGCGAGCCCGCGGCGCTCTCGGGTGGCGAGCTCCAGCGGGTGATGATCGCCGGGATCCTGGCGATGGATCCCGGCCTGCTGCTGCTCGACGAGCCCACGGCCGAGCTCGATCCCGCGGGCGCGCGGATCCTGTGGCAGCTGGTGCGGGAGCTGGCGCGCGGCGGTGCGGGGGTGCTCGTCGCCACGAGTGACAGCGACGCCATTCCGGAATTCGCCGACCGGGTGATATGGCTGGAGCTGGGGCGCGTCGCGGCCGCGGGCGCGCCAGCCCTGGTCGCCGACGAGGCCCTGTGCGCCGCGGAGTTGGGGACGACGGTCGCGGACACGTGGCGAATGGCCGGGTTGGCGGCGCCGTACCCGGCCACGGTCGCGGACGCGGTGCGCCGGTGGCCGGCTCGCTGACTCCGGCGCTTCGGCTCGAGACGGTGTCATTCTCGTACGGCGTGGTGCGCGCATTGGTAGACGTGTCGCTCGCGCTCGCACCGGGCGAGCGGGTCGCCCTGCTCGGCCGGAACGGCGCCGGCAAGTCGACGCTCATGAGGCTCATCACGGGTCTCATTCAGCCTGCCGGAGGCACGGTGTGGGTGGGTGATTGGGACACGCGCCACCGGACCCCCGAAGCGCTCGCCCGTAGCGGGCGCGTCGGCTGCGTGTTCCAGCATGCCGAGCAGCAGCTGTTCGGGCGCACGGTGCGCGACGACGTGAGCTTCGGGCCGCGTGTGGCCGGCGTGCCCGCCCCCGAGGCCACTCGGCGCGTGGAGCGCGCCCTCCGGGCCCTCGAGTTGGAGCGTCACGCGGAGGAGCACCCCTATGACCTGCCGCCCGCGTTCCGGAAGCTGGCCGCCCTCGCGGGCGCGTTCGCGCTCGAGCCGGCCTTGCTCGTCCTCGACGAGCCGACGTCCGGGCTCGATCGCGCCCTGCGCATGCGGGTCACGCGAGCGCTGCTGGAACGATCCGTCGCGGGCGTGACCGTCCTCGTGATCACGCATGACCTGACGTTCGCCGCCGAGACAGTCGAACGAGCGCTCGTACTCGACAGCGGGCGCCTTATGCTCGACGGGCCGCTCCCTGCGCTGCTCGGGGATGCGGCGCGGCTGGAGTCCCTGGGACTGGCGCTTCCGCCGGTTGCTGCCTTGTCGGCAGCCCTCGGCCTTCCAGGCCGCCCGACCCGCCAGGTCGATGCGGCGCGCGCCCTCGCGCGCGTTGCCGCAGGTAGGCCCGTTCCATAAATTGACCGACCCGCATGCCGACGCTAGATACCCTCGTCGCGCAGTTCGCGCGCTGCGTGAGCCTGTTCCGCGACCCGAGTGTGAAGGACGAGCAGAAGAAGGCTTTTCGCGCGCTGCTCGCCCTGCTCCCGGACGCGGCCGTCACCCTGCGGGTGGCTCCGGGCGGAGCGGGCCTCGAGGTAAACGGCGAGCCGTGCGAGGGTGACCAGCTGGCGGCGTTAGTGCAACGCCTCGACCTCCACGGCATCGGAGAGATCGCCCTGCCGGCCGCGCCGAAGCCCGCGCATCTGTTCGTCCTCCTGCAGGCGCTCGCCGACCAGCCGGGCGCGCAGGATGTCGCGAGCCGGGTCGCGTCCGTGGGCGCCGACCGGATACGCGTGACGCCTGCCGGGTCGTCACCCCCGGCCACGCCGGGACTGGTGGCCTCGCCCGCCGACATCGAGCGTCCGCCCCTCAAACCCAAAGTCGATGCGCCGGTCGATCGGCGATCCCGCGACCTCGGGACGAAGGGCATTCTCCGTGGGGATGCCTTCCGCGACATCGAATCGGTGCCGCTCGACGGCGTTCCGTTGGTGACCCATGATCCGCCGCTCCCCGCGGCCGCCGACGCGCTGCCCGCGACATCCCGGGCCCCGCGGCGCGAACACACCCCCGCGAGCGAGCCACCGCCTCCTTCACCGCGAACTCCGGAGGTCGAGCCGCCCCTTCCTCCCGACGCCGGACCATCGGCGTCAGTCCCTCCGCCCCCGCCGGAGGCGCCCGCCCCGAGGCGCCCTCCGACTGCTCGCGCCCCCGCCGCGCGGGGTGCGGAACTGCCGGCGGGGGCGCCCGAAGCGCTCGCCGAGCTCCAGCGCGACGGGGCTGCGCCGAACGTGGGAGATGTCCTCGCGACTCTCGTGGGTCTCGCAGAAGCGGCGGCGAAGGCAGGCCGCTACGAGCAGGTCCTCGGCGTGATCACCGGCATCATGCGTGTGGAGCAGTCCGTCGGGGACACGGGCGGCGTCCGGCGGCAGTACGCGATCGCACTGCGCCGCATCTACACGAAGCCGGTGCTCGAAGGGCTGGCCCGGCTGCTCGCGACGCCCCGGCACCGGGCCGCGGCACTGGCCGGTCTCCAGCGGGGCGGCGCGGCGGCGGTGGAGGTGTTGCTGGATCTCCTGGCGGCCGCGCCGACGGTGACCGAACGCCGCGCGGTGTTCGATGCGTTGAAGCACATGACCGAGGGGACCGAGCAGCTCGTCCACATGCTGGACCACTCGGAGTGGTACGTCGTACGCAACGTGGCCGAGTTGATCGGAGAGCTGGGCATGGAGGACGCGGTTCCGGCGCTGGCGCAGCGCCTCGAGCACGAGGACGAGCGGGTGCGCAAGGCAGTGGGAATGGCGCTCGCCAAGATCGGCACGCGCAGCGCCGCCGAGCCGCTGCGCCGCGCGCTGCGCGACCGGTCGGTCGAGGTGCGGATGCACGTCGCGCTCGGGATTGGGGGGCGCAAATCGAACGCACTCGCGATGCCGCTCGTGGTCGCGATGGAGGAGGAAAAGGAGGAGGCCGTGGTCCGCGAGTTGATGCTGGCGCTCGGCAGGATCGGGAGTCCCGACGCGGTGCAGGCGCTGATCAAATGGGCGCAGCCGGCGGGCCGGATCTTCGGGCGCCGGCCGAGCGAGCTGCGCGTGGCCGCGGTCGATGGGCTGCGCCTCGCCGCCACGCCCGCCGCGCTCGGCACTCTCGAAGGGTTGTCCGACGACGGCGACCGCCAGGTTCGTGAGGAGGCCCGGCGCGCTGTCGACGACCTGAAGCGCAGGCCTCCCCCGTCGGCAAAGCGCTAGACGGTCGTCTTCGGCTTCAGCTGGACCGCGCCCATGCCGGGGCCCGTGAAGGCGAGGCTCAGGCATGCGATCATGAGCAGCAGCGTATACTCGTAGCCGCGCTTCATCGGATCGCCGTAGTGGAAAACGTCGAAGCCGTTCGACAGGTGGACGGTTAGCAGTGCGATGCAGAAGTAGACGCCGGTCCACACTCCCACCGGCGTGAGCGCGATGCCCAGCAGGAAGGCCAGCCCGCCCAGAGTCTCGGTCAGCATCCCCAGGTAGCCAAGCAACGTCGGGAGTGGGAAGTGCAGCGAGCCCAGGAAGCCGATGAACCCCTGCATGCCCGGGCCCGGGAACGGTGGTCCGATGAGCTTACCGAGTCCGTGCATCAGGAGAATGAACCCCACGACCACGCGCAGCAGCAGCAGGCCAAGTGCCGGATTGTTCCATCTCATCGGGTCCTCCCGGTTAGACGGGAATGAAACTCACCTTCGGGTCGAGGCGGCGGGCGAACGCCGCTAGAAGGCGCGCAGCGCGCTCGAGATCCTCGCGCGCCACCATTTCGTTCGGGCTGTGCATGTACCGGTTGGGCACGCTTACCAGTCCTGTCGGGATGCCGCGCAGCGCGTTGTAGATCGCGTCCGCATCGGTGCCCGTGTCGTGCGGCGCCGCCTGGACGCTGTAGGGGATCTGCTCCCGCTCCGCGCATTCCACCAGCAGGTCGAACACGACGGGGCTCACCGCGGAGCCGCGTGCCAGCACCGGCCCCCCCCCCAGCTTGTGCTCGCCGGCGCGCTTCTTCTCGGCTCCGGGCCAATCGGTCGCGTGCGTGACGTCCACCACCACTGCGACCGTCGGCTCGATCCCGACGGCGCTGGTGCGGGCACCGCCCCCCGTCCAGGCGATCTCTTCCCGGGTGGTCGCGACGGCGAACACTCCCGCGTGCTTGGGCCGCTCGTGCGCGAGCAGGCGGAGCGCTTCGGCCACGACGTATGCCCCGATACGGTTATCGATGCTGCGTGACACGATGCGCCCATTGGGAAACTCCAGGACGGTCGCGTCGAGCACCCCCGCGTCTCCCAGGCGGACGCGCTCGAGCGCCTCTGCCTTGCTCGTCGCCCCGATGTCGATCCACAGGTCCGTGATCTTCGAGACCTTGTCCATGTCCTCGCGCTTCATCA
>WNEL01000067.1_pt1 | contig 52645 bp, 43 predicted proteins | sample 5399991 | NCBI WGS metagenome assembly WNEL01 (sample SAMN13153325, study PRJNA577476) | soil metagenome | isolation source: 20 cm grassland meadow soil pre-rain plot 2 | place: USA:California | collected 2015-09-08
GTCGCAGTGGCACGGCCGCGGGCCGCGTCGGCGCCGAAGAATCAGCGATGATGGATCGGGTGTGGGCGGCACTCTACCCGGAATTCACGCCCAGTTCCGACGTGACCCTGCCGAACGGTGGCCCCGAGGCAGTTGCCGCGTACCTGAACGCCGAGGCGGCGTTCCGTCGGGGGGACTACGGCACCGCGCGAGATGAGTACGCGCGGGTCATCCGGGCCGACACGGACTTCGCCATCGGCCGGCTGCGACTCGCCCTTGTCACCGCCCATGTCGACCCGACGGAGCAAGGCTTGTACTTCGGATCCGCCCTCCGTGGAGCGGAGCACCACCAGCAGGGCTTGTCGACGGCGGACAGTTTGCTGCTGGACGGGTTCAAGTTGTTGCTCGCAGACGGTGATGGCCTAGCGGCGGTCGACCGGTTCAAGCGCGCCACCGAGCAGGCTCCCCGGTACCCGCAGGCCTGGTACGTCCTTGGGGAGTTCTACATTCATTTCGGAGGCCTCTTCGATCAACCGGTCGCTGAAGCCGGGGTCGCCTTCAACCGTGTGCTCGACATCGATCCGCGATTCACGCCGGCCATGGCACACCTGATCGCGCTGGCGTACCAGACCGGCAACCGAGTCGAGACCGCGGACCTCATTCACCGCTACCTGAGGATCGACTCCACCTCGGTGGTAGCCGAGGTCGTCGGGATCGCGGATACCATGATCCTCGGCACAGCGCCCGATCAGCTGGCCCTGCTCCGAACCGTGTGCCGGCACAGCTTTATCGTGCTGCAGGATCTCGCACTCCAGGCGGCGGTGTTCGGCACTCGTGAGCAGAGGGAAGGGCCAGCCCGTTCGCTGCTGCGTTGCCTCGAACGGCGCGGGGCGACGGACGCCGAGCGGCGAGTAGCCCTTCGCATGGCGGTGGCGGCCGACCTTGCCGCCAGCTGGCCTGACAGCGCCCGCACGCTGCTGGCGGGCGCGACCGGCGCGTGGGCTGCCGAGGAGCGCGACCTCTGGGTGCTCGTCGTCCGCGCCGCCCGCGTGGCGACGCTGGGAGACGCGACGGCCGCCGCGGATCGCGTGAGCGCACGCGTCCGGGCCGGCGCGGACACAGATGCGGTCGCCCACTGGGTGCTGGCGCGGCTTGGGGTCGAGTCGCGGCGGCACACCGTTGCACTTGCCCGGCTGGCGCCGCGGGGTCCCGTTGCGGCGAGCCTCACGGCCGATCTCCAAGCGCAGGAGGCGTTGCAACGCGGCGACACGACACGCGCACTGCGCTTATGGGACGGGGCCACCCGTCGCTACGCCGTGATGAGCGCGCCGTTTGGGCTCGTCGCCTCACTCTGGCCGTTGCGGCTCGACATGGCGCGCGTAGCGGTGGCGCGGAATGACACAGCGACCGCCGTGCGCGCTTGCGGGACCTTCGAGACGCTTATCGGCTACGTGGATCAGGTGGCGCAGCCGGAGATCGAGCGGCTGTGCCGGAAGGGTGCGCCGGGCTGAACGTCGTCACCACGCCGCCGTGATCCGACGGCCACATGGGGACTCATCAAACCCTCCGTCAGGGACCGGGCGAGAAGGGTCGCCCGGCCCCGTCAAGAACGGGTCAAGTGCATCGGGGCAGCGGGTCGGGAAAGCTGGTCATGAATCGATTCCGCCTCCAGCAGTTTCCGACTCCGGCCGGAACCCACAGCAGGTCCACCGCGGGGACGAACGGGATCGGCGACGCGACCGCTCCGTTGCGAATGACGAGGTTGCCCACGATACGGTCGAAGTCCGGGTCGGGCTCGATGTCGCTGAACGCTTCGGGAGGCAACCCGGCGAGCTGACCCAGCACCAACGTGCTCGCCACCCCGATCCCGACGAAGTGATTGCGGGTGACCAGGTTCTCGGCGACGGTCACGTGGTCGGCTCCGACCACCAGGATGCCCGATCCCGTCGGCACGAATGACGCGAGATCGCCTGGGGGCGCAAAGTTCGGATGATTGTTGTCGTGGACTCGATTCCCGGCGACCAGCACATCGCTCGATGTCTTGGCGTCGAGCCCGGGCAGGAGCACCACGAGAATGCCAACGACGTTGTCGTAGGTATCGTTGCCGAGGGCCTGTACGTGCTGCGAGTTCTCGAACTCGATCCCGTTCACGTTCGCGAATGTTACGCTCCTGAGCACGGCGACGTTCGTGTCCTGGCCCACGTAGATCCCCGTGTCGTTGTGGCCCGACGCGCGGCATCGCTCGATCACTCCGTCCCGCGAATGCACCGGAAACAGGCCGTACTCGCCGTTGTTCTGTGCCGTCACCTGCGACAGCAGGAAGCCGCGGACTCCCGTGAGCAACACGCCATTCTCCTCGAAGCCGCGCACGGTGACGTTCACGAGCGCGAATCCGTCGCTCCCCGGCGCGACCGTGATCCCGTTGTCCTCGCCACCCGGATTCTCGACCACCACGCCACTCCCGCGATCCCCGCGGCCGACGAGCCTGAGCCGCGGCACCATGACGTGCACCGCTTCGGCATACCTGCCCGGCTCGATCGCGATCACGTCGCCCGGACGCGCCGCGTTGACGGCCGCCTGGATCGACTCGCCGGGGTGCACGACGGTGGTGGAAGGTCCTACCCGGTCCGACGACAGCGCGGGCGGTTCCGCGAGCCGGCCGGAGGCGTCGCATGCGGCGACGAGCAGCAACACGATAAGACGACCGTAGGAACTCATGGATCCTCCTGTTGACGCACGACGTCGACGCCGGCGGCGTCTCGGATTCGTTGACGCTCCCCTTCCATGGCCATGTCCCGATCGATCACCGCTCCGACGATTGGGGCGACGAACGCATACCCTCGCGATTCGGCGGTAAGCCAGTGCTGCCACTCCAGCTCGTCGAGCGCCTGAGCCAGCGCGTCTCCTCCCACGCCCGAGGCCCGGTGGAGCGTTGCTGCGCTCACGCGCCCTCCGAGAACCGCCACGACCCGGAGCGCGAGCTGCGCGTTGGCCGAGAGTCGGCGGTAGTTGACGCGGATCGCCCCCACGACATTGTCGGGGAGCTCACCCGGCAAGGTGTCGTTGAGTGTCCGGTCCGTCTCCGGCCAGGCCTTGCCACCGTCGCGCAAGTCCAGGCCTGCGGACACGGCGTCGAGCAGGGCGGTGACGAGGAGCGGAATGCCGGCCGAGTCGGCGAGCACGCGTCGAGTCAGCCGATCCAGCTGTTCGGAGCCGTAGGAAGGCAGCGCGCGACGGGCGAGCTCGCGCACGGCATCGTCACCGAATGCCTGCAGACTCACGCTGGTCCCGGCGAGCTGACGTCCCAGCCGTGCGCGTAGCTCATCGAGCTCGGGGCACGACGCCTGCCGCGTGACGGTCAACACGCAGAACACCGGCGACCGCGTGAGGTCGCGCGCGGCGGCACCGAGCGCAAGGAGCGACTCTCGGTCGAGCCAGTGGACGTCGTCCACCAGTACCATGACCGGCTGTTCGTCGGCGATCGCGGAGAGCAGTTCCGAGAGGGCCCGGCTCGGCGCTTCGAGGGGTTGTGAGCCGCGCAGTTGTCCGAGCATCGGGGGCGGTGCGCCGGCTGCGCCCGGGGCCTCGAGCAGACCACCCCGTGCCATACCGAGTACACCGCTCCACGGCTCGCCGCGGTCGGCTTCGACGGCTCGCACGGCGGCCACCACGGCGCCGTCGAGGCGGGCCCGAGCAGCGAGCTCTTCGGCAAGGCGTGTCTTGCCCGCGCCCGGGTCTCCTTCGATGACGATGACCGTGGCTCGCGACTCGGCGCGGCACGCCGCCCACGAGTCCACGAGCGCCTCGAGCTCCGCGGCGCGCCCCACGAGCGGGCCTCCGGCACCTCCAAGCCCATGCGACGCCGCGGCCGCGGGGGCCGCCGGCAGTCGCCACGTTCGCTCACGGCGCACGCGCTCGGCGAGCGCGTGTGTTTCCGCGTCCGGCTCTGCGCCCAGCTCCTCCTTGAGCCTACGCGCGAACGCGCCGAACAGGGCCAAGGCCCCCGCGCGGTTGCCCGCGAGCGCCAGGCCGCGCATCGCCGTGCGGACCGCGACTTCGGGCCGCCAGTCGAGGACTCGTGCGCGCCTGATCGTCTCGTTCGCCGCCCCGACATCGCCCATGGCGAGCAGTTGGTCCGCCCGGCGTTCGAGCACTTCGACGGAACGCCGGCGCCAGTGGTCGCGCTCCGCGGCCAGCCAGGTGTCGAACTCCGAGGCGCCGGGCACGCTGAACCCCTCGAGGAATTCCCCCTGCACGAGGCTTGCCGCGCGCGCGTAGTCTCGCGCGGCCACGAGCGTCTCGAGCGTGTCCGTATCGAGCTCGACCGCGCCGGGGAGGAGGCGCACCTGCGCGGCGTCGGACTCGAGGCCGCCGATGCCGATGGCTTTCCGCCACTGCCGGACCGCCTCATTGAGCGAATGACGCGCGTCGTGTTCCGGTTTGTCGGTCCACAACAATCCGACGAGATGCTCGCGCGTCCGGGCACGCTTGGGGGACCGTGCGAGGTACACCAGCAACGCAAGATGTTTGCTCCAAAGGAGCGCCGCCGGCGCCTTCCCCCCGTTCACGCTGACCTCGACCGGACCGAGTGCGCGGACGATGATCACAAGCGCTGCTTGCAGCCCATCGTCATCGCGCGTCGAGCGGCGCTATCGGCGCGGGCGCGATAGCGTGAGTCGCCCTGTGCCCACGCCGTGGCGAGGCGCCACCGTGCAAGCGTCGCAAATGCCCAATCCATATCGGCAACCTGCGGCGGGCCGCTTGGCCGGCCCCATGTCTCGAGCCGCGGAACGCCGGACCACAGCCGCCATCTCAGATGCGGAACCGCTCCACGGCGACCCTTCGTCGCCAGAGCGGCACGCACCCGCTCGAAGAACGCGGACATGACTGGCCCGCAGAACATCCGGGCCCCAGGGGGGAAAGTCAAACGGCCCCGGTCGGGCCGGGGCCGTTCGTGTCGCGACGCTTCCTGTGCTTACTGGACCGTGATCGCGATATGCATCCCAAGCGCGACGTGCGGCAGGCAATAGCCCTTGTAGACCCCGGCTGGGGCGCCAGCGAACGAGACGTCGTACTTCTCATTCGGCTGTGTGACGAACGGCCCTGTCAGATCACTCATCGGGTTCGGCATCCCCTTCTTCAGTGCTTCGGCCGCGCCCTTCGGAATCGAATCGCCGTAGAAGGCGACATCGTGCGGACCGCCGGATACGTTGATGAAGCGGACGGTCGTGCCGGTCTTGATGGTGAGCTTGGCGGGCTCGAAGGCAGCCATGCTGGTGCCATTGCCGGTCATCTTCACTTCGACCACGGCGCCTGCCGGCTCAGCGGTGGCTGCGGCTGCGGGCGTGTTGGCCGGCGTGGCCGCCTCGGCCTCCGACGCCGCGGACTTCTTCTCGCCGCCGCAGGCGACTACCGCGAACGCGACGAGAGTCGAAAACTGGGTGAACCGCATTGCAGACTCCTCCGGAAACGATGACAGGACTACGCTTGTGAACGGGTTCACAATATACCCGGGCGCCTGCAAAACGGGAGTCCGCAGCGCCTCGTGCGCCCGTTGCGTTTTTGCACCACCGCGACGACACTCAGCGAATGACCGACTCGCCCGTCCCGCTCATCCCGGCCGCCGACCTCGCGCAGCGCCTCGACCAGGGGCAGCGCGTGCAGGTGCTCGACATCCGTGCCGCGGACCGCGTGGCGCAAGGACGAGTCACGCTCGGCGCAACGCTCGACTTTCGCGCGCTGGCAGCGTCGCACCTGTACCAGCTCCCCACGCTCGAGTCCCTGGGCCTCGACCCGCGCGCGCCGGTGGCGGTCATCTGCGGGCACGGCAACTCGAGCGCCAAGGCCACCCGGTTCCTGCGGGAGCGCGGCTTCGAGGCGTATTCGGTGGCCGGCGGCATGGCAGCGTGGGAAACCGTCTACCTGCCGCGCCGCATCTTCCCCGGGCCGTCCCCCCTTCCCGCGATCGAGCATCTCATTCAGATCGACCGCGTGGGGAAAGGTGCGTTATCGTACATGTTGGTGAGCGACGGCGACGCGGTCGTCGTCGATCCCGGTCGGCACCTCGAGCCGTACGAGGCGTTGCTCGACCACCTCGGCGCGACCGCGGCGGCGGTCATCGACACCCACATGCACGCGGACTACTTGAGCGGCGCGCGCGCCGCCGCCGCGCGCTGGCAGGTCCCCTATTTCGTGCACCCTGACGATGCGCGCTCGCCCTTCGACGGCACCCAAGGGCGCTTCACGTACCACCCCCTCACCGAGGGCGACACGCTGGCGTTCGGCCGGGCAACGCTCGTGGCGGCTCACGTCCCGGGCCACACATTGGGCAGCACTGCCCTCGTTGTGGAGAAGTCGTTCGCCCTGACGGGCGATTTCCTGTTCGTGCACTCGGTGGGGCGCCCCGATTTGGGCGGACACCGCGACGCCTGGGCGGCACAGCTGTGGAACAGCCTGGAGCGGGTGCGAGGCGAGTGGTCCGGGGACCTTCTCGTCCTGCCGGCCCACTACGCGAGCGAAACCGAACGGCGCGCAGACCGCGGCGTCGCCGCGCGGTTCGACGTCATTGGCGCCACGAACGAGGCGATGTCGCTGAAGGATCGAGAGGCGTTTCTCGAGTGGGTGCGGGAACACAGCACGCCACCGCCCGACAGCTACAGGACGATCAAGCTTGCGAACCTAGGGCTCGCCGAAGTCTCCGATGCAGATGCGGAGATGTTGGAATTCGGGCCGAACGCGTGCGCGGTCTCTTAACGGCTGCCGCCCATCATCCCACAGGCGCTTGCAGCAGGACGTATACCCAGTCCGTTCCCCCGAGGGTGTGCATGCCGTACGGCACGCCCGCAGGAATGTGGACGAGATCATTCGCGTGGACTTCGATCCGGTCGCCATCGAGCTCCATGACGCCGCGACCGGCGAGGGTGAAGACCAGTACCCCCGTCTCTTCCTCGACCGACACCGGCACGGTCCCGCCCGGTGCCATGACGGTGTGCTCGAACCGCAGACCTTGCAGCATGCCGGGGAGGTTGAGCACGGTGTGGCGGCGCAGCTCGTCGAGGCTGCTCGGGAGCTTGGTGAGGCGCCGATAAGTGTAGCGCGGCACGGGTTCCGTCCAGTAGGGCGCCGTAACCTGACGTCGAGGTGGCGTCGGCGGCACCCAAGATGAGCATATCGCGGTCTTCACCGCAACCCCTTCACGCGCCACGACGTACCCCTCCCGCCGGACACGCCGTGTGCAACCAGCGGAGCGCTGGGCGTCTCTCATGACGTCCTCTTACGGGAAGCATCGTCATGCTGGCTGCACATCGCCTGCTCGGAATCGTTTGGGCTGCCGTCCTCCCCGTCGCGCCTGCCGCTGTCGCGGCGCAGGGTTGGATCGAGCCGATCATGCCTGTCCCCCTGTCTTCGGCTCCGCGCGGCGGAATCGACAAGGTCCGCAGCGCAGTCCAGGTGGCTGTTTCGGGTCGCGTCGCCCGCGTCACCGTGGAAGAGTGGTTTCGTAACAACGGCCCGATGCTCGGCGAGGGCAACTACCTGTACCCGTTGCCCGGCGAAGCCGTATTCAGCGACTTCTCCCTCTGGCAGGGCGACCGGGAGCTCAAGGGCGAGCCGATGGACGCCGCCCAAGCGCGGGCCATCTACGAGGAGATCGTGCGCCGGAAGCGCGACCCGGCCTTGATCGAGCTCGCGGGTCACGGAATCCTGCGCGCGCGGGTGTTTCCGATCGGACCCGGGGAAACCCGGAAGATCACGCTCCGCTACACGCAGATGCTCGACCGCGTAGGCGACGCGTGGCGGCTGCGATACACGGCCGGAACGGGGCCCGGTGCCGCCGCCTCTTCGAGCTTCCGTATCCAGCTCGATAGCGCTGCCCGGTTCGGCGACCCCTACTCCCCGACGCACCGCTTCACGTCGAGTCGCAGCGGCGATGGCCTCGAGCTCACGCTCGCCGACACGAGCGCGCAAGGGGGACGGGGAGACTTCGAATTGTTCCTCCCGCTGGCGCGCAACCTCGTGGGAATGTCCGTGGTCACGACTCGTCCCGTCGGCGAAGACGGGTATTTCATGCTGCTGCTCGCGCCCGGAGTAGCGGGCATGCAGGCGCCGGTGGTGCACCGTGATGTCGTCGCCGTGGTCGATGTGTCGGGTTCGATGTCGGGCGAGAAGCTCGACCAGGCCAAGGCCGCCCTCGTGCAGCTAATCGGCACGCTCCGGTCGGGCGATCGCCTGCGGGTGGTGGCCTTCGGGAGCGGGGTGCAGCGCTACGCGACCGGTTGGACGGAAGTGTCGGGCGACAACGTTCGGACGGCCCAGGAATGGGTCCGCCGCCTCGACGTCGGTGGCGGGACCAATATCGCCGGCGCGCTCACGGAGGCGCTCGGGGAGCCGCCCGCCGAGGGCGCGCTCGGCGTTGTCGTATTCCTCACGGACGGGATGGCGACCGTCGGAGACACCGACCCCGAGCGCATCGCCGATCAGGCAGAGCGTGGGCGGGGAGCGTTCCGCGTCTTCGCGTTCGGAATCGGGTATGACGTCAACACGTACTTGCTCGACCGCCTGACCGAGCGCGCCCGGGGCGTGACCGAGTACATCCGGCCGGGCGGCGACATCGAGCAGGCCGTCGGCGCGCTCGCGGCCAAGATCGCCGCGCCCGTGCTCACCGATCTCGCGCTGCGCTCGGATGGCGTGGACTTGTACGACGTCCAGCCGCAGCGGCTCCCCGACCTGTTTGGGGGCGACGAGCTCGTGCTGTTCGGGCGCTACCGGGGAGCGGGAACGGGGAGCGGGGAGCGGTCAGTGACGGTGACGGGACGGAGAGGCGGGCATGAGGAGCGCTTTTCGACCAGCGCACGGTTTGCCGACGCGCCGTCCGGCGCGGACTACATCCCGCAGCTCTGGGCTGCTCGCAAGGCGGGTACCCTGTCGCGCGAAATCCGCCTCCACGGTCCGAACGAGGAGCTTGTGAGCGAGCTCAAGCGGCTCGCGCTTCGCTACGGCATACTGACCGAGTACACGTCGTATCTGGTGCAAGAGCCGGGCATTGTGGCCCAGCGAGAAGATCAATTGAGGCAATTCAGGCAGATGGCGCCGCGCGACCAGGCGGGGGCAGGCGCGGTGGAGCGGTCGGAGGCGGCGCACAAGCTGGCGGGCTCCATGAGCCTCGACGCAGTGGCGCGCACGGCCGCCCCCGTCCCCGCGCTGGACGGCGCGCGGGCAACGACGGTCACGCGACGCCTCGGGGGTCGTCTGTTCGCCCTGCGCGACGGCGTGTGGACCGACATCGCGCACCGCGACTCGCTGCGCGTCGTCGCGGTGGCGTCGTTCAGCGACGCGTATTTCGCGTTGCTGCGCGCGCTCCCCGAGCTGGCGCAACCGGCCACGCTCGAGCCGGCGGTCCTGGTGGCCGGGCGCCGGGTCAGTATCGAGATTGAGGCGAGCGGGAAGACCCAATGGACCGACGGCGACCTGGAGCGGCTCGTGAGGGAGTTTCGGGAATGAGCCCAACGCGAAAGTGGGAACGCGGAACGCGGAACAGCACGGGAACATCCGTGGAGCCAGACGGTGCTGTTCCGCGTTCCGACTTCCGCGTTCCGCGTTGACGTCGATGCCCGAAGACCTCGCGGACGTCTACCGCACCACTTACCGCGCGCTCGTGCGGTTCCTGTACCGCAAGGTCTGGGATGCCGAGCGCGCGGAGGACCTCGCTCAGGAGGCGTTCGCCCGGGCGCTGGTGCACAAACCGGAGAACGCGCGAGGGTGGCTCTTCATCGTGGCGGCAAATATGGCGCGGGACGATGCGAGACGCGCGGCGCGAGAGCGACGTCATCTCACGCTGCTCACGGCCGAGCCCCGGGACGCCGAGCTCGCCGCCGAGGCGGCCGTCGAAGCCGAAAGCGACCGAGCGCGCGTCCGGGCCGCCCTCGCGGCGCTCTCCCCGCGGGATCGGGAGGTGCTGCTCTTGTGGGATTCGGGATTATCGTACGACGAGATCGCCGCCCAGACCGGCCTGGCCCGCGGTGCGATCGGCACGACGCTGTCGCGCGCGCGCCGGCGGCTGGTCCAGGCCTACGAGGCGGGAAAGTCAGGTGAGCATGTCGCACGTGGATGACGGCACGCTGCACGCGTATCTCGACGGCGAATTGTCGGCGGCGGAAGCACAAAGGGTCGACGCTCACCTCGCGCAGTGCCCGGCCTGCCGCGAGCGTCTGGACGTGGAGCGGGCGCTGATCACCCGAGCAGGAGAGCTGCTGGCGCTCGCCGCGCCACCGGATCGCGAGCTGCCACCGTTTCGCACCGGCGACGTGAAACCAGCGCCCCGATTGTGGTGGCGAGTGCGCCTTCCGCTCGCGTGGGCGGCCACGGTGGCGCTGGCCCTCGGGATTGGGACATACCTTGGCGGACGTGGCGGCACAGGCATCGCGCCTAGGCCCTATGCGCGCTCGAGCAAGATGACGGATGGGCTCGCGCCCAGCGCTCCTGCGCTCGCGCCCGACACGCCCGGTAGGGCGGAGCGCGAGGCGCGCCCCAGCCGCCATGAGCAACGGACCCCGCCGCCGCAGCCAGCACCCGCTCCCGCAGTCGGCGCAATCGCCGAGGCGAAACCCGAGAAACGCTACCAGGCGTTGGCCGACTCCCTGGTTGCCCTCAGCGCGCGTGACGAGGCCGTTGCCGCGGGCGAACGTTCAATGTTGGCCGCGAAGACCGCCGCACCCGCACCCTCTCGCCTCGAGGCCTTCAAAGGAGATGGGGTAGGCGCGCTCCAGAAGGAGGGCCCCATCACACCCGACAGCGCGCGCGCGGTGCTCGGCCGCGATCCGATGGTCGTCCCCGATCTCCCCATCCGAGGGCTGTACCGCGGGCGGATACACGGGTACTCCGGATTGGTGATCGTCGAACAGGCGCTCGATTCCAGCACCACGATCGACGTCGTGAACGGGCCCGTGCCGCCCATGGGGCTCGACGCCGTCGCGGTCAGTGGTGCGAACGGAGCGCCGCCGCCGCGACCCGACATGCCGAGTCCGGGTGCACAGGCCGCGCCCGGCCGCGCGGCACGCCAGCGAGCGGCCGAGCCGCCCGCCTTCTACGTAGATGTGCTTGGTCCAGTCTCAGCCGACTCGCTGGCCGTCCTGAAGCGACGGCTCCGTCCGCTGCTGCGCTAGCGCCGTCAGCGCACGACGATCGTCCCTTGCATCCCGAGCGCCACGTGGATGGTGCAGTGGTAGGTGTAGGTCCCGGCGTCCAGAGCCGGAGTCGTGTATGCCCCCGAAGACATCGTAGCAGAATTGGGTGGCGTCGTCGGGCCCGCATCCCAGGTGACATTGTGGCTCACGGAATTGGGCGCCCAGCTGAAAGTGACGGTCGAGCCGATCGCCACAGTGTCCGGCGTCGGCTGAAAAGTGTTGTCCGACACGGTGATCGTCGTCGAATGGCCCCCCGTGTTGCTCCCGCCACCATTCGGGGATGTCGAGTTGCTGCACGACGCCAGTATCACGACCCCCGTCACGACTTCCAGGACTACCAGTCCCGACCGCATAGAGCCTCCGGCATCGCCCGTCACCACGGATTGGACGTATTGGTCGAGGATAGTACCCGCTCAAACAGGAATGGGCAGCGAGAACGTCGCCGCGTTGCAGAGTGGGAGCTTTGGTGGAGCTCCCACTCCAGAGTCTTCGCTGGTAGGCACCTTGCTTGGAGACGCGCGAATCGAGCACGAAGAGAGCTACTGAATCGTGATGCTGGGCCTCATGGCGCCGGTCGTCGGTGTCGCGTGGATCATGCAGTAGTACTGACACGTCACCGGCGTCGAGGTTGCGGTGAGCGCCACGCCGGCAGACCCTCCTGGACCCACCGAGTCGAGCTGCTGCATGACGCCAGTATCGCGACCCCCGTCACCAGCTTCAGGACTACCAGTCCCGACCGCATAGAACCTCCGTCCATGGCTCACCAAGAGTCCGACGGCATGTATTGCTCACGAGTACTACCCTTACAAATGGAAACAGCTGGCAGGGAGGCGCCGCATTGCAGAGTGGGAACCCTAGTGGTGCTCTCGCTCCAGCGTGTCCGCGGCGAGCCGTGGTGAGAGCATCGGGTAGCGAGCCCCGAACCAGCCGTAGGACAGGAGAAACAACCCGGCGAACAGCACGGTCACGCCGGCCTCGGGTACGCCGATCGCCGGTCCGGCGCCGCCATTGATCGAGGGCACGATCTCGAGATAGCGCTCGAGCCAAATGCCCACCAGGCTGACGAGCGCCAGTGTCACGAGCGTGAGGCCATGTTTCTTGGGCCGCACGCCGAGGAGACCGATGAACGGCGTCACGAACACCAAGAGAAACACCGCGACGCCAACCGGCTTCCAGGGACCGATGAGCCGGTAGAAGATGAAGAACGTCTCCTCGGGCAGGTTGCCATACCAGATGACCAGGTACTGCGCCCACATGAGGTAGGCCCAGAACACGGTAAACCCGAAGCACAGCTTGCCGAGGTCGTGCTGTTGCTTGGCGGAGAACAGCGGCCCCAGCCCCATACGGCGGCGGACCGCAATCGTGAGAATCGCAAGGGCCATCAAGGCGGCGAGGAAGCTGCCCATGAAATAGAACGCGCCGAACAGGCTACTCACCCACTTGTGGGCCAGCGACATCATGAGGTCGAAGGCCAGCAGGCTATAGCCGAAGGCGTACGTCACCACCAGGATCGCCGCATCGCGCATGATGACGTCGCGTCCTTCGAGGCGCTCGGCGGGACGGCCGTCGGCGAGCTCACGCACGTCGGGGGCCATGTCGTGGCGCACGAATCGCCAGGAGAGCCACGTGAGGAGCGCGTAGACAGCGCCGTTGCGAAGGAAGAAGAACTTCGTCCCGAGCCAGGGACCCAGGTCCGGACGGGGCTCATGCAGCCAGCTGAAGATGTGCACTCGGCCGAGAAAGACCGCGAGGTACGCGACAAGCGAAACGAACAGGAACGCCACCGCAGCCTCGGCGAGCCGAATGACGACGCCTGACCAGTGTCCCTTGGCGACCTTCTGGATCGCGGCGAAGACGACCAGTCCCTGCGCCAGCCCCGTCCAGTACATGAAGTTCACGTGCCACGCTTGCCAGGCCCGCGCCGCGCCACCGACAGTCAGCACCCACAGGAAGGTCGCGCCGCCGGCCAGCGCCAAGAGCGCGCCCAGGAGGCCGAACGTTCGCGCCGGGAACTGTCGCGCCGTCCGCGCCAGCTCGGCACGCGGGACCCGCCCCCCCCGCTCCCCCCTCCCCGTCGCGGTCGCGGCGCTCATCGTCTCCCCCGCGGGCTTGCAGCCGCTTGCAGGGTCCGCACGTAGTTCACGAGATCCCAGCGCTCGGTGTCGCGCACCTTGTCGCCGTAGATCGGCATCAGCCCCCGGCCCATGACCTGACCGCTCACGATGACCGCGTAGATGTACCCATCGGTGCGGCGCGCGATCGTGTCGTTCACGAGCGAGCGCACGCCAAAGAACGGTCCGCCCGCGGCCGAGGAGATCGGTCCATCCCCCCGGCCCTCCTGCCCATGGCACACGAGACAGTAGGTCTCATAGACGAACCGGCCGCGGTTGATCGACTCCGAGGTCCTGGTCCGGGGATTCACCAGCCGGTCGGCCGTCTGCAGGCTCATCGCCGGCTCGACGCCGGTCACCGGCACGGTACCGGGGACGGGCGGGATGGGCCGGGCGTACGGCTTGATGCTGCGTTGATGCCGCATCGTGGCGAACCAGTCGATGCGGTGCACCACGTCGTCGGGGTTGCACGCAAGGGCGGCAAGCGCCGCAAGGGCGGCAACCGCGGCACGCGGCCTACGCACGCCGGATCTCCTCGGCACCTGCGCCGCGCAAGAGAGACTCGACCTGACCCGCGCGCGCCGGCTGGCTGGGCACGAAGATCCCGAACTTGTCGTTCGTGAAGCGGGGATCGTAGGCGACCGTTCCCAGGCGGCGCGCGGCGAAGAGCGCGTTGAAGAGAATTCCCAGGATGGTCGACAGGGCGCCGAACAAGATCGTCATCTCGAACATGATCACGACGTACGGCGGGACCGAGCCGATGGGCTTGCCGCCCAGCACCAGGGGCCAGTCGTACGACATGTACAGCGTGAGCCACGCGCCGATGGCGCAGCCGGAGATGCCCCCGATCAACGTGAACATCCGGACCGGGCTCACCGGCTGATCGAGGGCGTCCTCGATCTCGTGGCGCGGGATGGGCGAATACACGGTGAAGTCCGTGTGCCCGGCCGCGTGCAGCCGACCGATCGCATCCACCGTGGTGTCCAGGTGGCCGAATACGGCCAACACGCCTGGCGTCGGCGGCGGGTGGAAGATCGCGGTCAGCGGGTTCACCAGCTTCACGAAGCCGCCACCTTTCCGCGCTGCGGCGCCGGCAGAACCTCTTTCACCTCGGAGATCGACACGGCCGGGAACGTCTTCACGAACAGCAGGAACCACATGAAGAACCATCCGAAGCTTCCGGCCATGATGCCCCAGTCGGCCCAGGTCGGGTTGTACGTGGCATTCGCGAACCGCTCGAATGGCTCTCCGGCGAGCGAGACGACGATGATCACGAACCGCTCGAACCACATCCCGACGTTGACGAAGATCGAGACGACGAACAATCCGAGGATGTTGGTCCGGACCTTCTTCGACCACAACAGCCACGGCAGGAGGCCGTTGCAGATGTTCATCGTCCAGCTGGCCCACCAGAAGGGGCCGAACGCCCGATACCAGAACGCCTCGCGCTCGTGCGGGTTGCCGCCGAACCACGCGACGAAGTTCTCGGTGCAATAGGACATGCTCACGATCAGGCCGGTGAGCAGGCACAGCTTCGCCAGGTTCTCGAAATGGTGGACCGTGATCAGCTCTTCCAGGTGGAAAAGCTTGCGGATCGGCACGAGCAGCGTGATCACCATGGCCACGCCCGAGTAAATCGCGCCGGCCACGAAGTAGGGCGCGAACAGGGTGGCGTGCCAGCCGGGGACGAGCGCCATCGCGAAGTCCCACGACACCACGCTGTGCACCGACAGCACCAGCGGCGTGGCGAGCGCGGCCAGGTAGAGATAGCCGCGCGTGAAGTGGCGCCACTGCTCGTTGGTGCCACGCCAGCCGATCGCGCAGATGGCGTACAGCTTCTTGCGCCACCCGGTCGCGACGTCGCGTACCGCGGCGATGTCGGGGATCAGGCCCAGGATCAGGAACACGGTCGACACGGTGAAGTACGTGCCGATCGCGAATTCGTCCCAGATGAGCGGCGACTTGAAGTTGGGCCACAGGCCGCGCTCGTTGGGATACGGGATCAGCCAGTAGAAATACCACTGACGGCCGATGTGGATCAGAGGGAACAGCCCGGCCGTCATCACGGCGAAAACCGTCATCGCCTCGGCGGTGCGGTACACGGCGGTGCGCCAGCCGGACCGGAACAGGAACAGGATGGCCGAGATCAGCGTGCCGGAATGCGCGATGCCCACCCAGAACACGAAGCACGTGATGTAGACGGCCCAGTACACAGGGTGCGAGTACCCCGCGAGCCCGAGGCCGTAGCGCAGCAGGAATAGCAGGCACACGATGCCCACGCCGAGCAGCGCGACCGCCGTGGCGAGCAGCGCGAAGTAGCCCTTGCCCGGCGTGCCGAGCGTGCGCGCGATGGCGCGCGTCACGAAATCGTAGGAAACGCGGGAGCTCTGGGGCTCGGCCATCGGTCAAGTCTCTCGGACGTCGCCGTGCACGACGCGGGCGAGGTACGTGATACCGGGTTTGGTGTTCAACCCCTGGAGGACGTGATAGCCGCGCGGATCCCGGGCCCGCGCCGCAACGAGCGACGCGGTGTCGTGCAGGTCGCCGAATACGATCGCTTCGGACGGGCACGCCTGCGCGCAGGCCGGGGTGATGTCGCCGTCCTGGACATTGCGGTCCTCGAGGCGGGCGCGGTTCTGCGCGCCGCGGATGCGCTGCACGCAGAACGTGCACTTCTCCATCACGCCCTTCTCCCGCACGGTGACGTCGGGGTTGAGCAGCATGTTGAGCGGATCGGGCCAGCTCTCCCATTCGCCGCCCGGCTCGGCATAGTTGTACCAGTTGAAGTAGCGGACCTTATAGGGGCAGTTGTTCGCGCAGTAGCGCGTCCCCACGCAGCGGTTGTAGACCTGACCGTTCAAACCGTCGGGCGTGTGATAGGCGGCGTACACGGGACACACCGGCTCGCACGGCGCGTTGCCGCACTGCTGACACAGCATCGGCATCACCACCGCACCCACCGGCTGACCGGCCCGCCCCTCTCCGCCGGTGTAGTAGCGCTCGATCCGCAGCCAGCTCATTTGCCGCCGCCGGGTCACGAGGTCCTCGCCCACCGTGGCGAGGTTGTTCTCCGCATAGCACGCCGTGACGCAGGCGGAGCAGCCCGTGCACTTCGCCAGATCGATCGCCATCGCCCAGCGCGGGTGCTCGCCGGCGTAGTTGCCCAGCGACGCCTTCTCGTGCTGCGCCTCGGCCCAGGCATCGAGCGCCTTGCGAGCGTATCCCGGCGCTTCTTCTTCCTCGAACGGATGGGCGCTCCGTTTCAGCTCCCGCGCCTTCGCCAGCGGCAATACCTCGATCACGCCGCGGCCTTGCTCCCGCGCGTCGCCCTCGAGCGTCGCGAGGCGGCGGTGGTCGCCGGTCTTCGTGACCGTGACCCCGACCGCGAACGCCCGCCCGCCGAACTCCGTCGGTTGATCGCTCAAGAGCTCAAACGCATTGAACGAGCGATCCTTCGCGTACCGCCCGTACGCCCTGTGCCCCTGCCCCGTCGGCACGGCGAGCACGTCGGGGCGCACGCCGGGCGTGATCCACACCGGCGCGCGCACCGCGCCGTGCGGTGACTTGAGCAGGACCACGTCGCCGTTCGCGAGCTGCCACTTGCCCGCGGTTTCGGGATGGACCTCCACCCACGCGTGCCATGTGATCTTGGAGACCGGGTCGGGCAGCTCTTGCAGCCAGGGCTTGTTGGCGCCGCGACCGTCGTGCAGGCCGATCGACGGAAAGACGATCAGGGAGACGTCCTGGGACGCTGCGGGCGTTTGCGTGGTCAGCCGCGCCACGCCAGGATCGAGGCGGACGCCGCGCGTCGGCGCCTCCGTGTACACCCCGCCATGCTGGAGCCCCGTGTTCCAGAAGTCGTCGAAGGCCTGCCCGCGGCCGTACCGTTGGTGCAACGTACGCCACCGAGTCTGCAGGTAATCCTTGAACGCGCCCGCTTTCCCGCTCACCTGGAGGATGACGTCCCCGGTGTGGCGGGTGTTCGGGAACACCGGCTGCATCACCGGTTGCTGCAGCGCGTAGACGCCGGCGCGCGGCTGTGAGTCGTTCCACTGCTCGAGCGGATGCAGGTCCGGGAGCACCAGGTCCGACGCCGCGGCGGTTTCGTCGAGATAGGAGGAGAAGCTCACCTTGTATCCGACGTGGGCGAGCCCTGAGGAGAACGCCGCCGGGAGGGAATGACCCGGATTGGCGCCGTGCACGAGCAGCAGGGTCACCTTGCCGGCGCTCATGTCCGCGACGAGAGCGGTGAGCTGCTTGAACGAGCCGGCGTCGAGCGCTTGGTCGGGGCCGAACTTGACCGTCTTCCCGACCTGCCCGGCGACGTAGTTCAGCACGTTTACGGCTGCCACAATTGCGGCGCCGTTGGGATATTGCGCGGCGATGCCACCCGCCACGGCCAGGCCGCCATTGGAGCGGGCAAACTCGCGGGCCAGCCGCCTGATCACCGGGGCATCGATGCCAACGGCGTCGGCGACCTTGGTCGCGCTGTACGACGCCAGCAGCTCGCGCATGCGCGCCGCGTCTACGGGCGGGAGCGCGGGCGCGAGGCGCTCGTTCGTGATGACCGACGCCATGGCGAGCGCGAGCAGGCCCTCGGTCCCGGGTTTCGCGGCGATCCATTCATCGGCGCTCATCGCCGTGAGCGACAGCCGCGGGCCGATGTACACGTACTTGGCCATCGAGCCATCGCGCCCGGACTCGAAGGCGTGGGCGCGGGTGAACCCGTTCTGGTACGCGACCGGCGACAGCCAGGTCTCCATGAAGTCCGCGCCGAACGACACGATGTAGCGCGCGTTGGCGAAGTCGTACCAGGGGATCGCCGCAGTGCCGAACGCCAGGCGGTTGCCCTCGCGCAGCGCTTCGAACGCGAACGGCTCGTAGGTCACGTGGCGCCCGCCGACCTCCCGCATCCAGCCATCCACCAGCGCGCCGAACGATCCGGTCTCGAGCCCCGTGAGGAACGCGATGCCCTTCCCCCGTGCCTCCTTCACCTTGGCCTGGAGCCGGGCGATCGCGTCATCCCACGAGAGCGTCTGCCATTGGCCGTTCGGTCCACGGGCCATCGGCTCGGTCACGCGATCGGGATTGTAGAGTCCTTGCAGGGCGGCCTGGCCGCGCGAGCAGAGCCGCCCCTGATTGATCGGCGACTCGGGGTTCCCCTCGAGCTTGATGACGCGGCCTTCGCGCACCTTGGCGTGCAGCCCGCAGCCGGCGGCGCATTCGCGACACGTCGTCGCGTAGTAGGTCGCGATCCCCGGGACCTGGTTTTCGGGCGGCACCGTGTACGGCACGAGGTGCTCGGTCGGCTCGGCGCTGCACGCGGACGCCGCCGCGGCGGCGCCACCGGTCGCGCCCAGAACTGTCAGGAACCGTCGGCGGTCCATCAGTCGTGCCTCAGTAGTGACACAGCGTGCAGTCGCGCGGAACGTTGCGCTGCACGTGACAGTTGATGCACCAGCCCATCGTGAGCGTCGAGACCTGGTACACCTGCGGCATCTGGCGCACGTCGCCGTGACAGGTGATGCAGCCGTCCGTGCCCAGGACTTTGATATGCCGCTGATGCGGGAACCGGACGAACCCGGGAAGCGAATGCACGCGGATCCACTCGGGCGGGCGCCGGTTCGCCCAGGCGTCGCGCACCTTCTTGATCTCTGCCTGGTGGGACGGCGTCGACCCGCCGATCATCTGATGGCATCCGAAGCAGGTTTGCACCGCCGGGATTCCCGGCTCGCTCGAGATCGTCACCGTGCTGTGACAGTAGAGGCAGGGGATTTGATCCTGCCTGGCATGGATGTCGTGACGAAAAAAAATTGGCTGGCGGGGACCCTTGAGCTTCCCCGTGTCGCTGATGACGGGCGCCTTGTAGGCTGAGGCCGGCTGGCCGGTTTGTGCCGCCGCCGGGAGGCCGAAGAGGATCGCGATCGCGACGGACGCCCACCCTCCCGCCCGGGCCCCGACCCTGTCACTCGGCGTCGTCATCCAGAGCGCTCGATGGCGAATGTATCGGTCGTGTGTTGTGAGACGGCTTGCAGGCGCCGGAATGTAGCGCCTGCGATAAATCAGGCACAAGCCCCGGCGAGGGCGGCGTCAATCGGGTCGCGCGAGCAGTTGATGCTTCAAGCGAATCACTGCAACGAACGCGTCGACGGTCTCGAGGTCGGGGAATTCCATCCAGCACCACCGCACGCCGCTGGCGAGGCGGCCGCCACGAATCGCCTGGCGCGACGCACGCGGCAGGCCGTCGGTCGCGGCGAGCTCGCGCTCTTCGGTTTCGGTGAGAATGAACGTTCCGGAGAGCGCGGTCTCCATGGGGTGGAGATAGCCGAGCTTGCGCCCCCCCACCTCGTACATCCAGACCCATTTCCAGGCGGTGCCCATGAAGACCACCTGCTCGGTGACGTGCCGCAGCGCCCGGATGCCTTCCCGCGCCCGCTTGAACCGCTGGGCCGCGCGCGGGGGCAGATCCTTGAGCGGCGCGTCCGACTTGGGCCGCGTACGCGGCGTGGTGTACAGGGTGGTCGCCCAGTAGCCGGTGGGCTGATGATCGAGCGGGATCATAGTCGTTTTATTGTAAACCGCGGGTCACCGAACGGAAGCGCCCGGCGTCCAGCAGTCGGCCCACCGACACGCCCGGGACCGCGATGTGGCCGTCCTTGCTCATGGTGAGCTTGATCACGTCAGCGCTCCGTCCGAACCAGCGCGCGCTGGGCTCCACGTCCGACGGGTACACGCAGGCGGGCAGCGCGGCCACGGCGATGTCCGCCTGCGAGCCGATCCCCGATTCGGGCATGGTGCCGGCCCACAGGCGCGCGCCGCATTCAGCCGCCACCCGGACGATGCGACACGCTTCGCTGAGCCCACCGACGCGATGCACCTTGAGGTTCCACACGGTCGGGCCGTCCAGCGCGACGACCTGGCGGGCGGCAGCGGCGTCGCGCAGCGTTTCATCGAGGCACACCGGCGTCTGCAGTGCGTGCGCCAGACGCGCGTGCCCGACGAGCTCGTCGGGAGCGAGCGGCTGCTCGATGTACAGGAGTCCGGCGTCGTCGAGGGCGCGCAACGCGCGCTCGTGCTCGGGCCACACGTACGCGCCGTTCGCATCCACGGTGAGCGGGACGTCGGTCCCCACCATCCCCGCTCGGGCGGCCGCGACCGCGACGGCATCCCACCCGGGCGCGACCTTGATCTTCACGCGCTGGTACCCGTGCCCCAACGCGTCTGCGACCCGTCGGGTGAGCGTGTCGGGCTGGCGGTCCTCGGGGATGCCCAGCGCGACGCCGCACACGACCCTCGCCGCGGGAACGACGCCGAGGCGCTCGGCCACGAGCTGCGCCAACCCGGTGCCCCGGCGGTGCGCCTCCAAGTCCCACGCCGCGGTCTCGATTCCAGCCCGCGCGAACGGATTCCCGCGCACGTTCTCGCGCAGCGCGGCGTCCACCATCTCCGGTGAATCGAACGCGCGGCCCGCGACGCGGGGCGCAAGCACGTGCGTGATGAGGTGACGCGCGCTCGCCAGCGTCTCCTCCGAGTAAAACGGGAGCTCGTCGGGCGCCGCCTCGCCGTAACCCACGTGACCCTCGTCGTCGTGCAACACGACCACGACCGAACGTCGCGCCTCGATCCGGCCGCCCGAAATAATGAAGGGCTCCGTGAACGGGAGCTCGAGCGCGTACAGCTCAACTCGCGCGATGCGCATGGCTCGATACGTCGAGGAAATGCAGCTCTCCGTTCCGCCGATCGAGCGTCCCACGCGCCTCGAGATCACGCATCCCGGCGATGAGGCCGTGCTCCGGATGGAAGACGAGCGCGTGCAGGGCCCGCTGGGAGCGCGAGCCGTATGTGGCGGGATACTCGGCGAGCGGTAGCTGAAAGAAAGTGTGGAGCTGAACGCTCTCGCAGCCGCGGCTCGCGTACTCGAGGATCATGCGGCCGGAGCAGATATTGCCGGTGCCGACGAGAAGTCGGTAGCGGTCGGTAGAGGTCGGGAGGGGACGGTAGAAGTTCAAGACCCGCAGGTTTCGATCGCTCAGATCCCATCCACCATACGCCACATCGCGCTGCGTGTCGAACAACCGGTTGAAGCACACGAGGGCGTCGGCATCGCGGGTCGCCTGCATCATCTCGACCTGGAAGGTGTCATCGAACCGCGCGTTCATGAGCTTCACGGCCACCTTGACCGGCAGGGGCGATGCAGCTCGGATGCGGTGTGGCACCTCTCCGAGCCAGCGCAGGATCTGGGCGCGATCGTCGGCGAGCGGGTCGCCCGCGAGTGTCGGCGAAAAATCCTTCTCCAGGAGCAGCGGTGGCTCCTTCTCCCCCCACGCCGCGGCCAGGGCCGCCGTGGTGTGCCGATACTCGGCGTCGCGGAAGGCCTCGTCGAGGCGAGGGAGATGATACTTCACCGACGGCACGACGAGCAGCCGACCGGCCCGCGTCAGGTCCCGCCCGGCGCGCACCAGCGCGAGGTAGTCGGCGAGCGACCGGTCCCAGCCCCGCCCCTTCCACGTCACCGTCCAGCCGTCGCGACCGTCCGCCGCCCGCCGCGCTTCGACCTTCATCTTGGTCTCATGGACCGCCCACGCCGCCATGGTCCGGGCGCCGGTCTCGTCCTCGGCGATCAGCGTCTTGAGCACGACGAACGCGAGCCCCGCCGACGCATCATCCTCGAGCTGGCCGGCGTTGAGCGACAGCTGGCCCGAGCCCTTGCCGATGGGATGGGGCAGGGCCTCGCCCAGATAGCGCGCCGTCAGGTCGATTCGGTAGGCCTCCCGCACGTGGGCGGCAAGGTCGCGCGGCCACTCCCGCTTGAACCGCTCGAAGTCCCATTCGAGCTGTTCCGGCACGCTACGGCGCGAGACGGGCGAGCCGAAACTCGGGCGGGAGCGCCGGGGGAGTCGCGTCGAGCACCAGCCCGGCGACCAGCTCGCCCACGGCCGGCCCGTGCTTGAAGCCGTGCCCCGAGCCCCCACCGACGAGCCACGCATTCGCCGCCGCGGGATGGCGGTCGATGATGAAGTGTTCGTCGGGGGAGTTCTCGTACTGGCACACGCGGGACTCGACGAGGGGGGCGTTCTTCAACCCGGGGAACCGAAGCGCCAGGTAGTCGCGCGCGGCGCGCAGGGTCTCCGGTGTCGGGATGCGTTCGCCGTCGGTCGGATCGAACGGCGGCCCCCGGGTGTCGTCCGCGATCTTGAAGCCACGCCACTCGTTCCCGGGGATGCCGTAGATGAAGCCCGCACCGTGGTCCGCCCACACGGGCAGCGCTCCTTCCGTAAAGCGCGTGTCGCCGGGGGGTGTGCCGAAGAAGAACACCTCCTGGCGCGTCGGGCGCACCCGATCGCCGATCACGTCCGGGAACAGCTTCCCGAGCCACGGCCCGCAGGCGAAGACGAAGGCGTCGGCGGCGAGCGTCGAGCCGTCGGAGAGCCCAAGGACGTGCAACGCTCCGGCCGCGGGCTCCGCCGGTGCAATGGCGAGCTGGCGATAGTCGCCCCCTTCCGCGAGGAAACCGTCGAGCACGGCTGCGCAGGCGCTGCGGGCCGTGAGGTAGCCGCCGTCTTTCTCGAAGATCGCCCAGCGCACGCGCTCACAGTTGATCTGCGGATAGCGGCGCGCGGTCTCGCGGCCCGACAGCTCCTCGAACATGACCCCCGCATCCTTGAGCAATGGCAGCGCCGCCTTCTCGTAGCTGTCGTCGCTTTCGACCAGCCACAGCACGCCGATTGGATGGTACAGTTTGCGGCGCCAGCGCCGCTCGTTCTCCTTCCACAGGGCGAGGGCTCGCACGGTCATGCGTGTGTAAATGCCGCGCGGACCATAGGTCGCGCGGATCACGCGCGTCTCGCCCCCCGAGCTGGCGCGTGAGTTGCCGGGTCCCCAGGCGTCCACGAGCGTCACGCGAGCGCCCCGGCGCAATAGATGAAGCGCGGTCCAGCCGCCGAACGCCCCAGCTCCGACTACGACGACGTGCCGTTGCTTGGTCATCGGGATCCAGCCCTTCAGCCAGGGAAACGTGGTGTGCGCCGTGCCCGCCGCGGCGGCGGACGCGAGGAAACGTCGCCGCGGAATGCGTCTCACGGCGGGGTGGGTCGCGGACTCCGCGCCTCGCGCACCGCGCGGGCCACGGCCTCGCGCTCGCCGGGGGGCAGCGACGGCCCCCACGGATCGTCGCATGCGTCACCCGGAATCACGCCTTCCGCCGCCAGCGCCCACAACATCCGCCGAACGTAGCCCTCCACTGGCGGCGCGAACGCCGCGGCCGCGAAGCGATCGCAGACACCCGAGAGCCGAACGAATCGCGGGAAGTCCCCTGAACGAAACGATTCGATCAGCGCCACCTGGAGGTCGGTCAACGCGGCCCCCATGCCGATCAGGGCGGCTGTAGCCCCCATGGTGAGCGAGTAGCCGAAGAAGCGATCTTCACCGGTGATCAGGAGCTTGCCAGGGTGGTCGCGCATCAGCCCCGCGATGCGCTGGAAGGTCACGACGGAATCGAGCGTCGCCACCTTGATCCCGATCACGTCGGGGAGTGCGAGAATGGCGTGCAGGGTCTGATTGTCGTAGGCGACGCCGCCGGCCGCTTCGTAGAGATGAAACGCAATGACGGGGAGCTCGCGGCCAAGCGCCTCGTGGTATGCGACGGGGTCGTCCGCCCGCGGAAATGCGAGAAGCGCGTTCGCGCCTCCCGCCTTCGCGTCCACGGCCATCTCGACGCTGGTCGCCCCCGCGACGATAGGGCTCAGCGGCAGGGCGGCGCGCCAGGCGGCGAGCACGCGACGCCGTTGCTCGCGCGTGAGGTGCGGGCCCCGCCCGGTGTGCGCCCAGACGGCCACTCCGGCCACCTGATGCCCCGCCATCCAGCCAGCATACGCCTGGAGCGCGTCGTCGGCGATCTCGCGGCCTCGGAACGGGACGGGGACCGCGGGAATCAGGCCCCACTCGAATCGAGGCACCGCCGGACCGCCGCGCGGCCGGCCGGAGCTAGCTTGTGACGCCATGCCGCACGTTCCCCGACTCGATCGCCTCGCGCCGATCGCGGGGCAGGTCCAGCAGGTCCAGCTTCGCGACGCTCACCTCGGGAATTCGGAGAGGCTGTCCCGTTCCGAACACGAACCGCTCGACGCCGACCGTGTCGAGCACGGTTCCGAGATGATCTTCGGGCGGGCCCCAGATCCAGCTCACGTCCCACCAGATACGGGCCGCTTCGTCGGGCGTCGAGCCGAAATGCACCTCCTCGATGAACCCCCGGTCGGCGTGCGTGACCACGAGCCGCACGGCGCCGTCGCTGCGGATCAACGCACGGACCGCCGCCGCCGGCAGCTCGGGCACCTGATCGTTCGGATGGCGCTGCCGTGCGTCCTCGAGCCGTACGGCCATCATCAACGGAACCTTCGCGGCGCCGCACGCCGCCGCGAGGACGCGCATCTCGGTCCCCGTGGGATCGAGCCCGAAGAACAGCGGATCACACCGTACCGCCGGGGCGTGACGGTCCGCGGCCTCGCGCAGTGCCACCTCCCAGCCCGAGAGAACCGGGTGCACCGCGGGCACGGGCCTGAAGCCCGGCTCGCGCGCCGTCGTCTCGTACAGCCAGGCGTTCCCTTCCATCGGCTCGCGCCAGAACAAGCCGGGCAAATGGCTCACCCACGCTTCGTCGATTCCGGCCCGCGCCATTGTACGCCGCAGCGCCTCCGGCGATGTGCCGGGCACCCGTCGATAGGGGTACGCGCCGAGAAAGCAGTTTACGTCGATCCGCATCAGTCGGCGGGAAACGCGCCGGGCGGGAATACCCGAGCGGCGTTCTTCCACTTCACGCGCTCGAGATCGGGCGGCGGGAGCAGGGCCTCGAGGTAACGCAGCTTGGCCCAGCCCGTGTCCATCGTGAGATCGGTCCCCCACAGAAGGCGCTCCACCCCGACCGCTTCCAGGCACGCCTCCAGCATCCCTCCGTCCGCCCCGCTCCCCGAGAGATCCACGTAGACGTTGGGCGTGCCTCGGACCGCGGCCAGGGAGTGTTGCCAGTCGCCGCCCCCGGCGATATGGGCCAGAATGAATCGCACACTCGGGTGGCGCGTGGCCAGCGCCGCGAGCTCCGCCCCGTCCGATGCCTCCTGCCCCGGCCAATCACGCCGGCGGTGCTGCCACACGTGGTGCAGCAGCGGAACCCCGCGCTCGCGCGCCAGCTCGCAGATCGGGTCCAGCAACGGGTCGGTCGCGCGCCGGCTCGCCGCCAACTTGATCCCCACCATCCCCGCCCCGAGGCAGCGGGTGATTTCCGCCCGCGCGTGGGACGAGTAGTTCGGGTTGACCGTGACATAGCCGCGGATGAGGTCGGGATGCTCGCGCTGCAGCGCGAGCAAAGCGCTGTTGCCGTATTCCAGGTCGGGTGGGGAGGGAAAGTACGTAGGCGATGTCCGCCCAAAACTCCCGAGGATCGATGCGACGTGAATCGTGACGCCGATCCTGCGCCCGGCCGCGAGTCGGCCGGCGTTGCGCTCCCGCCAGTCGGCGCGCGGCGTGCGGTCGTGGTAAAAGTGGGCGTGAACGTCAATGAGCATGCGGCTAATCTGAGTTGACAGACGCTAAGACGCCAAGCGGCAAGCGGTCTTGAGGTGCCAGTGGCCTGGCGGAGGGCCCTTGCATCTTGCGACTTGCCACCGCTTGGCGTCATGCGTCTTGGCGTCTGTACCGGCAGTTTCCTATTTTGTTCACACCATGCGTACTCCACCCCCACCCCCGCGCCCACCCGGCGCCCCGCCACCGCGGGGACCCATTCCGCCGCGGGGGCCCACTCCACCGCGCGGCGCCGCGCCTCCCAAGGCCGGCCCGCCTCCGCGACCCCCGGTCAAGGCGCCCGCTTCCAAGCCCCGCCCCGCTCGCAAGCTCCCGGCGTGGCTGGCGCGAGCGAAGCGCCTGTTGCTGGATCCGGCGCACGAGTGGGCAACGATCGCGGCCGAGTTCACGACGCCTGGGCCGATTTACACGCGTTTCCTCGTCCCCATGGCGGCGATCGGCCCGGTGGCGGCAACGCTCGGCGCATTGCTGTTCGACGGCGAGCGGGGCAGCGTGCTGACGTTCGGGGTCCTCCCCGTCAAGCTGGGGACCGCGGTGCAGGCCGGCGTGCTCGAGTTCGCGCTCAACCTGCTCGGCGTGTACGGCCTGGCGGCGGCCATCGACGTGATCGGGGGCTCGATCGGCGCATCGCGCAACCGCGTCCAGGCGCTGAAAGTGGCGGCGTACGGGACCACACCATACTGGCTGGCCGGCGCCTTCGCGCTGTTTCCGAGGATCGCGCCGCTCGGAATGCTGCTCGGGATCTGGAGCGTGCGCCTCTTCGCCGCGGGACTCGGCCCCGTGATGAAGGCACCGCGCGACAAGAGCGCGGCCTATACGCTGCTCACGAGCATCGCCGCGGGGCTGATCGTATTGGTCATCACGGCGATCATTACGAAGCTGGTCACCGCCTAAGCGCGCTCGCGGAACGCCGCGCGGGCCAGGCCGCCTTCGCGGGCGAGGAGCGGCGCCGCGCCGGCGAGGCCCGCGAGCGCGAACAACGCCAGCGCCGCGCAGTCCAGCAGCACCGGCATCTCACCACCGTACCCCGTTTTCGCCCAGGCACCGAGCAGCGCGTGCTTGAGCAGGTCCACGCCGTAGGCGAGCGGGTTCGCCAACGCGGCGATGCGGAGCACAGGCCCGAGGTGGCGCACGGGATACAACGCGCCGGACAGAAACAGCATCGGGAAGATCACGAAGTTCATCACGCCCGCGAAGTTCTCGATCGATCGCATGGACGCCGCGAGGACCAGCCCGAGCGCTCCCAGGGCGAGGCCGGAGAGTACGATCGCGACGAGCGCCAGCCCCGCCCCGCCGAGCGTGGGCCGCAAGTGGACGAGGGGGAGCATCAGGGCGGCGACCGCGACGGCCTGTGTCGTACCGAGCGCCGTCGCGCCCAGCGTCTTGCCGAGCGCCACAGTGCTGCGCCGGATCGGGGCGACGAGCACCATGCGGAGCACACCGGCCTCGCGGTCGGTCACGGTCGAGAGCGCGGCGAGCAACGACCCGAACATCACGACCATGCCGAGGAGGCCGGGCGCCATGTAGACGCGGTAGTCGATCTCATTCCGGCCGGCGAACACCGTGGCGAACCCGGCGCCGGCAAACAGAAGCCACACGAACGGCCGACCGATGCTCGCGAGCACCCGGCCCCGCTGCCGGAGGAAGCGCAGGAACTCCCGTGCCACGATCCCGTACACGGCGCGCCCGCTCATCCGCCGTCTCCCTCGCCCTCAGGCAACCGGTGGCCGGTATGCGCGAGGAATACCTCCTCGAGCGAGTCGACTCCCGCCGCGCGCTTGAGCTCGGACGGGGTACCGAGCGCCGCGAGCCGTCCGTGGTCGAGCACGGCGACGCGATCGCACGGCTCCGCTTCCGCGACGTAGTGCGTCGTCAGCAGCACGGTGACACCTGACGCGGCGCGCAGGCCGCGGATCTGTTCCCACAGCGCGCGGCGCGCGCGCGGATCGAGCCCGGCCGTCGGCTCGTCGAGGAACAGGATGCGCGGCTCGGTCAGGATGCCGCGGGCGATGTCGGCGGCGCGTCGCAAACCGCCCGACAGCCCGCGGACCGAGTCATTTCGCCGCTCCCACAGCCCGAACTGACGCAGCACTGCGTCGATGCGCGGCCGGGCCACGCGATCGGGGAGACTCCAGAGGCGGGCGGCGAACCGCAGGTTCTCCGTGATCGTAAGATCGCGATCGAGGGTCGTCTCCTGGAACACCAACCCGATGTGACGCCGCACCGCGAGCCCCTCGCGCGCGACGTCGTGCCCGGCGACGCGCGCCGTGCCACGGGACGGAGCGAGCAGCGTTGCCAGCAGGTGTACAGTGGTGGTTTTCCCCGCGCCGTTCGGTCCCAGCAGCCCGAAGAACTCTCCCTCCCGGACTTCGAGGTCGAGTCGATCGAGCGCCCGCACGGCACCGAAGTCCTTCCCCAGGCCGCGGACGTCGATCGCGGCCGCCGTCATCCCTTCGCCGCGAGGGCGCGCGAGGCAGGCGCCGCGCGGTACGTCCACTCGTCCGGTGCCGCGCCGGCGGCGGCGGCCCGCTCGACCTCCGCGACGGCCGCGTCGATCAGAGGCCGATGCGGCGACAGCGAGCACACGGGATCGGTGACCCCGGCATCGCCGACCACGAGGAACGCCTGGCAGCGGCAGCCGCCGAAATCCTGCGCCTTGCGCGGACACGAGCGGCACGGCTCGGGCATCCAGGCGTCGCCCCGGAACCGAGTGAATGCGTCGGAATGCTCCCAGATCCAGTCGAGCGGGCGGTCGCGCACGTTCTCGAACCGCAGCGACGTGATGCGCCCGGCCGCGTGACAGGGCCAGACCTCCCCGGCAGGCGTCACCGTCATGTAGGCCCGCGCCCACCCGCCCATGCACGGCTTGGGGTACTGCTCGTGATAGTCCGGGAGCACCCACACGATCTCGAGCTTCGTTCCCAGCCGCGCGCGCTCGCGCTGCACCACCTGCCACGCCTCGTCCAGCTGAGCGCGCGTGGGCATGAGGACGTCCCGGTTGTGGAGCGCCCAGCCGTAGAACTGCGTGTTGGCGAGCTCGATCCGCTCGGCGCCGAGTGTCTCGGCGAGTCGAATCAGGGCCTCGACCTGATGCAGGTTGCGCCGGTGCAGCACCACGTTGACCGTGAGCGGAAACCCGAGCTCGCGCGTGTAGTGGTACGCGGCGATCTTGTCTCGGTACGACGCGGTACCGGCGACGGCATCGGACAGCTCCGCGTCCGCTCCCTGAATGCTGATCTGCACGTGGTCGAGCCCGGCGGCCTTGAGCGCCGCGAGGCGCTCCTTGGTGAGCCGGTACGCCGACGTGATCAACGAGGTGTAGAGCCCCAGCCCGTGGGCCTCGCGGACCAGCTCCTCCAGATCCGAGCGGAGAGTCGGTTCGCCTCCGGAGAGCCCCAGCTGCAGCACGCCGAGCGCTTTGGCCTCGCGGAACACGCGACACCACTCGTCCGTGGACAGCTCGCGCTTGAAGCGCGGGCCGGCGAAATCCAACGGATTGGAGCAGTACGGGCACTGCAGCGGACACTTGTAGGTCAGCTCCGCCAGGAGCCAGAGCGGCTTAGGGTCCATACGTCACCAGCCCCTTTGCCGCGAGCCCGTCCAGGAACGCGCTGACGTCGGGCTTCACAGTTCCGGCCGGCGCGCCGTAACGCTGCTCGAGCGCCGCGACCACCTGGGCGATCGAGCGCACGCCGTCGCACAGTCCGAGGATCGCGGTGCCCGTCGCATTCAGCACCACCAGCCCTTCAGGATAAAGCAGCACATCGCGCCCCCGCACGTCGTCATGCTGCAGGCGGGCTTTCGGGTGCAGCCGCGGCACGGCGGTGACCGCCACGGGAGGAGGAGGGGGGGGACTCACGGGCGCGTGCCGGGCAGCGGCCCCTGCTCGACGGCGTCGAGCAGGGACCAGAGTACGTCGCACTTGAACTCGAGCGCCGCCACCGCCCGATCCTGCTCGGCGCGGGTCCGGTACCGCTCGGTCACGAGGCCCAGCGCGTACTCCGCGTCGCGCGGCGCCTGCTGCAGCCGGTTCTTGAAGTACTGCAGCCCGTCCGGATCCACCCATTTGTAGTGACCGAGGATCGCCGCCAGCCGCTCCTTGACGATGAGCGGCGCGAACATTTCGGTGAGCGACGCCGCCACCGCCTCGAGCCAGGGCCGAAACCGGCAGAAGCTCACGTACGCGTCGACAGCAAAGCGCACGCCCGGCAGCAGGAACCGCTGGCTCGTGAGATCCTCGCGCTTGACCCCCATGGCTTCGCCGAGTCGCAGCCACGCCTCGATGCCGCCCGCTTCTCCGGGACGTCCGTCGTGGTCGACGATCCGCTGGATCCATTGCTGCCGCACCTCGCGCTCGGGGCAGCTCGCGAGGATCAGCGCGTCCTTGACGGGAATGTTGATCTGATAATAGAAGCGATTCGCCACCCAGAGCTGGAGCTCGTCGCGCGACAGCTCGCCGCGATGCATCCGCTGGTTGAAGGGATGGAGGTGGTGATAGCGGCGCTCCAGGACGTCGCGCAGCCGCTGGACCAGATCGGCACCCGTTTGCGGGCTGACCTGCACACTCACAGCTCGAACTCCAACGCATCCTCCCCCACGACAACGCCTGCGGCCTCGACCTCCGCCCGCTCGGCCGAGCTGCGACACAGACTGGGATTGGTGTTGTTGATGTGCACGAGCACGACCCGTTTCGCGCCCAACCGCGGCAGCAATCGGAGGCTCCCCTCAGGCCCGCCGACCGGGAGGTGCCCCATGTCGCGCGCCGTCGGCGCATCGACTCCCGCGGCGGTGAGCTCCGTGTCCGACCAGAACGTGCCGTCGAAGAACAGGAGATCCGCCCCGCCAGCGAGCCGGCGGACCGCATCGTCCACCGCGCTCGCGGTCGGAACATAAGCGAACGTGCCCCCGGTTCGCTCGTCCGTCATCCTGAGGCCGACGTCGAACGTCTGTGCCGGCGCGGTGCGGGCGTAGCGGGGAGGACGCCGGGCCACCGCCACGGTCGAGCAGCACAGGCCGAGTGGCGCGCCCGCGACGTCGGCGAGCGCAATCGGCTGGGCGTCTGGGAGCGTGCGCGGCTCCACGCCAGCGTAGGCAGAGAGCACGCGGTAGACCGGCCATTCATGCCCGAGGAGCGCGGTCACGCCGGCGGGAGCGTAGACCGGCACCCGGGCCGCGCTCTCGCGCAGCAACAGCAGGCCGAGGGTGTGGTCGATTTCACCGTCCGTGAGGATCACCGCGGCAACGGGCGTTGCGCGCGCGCCGCGAGGCCACAAAGCGCGGTGAGCGGCGAGCTGCATGCGCAGATCCGGCGAGGCGTTGAGGAGCACCCAGCGCTCGCCGTCCGCGCTCACTGCCACCGACGACTGAGTGCGACTACGGCCGTCTTGTCGAGCCTCCACGCAGTTGCGGCAACCGCAATTCCATTGCGGGACTCCGCCGCCGGCCGACGACCCGAGGATGATGATCCGCATTGCAGAAAGGGGCCGGGTTCGTCACCCGGCCCCTCGTTCAGAGTTCCAGCCTGGTTCAGGCGTTGCCAGCGTAGGCGCCGACTTCCATCCCCAGTTCGACGACTTCGAATTCAGGCTTCGTCCAGGTCATTGCATCCTCCAAAAGAATCGTGGTCGACCCGTACTTCGAGCTCACGGTGGGATGATGCATCGGATATGCCAGCCGGACCCCGCACGATTTGACGCCAGAACTCTTCGCCGGGTGAGTGATTTCACCCAAAGTGGGTGAAATCACCCGATCCCAAACTTCTTCAGCCGGTAGCGCAGGGTATCGCGGGAGATGCCGAGCCGCTGCGCGGCTTTGGTCTGGTTGCCGCCGGCGTCGCGCAGGGCGCGCTCGATCATGGCCTTTTCCCATTGTGCGAGATCCACGCCCTCGGGGGGGAGGGCGGGCGTATCGGTCGCGGAAGCGGATGGTGCCGCCTGCTCGAGCGCGCCGTGATCGGGACTCGTCAACGAGAGATGCTCGACGTCGAGTGTCGGGCCGCGGCTCCACAGCACCGCCCGCTCGATCACGTGGCTCAGCTCCCGGACGTTGCCGGGCCAGGGATAGGCGAGCAGCAGCTCGCGCGCCGGCGTGCTGATCTCTCCCACCGCTTTGCCGTACTTGGCGTTCAGGATCCGCAGGAAGTGCTCCGTGAGCAGCAGGACATCTTCTCCGCGCTCGCGCAGGGGCGGCATGGTCAGGACGATCACGGCGAGCCGGAAATAGAGATCCTTACGGAATCGCTCGCGACTCGCCTCGCGCTCGAGGTCGCGGTTCGTGGCCGTCATGATCCGGACGTCGACCTGGCGCTCGCGCACGCTGCCGACGCGCCGCACCTTCCGCTCCTCGATGGCCCGCAGCAGCTTGCCCTGCACCGACAGATCGATATCCCCGATCTCGTCGAGGAACAGGAACCCGCCTTCGGCGGCCTCGACCAGGCCGGGCTTCGATTCCTTGGCATCCGTGAACGCCCCGCGCTCGTAGCCGAACAGCTCGGACTCCATGAGGGTCGCCGGAATGGCCGTACAGTTGACCTTGAGTTGCCTATCAGGGTCCCGAACCCGACGTCGGCGATCGCGCGACGCCGGTAGTACGACAGCTCCTGCTTCAGCTGGCGATTCTCGCGCGCTCGGTCGGCGAGGAGACGCAGCTCCTCCAGGTCCACCGGCTTCTTCACGTAGTCGAAGGCGCCGAGCTTCACGGCTTCGACGGCGCCCTCGATCGAGCCAAAGGCCGTCAGCATGATCACGGGGATCAAGGGGTCGAACGCCTGGATTCGCTTGAGGAGATCGATCCCGCTCATGCCCGGCAAGCGCACGTCGGCGAACACGACGTCGGGCTGGAGGCTCTCGAGCAGCTCGACCGCCTTCTCGGCCGTGCCCGCGACTTCCACCTCGTAGCCGTGGTCAGAGAGAAAGGCCTTGGCAGAGCGCGCCAGGGTCTGCTCGTCGTCCACGATCAGGAGCGTCGCGCCGTTCACGCGTGACTCCGCGCTGGGGCGGCAGCCGCGTCGCCGCTCGCCATGGGCAGCCAGATACGGACGGTCGCGCCGCGCCCAGGAGTGCTCGTGATGGCCAGGCGGCCGCCCGCTTCCTCCACGTAGCGTTTGGCGATGGCGAGGCCGAGACCGGTGCCTTCGGGGCGGGTCGTGAAGAAGGGCTCGCACAGGTTGGGCAGTATCTCCGCAGGAATTCCCGGCCCCGTGTCGGTCAGCTCCAATGCGACGCCCTCGCCGCCACCATCGCCATCAGCGAGGCGCGTGGCGATGTGCAGTTTCCCGCCCTCGGGCATGGCGTCGAGCGCGTTCGAGACGATCTCGGTCAACGCCTGCTCGAGGCGCATCGGGTCGACGCGAATCTCTGGAAGAGGGTCCGCGAAGGTCAGCGTCAATTCGACGTGCCGCTGGCGCAGCAGGTCACTGAAACCGGAGAGCGCGCCCTCGACCAGGGTCCGCGCGCTCTCCCGCAACGGTCGGAAGGGGGTGGGTCGCGAGAAGGTCAGCAGGTGCGCGATCCGGAGATCGAGCCGATCGACCTGCTCGACGATGGCGCCGAGCTGCTCCCGCGCCGCAGGGGCGTCGACGCGGTGCTGGGCCAGCTGTGCGGCCGCGCGCAGACTCGCGAGCGGGTTACGCAGCCCGTGCGCCACCGCCGCCGCCATCTGTCCGATCGACGCCAGCTTCTCCGACTGCACGAGCTGCGCGTGGGACTGGCGCAGCTGCTCGGTCATGCGTGCGAACGCTCGGGCCAGGTCGCCGATCTCGTCGCGCGAGCGCGGCTGAATCTCGTGATCCAGGTCTCCGGCGCCGACCACGGCCATGGCTCGCTGCAGCTCGCTGAGCGGACGCGCCACGCCTCGAGCGATGAGCCAGGACGCGACCAGTCCGGCGACGAGCGCGAGCCCGATGATGCCCCACAGGACGCGCCGCTCCGCGTCCACGATGGCCGCGACCTGTGTGAACGCCGCCTGCACGCTGAACTCGCGTGCCCGGCGGTAGATCTCGCGGTTCACCTCCGCCAGGGCCGGCTGCAGGCGCTCAACCAGCTCCTGGCGCGCCAGCACCGCGGCGGCGGCGTGCTGTCCCGCGTCGTGCAGCTTAAACACGCGCACCGCCACGGACCGGATATCGGTCTCGATCCCCCGGACGCCGGCCGCCAGGTGGAGCTCATCGGGAGGCAGGGAGGCGGCCCAACGGTCGAGCCAGTAGTCCACGACCTGTTCGGTGAGAGGGAACTCCTGCCGCGCCGCCGGATCGCCGCCCAGGTAGCGCCAGATGACCTGGGTCTGATTGAACATCGCGTCCTCGACTTCGGCGTACGTACGCGAGCGCGCCAATCGCTCGCCCAGCGATTCGAGCGTGCCGCGCACCAGCCCATTGGTGCGCACCGCCTGCACGCCCACGAGCAGGGCGGGAACCACCATGAGGGAGAAGCCGAGGAGCAGCTTGCGCTGGAGGGTCACAGGTCGAAGCTTCGCGTCTGGTTCGAGCGGCGCAAGTCCCAATCGGTACGCTTACGCGAGCGCGCCGAGAACCTCTCCCAAGACATCCAGTGTCCGGTCGATCGTCCCTGGATCGTGCGCCAGCGACACGAAATTGTACGCCGTGCGCTTGAACAACAGTCCCCGCGCGGCACAACCCCGCGCCACCTCGCGCGAAATACTCTCGCTGGCGTAGTGCAGGAAGCACATCTCCGCGATACCGCCCACGCCGGTCACGAGATCGGCATGCTTGCGATGCAGGCGGTGGAGGCCGTGGAGGAGCTGAGTGCCCACGCGATGGAGGTGGGCACATACGTCCTCGCGCACGAATGCCTCCAGCGTCGCCCGGGCCGCCGCAAGCGCCACACTCTCGGTTGCCAAGGTCGATGAGATCCACGTCCGGCCCGCTCCAGCCATGAGGTCCGCCCGTCCGCCCACGACGGCGAGCGGGAACCCGTTGGCGAGCGCCTTGCCCAGAACGGCGAGGTCGGGGCGTACCCCGTACCGCTCCGCCACACCACCCACCGCCAGGCGGAACGCCGTCTTGATCTCGTCGAACACGAGCACCGCTCCTACGCGCGTCGTCTCGGCGCGCACGACGTCGAGCCATTCGCGCGCCGGCTCGATCACGACCACCGGCTCGACGACGACGACCGCCAGCCGATCACCCGCCTCGCGGATCAAGCGGCGCGTCCCGTCGACGTCGTTGAACGGAATCTCTCCATAGAGCGACCGGGTCTCCGCCGGCACCCCTTCGCCGCCCTGACACCAGTCGAGCCAGCCGTGATAACCGCACCCGAGCACGCGCTCGCGCCCCGTGGCGACGCGGGCGAGCCGCACTGCCGCGGCCACGGCCTCCGCGCCGGTCTTGAGGAACCGCACGCGCTCGAGCCAGGGAATCCGCGCGGCGAGCGCTTCCGCCAACTCCTCCTCGAGCACGGGTGGCAGTGGGCCCGCGACGCCCGTCGCAATGGCCTGTTCGGCCGCGCGGTTCACCGCGGGGTGACCGTAGCCGAGCGCCACGGCACCGAGGGCCATGACGTAGTCGAGGTACTCGCGGCCCTGGGCATCCCACACCCGACACCCGGCCGCCCGCGTCATGCGCGTCGGGAGTCCCTCGACCTCGTCCGGCGCGGCGGCGCCGAACAGAGCGTCGGGTCGTTTGCTACCGGTCGACGTGAAGCCGGGAACGCGCCAGTCGCTCACCGTATTTCACCACCTCGATCGCCATCGCCCGCAGGAGTTTTGCCTCGCGCTCATCCAGGGGAGTGCGATGGATGACCTCCCGCACCGTGCGCATGACGCCCTCTGCCTGCCGTGTCTTGAAGAAGTCGACGACGCGAAGCGCCGCCTCCGCGTCTCCGAAGAGACGCTCCAGGTCCTGCGAGGTCGCCGGCGCACCGCCCGGGCGCCGTGGCGTCTTGAAGGGGCGCGCCTCGTCGCCCCGGGCCAGCGCCAGCTCGTAGAGCATGAGCACGACCGCGTGCGCCAGGTTCAGCGAAGGATACCCCGGACTGGTGGGGATCGTCACGACGCGGTGGCAGCGATCGAGCGCGTCGTTGGGGAGGCCCTTGTCCTCCCGCCCGAACAGCAGCGCGACCGGGCCTGCCCCGGCCTGCGCCAGGATCTCTGCCGCCGCTTCGCGGGGGCGCTGCAGATTCCGCTTCGCGGTGCGCCCGCGCGCCGTGAAGCCGATCACGTGCACGCAGTCCGCGAGCGCCTCGTCCAGCCGATCGAACCGCGCCACGCGCGCCAGGACGTCCTGCGTCTGGTGCGCGATCCCCTCGATGCGGTACGCGTCGTACTCGCGAGGAGTGACGAGCCGGAGATCCCGAAAGCCGAAATTCTTCATCGCACGAACCACGTGCGCGATGTTGACGAGGTCCTGGGGCTCGTGGAGAACGACGACGATCATAGCGGGGGGGATTGAACGCGGAACGCGGAGGGTGGAACGCGGAACAGCAAGGAGAGATCGTCCGCGCCAGGACGCCTGCCCTGATGTTCCGCCTTCCGCGTTCCACGTTCCGCGTTTCCCATTCGCCTCATCCCACCAGCTCCAGTATCCCGAACCGCTCCCGCTCCTGCCGGTCCCCGCGCAGCCACACCCACCCGTTTCCTCCGCTCCAGACCAACTGGCCAGATCGCCGCAGCCGGCCCGGCAGCATTTCATTGATCAGCAGATCGAACGGCAACCGGCCTCCCACGTGCGCGCGGTGCCCGCGATCCCGAGCGTCACGCGGTACCCGCGATCGGTCCGACACCACGCACCGTTCACGCTGCGAGGATCACCCGACGTGCCACTGCTCGCGTGCACTCGCAGCCCACGGCCGTCGGACTCGGGGACAACCAGATATCCTACGGCCTCGTCCCTCGTCTCCCGTCCCTCGTCCCTCGCGAAATACACCTGCACGCCATCGGAGTGAATGTCGTCCGGCTCGTTGTCCAATCGTAGCGGCGGCGCGTCGGCCGAGCGGAAACACAGCTCGGGCTTCACGATGTCGACCGCCACGTACAGCGCCTCGTCGTCCCAGGCTGCGTACGCCAGCGCCGAAAAGTCATCGGGACCAGAGTACGGCGCTTCGCTGCGCCGGTATTGGTCCTCGAGCTCCAGCCGCAATGGCTCGCTGCTATCGAACCCGTCGAGTGATCCGTCGAGCGGCGGCGGTGCGGAAACGCGAAGCGCCGCGCCCACCGCAGGCTTTGGCGTGTCGAGCTCCACGAGCGGCTCGAACGGCTGCTGGCGCGGGCGCGCGCCTGCCAGGCGGATGCGCGCGCCCGTGGCGGTCGTGATCTCCCAGCCGGCCACCGTCGCGGTGTGGCGGTCCACGCCCTGCGCCGTCTGGATTTCGATCACGCTCCCCTGCACGCGGACGGTCTGCACCTTCGGCGCGTCACCCACCGGTTCGAGGACGGTGACGAAGCGGACATTGCGACCCCGTCCTCGCACCACGTAGAACGTTTCCCGCTTCCCGTTTTTCGGTCTTCCGGGGCCCTCCGCCCGCAACAGCTCGCCGTCGAATGAGAGGAATGCTTTGAGCGTGCGCGCGCCCGACGAGTGCTCGAGCACGATCGGTCCGGTGCCGTCCGACACGAACCGCTCCACCCGCGAAACGAATTCGTCCGCCAGGTCGCCCGTTGTCCACGTCCCCCCCCCCCGTCCCGCGTCCCCCGTCCCGGAGCAATGCCACGGTAGCTCGACGGTGTGCTCCCCACGACTTCCGAGCTCGACGGCGTCCAGGACGTACGCCGGTCCGGATACGACAGTGCGCGAGACTTCGCCGTGGCGCCCGCGCACCCAGGCCCATTCGCCCTGTGTGTCGAACGCCTCGCACACGGCGTCTCCCGGCTCCTGCGATGCCCGATCGATCCGCGGCGCGTTGTGCGCCAGGGTCGAGCGGTACCACAACAGATCCCGCGACACGTACGAGCCGGTCCCCGGGTCCGCCAGCCAGTGCGTGCCATCGGCGTGCAACGTGAGATGCAAGCGATCGGGATGTCCATGTCCGCCGCCATACTGACCGCACTCGAGACTCACATAACGGTTCCCCGTCCGGAGAAGGGCGAGACCTTGCGCGTCGAGCAGGACGCTCACCGGAGACCAAGCGGGAGGCGGGGGGTCGGTTGGCAGCTCGGGAGACATGAAAAGCAATGACCACCACGACAACGTGCGACGAGAAACGGGAACCGCGACACGTGGGATCGGTGCGTCGTGGAGATATGACTCGAACAGCTCCGGCAGGGGTGGCTCGGACTTGTAGAGCGCGCCGAGCCAGCTTTGGAGGTCTCGTTTCCCGTTTCCGGCTTCCCGTTTCCCGAGCACCGCGAGCCCGATCTCCCACAGCTCGAGATACGCCGGTTGCGCAAGCGATACGCCGAACCGCGAATCCTTGCGCGCCGGGAACGTGAAATCCGGCAGCGCGGAGCGCGTAGGTGCCAGGAGCGCCGCCTCGACCCGCTGGGCGAGCTTGGGCTCGGTAAAGACATCCACGCCGGCTTGACGAGCCCAGAGCGCGCCCGTGAGCAATCCGCGCAGCGCGAACAGATGATAATTCTCACCTTCGTACCACATCCCGTCGCGCCCGTAGCCGCGCAACAGATGCTCGAGCAATCCGGTGGGTCCTTCGATCGCGCGCTTGGCGAGATCCTCGTCCTCGAACCAGACGGCGATCGCTGCCAGCGCGGCGTTGTTCCACGTTTGTCGATTGGAGAATCCCTCATCGAATTCGCCGATCAGATTCGCCGCCTCCTCGGCCAGGCCACTCACCGCGTCCGCCGCGACCTTCGCCAGCTTGCCACACGCCCGCAGCAGCGTGGCGGCGGCGAGGTAGTTGGCGATCCATAACGATTCGAGATAGGTAGAGAAGAACAGCCGACTCGGTCCCAGCACATTGTCGCGGTTGGGATAGCCCCAATAGCTGCGGGTGTAGGCGCGCAGGATGTCCACCGCCCGACCCGCCGCCACGGCGTCGTCTCGGAGCGCGGCCAGCGTCGCCAGGTGCGCCGCCCGCTCCGCGAGCCACAGATGCTGATAGCGAGCCCAGTGGCGGTCGTGACGCTCTCCCCCGAATGTCCTGCCGCATCGGGGGCAGCGGTGGGCATCGGCGCTCCACGGATCGAACGCCAGTGCGGACCCGTCATCGGGGCAGACGCCGCCGTCCGTCGAGAGCAGCGCTTTCGCCGCCGGCACTGGCGGCATGCGAGCGAGGAGCGGCGCCGCCCGCTCGCCGAGGTGCGCCAGCAGCGCCTGCAAATCGGCGGCTCCCGCGACGTGCTCGCGCCGCGCGGCCAGCTCTTCGGCGGTCACCATGCGCGCACCCCTTCGCCCGCCCAGCGCACCGGGAGGACCGTCGCGCCGGCGGCGCGCGCGGCTGCGACAGCAGGCTGAGACGGGTCCTGCGTCACGAAGAACATCGAGCCCCCCGCCCCTGCCCCCGCCGCCTTGCCGCCGAGCGCGCCGGCCGCGCGCATTGCGGCTTCGAGCCCGGCCATTTCCGGGGTACTCATCCCCGGATCGAGCTGCTGCTGGTGTCGCCAGTTTTCCGAAAGCAGCGTCGCCACGCGCGCCACGTCGCCGGCGCGCAGCGCCTCGGCCATGGCAGCGGCCACTTCCTTCATTGCTCGGAGCGCCCCGGTCACGCCCGCATCACCCCGCTCGTACGCGGCCATCACCCGCGCGATCGTCGCGCCCGATACCCGAGAGCGGCCGGTGTAGCACAGCACCGTGCGCCGCTCGAGCGCAGCCGCGAACGCGGGATCGAGCGTCATCGGCTCGACGCCAACGTCGGGATCACGGAAGGTGAGTCGCTGAAAGCCGCCCAACGCCGCGGCGAACTGATCCTGCTTGCCACCGGGGATCTTCGCCTCGACGGTTTCCAGGTACCAGGCCTGCTCGGCGATCTCGCGCCCAGTCCGTCGCTCGGCGCGCGCCAGCGACAGAGCCGCCACGAGCGCTACGTCCATGGCTCCGGAGCTGCCGAGGCCCGATCCGGGCGGGGCATCGCAGCGGGTGGTCAGCGTGCAGGCTCCCTGCACCGGCAGCATCCGCAGCCCGGCCTTCAGGAGGTCGAGCCGTCCGTCGAGCACCAGTCCCCCGGAGTCCGCGCATTCGAGCTCCTGGCCCAGATCCTCGGAGACGAGTCGGATGCGGCCCCCCCCTCCCAGCTTGAGCTCCACGCGGGCCGGGAGGTCGATCGCGGCATTCACCACGATGCCGCCTTCCCGCGCCGAGAACGGGGGGACGTCGGTCCAGCCGCCAGCGAAGTCGAGTCGGACGGGAGCCGTCGCGTGGAACTCCTTCGGCAGATCGCGCCGCCTCACGGCGCGGTCCGCCACCGGGCCACCGTCGGCAGCTCGCCGCGGATATCCATGCGCACGCCGTGCACCCGCCGATTCATCCCTTGAACGCCGCGCGCATGATAAAGGAAGGCCACGAGCACGGAATCACGGAGCAACCGCTGCGCCTGCCCGGGATCCGCCGGAGCACGCACGCCGGCCAGGTCCGCTAGGCTCGTGAGGTAACCGAGCCCGAGATCGCCGGCCGTGCCCATCACGGCAGCGCTGAAATCCCGTTGTCGCGGGTTGACCCGTGCCAGGAACGCCGTCAACTCGAGCTGCCGGATGGTCACGTCGAACCCCACGGCGGCGAGCCGCGCCTGGATCATCTGCTCGAGGGCCCCCTCCCCGCTGGGGACGGCGAGGAGTTCGAAGGCGATGTGCCGACCGCCCAGGAGGCGTCGCGCCGAGTCGGGGTTCGCGGCGAGGGGGCGGACGGGGACGTAGCCCGGCACCCCGGGGGGCACGGCGCCGTCCGCCACCGAGCCGAAGCCGTAGAGGTACCCGTCCACGATCTCGCGGCGGTCGAGCGCCAGGGCGACCGCGAGACGCACGCGCGGGTCGTCGAACGGCGGCCGCCGCGTGTTGAAGACGATGCCGTAGGGATAGATCAGCGGGTAACTCAGTACATCGAGTGCGGGATTCTTGCTGACGGCGGCCGCGTGCGCGGGCTGGATCCCGGCGAAGTCGACCTCGCCGGCCGTCAACGCCGCGAGCTTGGTCGTGGGCTCGTCCACGACGACGACAATGAACCGGTCGAGCGCCGGCGGCCCGCCCAACCCGCCCGGGAAATCGGGGTTGGCAGCGAACACCCAGCGGCGGCCGGGCTCGTGGGTGACGAAGCGGAACGGGCCGTTCCCGATCGGCTGCTCGTTCCACACCGCGCGCCGCAGCTCGGCGTGGGGAATCGAATCGAGCAGGCGGGCGGGCAGGATCGCGAGATCGGTGAGCACATCCGGCACGACGTCCTGCGGGTGATTGAACCGCATGACCACCGTCGAGTCGTTCGGGTCGTTGACGAACGCCACGTCGGCGAAGTCATTCATACGCGCGTACCCGGTCGCCGAGTCGCGCGCGGCCGAGAGCGTCCAGGCGACGTCGCGCGCGGTCGTGGGAACGCCGTCGTGCCAGCGCACGCCGGACTGCAGTCGGAACGTGATCATCCGGCGGTCGGGTGACCACGTCCAGCTGCGCGCCAGGTAGGGCTGCGGCCCGAGCGCCGAGTCGTAGCGCACGAGGGTCGTGAGCAGTACGTAGCGCTCCACCTGCTTGGCGAACGGGTGCACGGTGAGCAGGGGATTGACGCTCTGCAAATCGGCCCCGGAGGCGTAGACGACCGTCGAGCCGCGGTGCGCGGCTCCCCCCTCCGAGCCGCACGCCGCGATCGTCCCGCCGATCCAGAGCCAGAGCACCCGCCGCACGCCCGGATTCTAGCGGGGCCTCGCGGGTCGCGCGAGATTCGGCGCCATGCTCGCCCACCTGGGGGCTCGCGCCCTGGCCGGCGCCCTCGTCGTCGCCGGGGTGGTCACGCTCACGTTCCTGCTGGTGCACGCTGCACCGGGTGATCCCGTCGAGCGGCTGCTGGGACCGACGGCGACGGCGGGGCAGCTCGTCGCCCAGCGGCACGCGCTCGGGCTCGATCGCTCGCTTCCAGCGCAGTATGCGATCTGGGTCGGTCGGTTCGCCCGCGGCGATTGGGGCCGGAGTATCGCCACCGGCCGGCCGGTGCGCGCGCTCCTGGGTGACGCGGTGCCGCCGACTGTATTGCTCGTGGCCTCCTCGCTTGCCTTGAGCTACCTGATCGGCCTCGCCGTCGGCGCCTGGCAGGCGGGCGCCGATCCCCGCGTCGACACGGCGCTCTCGGTCGTGACCGTGACGCTGTTCGCGCTCCCGGGCTACTGGCTCGGTCTCATGCTGGTGATGGCATTCACGTACGCGGCCCATTGGCTCCCGGCGTTCGGGGCCACGGGGATCGCCGCCGATGCGCTGTCCGGGTGGAGCCGCCTTGTTGACCAGTTGCGGCACCTCGCACTGCCGCTCACCACGCTCACGCTGATCGGCATCGGCGGGGCGGCTCGGTTCGCGCGCGGCGCGATGCGCGACGTGCGCAGCCAGCCGTTCGTCACGACGGCTGAAGCCAAAGGATTGACCTCGTTCCAGGTCACACGACGTCACGTCGCCCGCAATGCGCTGATCCCCCTGGTGACGCTACTCGGCCTCTCCCTCCCGGCGTTGTTCTCGGGGGCGGTGTTCGTGGAGGCGGTGTTCGCGTGGCCCGGTGTGGGGCGGCGGCTGGTCGAAGCCGTGCAGGCGCGCGATTACCCTGTGGTCATGGCGGCGACCGTCGTGACGGCCGTGCTGGTCGTCGCGGGCAATCTGCTGGCGGATGTGGCGGTCGCGTGGATCGACCCGCGGATCCGCCGGGGACCGCGGGCATCGTGACCCGCCTGCTGCGCGACCGGCGGGCCGGCTTCGGCGCGACGGTGCTCATGATCATGGCGCTGGCCGCTGCCGCAGCGCCGCTCGTCTCCGGCGGCAACCCCGCCGAGCAACACGACATCGTCGCCACGCGGTTCCTGCCGCCCCTTGCCACCGACCATGCCGGTGCCTTCCACCCGCTCGGCACCGATCGCTTCGGGCGAGACCTCTGGACGCGGTTGGTCTACGGGGCGCGAGTGTCGTTGACAGTCGGAGGCCTGGCGGTCCTGCTTTCGGTCGCGATCGGTGTGTTGGTCGGAGGCGTGGCGGGCTACCGGTCCGGCCCCGTGAGCACGCTGCTGCTCGCGGTTACCGACTTCGCCCTGGCGGTCCCGCGCGTGGTGCTGTTGCTCTTGCTCGCCGCGTTGACCCAGCCCAGCGCCGCGCTCGTCATCATCGTGCTGGGCCTCACGGGGTGGATGTCGGTCGCGCGGCTGGTCCACGGGGAAGTGCGCTCGCTCGCCGCCCGGCCGTTCGTCGAGGGTGCGGTCGCGCTGGGTCTGGCACGGGGCCGCGTCTTGATACGCCACATCCTGCCCAATGCGCTCACGCCGGTGATCGTCTCCGCCGCACTCGGCCTCGGCAACGCGATCATGCTCGAGGCAGGTCTCTCGTTCCTGGGGCTGGGCGTCCAACCTCCCACGCCATCGTGGGGAAACATGATCGCGTCGGGACGGGACACCCTGGTCAATGCGCCGTGGGTGGCAGCGGCGCCAGGCGTAGCGCTCGTGCTGGTCGTAGTCGCCTGCACGCTGTTGGGCGATGCCGTTCAGGATTCGCTGGATCCTACGAGGAGAATGCAGACGGCGAGGTAGACGCACCTAGCTGTCGAAGTACACTTTCGTTGAGCTCATGCCCGCCATCAAACGGCAACTCCGTGTACGGAATGTCGTACTGGCGCAGGCGGGTCACGATCGTCCCAACGATTTTGGGGGTGATGAACTCGTCCGCCCGGCCGTACACGAGGGTCAGCCGGGCTGCGCTCAACCGGGTCACGACCGTCCCCAGGGTGAGATCGAGATCGGGCGGGAACTCGCCGCCCCACAGGATCAGACGATCGATCTTCGCCTTTCCCATGGCGGCCCAGCGGCTGACTGTGGCGACGCCTTGCGAGAAGCCCAGGGCGTGTACCGTCACCTGGGCTCGATCCAGGACCCCGCAGACGTCGGCGTACACCGCGTCGAGGTACCGGACATAGTCCTCGATCTCGGCGAGTCGATCTTCCCGCGTCATCCAACTGGCCCCGACCCGGCGCTCGGTTGGATGTTCGCTCAAGTAGAAGCGTGACAATCCCTCGGGGGCCACGAGGTAGCGGGTGCCATCGTCGAGTACGCGCAACTTTTCCAAAAACCTCGCCGCGAGCTGCCCATAGCCGTGGCAGGCGAACCAGACCTCGCCCACCGCCCGCGAGCTCTCGCCCAAGGTGAAGTAGCGTGCCGTGCGACTCACCGATAGATGATGTTCCTGCACTCGTGCCTCCCCCAACGCGGAACGTGGAAGCCGGAACGCGGAACACAGGCCACGTTCGTTCGCCTCTCGACACTCGCAACTCTGTTCCGCGTTCCGCCTTCCGACTTCCGCGTTTAGGTGACCAGAATGGTCACGACCTCGTGCGGCTCGGCGACGAACCGCACCGTCTGTCCCCGACCCTCGAGGACGAGAGCGAGCGACTCGCGCTCGTCGGCTCGGACGCGGTGCGCGCTCTTCACCGCCTCGCCGCCACCGAAGCGCCAGGCACCGGCCGTCCGGCGATCGGTGGCGTTGTAACATCGCAGGACCATCGGCGAGCCCTGTTGGGCGGGCTTCACGGCCGACACCACGAGCCCGGTGCCTTCGAGAACGATGTCCACAGCCGCGGGGGCGAGCCCCACGGCGTCGCGCAGCCAGAAGCCCCGCAGCGGCAGGAATGCGTCTTCCCACAGTACCGGAATCGCGTCCCCGCGCGCCAGCTCGGCCTGCGACACGGGCACAATGGCGAGCTCCACGCGATGCGTCCCCGGGCATTGGGCCAGCGGCGTGGGCGTCGGCCACCCCGCGTGCCCGGGCCTGGTGAGGAGGTCGCCCCGCGACAGCTCCCCGACCGCGCGCAGCAAGGTCACGAGCAGGTCACCCCGGACCGTCCATTCGTACTCAAAGAACGCCGGGGCGAGGAGCGCGAGCCCCCGGGCCCCGGAGGCGGCCGCCACGAATCCGTGCGCCGGCGCGGTGCGCACCGGGGTCTCGAGCGGGTAGGCCGTGGCAGGGATGGCGACGGGCGCGCGCGCCACGGACCCGAACGCGGTCCCCGCGAGGGCAACACTCCCCGCGAGGCCGAGCGGTACGCGCGCCCGCAACCGGTGCCAGGTCGCCCGATTTTCTACGTCGAGGATGCAACGCACGATTGGACTGTCCGCGTAGAGCATGACGACGAGGCGCAGCCCTGCCTGCCCGCGAGCCTCGAAGCGAGCTTCGAGCGCCGCGACGAGGGGACCGGCGGCGAGGCGCCGCACTATGATGGGACCGGCAGCCTGCATGAGCCGCTCGCCCGCACTCGGGCAATACGTGTAGGTATCACCCGCATCACCGCCGTCCTCGATGCGCAGCAGCCCCGCATAGCGCTGCCCACTGCGGCGGTCGTGCAGTCCCAACGCACCCGTCGACTCGAGCGCCACCTCGACCCAGTGGTTCATGAGAGAGCGCCCCGTGACGACCGCGCCCTCGGCGGCCGGTCGAGCGCCCGCTCGCGTAGTCGCGGCGCCGGTCAAGCCGAATGTCGCGAACCCGAGACCCGGGACAGACGGTGCGCGGAACGCGATCCGTACCGCATCCACTTCGTCCTGGTCCGGGTAGTGGCGCGCGGCGTCGAGCCGCTCGGTGGCAACGCGGCGGTCCAGCACCTGCACGGGGAGCGTGCGGCCTTCGGCCGTCCTGAGCGCGAACGGGCGATACCCCTGTACCTGCCGCGGCTCGCGCTGACCGGGCGACGGCGGACCGACCGGTACATCGCGGCGGAACAACGTGACGTCCGCGATCATGACGCCGCGACGGGGACGGGCCGCTGGATTCCACACGACAAGTGTCGGGGTGGGAGCGGCCGACCCGCCCGGGTGACGGGCCGCGTCCGGGTCATGACGCACGAGGTCGTACACGCTGCCGCGAATGACCTCGCGTGCCAACGCTTCGACGCTCGTAAGGCGCACGTCGACGGCGCGCGCGACGTCGTCGCTGGCGCAGCCGGCGATGGCGTCGTGAAACTGGCACCGCACCAACGCCCGCCAGGCGAGCTCCAACACCGACTGCCGGTCGCGCCCACCGCCGCGCCGCGCCAAGGCCGCCAGCGGCTCGGCCAGGCGAGTGAGCGCCAGCTCGGCAGCTCCATAGCGGCGCTTGACCGGCGCACGCGTCCCGTGCACACCCTGGAGCGTCCACGCGTACCGGTACGACCAGCGCAGCTCCCCCGCGACCGGGGCCGGCTTCGCGGCATCGGCGGCCGCCTGAAAGAATTCATCGAGGCGCGACACCCGGAACGCGCTCTGCGGATCGAGCTCCGCGAGCAGGTCGCGGAGCTGCGGGACGTCGGGATGCGCGGCGTGATGATCGGCCCCGATGAAGACGGGGATGTGTTTCCCCGCGGCACGTTGCACCAGCACGCTCCGCACCGGTGCCCAGGCCGCGATCAACCGGTCCCGGTCGGCCGGAAGGGAGACGCCCAGCTCGTAGCCAGCGGGCGGGAGATGCCACAGCAGGATCTCCTTGCCGTCGAGCCCGCGCCAGCGGTACAGGTCCCGCTCCTGGCCCGCCTCCCCGCCCAGCCCGCGCCACACGACGCCGTATCGTATCCCGAACTCCCGCGCCAGCGTCGGCCAGGCGGCAGGATGGCCGAAGGCGTCGGGCGAGTACAAAACGTCGAGCCGCCCGCCCAGCCGCTCCGCGTCCGCTGCTCCCAGGAGCAGGTTGCGCAGCAAGCCCTCCCCCGAAGGAATCTGCTCGTCCGGGAGCACGTACCACGGTCCAACCTGCAACCGGCCCGTCTTCACGAGGGCGCGTAGGTCCGCCTCGCGATCGGGACGCGCGCGCAGGTAGTCCTCGATCAGGACCGTCTGTCCATCGAGCAGGAAGCTGCGGTACTTCGGGTGCGCCTGCAGCCGCTCGATCAGCTCATCCATGACCGCGACGAGCCTCGCCTGAAACGCGGCGCGCGGCAGATACCACTCGCGGTCCCAGTGCGTGTGTGGGATGAGATGAAAGATCAGGCCGGTCATGACGCGCCTAAGCCTAAGGGGGTGCCGGCGGTCCCGCGAGCCGCTCATATTGCGGGCTCATGCGCAAGCGCTCGCTGCTCGTTGTGCTTGCTGTGCCCGCCATCGCGGGGGCGGCGTTCGTCGCCACGCGGCTCGTGCCCGGATCACGCGCCGACGGATCAACCGTGCTTCCGTCGGGCTGGCGCATCCGCCCGGCAGGCCGCACCGTGCCCGTCGGCACTCTTCCGTTGAGCCTCGTGACGCTGTCCGACGGCTCTGTCGTTGTCACGAACAGCGGCTACGGAGAGAACAGTCTCATGCGCATCGATCCGCTGCGCGCCCGCGTGGTGTGGCGCGCGCCGTTACCCGCGGCCTGGCTCGGGCTCGCGCGCGGCGGCCGGGATTGGCGCGACACCGTGTGGGCGAGTGGTGGCGGCACCAACCGCGTGTACCGGTTCGCGTGGCAGGGCGGCACCTCCTGGACCCACGACAGCGTGGCGCTCGGCGACTCGAGCGCAAAGGTCTATCCTGCGGGCATCGCGCTCCTGCCGCGGCAGGGACTCGCGGCCGTGGTCGGCAATCTCAGCGATTCGGTGTATTTCCTCGACGCGGCCTCGCTCGAGCGCCGCGCGGCGGTTCCGGTGGGTCATCGTCCTTATACGGCGGTCGCCGACGGCGCCCATCTCTACGTGAGCAACTGGGGCGACTCGACGGTGTCGGTGATCGACCTGTCCGACCGTCCGACCGTCCGACCGTCGCTCTTCGTCGGTCCCCATCCATCGGCGCTGGTGCTGCGCGGCTCCGAGCTCTTCGTGGCGCTCGCGGGGGCGAACGGCGTGGCGCGCGTCGATCTCGCGCGCGGCGAGGTCCGCGAGCACCTGACGGTCGCGCTGGCGCCGCACGCGCCGCCCGGCAGCGATCCCAACGGTCTCGCGCTGTCTCCCGATGGGCGGACGCTGTACGTCGCGATGGCGGGCAGCAACGCCGTGGCGGTCGTGCGCCTCGGGACGACCGCGATGCGCGTCGCGGGCCTCATCCCCGCCGGCTGGTACCCTACGGCGGTGGCCGTCTCAGCGGACGGACGCACGCTGTACGTGGCGAACGGCAAAGGAAACGGCTCGGGCCCAAACCCGGACGGGACGTACATCGGCAACGTCATCGTCGGATCGGTGTCGATCGTTCCCGTACCTGACGGCCCCGCGCTCGCGCGCTACACACGCCAGGTCTACGCCCTCAGCCCCTTCTCGAACCCTGCACTGCGACCCACGGTCCGACCGTCCGACCGTCCGACCGCGTTGCGGCGGGTCGTCTATATCATTCGCGAGAATCGCACCTATGACCAGGTGCTGGGCGACGTAGCCGAGGGCAACGGGGATGCGCGCCTCGCGATCTTCGACAACGCCGTGACCCCCAACGCGCACGCGATCGCCCGACGCTGGGTGCTGTACGACAACTTCTACGTGAACGGCGAGGTCTCGGCCAACGGCCACGAATGGACCGATCGCGCGTTTGCCGGCGACTACAACGAAAAAACCTGGCCGCAGATCTACTCGAATCGGCGCGCATGGGACCTGACGAGCGGAGAAGATCTCGCCAATCCCCACGGCGTGTACCTCTGGGACGCGGCCGTCGCCAAGGGGCTCGGGGTCGTGAACTTCGGCGAGATGACCGAATCGGACGACGACGATTCCACCCGGGCGCGTACCGCACGCACCTACATCCCCGGCTTGAAAGACATCACCGCGGTGAATTATCCAGGCTTCGTCCTGGCGATTCCGGACACGACGAGGGCACGCTTGTTCGCGGACTCGGTGGCGAGCTGGGACCAGCGCGACCGCTTCCCTGACCTCGTCATCCTCTGGCTGCCGCGGGATCACACACGCGGCCGCGATGCGTCGGCGCCCACCCCACGGGCCATGGTGGCCGACAACGACCTGGCCCTCGGCCAAATTGTAGAGCGCCTGTCGCAGTCACCCGCGTGGCCGTCCTTGGCCGTGTTCGTGCTCGAAGACGACGCGCAGAACGGGCCGGACCACGTCGACGCACACCGCTCGGTGCTGCTCGTCGCCTCGCCGTACGCCCGGCGTGGCATGGTCGACAGCACCTTCTATACGACCGCCTCAGTCCTGCGTTCGATCGAGGAGATCCTCGGCCTTGCGCCGCTCAGCCAGTACGATGCTGGGGCTACGCCTCTGTGGAATGGCTTCGCGCGACGACCGGACTCGACCTCGTTTGTTCACCTGCCAAACACGTGGTCCCTCGACGAGCGTAACCCCAGTGCCTTCCGGTCCCGGATCCCGGCGCGAGACTTGGCCCAGGCGGACGCAGCGGATGAGGTCGAGTTGAATCGCGAAATCTGGCAGAGCGTCCATCCTGGCTCGGCGCCGCCGCCGGTCCGCCGCTCCTGGACACTGCGCAACTTGTTACCGACTCGTGACCGGGCTCACACTCAACCGTAGCGGCAAAACGATAAAGAGTCTCGTCGGATCGCGGAGGTAACGCCCCACCGCGCGCGTCGTTTCGTGCGTGATGCGCCGGCGCGACGGCGACGTTGCCGAACTTCCTCAACTGCGGCGACCGTTGTCGGCCCCGATGCGCTCCGCCCGAAGCCTCGCGCAGTTTGCGCAGTCCCAATCGACGCTCCTTCTCAAAGACGGCATACCGCTTGCTCACCTAACGCTGGTTCGCGTTCCGTCGCATGCTCACGACACCCACGTCGGCAGGTTACATGCGTCGTCGCCAGCATATATGCGTCGCATGAATCCGGACATGTCGTCGGTGGTCGGACACGCGCGTCACGGACTGCTGGAGCAGCAGACCCGGCCGACAGCCAGCGTGCCCAGCGCGGGGCCGCCCACCGCGCCATCCCCCCAACGGCCCTGTGTCCGCGGCAAGTTCCTTTTCGTCGGCGAAGAGAAGCTCTACGTGCGCGGCGTGACCTACGGCGCGTTCGAGCCGGACCAGGACGGGAACGAATATCACGATCTCGCGAAGGTGGAACGGGACTTCGCGCAGATGGCCGCCAGCGGGATCAACACCGTCCGGATTCCGCATACCATGCCGCCCCGCGCCCTGCTCGACGTGGCGCAGCGCCACGGCCTGCGCGTGATGGTCGGGCTGAGCGCCGAGCAGTACGTCGGCTATCTCATCGACCGACCAGCGAGCGCACCGAACGTCGACGAGGTGATCCGGTCCCGCGTCCGGACCTGCGCGGGTCACCCTGCGCTGCTGTGCTACGCCCTCGGTAACGAGATCCCGGCGCTCCTGGCCCGCTGGCTCGGCCGGCACAAAGTAGAGCGCTATCTCGAGCAGTTGTACCGCGTAGTCAAGCAGGAAGACCCTGCGGGGTTGGTGACGTACGTCAACTACCCCACGACCGAGTACCTGCGGCTGCCGTTCCTCGATCTCGTCTGCTTCAATGTGTACCTCGAGTCGCAAGAGCGCTTCGAGGCGTACCTCGCGCGGCTGCACAACATCGCCGGGGACCGTCCGGTCATCATGAGCGAGCTGGGGCTCGACGGCATTCGCAACGGCGAAGCGGAGCAGGCCCGCTCACTCGACTGGCAGGTCCGGACGGCGTTCGCGGCCGGATGTAGCGGGGTGTTCGTCTTCTCCTGGACGGACGAGTGGTACCGCCATGGGCACGACGTGGAGGACTGGGCGTTCGGCCTCACGCGGGCCGACCGATCGCCCAAGCCGGCGCTCGAGGCCGTGCGGGAAGCGTTCGCCGAGGCGCCGTTCAAGCCCACCTTGGCGTGGCCCCGTATCTCGGTCGTGGTCTGCTCCTACAACGGGGGGCGCACGATCCGCGACACGTGTGAGGGGCTGCGGCACCTCGACTACCCCAACTACGAAGTGATCGTGGTGGACGACGGCTCGACCGACGACACGGCGGCGATCGCGCGCGCCTACGACGTCCGCCTCATCCGCACCCCGAACCGGGGCCTGTCCAGCGCGCGAAACACGGGCCTGGCCGCCGCCACAGGCGAGATCGTGGCGTATCTGGATGACGATGCGTACCCCGACCCCCACTGGCTCACTTATCTCGCGGCCACGTTCCTGAGCACGTCGCACGCCGGCGTCGGTGGGCCGAACATCGCCCCCGCCGGCGACGGACCGATCGCCGAGTGCGTCGCCCGCGCGCCGGGAGGTCCCGTACACGTGCTCATCACGGACCGGGAAGCCGAGCACATCCCCGGATGCAACATGGCCTTCCGCACGGCCTTTCTCGAGGCAATCGGAGGGTTCGACCCGCGATTCCGTACCGCCGGCGACGACGTCGATGTCTGCTGGCGACTGCAGGACCGCGGGTGGACGCTCGGCTACCATCCGACGGCGCTGGTGTGGCATCATCGGCGCAATTCGCTGCGGACCTACTGGAAGCAGCAGATCGGGTATGGTCGGGCCGAGGCGATGCTCGAGCGCAAGTGGCCGGAGAAGTACAACGACGTCGGGCACGTCCGTTGGACCGGGCGCATGTACGGCAGCGGACTGCCGTACGTCTTGGGCTGGCGGCGGGCGCGCGTCTATCACGGCGTCTGGGGCGCGGCGCCGTTCCAGTCGCTGTACGAGCCCGCGCCCACGCTCCTCGCGTCGCTTCCGCAGATGCCCGAGTGGCATCTGATGACCGTGACCCTGATGGGCATTGCGGCCTTGAGCTATTTCTGGAGCCCGCTGCGGCTCGCCGTCCCCCTCTCCATCGCGGCAGTGCTGCCTTCGGTCGCGCAGGCATGCTTGGGCGGCGCACGCGCGCGGTTTCCCAACGCACCACGCGCCTGGACAGCGCGATGGGCGCGCCGCTTGCTGACGACCACGCTTCACCTCGTCCAACCGATCGCGCGCCTCCGCGGACGCATCCAGGAAGGGCTCACGCCCTGGCGGCGACGCTGCCCCCGGCGGCCGGGGCCGGTATGGCCGGTCACGAAAGCCGTGTGGAGCGAGCGCTGGGTGGATCAAGATCAGCGCCTGCAAGCGATGGAAGCGGATCTCCGCACGGACGGCGTATGCGTGTTACGTGGCGGGCGAGACGCCCGCTGGGATCTCGAGGTCCGCGGTGGCTTCTTCGGCGCGGCCCGGCTGCTCATGGGCGTGGAAGAGCACGCCGGCGGCAAGCAGCTGGTGCGGCTGCGCTGGTGGCCGGTGGTACCAACTGCGGGGCCGCTACTCGCCGTCGTGCTCGCCGCGCTCGCGCGCGGCGCGTCGATCGATCACGCCTGGGTGGCCGCCGGCGTTCTCGGGTTCGGGGCCTTGCTCGCGGCGACCCGAACGCTCGAGCAGTGCAGCGCGGCGATGGCCACGATCCGGGAGGCCGTCGAGCGGCTGCGTCGCAGTGAGCTCCTATGACCGACGTCGCCCTGTACCGGCGCCTGCTGCGCCAGGCTAGGCCGTACTGGCTCCACTTGGCCGGCCTGTTCGGGATCGGGCTGCTCGCGAGCCCCCTCGCGCTGCTCAACCCGGTGCCGCTGAAGATCGTGGTCGACTCGGTGCTCGGGACGCGCCCGCTGTCCCCAGCCGTTCGGGCGTTGCTGCCGGAGACCGTTGCGGGATCCCGAGACGCCCTCCTCGTCGCCGCGGTCGGCCTCCTCCTCGCGGTCGCCGCTCTCGCTCAGCTCCAGGCGCTCGCCAACAAGTTCATGCAGGCCTACGTCGGCGAGCGGTTGGTGCTGGGCTTTCGGACGCAGCTGGTCCGGCAGGCCCAGCGCCTGTCCCTGTCGTACCACGATTCCAAGGGCGCCGCCGATTCGCTGTACCGCATCCAGCAGGACGCGTCGGTGATCGACAAGATCATGGTCGAGGG
>WNEL01000010.1_pt1 | contig 50095 bp, 45 predicted proteins | sample 5399991 | NCBI WGS metagenome assembly WNEL01 (sample SAMN13153325, study PRJNA577476) | soil metagenome | isolation source: 20 cm grassland meadow soil pre-rain plot 2 | place: USA:California | collected 2015-09-08
GCTGATCGCCCGCTGTGCCACCGACTCTACGCCGGCGGGCCCGATCTGCGGCTGCGCCAGGAGTGGATTCTGGGAGTGGGAGGCGTGCGGGTGTTGCGTGCCCTGGGTTACCACCCCGCGGCCTGGCATTCGAACGAAGGGCACGCGGCCTTCATGCTGGTCGAACGGGTGCGCGAGCTCGTGATGGGTGGAACCCCATTCGCTGAAGCGGTCCGTCAGGTGCGCGCCACCAGCATTTTCACGACCCACACGCCGGTGCCGGCGGGGCACGATACCTTCAGCCCCGACCAGGTCGCGCAGTGCGCGGGTCCAGTATGGCAGGAAATGGGGGTGAATCGGGACGAGCTGTTCCGTCTCGGCCATCATCCGGCTCTCGACCACGACCGTTTTCACATGTCGGTCGCGGCGATCCGGCTCTCGGCCCGGGTGAACGCGGTGTCGCGTCGCCACGCCGAGGAGTCCCGCCGCATCTGGGCACCGCTTTGGCCGGGCCGGGCAGCCGAGGCGGTGCCCATCAAGTACGTCACCAACGGCGCTCACGTCGCAACCTGGATGGCGAACTCCATGGTGGCCCTGCTCGAGTCGCATCTGGGTGCCGATTGGTGGCAGCGGGTGGACGACCCGGCGGTGTGGGCCCGGCTCCTCAAGCTGGATGACGTCGCGCTCTGGGCGGTGCACAACGAGCTCAAGTCCCATCTCATGCGGAGCATCCGGGAACAGGCGCGGCGACGCTGGGCGGACCAGTGGAAAGAGGCCTTGCACCTGGTGGGTGCGGGGACGCTACTCGATAACGGCGCCTTGACGATCGGCTTCGGCCGCCGGTTCGCGACGTACAAGCGAGCCGACCTCATCTTCCAGGATCCCGACCGGCTGCAACGCCTGCTCGTCAACCCGTGGCGTCCGGTGCAGATCGTCTTTGCCGGCAAGGCGCACCCGGGCGACGAGCCCGGGAAGCAGATTCTCCAGCGCGTCTACGCGCAAACCCGCGAGGCACGCTTCGAGGGCCGGATCGCCTTCATCGAAGACTACGACATGCACGTCGCGCACAGCCTGGTGCAGGGCGTCGACCTCTGGCTCAACCTCCCGCGGGCGCCCCTGGAGGCGTCCGGTACGAGTGGTATGAAGGCTGCCTTGAACGCGGTCCCGCAGCTCAGCACCCTGGACGGATGGTGGGCCGAGGGATACGATGGGCGGAACGGCTGGGCCATCCCGGCGGCCACCGCGGCCACCGCGGGCGCTGAGGGCGACGCTGCCGACGCCGAACGGCTCTATCGTCTGCTCGAAGACGAAGTGGTGCCGCTGTTCTACACGCGGGACGCGCGCGACGTCCCGCTCGGCTGGACGGAGACAATGAAGCACGCGCTGCGCGCAGCGGGCCAGCACTTCACGGCGCGGCGCATGTTGCGGGAGTACGTGACCGAGCACTACGTGCCGGCGATCCGGGGGCAGCTCCCGGCGGATGATCCCCCGGGCGCTTGAAGGAAGGGAGTAGCACACGGCCGTTCGACAGTCGAAGGCGACCAGAGCCGGGAGTACTGTCCCCCGGAGATCGGGCGCGCCCGTCGTCGCGCCTCGCACACCGACGCGCGTCGAAGCCCCGGTGGGCGTCGTACACCTCACTGCCGAGTTATGGCCGTTCGCCAGGACCGGCGGCTTGGGCGAAGCGGTGAGCGGCCTGGCGCGCTGCCAGGCGGCCGTGGGCATGCCGACCGCGGTGATCCTCCCGTTGTACCGGCAGGTACGCGAGACGACTCAAACCCTCGAGCGGGCAGGTCGGCCCTTCACCGTGACACTGGGTGCTCGGACCGAAACCGCGTGGCTATACCGCGCGCAGGACGACAACGCCGAGGGCGTGCCGCAGGTCTTCTTCATCGAGCACCCGGACTTCTTCGACCGCGCGGGGATCTACGGCGACGATACCGGTGACTATCCCGACAACGCACTGCGATTCGCGTTTTTCTGCAAGGCGGCCCTGACGGTCCTGCCACAGATCGCGCCGGCGACCAACGTCGTGCACGCGCACGACTGGCACGCGGCCCTGGCGCCGGTCTACCTGCGCACGGCCTTCGCGGGTGACGCGTTCCATGGTCGCCTGGGTGCGGTGCTGTCCGTCCACAACGCCGGATTCCAGGGCCACTTTGCTCCCGAAACCATGGGGACGCTCGGCCTGGCGCCCGACTTGTACGACGCCGGCCACTTCGAGTGGTACGGCCGCATGAACGCCCTCAAGGGCGGATTGGCGTTTTCCGACATGGCTGTGACCGTGAGCCCGCGGCACGCGCAAGAGCTGCTCACCGCGGATGGTGGCTTCGGACTGCACGACACGTTCATCGGTCTCGGGGACCGGCTCGTGGGCATCCTCAATGGGATCGACGCGGAGGCGTGGAACCCGGCCACCGATCAACACGTCCCGGCGAACTACAGCGGCGACGATCTGCCCGGCAAGCGGCGCTGCAAGGCGGCCATGCAGCGCGCCTACGGGCTGCCGCAGCGCGCCCAAACGCCCCTGTTCGGGATGAGCGCGCGCCTCGTGTCGCAAAAGGGGTTGGACCTGGTACTCGGTGCCGACCTGATGGGCCTGACCGACGCGCAGTTTGTCTTCCTGGGCGCCGGAGAGCACCGCTACCACGCGGCCCTTACGGAGCTCGCGGCGGCGAACCCGGAGCGGGTCGCGGTCGAGTTCGCCTTTACCGATCACCTCGAGCACAAGCTGCTGTCGGGCGCCGACCTCCTCCTGATGCCGTCCTTGTACGAGCCGTGCGGGCTCACGCAGATGCGGGCGCAGCGCTACGGTACCGTCCCCGTCGCCCGCCGCGTCGGTGGCCTGCTCGACAGCATCACCGACGGCGAGACGGGCATCATGTTCGACGAGTACGCACCGGCGGCGCTCGAGCAGGCGGTGCTGCGGGCACTGAGTCTCTATCGCGACCGCGCCGCGTGGAAGGCGCTCATGCGGCAGGTCATGGCCCTGCCGTTCGGGTGGGAGGGCTCCACGCTCCGCTACCTGGACGTCTACCGGCGGGCCCTCAGTCTCCACTCGGCCGCCGCCTGACCGCGGGAGAGATGGACTTCGTCCTCACGCTGCACAGCCATCTGCCGTACGTGCTGCATCACGGGCGCTGGCCGCACGGCAGTGACTGGCTGTGCGAAGCCGCGCTCGATACGTATCTCCCTCTGCTCGAGGTCCTGCAGGCGCTCGACGCGCAGCGCGTTCCCGCTCCGCTGACCATCGGGTTCACGCCGGTGCTGGCGAACCAGCTGGCAAATCCCAGCTTCACCACTGAGCTGGAAGCGTTCTTCGATCAGCGCGCGACAGCGTGCGCAGAGGCTCCCGCAGGACTCGCGGAGACGGGGGACACGGCGCTCCTGCCTTTGGTCGAGTTCTGGAAGGCACGGTTCGCCCGCCTCCGCAACTTGTTTCACTCGATCGACTGCGACATCGTGAGCGCGTTCCGCCGGCTCCAAGACGAAGGGCGTCTCGAGATCATCGGCTCGGCGGCGACGCACGGGTATCTCCCGCTCCTGGCACGCGACGAGAGCATTCGCTTGCAGCTGGCCGTGGGCCGCAGCGAGCATCGGCGCCTGTTCGGACGCGACCCCGCGGGCTGCTGGGTCCCCGAATGCGCCTACCGGCCGCGGGCGGGACCGCGTCCCGGCATCGAGGAGCACCTCGGCGCGGCCGGCTTTCGGTACTTCTTCACCGATGCCCACCTCGCCCAGGCGGGCGACGCGCTCGGGAGCTACGGGGAAGCGCCGTTGGGGGCCGAGCGGTTCGATGCCGATCGACCAGAAATGCCGGCCAAGCCCGAGGGCCCGATCGTGCGGTCTCCATATCAGGCGTACCGGGTCACGCAGGCCCGATCCAGACGACCCGTAGCCGCCCTGGTGCGCGATCCCCGCTCGTCGATGCAGGTCTGGAGCCGGCATCTCGGGTATCCGGGGGATGGGTCGTACCTCGAGTTTCACAAGATCCGCTGGCCCGGCGGCCTCAAGCTGTGGCGCGTGACGGGCGCCAACGTCGACCTCGGCGGGAAGGGCGCGTACGACCCCGCCGCCGCGTTGCGCCGGGTGGGTGATCACGCGCGTCATTTCGCACACCTGGTCGCGGGCATTGCCGCGGAAGGCGGCGCGGGTGCGACTCGGCCTCAGGTCGTGGTCGCACCGTTCGACACCGAGCTGTTTGGTCACTGGTGGTTCGAGGGTGTGGACTTTCTCGCCGCCGTGTACCGTGAGCTACGCCACCATCCCGGCGTCCGGCCGACGCCCGCGTCGCGGCACGTGATGGACCATCCCCCGCGCGTCGGGCTGCAACTGGCGGAGGGGTCGTGGGGTGTGAACGGCGACCACTCGATGTGGCTCAACGATCGCACCGCGTGGACCTGGTCCAGGCTGCGAGCGCTCGAGACCAAGTTCTGGAAGGCGGCGCCCGCGGCGCTCAAATCGGCGCGTACCCGTCCCGTGCTCGCCCAGGCGGCCCGCGAGCTGCTGCTCGCGCAGGCCTCCGACTGGCAGTTCATGATCTCCACCGGGGCCGTCCCCGATTACGCCGAGCGGCGCTTCAAACTTCATTGCGACGATGCCGAGCGGCTCATCACGGGACTGGCCGATGGGGCCGACGTGGAGCGCCTGGTGGACGATCTGGCTCGCCGCGACGACCTGTTCCCCGACGTCCTGGCAAGCGTCGCCGAGGTGCTGCGGGTTTGAGCGTCCGGTCGATCGTCATCCACGGGCATTTCTACCAGCCGCCGCGGGAAGATCCTTGGCTCGACCAGATCCCCGTCGAGGCGTCGGCAGCGCCGTTCCACGACTGGAACGAGCGCATCGAGCACGAGTGCTATCGCGCTGTCGTCGCCGCGCGCGTGCATGCGCCCGACGGTCGCATCGCGCAGATCCTGAACACGCTCGAGGGAATCAGTTTCGACTTCGGACCGACGCTGTTGGAATGGCTCGAGCGGAAGGCACCGGACACCTATGCGGCCGTGCTCCAGGCCGACCGCGTGAGCCGCGAGCGGCATGCCGGGCACGGCAACGCGATCGCCATGCCGTACCACCACGCCATCCTGCCGCTCGCGTCGCGGCGGGACAAGGTCACGGAGGTACGTTGGGGGATCACGGATTTCCGGCGCCGCTTCGGGCGCGAGCCCGAAGGCATGTGGTTACCCGAGACCGCGGTCGACCCCGAAACGCTCGACGTGCTCGCCGCCGAGGGGATTCGTTTCACGATCCTCGCGCCCCATCAGGTGAAGGAAGCGCCCGCGGACGGGTCGCCGTGCCTCTACCGGACCCTGGGCGGCCGGTCGATCGCGCTGTTCGTCTATGACGGTCCGCTCTCGCACGACGTGGCCTTTGGACCGCTACTCACGGATGCGAAGCAGTGGGCTGAACGCCTCACGGCACCGGGGAAGAGAAGCCTCGTGGGGGTGGCGACGGACGGCGAGACCTACGGTCATCATCATCGCTTCGGCGAGATCGCGCTCGCGTGGTTGCTCGGCGAGCTCGGGAGCCGTCCGAACGTGCGGGTGGAGAACTTCGCCGCGGTCCTGGCGCGGCGGCCGCCGGATCGGGAGGTGAAGCTCGTCGCGCCCTCTTCGTGGAGTTGCACTCACGGGGTGGAGCGCTGGCGCGCGGAGTGCGGCTGCCGCATGGCCGAGCGCCCGACGCAGCAGCGCTGGCGCGCACCGCTGCGCCAGGCGCTCGACTGGCTGGCGGGCGAACTGCACGCGCGCTTCGAGCGCGAGGGGGCCGCGTGTTTCGCGGACCCGTGGGCCGCGCGCGATGCCCACCACCCGCGGGATGCGGGTCCACCGGGACGCGCCGGCGAGCTGCTCGAGCTCGAGCGGAACGCGCTGCGGATGTTCACCTCGTGCGGCTGGTTCTTCGACGACATCGCGGGCCTCGAGTCGGTCCAGGTGCTCAAGTACGCGGCCCGCGCGATCGAGCTGACGGGCGCAGACGCGCCGCGGCTCGAGGCGGGACTGCTCGAGCGACTGGCTCGGGCGGAGAGCAACGACCCGGCTGCGGGAACCGGCCGCGATCTCTACGTGAATCGTGCGACGCGGCCTGCGGCAGCCCGAGAGTTGCTGAGCGCGATCACCGCGCTCGAGCACGACCAGTCCGCGCGCGCGCTCGCGGCCGTCACCGACCTCGTGGACCGCCTCGAGCGAGAGGGCGGAGGCCCGATCCCGTTCGACGTGCAGACCAGGTTCTACCGCATCCGCACCGCCGCACCTCCCGAGCGTGCGGCCCAACTCGCGTCCTTGGCCTGGCGATTGGGCTTCGCCAAGGAGGAGGGCCACTAGCTGGAGCCGATTCGCTTCGTGTTCGGGGTCCACTTCCACCAGCCGGTTGGGAACTTCGATCACGTGTTCGAGCAACACGTGCGCGACGTGTACCGCCCGTTCCTCGAGCGATTGTCCGAGCACGGGTTCTTCCCCATCGCCGTCCACCTTTCCGGGCCGCTGCTCGAGTGGCTTGAGGCGCACGAAGCAAAGCTGCTGGACCTGATCGGCGGGCTCGCGAGTGACGGCCGCGTGGAGCTGCTGCTGGCGGGGTTCTATGAGCCGGTGCTCGTGTCTCTGCCCCGGGAGGACCGTCTCGAGCAGATCGAGCGGATGCGGCAGACGATCCGGCGGCGTTTCGGAGTAACGGCGAGCGGGCTCTGGTTGACGGAGCGGGTTTGGGAGCCCGAGCTGGCGGCCGATCTTGCCCTGGCGGGCGTCCGGTTCGCGCTCGTGGACGATCGTCATTTCCTGGTCTCGGGCTTCACTCGCGACCGACTCCACTCCCCCTTCTGGACCGAGAGCGACGGCCGGCAGGTCGCCATCTTCCCGATCGACGAGCGGCTGCGCTACCTCATCCCGTTCAAGCCGCCGGCCGACACGGTGGGCTACCTGCGGGACCTCCGGAAGCACGGCGCCCGGCTCGCCGTTCTGGCGGACGATGGCGAGAAGTTCGGCGGCTGGCCCGGGACGAAGGAGTGGGTCTACGACCGGGGGTGGCTCGCTCATTTTCTGGACGCCATGGGGAAGGTGCTCGCGAGCGGCGAGGTCCGCCTCACGACGCTATCCGCGGCTCTCGACGAGGTGCCGAGCGGCGGACTCGCGTATCTCCCGACGGCCTCATACCGCGAGATGGAAACCTGGTCGCTGCCACCGCAGGCCGCCGCGAGGCTGGCCCGGCTCGAGCACGACCTGGGCGCGGAGCGAGTCGCCGGTCCCGACGGGGCGCTGCTCCGCGGGGCGCATTGGCGCAACTTCTTCGTGCGCTACCCCGAAGCGAACCGCATGCACAAGAAAATGATGGCCCTCTCCGCCCTGTGCCGCAGCCGCGGCAATCCCGTCGAGGCGCGGCAGGCGATCGCGCGGGCGCAGTGCAACGACGCCTACTGGCACGGCGTGTTCGGCGGCCTCTACCTCCCCCACCTCCGCCACGCGATCTGGCGCAACCTCGCGCTGGCCGAGACGGAGCTGCGGCGGGGCGAGCCGCTTCAAGTCGAGCGCCTCGACCTGGATGGCGACGGATTCGAGGAAATCTGGATTCACTCCGCCGATTTCTCCGCGCTCGTGAGTCCGCACCGCGGCGGCGCGATCGAGGAGTACTCCGTGTTTCGGACGGGACTCAATTACGCGGACGTCTTGACCCGCCGGCGGGAAGCCTATCATGAGCTTCCGCACGCTCATCACGGGGCAGAGGCCGGTACCGGAGACGGTGCGCCGAGCATTCACGACATCGAGAAGGGCATCCGTCTCACTCGCCTCCCTCCCGTCGATCGCGACCCCAGAGCGCTGTTCGTCGATCGCGTGGTGCCGGGCGACCTCGCCCTGGACGCCTATGAGCGCACCGAGTACGAGCCGCTGGCCTCGTGGGCGGGGTCGCCCCTCCAAGCCGACGTGGAGGCCACGGGCGACTCCGTCGACGTCACGTGCCGGGGAAGAGGGGGGGGCCGCTCGCTGGAGAAGCGGATGCACTTCGACGCGCGCGGCGGATTCAGCGTGACGTATCGTTGGGATCGAGACGCGTTTCCGCCGAGCGCGCTGTTCGCGCCCGAGCTTTCCCTGGCCCATCTCCTCGAACCGGCCTGCGTGCCGGACGCCGAGGTGTGGTCGTTCCCCATCGCGACGGTGTCCAAGTCCGAGCGTGGGCTCGACGATACGGTGCAGGGGACGTCGCTCACGCTGCGGTGGCCGGTGAAGGTCGGTGAGGCGAGGATCGCGATCGAGCCCGCTGTCCCCTAGGAGGATCGATGCCCCGGCGTCTCTGGGCTGTTGCCGTTCTGCTCCTTGCCGTCGATCTGCACGCGCAGCAATCGCCGCCGCAACCGCTGTTCAAGCTCGAAGAAGTCATGATCCCGGTCCGCGACGGCGTGCGCCTGCAGACGGTGATCCTGACGCCGGTCGATCGGACAGCACCCCTGCCGATCCTGTTTCGCCGCACGCCGTACGGCGTGCCCGATGAGCCGCCCCGGCAGATGCCGGCCAGCATCAAGGAGCTGGCGCAGGACGGCTACATCTTCGTGATCCAGAACCTGCGCGGCCGCTTCAAATCGGAGGGAGTCTTCAAATTGACGTCCCAGGTCGATCTCAAAGATTCGACCTCCACCAATGAGACCACTGACGCGTACGACAGCATCGACTGGCTCGTCAAGCATGTGCCGAACAACGGCAACGTCGGCATGTCTGGCGTGTCGTACGACGGTCTGACCACCGCGCTGGCGTTGCTGCATCCGCACCCCGCGCTGAAGGCGATGAGCGAGCAGGCCGCTCCTGTCGATCAGTGGATGAACGACGACGACCACCGCTACGGGGCGCTGCGCGAGAGCTACGCATTCGAGTACGCCGTGCTCGAGCAGGCCGACAAGTTCAAGAACACCCATTTCGCGTTCGAGACGTACGACACGTACTCGTGGTACCTGGAGCTCGGTCCGCTATCGAACATCAACGCGAAATACCTCCACGGATCGATTCCCTACTGGAACGACGTCGTGGCCCATCCGGACTACGACGAGTTCTGGCAGAAGGAGGCATGGGTCAGCCAGCTGCACGCATCGACGGTGCCGAACCTGAACGTCGCTGGGTTCTGGGATCAGGAAGATCCCTGGGGGCCGTGGCAGATCTTCCGTCACGCCCAGGAGCACGATCCCGACAACACCAACTTCATGGTCGCGGGCCCGTGGTATCACGGGCAGTGGCGCGCGCCGAAAGGCGACAGCATCGGCTTGATTTCGTTCGGGGGGCACGAGACAGCGCGCGAGTTCCGCGAGACGATCGAGGCACCGTTCTTCCGCTACTACCTGCAGGGGCGCGGCGCGAAGCCGGCGTGGAAGGCGACCACGTTCCAGTCGGGGACGAACCGGTGGCGGACCTACGCGGTATGGCCACCCAAGGAGGCCAAGGCCACGAACCTGTATCTCCACGCCGATGGCACGCTGTCGTTCGCGGCGCCGCGCGGCGCCCCGAGGGCCTATCGCGAGTACGTCTCGGATCCGGCGACCCCGGTGCCGTACCGGCAGCGTCCGATCTCACCCACGTATCCGGGCGGTGACTGGCGCACGTGGGAGGTGGCGGACCAGCGGTTCGTGGACGGGCGGCCCGACGTCCTCACCTTCGTGAGCGCGCCCTTGGACCACGATCTCACGATCACCGGGGAGGTGGCGGCTGACCTGTTCGCCGCGACGTCGGGCACCGACGCCGACTTCATCGTCAAGCTCATCGACGTGTACCCCGAGGACGCCCAGCCAAGCGCGTGGGATCCGGACGCCGGTCCCAAGCCCGGCGCGTTCGCACGCTCGGTGAACGGGTACCAGCTGCCGATCGCCATGGAGGTCCGCCGGGGCCGCTACAACACGAGCTACGAGCGCCCCCGGGCCCTCGCACCCAACACGCCGATCGAATGGAAGATTCCGCTGCGCGACCGCGACCATGTGTTTCTCAAGGGGCACCGGCTCATGGTCCAGGTACAGTCGACGTGGTTCCCGCTCATCGACCGCAACCCGCAGACGTTCGTGCCCAGCATCTATCAGGCGAAGGCGGGGAGCTACGTCAAAGCGACCCAGCGGGTGTACTGCGCGCCGGGGCTGGCGTCACACATCGTGCTGCCGATGATGCCATAGGCTACCACACCACTCCGTAGTCGTCTCCGTGATTCGACGATCCGCCCCAGAACGTGCCGTGCACCTGGTCAAAGAAGATGGCGTTGATCGGGCCTGACGTGCGGTCGGCGAAATCGAGCGTGTAGCCCATTCGCTGGAGCTCGGCGCGCACCGTAGCTGGCGTTGACGAATTCACGGTCATCGCCCCCGGGCGTGACTCGTGGTCGCCGAACGAGCTGTGCATCTGGTAGCTCGTGATGTTCGCCGCCTCGACGGCCTGCTGCACGTTCATTCCAAACTCCACAATGTTCAGGAAGAACTGCAGCAGATTCTGATCCTGCGTGTCGCCCCCTTGGACGGCGAACGAGAGGAAGGGCCGGCCGTCCTTGAGCGCGAGGCTCGGGGTCAGCGTGACGCGCGGCCGCTTCCCCGGTGCGATCACGTTGAACGGATTCTCTGATTCGTCGAGCACGAAACTCTGCGCGCGTTGGCTCAGACCCACGCCCGTCCGCCCCGCGATCACCGCCGGGATCCACCCGCCCGACGGCGTGACCGAAACCACCCATCCCTGCTCGTCCGCCGCCTCGATGGACGTCGTGCCTTGTGAGAAGCCGCGGGGCGCGCCCTCGGACGTGGTGGCGGGCGCGTGCTCCGGCCAGTGCTCGAGCAGCCGTTCGTACGGGTTCGTCTTCCCCATGAAGGGGTACGGATCCCCCGGCTTCACACGCGGATCGTTCCGTTCCCAGTTGATCCCCTTGGCGCGCTCACGCGCGTAGGCCTTCGAGAGGAGCCCTTCGATCGGCTCGTCCGGCGGGAACGCGGGATCGCCGTAATAGAAGTCGCGGTCGGCGAACGCCAGGCTCATCGCCTGGTACAGCGTGTGGATGTAGCGCGGGCTGTTGTAGCCCATCGCCTTGAGATCCAGCCCCTCGAGGATGTTCAAGGTCTGCAGCAGCGCCGGCCCCTGCGTCCAGCGGTCGAGCTTATAGACCTCGATCCCTCTGTACGTGGTCATCTTGGGCTCTTCGATCTTCACCTTCCATTGGGCAAGATCGGCGAGCGCGAGCAATCCGCCCTCTTCGCGCACCGCCCGTACCAACTCCTGCGCGATGTCGCCCTTGTAAAACCGATCGTAGGCGGCGTAAATCGCGTCGCGGCGGCTCTTGCCTGCTCGGAGTGCCTGCTGTTCCGCGTCTACGAGCTTGCGGAGCGTCACCGCCAGATCGGGTTGGCGGAAGATCTCGCCTGCGACGGGCGCCTCGCGCGGTTCGCCAGGATGCGTCAGGAATACCGCAGGGGAGTACCTCCACTGCTTGATGAGATCCTTGTGTCGCTCGATCGAGTTCGCCGTCTCCGCTTCGATCGGGTACCCGTCCGCCATCTGGAGTGCGGGGGCGAGAACCTCGCGCAGGCTCAACGTGCCGTACTCGGCGAGCATCGTGAGCAGGCCCCCGGGAGTGCCTGGGGTGACGGCGGCGAGCGGCCCATACTCGGGCGGGTAACGCATGCCTTTTTGCTGGTAAAACTCCACGGTGGCGCCGGTGGGAGCGACGCCGAGGGCGTTGAGGGCGATGACCTTCTTGTGGCGCGGATCGTAGATCAACGCCTGGGTCTCGCCGCCCCACGACAGCACGTCCCACATCGTGGTGACCGCGCCGAGCATCGCGCAGGCGGCGTCGACGGCGTTGCCGCCCTTCTGAAACATCATCGCGCCTGCCGTGGCAGCGAGCGGCTTGCCGGTGATAGCGAGCCAGTGGCGTCCGTGCAACACCGGCTTCTGGGTGCGCTGGGCGAGGGCGGCTGCGGGGATCAGGATGCTTCCGAGCACAAGCAGGGAGACGGCACGCATCGGTCCTCCTCTCGGCGGTAACGGCAGCAAGCGACATGCCAAGCAGCGGCGCGACTAGAATAGCTCCAGCTGATCCACCGCCAAGCTTCGCAGTGTTTCGAGCAGCTTTACCATCGCCCACGTATCGCGCTCACAGTAGCGCAACAAGTCCTCCCGCAGTGCCACCCGCTCGACGGCTCGCGTGTTTGCGCCCTCGAGCATCAGCCGCTGCAGCTCGACCGTGGCGACCTCGCCGTCCTGGACCTTGAGATCCGAATACGACAGCCCGGGCACCAGCGCCGGAAGCGTCCGCTTGATGCTGAACGCGCCGCCGAAGTCCGGGTGGTACACGTGGTTCCGGATCGTCGGCAGGAGATCCACGAGCCGTCGCTCAATGCGCTCGAGATCCTTGGCTAGGCTGGGGACCGCCTCCCGCAGCTGTTTGACGCACTCGCGCTCGAAGCTCGCGTAGTACGCCACCACTTTCCGCGCCCCGGCGCACGCCTCGACCAGGGCCTCCGCCAGCGCGGGTCGCGGATCGTCCGGCCCGTCGGCGATCCACTGACGGTGGGAGAGGCCCTTGCCCGGCTCTTCCAGGTGGACGCTGAATTGCACCGGCACCTGCTGCCACGGCCGGCACCCCGGCCACCGGGGGATCGCTAGACTCACAGTCTCGAAATCGAGATAGGCCAGGGGAGACACGAACGGCGCCAGCGCGCCCTTGAGTGAGGGTTCCACTACCATCTGCCCGGTCTGGATGGCTTTCACCTGGCGTGCGTGGACGGCCGACAACTCGAGGTCCGTGGGCAGATCGTAGATCGTGGCGTAGCCGTTGGCTTCGAGCTCGACGGCGCGCCTGCGATCGATCCGGTACAGGCTGCTCACGTGGTGATCCGGAAGCTTGGGCCAGCAGCGCGAGATGAAGGGGCAGTCGTGCGGTTTGGTGCAATGCTCACCGATGGCGACCTCCGGCAGCGGGCCGGCGAGCATCTGGCGTTGCGCCGCCAACTGGTCCCCCACACCGATCAGCGCGGTTTCGACCAGCGGCGTCACGTCCTCCCGCACGAACAGATTCGACAGGTCGGGATGACGGCATGCGCCGTTCAAGTGCATCACCTCGGCCTGCTCGACCCGCAGCCCCGCTCGGCGGGCCACGTGCACTTGCACCGCCACGTCGGGCAGATGCTCCGGTTTGCGCGAGTTCGAGGCCTTCACCTCGATCACCTTGTAGCCGCGGGACGTCCGCTCCAGGATGTCCACGCCCACGTAGGTATCGTCGGCCAGGAACCAGGCCTCGTAGAGCGCGGGGACGTCGCGCGTCAGGGCCTCCCGCGTCGCGGCGACCTTGTTGTCGTATTCATGGGATGGCAGGTCGATGAGCTCACCCCCGGGAACGTAGTCCCGTGCCCGCGCGCCGACGTCCCGGCCTTGTGCGAACAGATTCTGCTGCCCGGGCGTGAGCGCCAGCTCTGGCGCGTCGGGTTCGTGCACTCGCCACCAGAGCTGCTTGTGGCACTGCAGCCCGTTCAGGTACCGCGATTTGGAAAGCGGGACCGGGTCGGGTGCCATGGGCTGAAGATTAATCACGGACGGCCCCCTGGGCCTTGACGGGGGGCCCGCTCGGTCGATATACAGGAGCCCCGGGTTGGGTAGGGGGAGGGGGAGGGACGATGGCGCTACGCGTGGTACTGGCCGACGATCATGTGGTGTTGCGGCAGGGCGTGCGCGCGTTGCTCGAGCGGCACGGCATCGACGTGGTGGCGGAAGCGGCGGACGGCCGGGCGGCAGCGGCGCTCGCGCGCGAGCTCGCGCCCAACGTTGCGGTGCTCGATATCATGATGCCCCTTCTGAACGGCATCGACGCCGCGCGCCAGATCGTGGACGCCTGTCCCGAGACGCAGGTCGTCCTGCTCACGGCACTCGAGCAGGAGCGTCTCGTCACGGAAGCCGTCCGGGCCGGCGTGCGGGGGGTCGTGCTCAAGACCCAGGCCGCGGAAGATCTGATCCAGGCGATCGAGCAAGTGTCGCGCGGCGGGTTCTACGTCGGGGCCGGCGTCTCCAAAGCCGTGGTGGAGGCCTGTCGGGCTGCCGTCGCGGACGAGGGCAGCCGGCTCACCTCGCGAGAGCGCCAGGTCGTGCAGCTCGTTGCCGAAGGCAAGTCGACCAAGCAGGTCGCCGCGCTGCTCGCCATCACTCCCAAAACCGCCGAGTTCCACCGGGCCCGCGTCATGAAGAAGCTCGACGTCCACGACGTGGCCGGGCTGGTCCGCTACGCGATCCGCGAGGGTTTGATCACGCCCTAGACCCGGGTGTTCTCCCGGATGCTTTTAGGGATTCCCCGGGTGTTGCGGCCGCGGGCGCTCCGCACAATTCCATCCACCACTCTTCGCGAGCACAATCGTTGCCACCCCGCGCGCCGTTCGCCCGTCCGCCTATCGTGCTTATCGCGAACACCGGCTCGTGGCTCAACGAGGCGCTCGACAGCACGCTCGAGCCCCTGGGCTATGGCGTGGTGTCCGTCGCGAGTGGCCGGGAGCTGCTCGACCGGGCAGCCGGCGCGCGGCCGGATGTCATCCTGATGGATGCCAACCTGACGGATTTGGACAGCGTCTCGGTGTGTCGCGCGCTCCGCCAGAGTCGCAATGTGTCGTGGCACACGCCGATTCTCATGATTACGTCGACGCCCGCGACCAAGCAGCAGCGGTTGGCCGCGATCGAGGCCGGCGCACTCGACTACATGAGCCTGGCGCTCCAGGCGGAAGAGTTGATGTTGAAGCTCGACGCGCTCGCCCGGGTCAAGATCGAGACCGATCGCGCGCTCGAGGGGGGGGCCGTGGACCCCGCGACCGGCCTGTACACCAAGCGCGGGCTGGAGCTGCGCGCACGCGAGCTCGTGTCGGACGCGTTCCGGCGGCACGCACCGCTCGCCTGCATTGTGCTCGCGGTCGAGCTGGAATCAACCGGGCCGCGTGGCTCAGGGAAGGGAAAGACCAGGGAAAGGGGCCTGGCGGCGCCGCCCGCCGCGATCACGTACGCCGGCGAGGTGCTGATGGCCCGGGGTCGGGCCTCGGACTCGATCGGCCGTCTGGGGCGAAACGAGTTCGGCGTGCTCGCGCCCTCTACCACCCCCGACGGTGCAGCGCTCATGGCCCTGCGGCTGTCGACCGCGCTCGAAGTGACCGGTCCGCGGCCCGGCGGCCTGCCGCCCCTCCTCGTTCAGGCGGGGTACGAGGCCGTCGCCGATTTGCACCGGACGCCGCTCACGCCAGACCGGCTGCTGGAGCATGCGAACACGGCCCTCGCGCAGGGGCGCGGAGCGGCCGGCGAACGGATCCAACCCTATCGCCCCTCGATGTTAGCTTAGCAGGGTGTCGCCGGCAGTCGCGATCGCCCTGCTCGCCCTCGTCGGACTCCTTGTCCTGCTGCTCGTGCGCGGCAACGCCGACCAGACGCGCGTGCTGCACGACCTGCGCGAGCGGCTCGGTGCGCTCGGCGAGGCCACGAAACGCCTCGAGTCCATGGGAAGCGCCGTCACCGAGGTGCAGCAACTGCTCCAGGTGCCGAAGCTCCGTGGCACGATCGGCGAGGTGTGGCTGGAAGAGCTCTTGCGACAGATCCTCCCCGCGTCCCACTACGAGATGCAGCACGGCTTCCGCTCGGGCGAGCGCGTGGACGCGGCGCTCCGCATCGGCGACCGGCTGGTGCCGGTGGACGCGAAATTTCCGCTCGAGGCGTGCCGTCGTCTCCTCACGGCGACCGGCGAGGAAGCCGAGCGCGAGCGGCGCAGCTTCGCGCGGTCGCTCAAAGAGCGGATCGATGAGATCGCGGACAAGTACATCCGGCCCGACGAAGGCACGTTTGATTTCGCCCTGATGTACATCCCGGCCGAGAACGTGTACTACGAGGCCGTGCTGCGCGCCGAGGATCCGGGCGACACCAAGAGCGTCCTGGGCCATGCGCTGCGTCGCCGGGTGATTCCCGTCTCGCCGCACACCTTTTACGCCTACCTGCTGGTGATTCTCCACGGGCTCAAGGGGCTGCGAGTCGAGCAGCGGGCACGCGAGATCCAGGAGCAGCTGGGCGGCCTGCACCAGCAGTTCGACGCGTTCTGGACGGCGTTCCAAACCGTCGGCGCCCACCTGGCAAACGCCCAGAAGCGGTTCGACGAAAGTGAGCGCCAGGCCGGCCGGGTGCGCGCGCGCTTCGAGCAGATCAGCGGCGCGGACGGCGGCGGAGGTCGTTGACCGCTAGCGCGCCGCGAGCGGGACCTGCACGACGGTCTCGCCCCAGTGCAGGTTGAGCAGTGCCCGGTCTCCGTCCACTGCGGGGAAGTAATACGCGAGCGACTCCATGAAGGGCCCCGCTTGCGGCTTCACTTTCAACCGAAGCGCATCCTTACTTTCGCCGGGGTAGGGGACGTGGAACACGTCCGCCGCCCGGCTGAAGATCAACGTCCACTCGTCGGGGCCGGGAATCGCCCAGATGCTGTACTTCCCCGCGGCGAGCGGCTGTCCTCCGATCGTCACGTCCGTGCTCACGGCGATCGTACTCGCCGCGTCGGCACCGGGGCACCAGACGCGGCCCCACGCCACCACGCCATCCTTGCCGAAGAGCGTTCGTCCCCGCGCGCTCGGCCGGTTGTAGACGATCGTCACCTGCGTGGAGCCGATCTGCTGGGTCACCGAAGCGTGCTGGCTCGGGCGCTGCGCCGCCAGCGCGGCGGCGGGGAACCACAACAGCGGTGCGAGCGTGGGCCCGCGAATCATCGCGCCTCGGCCACGACCGGGTTGCGAAGTATGCCCACCCCGGGGATTTCGACCTCGACCACGTCGCCGTCCGCGAGCGGTCCCACGCCCGCCGGCGTTCCCGTCGCGATCAGGTCGCCAGGCTCGAGGGTCATCACGTGCGACGCGAACGACACCAGGGTCAGGATGGTGAACACCATGTCCCGCGCGTGGCCGTGCTGTCGCTCTTTCCCGTTCACCCGACAGAAAACCTCGAGTGTAGCGAGCCGGCGCGGGTCTACCGGTACCAGCCGAGGGCCCATGGGGCAGAACGTGTCGAACCCCTTGGCGCGGGTCCATTGCTCTTCGCTCCGTTGCAGATCGCGGGCCGTCACGTCGTTGACACAGGTGATCCCCGCGATCGCGCCGCTCGCTTGCTCTTCGGTCGCCCGACGGATCGGCCGCCCGATCACGACGCCGATCTCGCCCTCGAACTCCACCTGACGCGACTCCGGCGGAAGCACGATCGTCGCTCCGTCGGCGATCACGGCGCTGGCGGGCTTCAAGAACAGCAGCGGCTTCGCCGGCACGGTGTTGCCGAGCTCCGCGGCATGGTCTCGATAGTTGCGTCCGATGCCGATGATCTTGCCGGGTCGCGCGACGCTCATGGGCGGATCTGCTCGGCCAGCACCCCGACGGCGGTGTCGAGCTCGTCCTCGGTGTTGTAATAGTGCGGTGAGAAGCGCAGCACCGTCGTGGCGCGCTTGTCGTCCATGTCGAGCACCCCGGACTTCCGGTCCGCCGAGCTCGTGTTGATGCCCCGCTGCCGGAGGCGCAGCTTCAGCTCGGCCGCATCGCGGTTGGCGACCGCGATGGTCACGATGGCGCACTGCTCCCGGCCGCGGTCGAGCACGCGCACGCCCGGTAGCCCGGCGAGCTTGGGCCGCAGATCACCCGCGAGCTGCCGGGCGCGGTTGCGACCGGCGGCCCCGACGGCCAGGGCGTATCGCACCGCCGCCCCCAGGCCTGCGAGCAGCGCATAGGCGAATTCCCAGTTCTCGAAGCGGCGCGCGCCGTCCGCCAGTCGAAACGCGTCAGGGTCGGTCCAGTCCGCGCCCCGCATGTCGACGAACAGAGGGAAGGATCCCTGCTCGAGCATGCGGTCGGACACGTAGAGGAACCCGATGCCGCGCGGCCCCCGCAGGAATTTCCGCCCCGTTCCGGCGAGGAAGTCGCAATGCAGGCTGGTGACGTCGACCGCCAGCTGGCCGACGGCCTGACACCCGTCGATCAGATAGGGCACGCCGAGCTCCGCACACACTGCGCCCACCCCCTGCGCGTCCTGCACCAGCCCGGAGTTTGTCGGCACCCAGCTGAGCGCGACCAGGCGCGTGCGGGGGTGACTGGCGAGGCGGCGCACGCTGGCGGGATCGACGCCGCCCTCGGGGAGATCGTCCGCGCGTACGGTCTCGACGCCCAGGCGCTGCGCCAGGGACAGGTACGTCAACTGGTTCGAAGGATAGTCGGCTCGCGTCGTGACGATGCGATCGCCCGGATGGAAGTCGAACGCGGAGACAGCCTGGTTGAACGCGACCGTCGCATTCTCGACGATCGCGATGTTCCGTGCTGCCGTGCCGACGAGGCGTCCCAGCAGCTCGTACGCCTCGTGCACCTGAGGTTCCGCCTCGTCTTCCGCCTCATAGCCGCCGATCGCCGCCTCGCGCTCGAGATGCTGAGTGAGCGCCTGCAGCACAACCTGGGGCATCAGGGCCGCGCCCGCGTTGTTCAAATGAATCCGGTCGCGGCATCCAGGAGTGTCGCGGCGCCAACGGTCGAGCTCGGCAGGGACGGGGAGGGGAGCGGTTCGGGTCGTCATGTGAGAAAGGTCGCGGGACGACTGAGCGGGCTCAAGACGCCCTATGAGCCTACGCACGAGCCTAGATGACGTTCCTTAACACAAACCACACGTTCGCCGGCCGCTCCGCCAGACGCCGCATGTACCACGGGAACCAATGTGTGCCGTAGCTGATCAGCACCCGCACCGGTACGCCTTCGGCGGCGAGGGCCCGCTGCTCCGCTGTACGGATGCCATACAGCATGTGTACTTCGTAGGCTCCGGGCACGGCGCCGACCGCCAACGCGCGCTCGCGCAGGCGCCCCAGCAGCGGGAGATCGTGCGTGCCCAGGACCGGGCGCGCTTCGCCGCGAGCGGCGCGCTCCAGCAGGCGACCGGCGAGCGTCACGTACGCGGCATCCACGTCGGCCTTCTTCGGGTAGGCGACGGCCGGAGGCTCGTTGTACGCGCCCTTCACGAGCCGGATCGCGGGCGCGAGCGGGAGCAGCGCCTCCAGGTCCGCGGGTGTGCGGCGCAGGTACGCTTGCAGGCAGACGCCCACGCCGGCGTGGGCGGCACGCACGGCCTCGAACAGCTCCAGGGTGACGTCTACGTAGCGCGATTCCTCCATGTCGATCCACAGGAACGACCTCGCCTCGGCGGCCCGGGCGGCGAGGACGAGCAGATCCTGCAGGCACGCCTTGGGATTCACGTCGAGCCCCAGGTGCGTGAGCTTGACGGAGATCTCCGTCGGTAGCCCGCGCGCCCGAACCTCCCCGAGCACTCGCAGATAGTGATCGCGGACGGCCGCGGCCTCGCCGCGATTGGTGACCTGCTCGCCCAGCTGCGTCACCACGCTCCCGATGCCGGCCCCGGAGAGCTCGGCTGCGGCCGTCAGGGCGGCATTCAGGTCCTCCCCCGGCAGAAAGCGCCGCACCGCTCGCCGGAAGAAAGCCCGACGGGACAGCTGCCGGGCGAGCCAGGTGCTGCGGGAGGCGCGCAGCAGGACGCGACGGGTCAGGGACATGGAAAGCGAAGAAACCGAGGGAATCGGGAAGAGGGAAGGGGGAAGGGAACGGGGGTTGCGGACCTTCACGTTTGACCCGGGGCGCGGCGCTGCTAGACGACCTGTACGCTGCCTTTACCGTAGGACAGAACGCACGGGGGGCGAGCCGCGCCCCAGCAGGGCGGCCCGCCCCCCTCCCCCGTTCACTGCGACGCCGCCGCTAGCCGGCGAAGGTCAGCCCACTGCGGCCAAGCTCGGCGCCTCGACCCGACGGTCGCCACCCTGGCGCCGCTCGACGCCCGTCCACGTCGCGGCGCCGATCAGCGCCATCTGCCGGCGGTCCTCCGCGCGGCGATCCGCCGTCGCGCGAGCCAGGACCTCTCCGAAGGTCACTTCGGGCGGGACCGGGCGGAACGACGACCATTCGTCACGGAACCACTCGCGCGACGCGCGTACCGCCTCGGCCGCGCCTTGCTCCGTCTCGAACAGCGCCATGCAGGTGAGGATGTCGTTCCCGGCGTCCAGCAGGTGGCACGAAACGAATCCCGGGATGTCGCGGAGGATGGGGATGAAGCCCTTGTCCGCGTAGTGGGCGGCCTGCTCCACCGTGCCCAGCCTCACCCGATATCGTCTGATCAGTCCGTGCATGAGCCCCCCTTCGAGTCCAGTTCGTACGGCTTGCGGTCCGTCCGGTGACGCAAGTCCCGCACCCCGGCAACCGCCGGGAAGGCGGGTCCCGCGCGCCCCCCGGTGCGTTCGGGCCGAGCGCATCCGCCACAAAACTGAATCGGACCTGTTACACGTGGGGCCGGTCCGGGCTCACGGAGCCGGCCCCTCGTCGGAAGCGTCGCTCAGCCCTCGACTATGATAAGATACTTCGAATTAGACCAGAAGCGCGCGGCGTCCGCGATCCGGACGTTGTGCCCGCTGAGCTTTCCGTCGTGGTCCGGAGGCGTCTCCAGCGCACTGGTATCCTGACGCGACACGATCCGGTACTCCTTGTCGGATGCGGGCAGCGGTAGCTCGGTGAATTGCCGGCGGTCGGCGACGGTAAATACGCTGGGATCGAGGTTCCGGGCCGGCACCAGCGTCTTCCCGCTCTTCCATAACACGAACAGGAACCGCGCGCCGCCTTCCTCCTGGATGACGCCCTTCTGCTCGAGCTCCTCCTTCGTGCCCACCACGTAATAGACCGTGTTGGAGATCGTGGACATGTTCTCCAGCGTGTCTCGCAGGGCCGTGTTCTCGGCGGTGAGCGTTTCGACCTGGAGCGTGAGGGCGTCGATCTGCTCCTTCTGATCCGCGATCACACCCTGCAGGTTCTGCATGGTCGACGCGAGCTCGTTGCGCAGGCTGTCGGAGACGTTCGTGAGATCCTTGATCCGCTGCTCACTCTCCTTCAGCCGGGGCTCGAGGTCCTTCACCCGGGTCGCCATATAATGGATCTTCTGGATGAGCGTGTCACGCGACGCGCGCAAGGGCGATTCGCCCGACACTTTCAGTTGCCGGGCCGGGATGTTCACCCTGGCAAGCTCACGGCTGATCTCGCTGACGAGGCGAGTGTTCTCCGCAACTTCCTGCAACAAACGGTCGCGTTGGGACGACGCCTGCGACAGGCTGTCGATGCGAGCCTGCACCTCGGGCGAGGGTCCCTGTTTGCACCCGGCGGCGACGAGGAGCGCGATTGGCAGCCACGCTGCGTACGTAAGGCGACGGCTAATGCGGGTCATCGGTCAAGACCTCCTGCAGTGACTGGCGTGACGTAGGTCACATGGTATCGAGCGCCGACAACGGCGTTGTTGGGTCAGTGCTACACCGGAAGGCTGGGCACGGTTCGCCAATATTATCTACTGTACCAACGGCGAGGCCACAACGTCAGGCATCACCGAGCCTTGGGCCACGAGCGCGGAACGCCCTACCTACGTCCTCTCGCGCTGGGTGTTCCTCCGCCTCCTCGGCGCCGTCTACCTCGTCGCCTTTGTTTCACTTGCGCTGCAAATCACGGGCCTCGTCGGAGCTAACGGCATCATGCCCGCCGGCGACTTCCTGAACCGGGCCCACGCGACCTTCGGCGGCGACGCCTATCGGCTGTTTCCCACCCTCTGCTGGCTGGGGGCGGGCGACGGGGCGCTGCTCACGCTCTGCTGGACGGGCGCGCTCCTGGCCGTACTGCTCGTGGCAGGCGTAGCCCAGGCGCCCGTCCTGCTACTGCTCTGGGTCTGGTATCTGTCGGTCTCGGTGGTGGGCCAGGTGTTCCTTTGGTTCCAGTGGGACGCCCTGCTCCTCGAAACCGGTCTGCTCGCCGTGTTGTACGCGCCCACACAGGCGCGCCCGAGCCTGGTGCGCGAACCGGCGCCCTCCGTCGCGATGCGGTGGCTCGTGTGGGGACTGCTCTTCCGGCTGATGTTCCTTTCCGGTATCACGAAGCTCGCGAGCGGCGATCCCACCTGGCGTCGGCTCACGGCCCTCGACTACCACTTCTGGACCCAGCCGCTTCCGCCGTGGACGGCGTGGTACGCCCAATGGCTGCCGTCGTGGACCCACCGCGGGATGCTGTTCATCCTGCTGGCGATCGAGCTCTTGGTCCCGTGGCTCATCTTCGTGCCGGAGCGGTGGGGCGGCAGACGCGCGCGCCACGCCGCCTGCGCGCTCCTGGTGCTCGGCCAGGTGGGAATCGCGCTCACGGGGAACTACGGATTCTTCAATCTGCTGGCAGTGGTGCTGTGCGTTGCGCTACTCGACGACGCGGTGCTGCGCCGTTGTATCCCGCTGCGCCTCGCCGAGGGGGATCCAGAGCCCCTCTGGAAGCGGCGGACCATCCTCTGGACGGCGCCGCTGCTCGCGATACTCGCCGCGCTGGCGTTCGCGCGCGAGATCGTGCAGACGCTTCCCCGAAGTCGAGGCACGCTCGACAATCCTCTGCTCCGGGCCGTGGCGCCGCTCCGCTCCGTGAACGGGTACGGATTGTTTCGGGTCATGACCACAGAGCGTTACGAGATCGCGATCGAAGGAGGCGCCGACACGGCACATTGGCGGGAGTATCGATTCCGCTGGAAGCCGGACGATCCCGCTCGCCGCCCGCCGTTCATGGCGCCGCACATGCCGCGTCTCGACTGGCAGATGTGGTTCGCGGCCCTCGACCCCGACGGCTCCCGCGACTGGCTCGAGCCCCTGCTACGACGCCTGCTCGAAGGAAGTCCCGAGGTGGTGTCCCTGTTCGCGGAGGATCCCTTTCGGGGGGAACGGCCGCGTTACGTGCGGCTGGTCCTGTACCGGTACCGCTTTACGACGCCGGCAGAGCGTGCCGCGAGCCACGCCTGGTGGCATCGCGACAAGGCGGGAGACCTCACCCGGCCGCTGTCGCTGACCGCGCCCCGTTGATTCCGCTCCGATCCGGTTTATCTTCCCGCCTCTCGGAGCGCTCTTATGAAAGCCACAGACATTCGCCGCGGGCACGTCATCATCCTCGACGGGCAGCCGTGCCGCGTGATGGACTTCACCCACCGCACGCCGGGCAACCTGCGCGCCTTCGTGCAGGTGCGCCTGCGGAACCTGGTCACGGGAAACACGTTCGACACGCGCCTGTCGGCCACCGACTTCGTGGACGAAGCGCCGCTCGAGACCAAGGAATTCCAGGTGCTGTACCGCGATCACGGCGGCGTGCACCTGATGGACACGACCACGTACGAGCAGCATACCCTCGACGCCGAAGCTGCCGGCGACCATGCCGACTGGCTGCAGCCGGAAATGCACATTCAGGTGGAATGGCTCAACGGCCGTCCGGTGGGCATCGAGCTCCCGTCGGTCGTGGAGCTCGACGTCGTACAGACGTCACCCGTCATGCGAGGCGCTACCAAGACCGCGAGCACCAAGCCCGCGAAGCTCTCGAACGGCGTGACCATCCAGGTCCCGGAATTCATCTCCGAAGGCGAGAAGGTGCGCGTCGATCCGCGGGAGGGTGTGTACCTGGAGCGCGCCAAGTAGCATCGCCAGTATCCCTGCCCGATCGGGTAGGGCGGAGGGACGCTGGCGCGCGTAAATTGCACGGCACTGCCGACCCCGGGGCTCGCTCCGGGGTTTCGTTATCACCGACAGGATCATCTATGCACTGGGCCGGACGGCTCGACACGCTCGGAACCGAACAGGCGTACGTCGTCCTCGCCGCCGCCAAGCAGCTCGAGGCCGCGGGGCATCGCGTCGTGCACCTGGAGATCGGGGAGCCCGACATGCCGACGCCGCCTCACGTGGTGGAGGCGGGCGTGCGCGCATTGCGAGACGGCCTCACCCGCTACGCCCTCGCGGCAGGGGTCCCCGAGCTGCGGGATGCGATCGCGCGCTCGCTCGCGCTGCGCGGCGTGCAGGCGACGGCCGAGAACGTCCTGGTCACCCCCGGGGCCAAGCCGGCGCTGTTCAGCGCGGCGCTCGCGCTCATTGCGCCGGCCGACGAGGTCCTATGCCCCGATCCCGGCTTCCCGATCTACGAGTCCGTGGTGCGGTTCGCCGGTGGCCGGCCGGTCTACTATCCGCTGGATGAGACCCGGCAGTTCGCGCCTCATGTGGCGGCGATCGCCGAGCGGATCACTCCGCGCACGCGCGGGCTCATCCTCAACCTGCCGCACAATCCGACGGGTGGCGTAGCCACGCCGGAGGAGCTCGCGGCCCTGGCGGGGCTGGCGCAACGCCATGATCTGTGGGTCATCTCGGACGAGGTGTACGGGCAGATCCGTTACGACGGACGTCGTGACAGCATCGCCGCGCTCCCGGGCATGACCGATCGTACGGTGATCGTGGACGGGTTCTCGAAGGGCTACTCGATGACCGGGTGGCGCCTCGGCTACGCCGTGGTGCCAAGGCCGCTCGCGGATCCCATGACCACGCTGCTCATCAACAACGTCTCGTGCACCGCTACCTTCGTGCAGTATGCCGGGATTGCGGCGCTCACGGGGCCCCAGGACGCCGTCGCCCGAATGGTGACGGGTCTCAAGACGAAGCGCGACCGGCTCGTGGCCGGCTTGAACGCGATCGCGGGGATCACGACCGCTTCCCCCGCAGGCGCCTTCTACTGTTTCCCCGATATCAGCGGCGTCCTTGAGCGGACCGGGCTCGCCGGCCGGTCGTTTGCCGAGCGGCTGCTCGCGGAGCAGCACGTCGCCGTGCTCGCCGGCACGGCGTTCGGGCCGGGAGGGGAAGGTCACCTGCGGATGTGTTACGCGACCGACCCGGCCGAGCTCGACCGGGCCCTCGCCGCGATCCGGCGATTCGGGGAGAAGCTCGAGCCGGTCGCGGCGGATTAGGTGTGAGTGCTCGCCGCGCGCGTTTGGGCGGCCGCCTGTTCTACTGGTCGCTGACCTCCGCGCTCGCGGGCTTCCTGTTCGGCTTCGACACCGTCGTCATTTCCGGCGCCGAGCAGACGATCCAGCGCCTGTGGGGACTGAGCGCCGGCATGCACGGGATCGCCATGGGCGCCGCGCTCTATGGGACCGTGACGGGCTCCCTCGTCGGCTCGTGGCCCGCCGACCGATTCGGTCGCCGCCCCACCCTCATCGCGATCGGCGTCCTGTTCCTCACGTCGGCCATCGGGTCTGCCCTGGCACCGAACGTGGGCTCCTTCATCGTGGCGCGGTTCGTCGGTGGCATCGGCATAGGGGTGAGCACCGTGGCGGCGCCGCTCTACATCTCGGAGATCGCGCCTGCCGCGCAGCGCGGGCGACTCGCCGCCATGTTTCAGTTCAACATCGTGCTCGGCATCGTGATCGCGTTCCTGTCGAACGCGCTCCTCGCGGGGGTCGCAACGAACGCCTGGCGTTGGATGCTCGGTGTGGCGGCGGTGCCGTCGCTCGCCTACACCCTGATGTGCCTCGGTCTCCCCGAGAGCCCCCGCTGGCTGCTCACCCGTACAGGCGATCGCCCCGCAGCGCTCCGGGTGCTGTCGCTCGTGATGCCCGGCGCCGCTTCCGACCAGCTCGAGGCCGCCGCCAACGCCATCCTCGCCGCGAGCGCCGAGCGGGAGGCACACGCGGGGTTCTGGACCTGGCGGCTGCGCGTGCCGATCGCGCTCGCGTTCCTCGTAGCGTTCTTCAATCAGCTCTCCGGGATCAATGCCATCCTGTATTTCGCCCCGCGCATCTTCGCCCTGACCGGCCTCGGAGAGCAGGCGGCGCTGCTTCGGTCGGTCGGGATCGGCGTGACGAACTTGATCTTCACATTCGTCGGGCTGGGGCTCATCGACCGGCTCGGCCGCCGCACGCTGCTCATCGTCGGTTCGATCGGCTACCTGCTGTCGCTGGGCAGCTGCTCCTGGGCGTTCTACACGGGCCACGAGTCGATCGTCCCGGTCTGCATCTTTGCCTTCATCGCGGCGCACGCCATTGGACAAGGCACCGTCATCTGGGTGCTGATCTCGGAGATTTTCCCCAACCGCTATCGCGCCGCGGGGCAGTCGCTCGGCAGCGCGACGCACTGGGTCTTTGCGGCGCTGCTCACGACCGTCTTCCCCCTCATGGTCGGCGCGTTCCAGCCGGGCACCATTTTCCTCTTCTTCTGCGGTATGATGGGGCTGCAGCTCGTCTGGGTCCTGACAATGGTGCCGGAAACCAAGGGCGTGCCGCTCGAGGAGATCCAGCGGCGCCTCGGACTGGCCGCCTGATGGCACGGCCCGTCGTCGCGGGCTTGGGCGAAGCGCTCTGGGACGTGCTCCCGGACGGCGATCACTTCGGCGGCGCGCCAGCCAACGTGGCACTGCACGCCGCCGCGCTCGGCGCCGAGGCGTGGCTGATCAGTGCCGTGGGGCGCGATGAGCGCGGGGCGGCCGCACTAGTCCTGCTCGACTCCGCCGGCGTACAGCGCGGCGCCGTAGCCGAGCTCCCTGACCATCCCACGGGCTTTGTACGCGTCAGCCTGGATGCCTCAGGGCACCCCGTCTACGACATCGCGTCGCAAAGCGCGTGGGACTACATGCCGTGGTCGAGGGCGGTGCAGCAAGTGGCGGAGCGGGCAAACGCGATCGCCTTCGGCTCGCTTGCCCAACGGTCTCCTGTCTCGCGCGCCACGATCCGGAGGGCCCTCGCGGCCACGCGCGACACCGTGTGGCGGCTCTTCGACGTCAACCTGCGGCAGTCCTACTACGATGCCGGCGTGCTGACGACATCCCTGCAGCTGGCGAACGCGGTGAAACTGAACGATGAGGAATTGCCCGTCGTGGCAAGACTGTGCGGCCTGGCCACGGCGCCGCCCGCGGACCAGCTCCGGGCACTGTGCGACCGGTACGAGCTGAAACTGGCGGCGCTGACCCGCGGAGCGTGTGGCTCGGTGCTCGTCACGCCAGATCGGGTATGCGAGTCCACCGCGCCACCGACCGTCGTCGCGGACACCGTCGGCGCGGGAGACGCGTTCACCGCTGCCCTGCTCATCGGCATTCTCGCCGGGCGCCCGCTCGACGAGGTGAGCCGCCACGCCAACGCGGTCGCCTCCTACGTCTGCTCGCAGCCGGGCGCGACACCTCCGATTCCCGAGACACTCCGTTGGACCGGCTGACGTCCCCCCCCACCCAACCCTAAGGGGTGGTTGACCTGGCCGGTTCCGCTTCTATCTTACGGTTGACAATCGACGATTCGTGGTGATTTGGCGCGTATTGCCGCCACGTTAAACAAGGTGCTAAAAAGCGAATGCTTGCCACACCGTCTGCCATCGTTTCACCCCCGCTGACAGCTCGACCACTCCGTTGCCGGGCCTGCGGCGCCGAGCGCGCGCCCGCGCCGATCGCCATCTGCGAGCAATGCCTGGGCCCGCTCGAACCCCTGTACGATCCGGGACGCCCATTGCCCGACCAAATGACCATCGGGCTCCGCCCGCCCTCCATGTGGCGCTACCACGAATGGCTCCCTTTCGACGGCGACCCGGTGTGGTCGCTCGACACGGGGTGCACGCCGCTCGTGGAGGCGCCGGCGCTGGCGCGGCGATTCGGCGTGGCGCGGGTGTGGGTAAAGAACGACACGGTGTCCCACCCGTCCTTGTCCTTCAAGGACCGGGTTGTGGCCGCCGCCATCAACGCGGCGGCCGCGTTCGGCCTAGACACCATCGGTTGCGCGTCCACGGGCAACCTCGCCAACGCGGTCGCGGCGCACGCCGCCCGTGCCGGCCTGAAAGGGGGGGCATGGATCTTCGTCCCCGAGGACCTCGAAGCGGGGAAAGTGATCGGGACGAGCGTGTACGGTGCCCGCCTCGTGCGCGTGCGCGGGACCTACGATGACGTGAACCGCCTCTGCGCCCAGGTTGCGGACCGCTTCGGGTGGGGCATCGTGAACGTCAATCTCCGGAGCTACTACGGCGAGGGTTCGAAAACCGTCGCGTATGAGATCGCGGAGCAGCTGGGCTGGCGGTTGCCCACGGCGGTCGTGGCGCCGATGGCGGGAGGCTCGCTCGTTACGAAGCTGCGGAAGGGGTTCGGTGAGTTTCTCGAAGCGGGGCTGGTGCACGGCGACCTCCCACGGCTCTATGGTGCGCAGGCGGCCGGGTGCGCGCCGATCGTACACCTGGTGGAGCGCGGGGCGGGCCCGATCGAGCCCGAGGTGCCAAACACGATCTGTCGCTCGCTCGCGATCGGGAATCCCGCGGACGGGACCTTCGCCGCGCGCGCGATGCGGGAGACCGGCGGGTGGGGAGTCGCGGTGAGCGACCCGGATCTCGTCGAAGGAATCCGGATACTGGCGGAGGACGTGGGCGTGTTCAGCGAGACGGCAGGCGGCGTTACGACAGCCGGCGCGCTAGCGCTGGCGCGCGCGGGCCGGCTCCGTCCCGACGACGAAGTCGTGCTCTGCATCACGGGTCACGGGTTGAAGACGCTCGAGGCCGTGCAGCACGCGGTTCCCGAAGCCCCGGTCATCGCGCCACGGCTGCGGGAGCTACTCGAACTGGAGAAACGGACATGGCCATCACGGTGAACCTGCCATCGGTGCTCGCTGCCCACGCGGGCGGCGCCCGCACGATCGAGGCGACGGGTCGCACGCTCGGCGAAGCGGTGGCCGATGTGGCCACCCGCTACCCGGGCCTCGCGCCCCGACTTCGGGACAAGGACGGCAAGCCCTACCCGTTCGTCAACTTCTACCTGAACGATGAGGACGTGCGCTTCCGCGGCGGGTTCGCCGCACCCGTGCGGGACGGAGACGAGGTGACTGTGATCCCGGCGATCGCGGGGGGGTGAGCGTCGCGCTCACAACCCCGCGTCCACGGCAGCGATCCGGGCCAACGCGGCCCAGTCCACGTCACCCCAGCCCCGCGCGATCCCTGCGAGGTAGCGATCGCGTATCAGGCTCGCGAGCGGCATCGGGGCGGCGACTTGCTCCGCGGCGCCGAGCGCCAGCCGGATGTCCTTCAATCCATACTTCAGTTTGAACCCTGCCGGTTCATAGCGCTCTTCGGCGATCAGCTTCCCGTAATTCTCGTAGATCGGTGAGCGAATGAGCCGGCCGTTCACGATGTCCAGGAGGTCCGCCGGCGCGATGCCGTACTTGCGGCCGAGCGCGAACGCCTCGCCCATCGCTTCGATGGCCGCGGCGAGCAGGAAGTTGCCCGCGAGCTTGATGACGTTGGCGTGCGGCGGGTCGTCGCCCACGACAATCACTCCCTGTCCCAGCGCGTCGAGCACCGGGCGGCAGCGTGTCAGCGCGTCCGCCGGCCCCGCGGCGACGATCCACAGCTGCTTCGCCGCCGCCGCTTCCGGGCGCCCAAATACGGGCGCGGCGACGTACACCTGTCCCGCCGCGCGATGCCGCTCGGCGAGCCGGGCGGCCAACGCCGGGCTGATCGTGCTCATCGAGATGTGGATCGCCCCGGCGGGAAGGACCGCGACCGCGCCCTCAGGCCCGAGCATCACGGCCTCGAGGGAGTCGTCATCCGCGAGCATCGTGATCAGCACGTCCGCGCCCCGCGCGGCGGCAGCCGGCGTTTCCGCCACGACGGGCTTCAGGTCCTTGAGCTGGTCGGCACGGGAGCGCGTGCGGTTGTAGACGGTGAGCCTATGGCCGGCCTGCAACAACAGCCGAGCCATTGCCAGGCCCATGTTGCCGAGCCCTGCGAATGCGATTTGCATACGTTAACCTCAACGGAGACGGGAAGCTCAAGGATGGCACGATCGTGAAAGCAATTCGCGTGCACGCGCCCGGCGGCCCCGACGCCCTGCGTTACGAAGACGTCGAGCGGCCCGCGCCCCGCCCCGGCCAAGCGCTCGTGAAGATCGAAGCCGCCGGGGTCAACTTCATCGACGTATACCAGCGTACCGGCCGGTACCCCGTAGCGACGCCGTTCACGCCGGGACAGGAGGGCGCCGGAGTCGTGGCCGCGCTGGGCGCGGGCGTCACGGACCTTACCGTTGGCGCCCGCGTCGCCTACACGAACGTAATGGGCGCGTATGCCGAGTACGCGGTGGTGCCGGCCGATCGGCTGGTCGCCCTCCCGGACGGCGTGACCACGAAACAGGCCGCTGCGGCCACGCTGCAGGGGATGACGGCGCATTACCTCGCCAAGACGACTTATTCCTTGAAGTCCGGAGACAGTTGCCTCGTGCACGCGGCCGCCGGCGGCGTCGGATTGCTATTGTGTCAGATCGCCAAGTTGCAGGGCGCACGCGTCTTCGGCACGGTGTCCACACGCGAGAAGGCTGCGCTCGCCCACGACGCCGGCGCCGCCGAGGTGATCCTCTACACAGAGCAGGACTTCGAGGCCGAGGTCAAGCGGCTCACGAATGGGACCGGCGTGGACGTCGTGTACGACTCCGTCGGCAAGACCACGTTCGAGAAAGGGCTCAACTGCCTGAAGCGGCGCGGGCTCATGGCCCTGTTCGGCCAATCGAGCGGCCCGGTGGGACCGTTCGACCCTCAGGTGTTGAACGCGAAGGGCTCGCTGTTCCTCACGCGGCCGACGCTGGGGGACTACATCGCCACTCGCGCCGAGCTCGTCCAGCGCGCCGGCGACGTGCTCGGCTGGATCACGAGCGGAACGTTGAAGGTGCGCATCGAGCGCGAGCTGCCACTCGCGCAGGCGGCGGAGGCGCACCGGCTGCTCGAAGGGCGGCACACGACGGGGAAGGTCCTGTTGATACCATAGACCGCATTCACGAGGAGCTTTGCGTATGACGCTGCCAACGCGTCCGCTCGGCACGAGCGGGATCGATATCACGACCGTCGGGTTCGGGGCCTGGGCCATCGGCGGTGGTGGCTGGGCGTTCGGATGGGGCCCGCAGGACGACGCCGACTCGCTCGCCGCCATGCGGCATGCGCTCGACCTGGGGATCAACTGGATCGACACCGCGGCGGTGTATGGGCTCGGCCACTCGGAAGAGGTGGTAGGACGCCTGCTGCGGCAGGTGGGGCCGGCAGAGCGACCCCTCGTGTTCACGAAGTGCGGTCTCGTATGGGACGACCGCGACCGCATGGCCGAGGCGAACCGAATTCTGCGGCCCGAGTCGATCCGGAAGGAATGCGAGGCCTCGCTGCGGCGGCTCGGCGTCGAGCGGATCGATCTCTACCAATTCCACTGGCCCGACGAGGTCGGGACGCCAGTGGAGGACTCGTGGGCGGCGATGACGCGCCTGGTCCAGCAGGGGAAGGTGCGCGCAGCGGGCGTGTCTAACTTTGACGTGCCGCTCGTCGAGCGGTGCGAAGCGATTCGTCACGTCGACTCATTACAGCCACCCTTCTCCCTCATCCGGCGCGAAGCCGCCGAACGCGAGATTCCGTGGTGCCACGAGCACGCCACCGGGGTGATCGCGTACAGCCCGATGCAGTCCGGCATCTTGACGGACGGCTTCAGCGCCGCGAGGGTCGCCGCGCTCGCCAAGGACGATTGGCGGCGCCGCAGCGCGGAGTTTCAGGAGCCGAAGCTCAGCCGCAACCTGGCGCTCCGCGACGCGCTGCGGCCGATCGCCCGGCGTCACGGCAGTACGGTTTCGGCGGTGGCCATTGCGTGGGCACTCGCGTGGCCGGGGGTGACGGGAGCGATCGTCGGTGCGCGAACGCCGGCGCAGGTTGACGGGTGGATCCGCGGTGCGACGCTCGAGCTGACCGCGGCGGATCTCGACGAGATCGCTACGGCCATCACGCGAACCGGGGCGGGGTCGGGCCCCATACGGCCAGTGGCGAGCAGGGCCGGGGGGGGAGGGGCGTTCGTGCGCGGCTCTTAGCCGCCGACCCGCGCCTCTCGCTCCGCGGCGCGCACCCATACTCTGACTTCGGCGAGCGTTGGGTGCGTGGCATTGTTCCCGCCTCTCAGCTTTCGATATACCGAGTCCGGGTTTGCGCGGGCGAGATCGTCCACACTGCGGACCCCACTGCCGATCAACGCCGCCGCGTGCGCAGTCCCGATGCCCCGGAGCGTCACCAGGCGGGCCGCGCGCTGCGCGGCGAGGGCGTCGTCGGGGCTCAGGTTGGCGCGATAGGCCAGCTCTGCCACCGGGGTGTCCGCGACCCGGAACAAGTCGTTCCAGCCCGCCCGCTCCAAGTGGGAAACCAGCGCGCTCGTCACGCCGGGCAGATCGCGCAGTGCGGGTGTGGTGGAGCTCACCGTCCAGTGATCGATCCCTACGAGCACCAGTACGGCAAATCCCAAGGATGCGAGCAGCGTGCGCGGCGTGGCGAGAGGCGCCATGAGGTGATACAGCGACCACACCTCGAGTGCGAAGAAGGGGAAGCCGAGGAACCCCAGGAGCGGCATTTCGAAGAGCTTCAGCTCCTCGAGAAACGGGACCGTGTAGATCCAGCGCCCCTGGGCCACCGCGTTGAACGTTTCCCACAGGATGCCGGCCACGAGACCGGCTGCAAGCAGCCGCGCGATGCGACCGCAGCTGCCGCGCGCGAGGTCCGCAAACAACGAGTGCCGCGGGTCGCGGCGGTACAGGAGCGGCTCGGCGATGAGCCAGACGGCGCCCCAGGTGAGGGGGAACAGATAGCGGGGGAATAGTACCACGGCGGCGAGCAGCGCCGCGCCCGACCACCACGCCACAGCCAGGTGCCGCGGCTCGAGCGGCAGCGGGCGGCCCTGGAGGTCGCGCCACACGCCGAGTCGATCGAGCACGCGCTCCGGCAGGAGCACCGCTGGAACGACGGTCGCGATCGAGATCGTGATTCCGGCCCACCGTTCGAGGCGGCCGGGGGGCAGGAACACATAGTACCAGTTCTGCAGCCGAAGGTTGATCGCTTCGAACAGCAGCCAGATGACGACCGAGGTCCACAGCATGAGCGCCAGGTCGCGCGGACTGGCGGTGAGCGACTCGCCGCCCAGGACCTGAACCACCTCATCGAGGATGACGAGAGTGGGGTACCACGCGAGGACGTAGAACCACGTGGTAACGGGTGGAATCCGGTGTGCGAGCAGCAGCACGGCGGCGATCAGGACGACCGCCGCCGTGATGAGTCGCGGCCGTCTTAGTGCGGCAGCCGCGGCCGGAGGTAGCCGTACGTCCACGTTCCCGCCAGCGCGGCGACGATCGTCACCGCCATCACGCCGACACCCGCCCCGACCAGCGCGAACAATGGCCCGGGGCAGGCGCCCACGATGCCCCAGCCGAGACCGAACGCCGCGCCGCCCGCCGCGTAACGCACGCCGCGGCCGAGTGCTTTGGGCGGGAGCACCGTCCCGCGGCGTTTGAGCAGCGCGAACCCGGGCGCCGCAACCGCGAGCGCGGACGCGAACACCTCGTACAGATACGCCCCCTTGAAGCGGAGCGCCTCCTCGATGCGAAACCAGGAGACGAGCTCGCCCTTGGTCAGCACGATTCCGAACAACACGCCCAGCGCGAGGTAGGCGCCGAGCCAGCGCTCGCGATGGTGCGGCGTCGCGCTCATCGTGGGACGAGAAGGGGCAGCACGAGGAAGCTCGCCGCGGCCCCGGCGGCGAAGAATGCGATGACGGTCACCAACGATGCGAGCTGCAGGCCGGCGAGTCCCGTGATTCCGTGTCCCGACGTGCACCCGCCGGCATAGGCGGTGCCGAACCCGATCAGGAACCCACCGCCCACGAACATGATGAGGCCGCGCGGCGTGAGCAGCATGTGCCAGGTGAACAGCTCGTGCGGGACGAGACCCGAGAAGTCCCGAATCCCGAGCTTCGCGAGCGAGGTTACGGCAGCGGGAGTGATCGCGACCGGATGCGGGTTCGCGAGCAACACGCCGCCGACGAACCCACCCACGACAACGCCCAGAATGAAGACGAGATTCCACAGTCCCTCGCGGCGCCAGTCGTAACCGAAGTACGAGACCTTCCCTGGCGCGAGCATGGCACACAGGTGTCGCAGGTTACTCGAGACGCCGAGCTGCTTGCTGCCGATCGCCAGCAGGCTGACGGCGATCAGCCCCACCAGCGGACCGGTCACGTACCAGGGCCAGGGTCGGTGCCACAGGTCCGTCATCATGGACTCTCCCGCTCGAGGCGCTCCCCCAGCTCGACGATCGTGTCGATGCAAATCTGCGCGTCCTCCAGCCCGGACCGGTAGTTCGTGACGCACCCGCGGAGGGCGAACTTGCCGCCGAGTGTCGTCCCTGAGATGAACATGCGTCCGTCGCGGTGGGTGCGGTCGAGCAGCTTGCGGTTGAAGGCGTTGACATCCCCTCCCCGCGGCATGTAGCGCACACAGAAACAGCTCAAGTCCGTCGCTGCCACCACCTCGAGCTTCGGGTGCTCGCGCGCCCGGCGTGCCACCTCCTGCGCCACCGCGATGTCGCTGCGCCACAGCTCGCGGTAGCCCTCGAGGCCAACTGCCTGCATCACCGCCCACACCTTGAGAGCCCGGAACTCGCGGGTGAGCTGCGGGCCCAGATCCGAGATCCAGACCGGACCCTCGAGGTAGGAGTCCTGCTCGAGTGCGAGGTACTCGGCTCGGTGCGCGAACATGGCCCGCAGGGTGGCGGGGTCGCGGACCAGGGTAGCGCCCGCTTCGTACGGCACGTACAGCCACTTGTGAGGATCGAGGGCCACGGAATCGGCCCGCTCGATGCCGCGATACAGCCCGGCGAGCTCCGGGAGCGCCGCGCCGACCGCGCCATACGCGCCGTCTACATGGAACCAGCAGCCGTATTCCCGTGCCACGTCCGCCGCGGCGTTCAGGGGGTCCACCACGCCGGTGTTCACCGTCCCCGCGCTGGCGACGATACAGATCGGCTCGAGCCCGGCCGCCCGATCCGCCGCCACCGTCTCTCGCAGAGCCCTCACGTCCATGCGATACTCGCCGTCGACGGGGACCAGTCGCAGGGCCTCGGTGCCCAGGCCGAGCAGCTCGACGGCCCGGACGATGCAGGAATGGGCCTCGGTGGATGCATAAACGGTCGGCTGCCCGGTCGCGGCCCGGAGCCCGCGTCGCCGGGTGCCGGGAAGCTTCGCTTCGCGACACGCCGCGAGCGCCACCAGGTTCGCCATGGATCCGCCGCTCACGAGCAGCCCGTTCGATCCCGCCGGCAGGCCCACCAGCCGGGCCAGCCAATCCATCACCGTCAGTTCGACCGTGACCGCGATCTGGCTCGTCCCGGCGCAGTTGTTCTTGAGCGTCGTAGCGATCAGGTCCGCGGCGATGCCCACCGGATGCGGCGGAGAGTTGATGAATCCCCACCAGCGGCGCTGACCAACCCCGAGCCGATAGGGGACGAAGTCCCGCTCGATGCGGTCGAGAATCTCCCGGGACGACATGCCGCGCGCTGGCAGTGGTTGCGCGCGGACGGCCGCCACCAGCGCGTCCGGCGGCCGTACGTACGCCGCGCCGTCCGGCAGGCGCTCCCAGTGACGCATCGCGACGTCCGCGGCGTACCGCAACAGGTCGCGGAAGTCGCGCGGGTCGAGATCCGGAACCCCGCGTTGCGACGCCGTCATCGCGTATTCCCGCTTCCCGGGACGGGACGGAACAGGAGATCCTGATAGTCGAAGCTGAAGTCGGCGAGCGGCGAGACGGCGGCCATTTGGAACCGGTCGATGGACCCGTCCGGGTTGAGGCCGAACGTCACGTACGCGTCTTCCAAATGCTTTGTGCGCCAGCGCGCGATGAACGTGTCGTAGTGCCAGTGCTCGAGGTCGCCCACGAACGCCGGGGAGCGGGCGAATCGGAGCACCAGCCGGTCGTTCTCGAGCGTGATCACCCCGTCTCCGAGCATCGCGTCGCGATACGTGCCCGTGTAACGGGCGAGCGGCAGGGAGGGGTGCGAGGACGAATCCCGTGTGGCGCGCGCGACCCGTAGCGACGAGTCCGCGCTCGCCCGTTCCAGCTGCGCGCTCTGGTCGAAGGCCGCCACCCAATCCGTGCGCGGCCGAGGAGGGGGGGGGGCGCCGAGCAGATCGTCGAGCAGCCGGTAGGTGAGGGCCGCCATCAGGTTGGCCTCCGAGTTCGTGAGGATCACGATCCCGAGCTTGGCGGAGGGCACAAGCGTGATCTGTGAGGTCATCCCCGCGAGCCCGCCCGTGTGCGACACGATCTCCCGGCCCCGATAGTCTCGGAGCCGCCACCCGAGACCGTACTCCGCGAAGCTCGGCCGCAGTGCCGCCAGTGGTGGTGGCGGGTCCGATATCGGAAGGATCGTCTGTCCCGACCACATCTCGCGTGCCTGACGCTCGCTGAACAAGCGGCTCCCTCCCGCGTAGCGGCCCGAGTCGAGGTGGCAGATGAGCCACTTCGCGAGGTCCGTTACGTTCGACGCGATCCCGCCGGCCGGGGCGATGTTGTCGACCGAATCGACCGGCACGGCCTGGAGCTTGCCGTCTTCCACCGCGTGCGGTGCGGCGGCGTTGCGGCTCGAGGTGAAGAACGCCGTCGTCGTACCGGACTCGGTCATCTCCAGAGGCTTGAAGATGCGATCGCGCACGAAGTCGTCCCAGCTCTGACCGGCGACGGCCGGGACGATCTCACCCGCGACGATGTACAGCACATTGTCGTACGCGTACTGACTGCGAAAGCTCGAGACCGGTTTGGCGAAGCGGATCCGGGCGGCGATCTCGGCACGACTGTAATTCGAATGAAACCACAGCAGGTCCCCGGCACCCAGGCCGAGCCCGCTGCGGTGCGTCACCAAGTCACGCACCGTGAACTCGCGCGTCACATACGAGTCGTACAACTGGAACCCCGGCAGGAACCTGGTCACCGGGTCGTCCCAGGCGAGCTTGCCCTCGTCGGCGAGGATGGCGAGCGCCGCGGTGGTGAAGGCCTTGGTGTTCGAGGCGATCTGGAACAGCGTGTGTGGGTCCACGCGCGCCGTGTCGCCCAGCGTGCGCACGCCATAGCCTTTGGCGAACAGCACCCGGCCGTCTTTCACCACCGCGATGCTCGCCCCTGGCGTCCGAAGTACCTGGAGACCGCGTGCCACGTACGCGTCGAAGTCCTTCTGGCGAAACGCCTGCGCCACAGCCCGCGAAGCCCCCACGGCCGCGAGCGTCACCGTGCTGGCGGCGACGAGTGTAACTCGTCTCATTCTCCCAGCGACGCCCGGATGACGAGGTTCCGGCCGGGATCGAGCGCGAACGCCTTGTAGCGGCTGAGGAAACTTCGGTAGCTGACGTTGGTCGCGTTTCGGACCGCGATATCCACACGACAGGTTCGGCCGAGGCACGGTCCCACGTATCCGGCCGAGAGATTGAGCAACGCGTAGCCGTCGGTCGGGACGTCCAACGGATTGAGGCGTGTCTGCCGGGTGAAGCCCTCGACCTCGACTCCGGCGTAGGCGCGAGCGCTGTGCAGCTCGGCGCCCAGCGCGCCCCGCGCGGGAGGAATCAAGGGGAGGGGCTCGTTGGTTTCCTGATTCGTCGCCCGGATGGCATCGGCGCGCGCGTGCAGCGTGAGCGGGGCAGCGACCTGGACATCCACGGTGGCTTCGCCACCCAGCAGGAGCGCGTCGGCCTGCCGATAGCGATACACGGGCAGGGAGTCAGTGGGCGTGAGGAACGCGAACGAGCCGGTCGGCGTGATGTAGATGAAACGCGCCACGGCGTTACGATATCCGGCGAGCTCGGCGCGAACCCGCGAGCTCTGCCAGCGGGCGGCGAGGTCCACATTCGTGCCCGTTTCCGGCTCGAGGTTGGCATCACCGATCTCGTAGCGCGCCTCTCCGAGGTGCGGCCCATTGGAGAACAGCTCGAACAGCGTGGGCGCCCGCCAAGCGTGACCCACGTTGGCGGTCAGCGCCATGGTGGCCGCGGGCCGGTACACCACGCCGGCGTTGCCCGAGACGGTGGTGTAGTCGCGCGTCTCCTGCGACAGGCCGAGCGTCGCGTTCGGGTCGGCCGTGAGGTGCCGGAGGTCGACGCGTCCCCCGGCGAGCACGCTCATGCGGCCGAATGCGGCCTCTTCGAACGCAAACACTGCGCCCGATCCCGTGCGCGCGTCCGGCACCAGCGGGATCGGCCCGCGAGTGTCGTTGGTCTGGTAGAAGCCCGACGCGCCGACCGTTCCGCGCGCGCGCGGCCCGGCCGTGTGGTGAGCGAGGACGTCGACGGTGAGGGTGTTGAGCAGCAGGTCGAACGCCGTTCCTTCGAGCGGCGTGCCGCCCGCACTCGTGCCCGTGTCGGCCACTTCGATGAGCGAATGACGTTGCCACTGCGCCTTGGTCTCGAGCCGCAGCCCTCCCAGGAGATAGTTGCCGGCGAGCTGCACGCGATCGTCGGACAGCTTGCGCTCGGGTCCGCCCTCCTCGCCGGTCTCGGGACCCTCGGCCTCGAGCAGCTTGAACTCGCCGCCGTAGCGCGTGTAGCGCAGCGTCGTGCTGCCGCGCGCACCGCGCGCGCCGGCCACAGCCTCACCCGACAGCGCGCTGAATCCGGTGTTCTCGAGCTCGCCCGCGGGGGTGTGAAGGTTACTCCCCACCCGCCCGATCCCCGACACCCGCCAACCCCATGCGCCGCTCGCCCCCTCTACACGGGCGCCGCCCTGGAACTCGGCGTTGTTCGAGGCGCCCGCGATCTCAAAGCCGGTGCGCACCGCTCTCGGGCCGTCGCTCGCGTCGGGGAGCTCTTCGGGAATCACGTTGACGACGCCGCCCAGCGCGTCCGAGCCGTACAGCACGCTGGCGGGACCCCGGATCACCTCGAGCCGCTGGGCGAGCCGGGCGTCGACCGACGGACCGTCTTCGTCGCTCCAGGAGTAGTCCTCGAGGCGGCTGCCATCCGAGAGCACGAGCACGCGCGGGCCCGCCAGCCCGCGGATGACCGGCTTGCCGATCTGCTCCCCTGTCGTGAGCGCGTTGATTCCCGGCAGATCGGCGAGCGCGTGCGCCAGCGACACACTCTGCGCTTGCCGCAGCCGGTCCTCGGAGAGTGCTTCGGTGGGAAGCGGGGAGGACAAAACGTCGTGTGGAGCACGCGTCGCCGTCACCGTGACCGGCTCGACCCACACGGGGTTGCGCTCGAGAGTCACAAGCAGCGCGGTCGTCCCCCCCCTCGCCACCGTCACCTGTCGCGCGACGGGCGTGAATCCGAGACCACGCACCGTCACCGTGTAGCTGCCGGCCGGAATGTCCGTCAGGCGAAAGCCGCCGTCCGCTGCGGTCGCCGCGACTCGATGCAGCTCGACCACGACGACGGTCGCACCCGCGATGGCACGGCCGTCCGCATCCAGCACACGACCCGAAAGGCTGTCGCCACCCGGGACGAGCGAAACGACCACCGCCAGCACAGTCCAACTCACGGCTCACCCCCAAGGTTGTCGCGAAGGGGTCACGGTCAGGGACGGCAGAGCGGTGACCATACGCCGAGATCGGGGGCGCGCGCAAGGCGGTATCAAAACAGCAGGCCCGGCTCGTCCGAGTTGGGACGGGCCGGGCTTCGGAGCGGGGCTGAGAGCGCGCTTAGGGGCGCGGTCTACTCTTCCGCGGCGCGCTTGTACATCCAGTATTCGGGGCCCGCCGACGCCTCCGGCCACTCGGCGAAGTGCTCCTGGCCACGCCAGGCTTGATCGTGCTCGTCGCCCCACCACGGCTCGTCGCTCGCGTGGCCGTCGCCGCGCCAGGCTTCGCGCTCTGCCGCGAACAGCCGCTCGAGCTCGTCGTTCCCCGGATCGCCGGGTTGCCATGGGTGTGTCATGCATCGCTCCTGGTCGGCCGCGCCCTGCGGCCCCTGCGGGAGGGGGGTCGCAAGCAGCGTGCCCGTGCCGGACGTGCGAGACAAGTCGGCCGGTGCTATAAGGATAGGAGGATCGGGTGGAGCAAACACGCCGCGCCCCCGCTCTCGCAGAGTCGGGCGCTTTGCGGCGCTCCGAGACTCATGACCACGTGACCGCGATCACCATGCGCCTGCGCGTGACATACCATCTCGCCTGCTCGAGCCGCGTAGCGGCGGTGCGGGCGCGCGACATTGCCTTCGAGCAGACGGTCGAGCTGCCGGCGGCGTCGGTGTCTCCGGACGTGGGGGAGCGCATCGCCGGCCACGTCGAATCGGTCGTGTCGCTGGGGCGTGGCCGTTCTCGCGCCGTCATCTCGTTCGATCCGGCGACAGTGTGCGGTGACATCCCGCAGCTCCTGAACCTGCTATTCGGCAACATCTCGCTCAAATCCGGGATCCTGATCGCCGACATCGAATGGCCGCCTGACCTGCTCACGGCGCTGGGCGGCCCGCGCTTCGGCATCCGGGGTGTGCGCGAGCTCGCGGGCGTGCACGACCGGCCGCTCCTCTGCGCGGCGCTCAAGCCGCTGGGGCTTTCGCCGGTGCAGCTCGCCGGCGTCGCCCGTGGGTTCGCGCGCGCCGGGATCGACATCATCAAGGACGACCACAGCCTGTCGGACCAGCCGTCCGCGCCGTTTCGCGAGCGCGTCGCGCGCTGTCAGGAGGCGGTGGCCGCGGCCAACCGCGAAACGGGCGGGCGCGCCTTGTACTTCCCCAACGTCACCAGCGCTCCCCTCGAGATGTCCGAGCGGGCGGTGCTGGCGCGCCGGGCGGGCTGCCGTGGCGTCGTGGTGAACGCGCTTCCGGCGGGTCTTGGCGCCGTGCGCGCCCTCGCCGCCGGGGACGACGCGGGTCTCGCGATCATGTCACATCCGTCGCTCGCCGGTGCGTTCTTTCACCCGCACCACGGGATCGCCCCCGCCGTGCTGTTGGGCGACCTGTTTCGGCTCGTGGGGAGCGACGCCGTGATCTATCCCAACGTGGGAGGGCGGTTTACGTTCTCGGAGAGCGTTTGCGACGCGATCAACACGCGGCTGCGCCGCCCGCTCGGCCCCGTGGCACGCGCGTTCCCGGTGCCCGCAGGTGGGATCGACGCCGCGCGCGTGCCGCACTGGATCGAGCGGTACGGCCCGGACACGATCTTTCTCCTCGGCAGCAGCCTGTACGCGGAATCCGACCCGGCCGCGGCGGCACAGCGGCTGGTCGGCGCGGTAAAGGCACATGCACATGGATGATCCATCGAAGGTCCTCAAGTTCAGCGCATTCCGGTGGGCCGGTGTCCCAATGCGGGAGTACAAGACTGGCGACGTGCCCTATCGCGACGTGACCCGCCAGACCCTGCTGGGCGAGGGCGCGGGCGAGGAGCCGTTCAGCTTCGTCACCCGATACTTCGAGATCCAACCGGGCGGCTATTCGACCTTCGAGCGGCACCAGCATCCGCACGCCGTGGTCGTGATTCGGGGCAGGGGCCGCGTGACGCTCGGTGAGCGCGCCTTCGACATCGCGCCGTTCGATTGCGTCTACGTGTCGCCCGGCGTGGCGCACCAGTTCCGCGCGACGGGGGATGAGCCGCTCGGCTTCGTATGCACGGTCGATCGAGCGCGCGATCGGCCGGAGGTCATCGAGTGAGCCTGCAGTCGATCAACCCCGCGACGGGCACGGTGCTGGAGCGTTTCGAGGAGACGGCGCCGCCACAGGTCGATCGGATCCTCGCGCGCGCGGATACGGAATGGCGCGACTGGAGCCGGCGGCCGGTCGCGCAGCGCGTCGCGCCCCTGAGCGCGGCGGCGCGGCTGCTGCGGGACCGGAAGGAGAGCTACGCGCGGTTCATGGCCCTCGAGATGGGGAAGCCCCTCGAGCAAGGTGCGGCCGAGGCCGAGAAGTGCGCATGGGCGTGTGACTATTACGCGGAGCACGCGTCCGCGATGTTGGCCGACGTGCCGCGGCAGACGGATGCCTCCCGGAGCTACATCCGGTTCGATGCCATCGGAGTCGTGCTCGCGATCATGCCGTGGAATTTCCCGTTCTGGCAGGTGTTCCGCTTCGCCGTGCCGGCGCTCGCGGCCGGAAACGCCTGCGTGCTGAAGCACGCGCCCAACGTGCCGCGCTGCGCTGTGGAGATCGAGCGCTTGTGGAAGGATGCCGGTCTGCCCGAGGGGCTGTTTCAGTCGGTGCTGCTGCAGAACGAGGGGGCGGCGCGCGTGATCGTCGACCCCCGCGTGCGTGCCGTCACCCTCACGGGCTCGGATCGGGCCGGCAGCGTCGTAGGGGAGCAGGCTGCCCACCACCTGAAGAAGACCGTGCTCGAGCTGGGTGGCAGTGACCCATTCATCGTGCTCGAGGATGCGGTCGTGTCCCGCGCTGCGACCGTCGCCGCCGAGGCACGCCTACAGAACAGCGGCCAGAGCTGCATCGCCGCGAAGCGGTTCATCGTCGTCGAGCGGGTCGCCGACGGGTTCCTCGAGCTCTTCACCGAGGCGATGCGGGCGTATCGGGTGGGCGATCCGCTCGACGCCGGCACCCAGATCGGCCCCCAGGCGCGCCGCGACCTGCGCGACAATCTCCAGCGCCAGGTGGAGTCGTCGGTCCAGCGGGGCGCCCGGATCGTCCTGGGCGGACGGGTCCCGGACGGGCCGGGCGCCTTCTATCCACCGACCGTCCTGGACGCAGTGCAGCCCGGGAGCCCTGCGTTCGACGAGGAGACCTTCGGCCCCGTGGCGGCGGTGATCCGGGTACGGGACGAGGTCGAGGCGATCCGCATCGCCAACGCCTCCGCCTATGGGCTCGGCGCCTCGGTCTGGACGGCGGATCCGGCGCGCGGCGAGCGCATCGCCCGCGACATCGACGTAGGAAGCGTGTTCGTCAACGGGCTCGTCAAGTCGGATCCGCGTCTCCCCTTCGGGGGCGTGAAGCGTTCGGGCTACGGCCGCGAGCTGTCGGAGTACGGCTTGCGGGAGTTCGTGAACGTGAAGACCGTGTGGGTCGCATGAACGTTCGTGTCGGCACCTCGGGGTACAACTTCCCGGAGTGGAAGGGGTCGTTCTACCCGCCGAAGCTGCCGGAGTCGCAGATGCTCGAGTACTACGCCCAGCGCCTCGGGACTGTCGAGGTCAACTACACGTTCTATCGGATGCCGAATGCCAAGACCGTGGCGGGCTGGGATGCGGCTACACCGGCCGCCTTCACGTTCGTCCTCAAGGCGCCGCAGCGCATCACTCACATCGCGCGGCTCCGGGACGTGGACGACCCGCTCCGCTTCTTTCTCGAGACGGCGCGCAAGCTGGGGCCGAAGCTCGGTCCGATCCTGTTTCAGCTTCCGCCGAACTTCAAGAAGGACCTGGACCGGATGAACGATCTCCTCACCCAGTTTCCGGCGGACCTGCGGTGTGCCTGGGAGTTCCGGCACGAGTCGTGGTTCACCGACGAGGTATATCAGGCGCTGCGCGTGGCGAATGCCGCGCTGTGCGTCGCGGACACCGAGGAGAAACACACCCCCCTCGTCGCCACGGCGGACTTCGGCTACATGCGACTCCGCGACGAGGGCTACAAGCAGCCAGACCTGGAAGAGTGGGCGGGGAGAGTACGGGAGCTGGGGCAGGCTTGGGCCGACGCCTTCATCTTCTTCAAGCACGAAGAATCGGGGATCGGTCCCAAGCTGGCGCAGGAGTTCGCCGGGATGCTCACCGGCTGAACTCCGTTATGGGCCGGGGTCCAGCACCGGCTTGGGAGCGGCCGGACGAGCCTAGCCGAGCACCTGCTTCACCAGGTCGACCAACGCCTTGGAGTCCACCGGCTTCCGCATCACCGCTGCCGCCCCCTTGGCCTTCGCATCGGCCTCGACCGCCGGCCCGCCGGTGCCGGTCACGATGATCACCGGGACGTTCTGTGTCTTGGACGAATGCTGCAGCTTGTCGAGCAGCTGCATACCCCCGCCCGCGGGCATGCTCAAATCGAGCAGAATGAGCGCGGGTTGCTCCCGTTGGGCGAACATGAACCCCTGCATCGCGTCGAATGCGACCAGGGGCTTGTAGCCCGCGGTGCGGAGCAGCGACGTCGCCATGGTGGTGAACGTCTGGTCGTCATCGATGACGAGGACCTTCGTAGCGGGAGCCATGAGCCTTTACCTCCGGTGGGCCACGAGCAGCCCGTCACGGATCGGGATCACCGTGCTGGTCCATCGTGGGTCCGCCTGCACGCGGCGCGTGAACTCTCGGATCCCCCGCGTGGCCCGACTCCGGTCGCGCTTGTTGAAGATCCGTCCCCCCCACAGCAGGTTGTCTGCCAACAGGAGGCCGCCCGGCTTGAGCTTCGTCACGATGACGTCCAGGGCCTTCGGATAGTCTTGCTTGTCGATGTCGTTGAAGACGAGATCGAAGGACCCGTTGACGCCCTCGAGCGCGGCTACGGCCTCTCCAACGTGGAACTGCACGACATCGGCCAGGCCGAGGGCGCTGAGGTTCTCGCGAGCCCGGCGGGACAGATCCGCGTCCCATACGACATGGTGCACCGTCCCGCCGCCGTTCTCCTTTACTGCGCGGGCGAACCACGCCGTCGAATAACCGAACCCGGAGCCCAGCTCGAACACCCGCCGTGCACCGCTGAGCCGCGCGAGCAGGTAGCAGAGCTGGCCGGTGGCGGGCCCGATGATGGGGAAATCGGTGCGCCGGGCCTCCACCTCGAGTTCGGCCAGGCGTGCGGGCCGCGGCGGTACCAGTTCATCCAGGTACGCCGCAAGCCGCGGGGCGAGCAGCTCCATCATCCCTCCCGCGTGAGCCGGCGATAGATCGACAAATGCCGTAAGGCGGCGGCCTTCTTCCCGACCCGCTCGTACAGCCGGGCCACGTTGTAGTGCGCGTCCGCCAGCCGCGGATCCGTCGCGAGCGCCGTGCGGTACGCTTCGATCGCATCCTTCGGACGACCCAGATCCTCGAGCGCGATTCCCAGATCGAACGCGGCAGTGGCGTGCTCCGGATCCTCACGCAGTGCCAGCCGGTAATGCCGCTCGGCTTCCTCTACCAGGCCCTCCTCGTGCAGCAGCCTGCCGAGGTTGACGTGGGCGTCGGCGTGATGCGCCTCGAGCTCCAGGGCGCGCCGATACGCGTCCCGTGCCTCGTCGGGGTCCACCGCCTCGAGCTCGAGCCCCAGCTCGTACCAGTCCTCCGCATCCAACTCGCCTTCAGCGGCCCGCGCCGCCTGAGCAGCCCGCCGCGCGATCGGCGCCGCTCGCGTCGCCAGCTCCGACACCGCGAAATCGAGGTGCGTCTGCTCCGACTCGGGATTCCACGCCGTGGAGCCGTCGCGCACCACGATCCGGTCGCCTTCCGCCGCGATGTGCAACTCCGCGAGCGAGCGCCCGCGCGGCAGCTGTTGTCGCAGCTTCTTGAGGGCGCGGCGGATGCGGCGGGGGGGGATGCGGGCGCCGACGAGGGCTTTGGCGGTTCGAAGTACGACCAAGTCCTGAAATGAGAACTGCAGGGTCCGCCGACCGCGTGCAGTAGAGGGCGACAAAAAACCGTCGCGCGCGAATCCCCGCACCTGCGCGACGGTCAGTCCCAACAGCCTGGCGACGTCTCGGGAGGTGTATCCCTTCATGCCGGATGGCTAGCCTCGCGCACCTCCGACTTTCCGCTTGGCGGCGGGCGCGGTGGCGGCCTTCGCACCGGGCTTCTGCTCGACCCGCTTCGCGGGCTTCCGCTCGCTTCCGCCTGCTCCGCCCTTGGTCTTGAGGCTCGCCTTCAGCGCCTCCATCAGGTCGATGATCTGCGTCTTCGGCGCTTCGGCCGGCTCCTCGGTGATCTCCTTGCCCTCCACCTTGCGCTGGATCTGCTCGAGGACGCGCTTGCGGACGTTGTCTTCGTAGTTCTCGGGCTTGAACGCCTCCGACGAGGCCTGCTCCACCAGCTGCACGGCCAGCGTCAGCTCGGGCTTCTTCACGTCGACTTTGGGGATGGGCACGTCGTCGATGCGGCGCACCTCGTTGGCATAGCGCAGCTGCTCCATGACCAGGCCGTCCTGCTCCGGTCTGACCGACACGACGTACTGCTTGCCCCGCGCCGCGTACTGACCCACCGCGACGCGCCCGGTCTGCTTCAGGGCCTCCGTGAGCAGCCGATATGCCCGTTCGCCGCCCTTGTCGGGTCCGAGGAAGTACGACTTCTCGACGAATACCCGGTCGACCTGCTTGGCGGGAACGAACTCCGCGACCTCGATCGCGTTGGTGGACTTCTCCTCCAGGGACTTGAGCTCTTCTGGGGTGAAGATCACGTACTGCCCCTTCGAGAACTCGTAGCCTTTCACCATCTCGTCCTTCTCGACTTTTGCGCCGTCCTTGGCGCAGACGTACTGCTGTTTGAGCCGGGACCCGTCCTTCTTATGGAGCCAGTTGAAGGAGATGGCCGCTGAGGCCTCGCCGGTCGAGAACATCTTGACCGGCACGGAAACCAGCCCGAACGAGAGGGTCGCCGACCCGATGGGATGTGCGCTCATAGTGGGTTAAGATTTCACTCCCATGGGCGTAAAACGGAAGCCCCAACCCGATCCCCTCGGCAAGTATCGCGCGAAACGCTCGCTCGACCGCACACCGGAGCCCGGCGCCCGCCCCCCCGCCCCCGCCCCCGCTCCGGGGGGCCTCTTCGTGGTGCACATGCACGCCGCCCGGCGGCTCCACTGGGATCTTCGCCTCGAGATGAACGGCGTCCTCACGTCGTGGGCGGTGCCGAAGGGACCCTCGCCCAATCGCGCCGACAAGCGGCTGGCGGTCCACGTCGAGGACCATCCCCTCGAGTACGGTGACTTCGAAGGGGTGATCCCGGATGGCAACTACGGCGCCGGCGCGGTGATCGTGTGGGACCGCGGGCGCTGGGTGCCCCTCGAGGACCCCGGCGAGGGGATGAAAAAAGGGAAGCTCCTCTTCGAGCTGCACGGCTACAAGCTCAAGGGCAAGTGGACCCTCGTGAAGCTCAAGAAGGGCGAGAAGGAATGGCTGCTCATCAAGGAGAAGGACAGCTTCGTCACCACGGACAGCTCTCCTCCGCTTCCGCCGGAATCGGTCCTCTCCGGGCTCACCGTCGAGGAGCTGAAAGCGGGAAAGGACCGCGCGGCCCCGGTGGTGAAGGAGCTCCAGCGGCTCAAGGCACCGCGCCGGGCCGTTACGCTCGACGAGGCCGGTCCGATGCTCGCCGAGACGCGCGAGCAGCCGTTCTCGAAGGCCGGATGGCTGTTCGAGCTCAAACTCGACGGCTACCGCGTGCGGGCGGGGCGGGAAGGAGGGGGTGGAGAGGCGCGACTCATCACACGCAACGGACACGACATCGCCGCCGGGTTCCCGGAGATCGCGCGCGCCCTCGCCGCGCTACCGTACGAAGGGTTCATCCTGGACGGCGAGCTGGTGGTTCCGGACGAAGCGGGCCGCCCGAGCTTCCAGCGCCTGCAGAACCGGGCCCGGGTGAACCGCGCCCTCGACGTGCGCCGCGCCGCGGTCGACTCACCGGGGGTGCTGTACGTGTTCGACCTGCTCGCGTTCGAGGGGTACGACGTACGGCCGATTCCCCTCGAGAAACGCAAGGCGCTCCTCGAGCAGATCGTCCCCCGCGTGGGCCCGATCAAGTACATCGAGCACTTCGAGAAGGATGGCGAAGCGCTGTACGAGCAGGTCGTGAAGCTCGGTCTCGAAGGCATCGTCGCGAAAAAGGCGGACTCCACCTACCGCGCCGGTCGCTCGCCCAACTGGCTGAAGGTACGCGCCGACCGGGTGGACGAGTTCGTCGTCGTGGGGTTCACGCGGCCCAAGGGTTCGCGCTCGGGATTCGGCGCGCTCGACCTCGGTGCCTACGAGGACGGAAAGCTCGTCTACGCCGGGCGCGCCGGGAGCGGCTTCACCGAGACGGAGCTGAAGGAAGTCACCGCGATGCTGGAGCGCGGCGTCCGCCCGACGCCGGCGTTCACGGGCCCCGTGCCGGGGGGCGCCGACGGTCACACCTGGGTCGAGCCGACGCTGGTCGCCGAGGTCCGCTACAAGGAGTGGACGAACGAGGGACTACTGCGGCAGCCGGTGTTCGTTCGATTCCGAGACGACAAACCTGTATCTGAGATCGCGGTACGGGGACGGGGGACGGGAGAAGAGGGACGGGGGGATTCGGATGAAGCGACCCGTCCCCCGTCCCTCGTCCCCTCTCCCCGCGAGGTGAAGTTCTCCAACCTCGACAAGATCTTCTGGCCTGAGGAGGGCTACACCAAAGGCGATCTCATCGAGTACTACCGCGCCGTCTCCCCGTGGCTCCTGCCCTACCTGAAGGACCGGCCGGTGGTGCTCACGCGGTATCCAGACGGCATCGGCGGCAAGTCGTTCTTTCAGAAGGACGCGCCGAGCTTTGTCCCCGAGTGGATGCAGCTGGAGCGAATCTGGAGCGAGGACACGCAGCGCGAGATCAGCTACTTCGTGTGCGACAACCTCGAGTCGCTCCTGTACATCGCCAACATGGCCTCGATTCCGCTGCACATCTGGGGCAGCCGGATCTCGTCGCTGGAGCAGCCCGACTGGTGCATCCTCGATCTCGATCCCAAGGAGGCGCCGTTCCAGCACGTCGTGACGATCGCGCGCGCCACCAAGTCTCTGTGCGACGACATCGGCCTGCCGTGTTTCATCAAGACCAGCGGCTCCACGGGCCTGCACGTCCTGCTGCCCCTCGGCCGGCAGTGCACCTACGAGCAGGCCCGGACCCTCGGCGGGTTACTGGCGCGGGTGATCGCCGCCGAGCTCCCCGACATCGCGACGATTACGCGCCAGGTCGAGAGGCGCGGGGCCCGTGTGTATCTCGACTATGTCCAGAACGGCCACGGGCGGCTCCTGGTCGCGCCGTTCAGTGCGCGTCCCCTTCCGGGCGCCCCGGTGTCCATGCCGCTCGCCTGGAGCGAGGTCACGCCGAAGCTGGACATCAGGAAATTCACCATCAAGACCGCGCCGGTCCGGATGAAGAAGCTCGCTGACGATCCCCTGCGGCCGGTGCTCGACCTGCAGCCCGATCTGGTGAATGCCCTCGAACAGCTCAATGATCGCCTCGGCTGAGCTACGTGTCGGTGAAGTCTCGGGGCTCTTGCTCCGGCCGAAGGACGCCCGGCTGCTCTACGTGCTGGCACATGGCGCGGGAGCGGGGATGCGGCACCCGTTCCTGGAATCGATCTCGCAACGGCTCGCCGAGCAGGGGATCGCCACGCTGCGATATCAATTCCCATATATGGAGCGGCGCTCACGGCGGCCCGATCCCCCGGCCGTCGCGGCCGCGACGGTGCGGGCGGCCGTGGCGGAAGCGGCCCGCATCGCGCCGGATCTGCCGCTCGTGGCGGGCGGCAAGTCGTTCGGTGGCCGGATGACCTCGACGGCGCAGGCGGAGGAGCCACTCCCGGGCGTGCGCGGCCTCGTGTTCCTGGGCTTCCCCTTGCATCCGCCGGGACGGCCGGACGACAAGCGGGCCGAGCACCTGGCCCACGTGCAAGTCCCGATGCTGTTTCTTCAGGGCACCCGGGACGACTTCGCCGCTCTCAAGCTGCTGCAGCCGCTCGTGAAGGGGCTCGGCGAGCGTGCGACGCTGCACCTCGTGGAGGGCGGAGACCACTCGTTTCGCGTGCTCACGAAGTCGGGTCGGAGCGAGGGGGAAGTGATGGGGGAGGTTGTGAGCACCATTGTCGAGTGGGCTGATGGGCTTAGCTAGAGGTTGGGGAGGCTCGGGGAGGTTGCTCCGACCCTTACCAACTTCCCAAACCTCCCCTAACCTCCTCTAACGTCCACCGACCTGCTTTATGCCCAGCCACTGGATTGTAAAAACCGAGCCGTCTACGTACAGCTACGACGATCTCGCGCGCCAGAAAACCGCCGTCTGGGACGGCGTCAAGAACAACCTCGCGCTCAAGCACCTGCGACAGATGAACCCCGGCGACCGGGTCCTGGTCTATCACACGGGGGACGAGAAAGCGGTGGTCGGGATCGCCGAAGTCGCGTCGGAAGCCTATCCCGATCCCAAGCAGAAGGACCCTAAGCTCGCGGTCGTGGACCTGAAGGCGATTGGGAGACTGCCGCGGCCGGTACCGCTCGCCGAAATTAAGAAGGACCGCGCGTTCGCCGATCTGGGGTTGGTGCGAATGGGACGCCTCTCGGTGATGCCGGCGTCAGCCGACCAATTCAAGCGCATGGTCAAGCTGGGCGGACAGTAACCACGCATCACGGACAACGGAGGACGGTTCATGGGCAAAGGAGATACTCGCACCAGGCGCGGCAAGATTTTCCGTGGCACGTACGGCAATGCCCGCCGCAAGAAACGGAAGAAGAAGGCTCCCGAGACCACGAAAGCCCCCAAAGAAGCCCGATGAGGGCGCTGGTGCTCGCGAGTGTCGCGCTTCTCGCGGCACGATTCGCGGCGGCCCAGCAGGACGACCGCTGGCAGCTCACACGGAACAACGGGGCCATCCTATGGGATCTGCAGCTCGTGCGGCTGGCGAGGGACACGCT
>WNEL01000015.1_pt1 | contig 47647 bp, 45 predicted proteins | sample 5399991 | NCBI WGS metagenome assembly WNEL01 (sample SAMN13153325, study PRJNA577476) | soil metagenome | isolation source: 20 cm grassland meadow soil pre-rain plot 2 | place: USA:California | collected 2015-09-08
CCACCTTGAGGATGTAGCAGTCCTCGCCGGCGACATGGTGGCACTCGAGCACGCCGGGCTGCTTTTCCAACTCCCGCATTCGCGGCTCGTCGCCCACGTAATCGGAGGTGCCGTAGCGCACCGCCACGAACGCCGTCACCGGGAATCCGGCCTTGGCGCGATCGACCCGCGCGCCATATCCGGTGATGTAACCCGCTTCCTCCAGGCGTTTCACCCGCTCCATCACTGCCGGCCGCGACAGCCCGACTTCGTCGGCGACGGCCTGGTAGCTCGAGCGCCCGTCCGTGGCCAGCAACCGCAGGATCTTCCGATCGACGGCATCGACTTCGGTCTTGAGTGCCATTTCGGAGCCCCAGTACCTTAATGACTTACTAGACGTAGACACCGTGAATGATTTTTGAACGCATCATAAGGGTAGTAGGTTTCACGCCTACGATCTATCCGGTTTTTGCGCGCAACTGCTCCGCCGAAAATGTCCTTTGATTGAGACAGTCTCACCCTTACTATTCGCCATGCTCGGCCCCCTCAGAGCCCTCGTCAGCACCTTCCCGTCGGCGCTGGTTGGGTATTCTGGGGGCGTCGATTCGGCCCTCCTCGCGGTCGTGCTCCGTCAGGAGCTGGGGCGCGACCGTGTGCTGGCAGCGGTGGGCCGGAGCCCGTCGTATCCGGAGGCGCAATGGGCGGCGGCGCGGTCCCTGGCGGAACGCTTTGACCTTCCACTCCTCGAGCTCGAGACGCACGAGCTCGACGACCCCGACTACGTCGCGAATCCGACCAACCGGTGCTTCTTCTGCAAGACCGAGTTGTGGCGGCGGCTCGTCCCGGCGGCGCGGGCACGCGGCCTCGCCGTGGTGTGTGACGGCACCAACGCGGACGACCTGCGCGAGCACCGCCCGGGGTACGCGGCGGGTCAGGCTGCCGGGGTGCGGTCGCCGCTCGCCGAACTGGGGTTGACCAAGGGGGACGTGCGCACGGCGGCACGCGAGCTCGGGCTTCCGGTGTGGGATGCGCCGGCGGCGCCATGCCTATCGAGCCGGGTGGCGTACGGGCTGGCGATCACGCCGCGACGCCTCGAGCAGATCGAGCGTGCCGAGGCGTACCTGCGTGAACTCGGCGTGACGGGCGATCTCCGCGTGCGTCACCACGGGGACCGGGGTGGCGCTCGTATCGAAGTTGAGCCGCGCTGGATTGCCTGGGTCGCCGAGCGGCTCCCGTCGTTACGGGCGCATCTCGAAGGTCTCGGGTTCGCGGCGGTGGAAGTGGATCCGCGCGGCTACCGTCGCGGGGGCCTGCTCGCCGAGCGTCCGTGAGGCTGTTCGTCGCCCTGAACCTGCCCGCGAACGTGCAAGACGGGCTGTGGGCGGCCGCGGCTCGGTTGCGTGAAATGGACCTTCCGGTGAAGTGGGTGCGTGGCGCCGGGATCCATCTGACGCTCAAGTTCCTCGGAGATGTGGCGGACGAGCGGGAGGGAGAGCTGGTAGCTGCGCTCGGAGGCGCCGCGCGCGGGGCGCGAGCCCTCTCACTCGTGCTCGAGGGGTTCGGTGTGTTCCCGGACTTCCGGCGGCCGCGTGTCGTGTGGGCAGGGATCGCGCCCGACGCGGCCTTGGAGATCCTGCAGCATCGCGTGGAGCAGGAATTCGCGCCCCTGGGATTCCCGACCGAGGCGCGGCCGTTCCGGCCGCACGTCACGCTGGGGCGGGCCACGCGGGACGCGAAGCCGCGCGATTTCGCCGGGCTCGAGGCGGCGTTGGGGCGCATCGGGTACACCGAGACGGCGCTGGTGAGCGGCGTCGATCTGATGCAGAGCACGCTCCAATCGGGAGGCGCGGTGTATCACGTGAGACACAGTGAACGGCTGCCTTAAGGGACTGCTCCGCCTCGCGCTCCTCGGCGTCACGTGCGCAACGGCGCTCACCGTGTGGTGGTTCCGGGAGCCGATCATGCGCACGGTGGCGCACCGGTTCGGCCCGCAGTCCACTAAGCTCCCGCCGGTTTCGGACACCGGGGTCGGCGCTCCCACCCCGAAGGCACTGTCCAGCACGCAAGCCAAGGTGGATCGCTTGAAGCGGCGGATCGGCCCGGATTCCGTGGTGCTGTCCGCCAATGAAGTGGCGTCCATGATCGGCAGCTCGATGGACTGGTCCGTGCGTAAGAGCTTCGACTCGCTCCGCGTCGAGCTGATGGAGGGATCGTTGGCGGTCCACTGCCGGCTCGACACGCGGGTGATTCCACCTGATGCGCTGGGTCCCATCGCCGGCTTCCTCAACCCCCAGGAGCCGCTCCGCATCGCCGGTCCGCTGCGGATCGAGCGGCCCGGGCTGGCCCGGTTCACGGTTCTGGAGCTGAGCCTGCGCGGCATCCCGTTCCCGCCGTCCGTCGTGCGGCAGCTGGCGCAGCGCATGGCGGGGGCGGACTCGACCGGGGCCGTCCCGCTGCGGGTCTCCCCGGGATTCGCCGATGTGAAGATCCATCCCACCGCAGTCATTTTGTACCGCGTGAAACGGAGCGAACTGTGAGCCGTCGTGTCCTGGTGGTCGACGACGAGAAGGGGATCCGCGAAGCGCTCACGCAGCTGCTCGAGTATGAGGAGATCGAAGTTCAGGCCTGCGCGTCGGGGTCGGAGGCCCTGCAGCGCTACTCCGAGTTCCGGCCCCATCTCGTGCTCCTCGACGTGAAAATGCAGGGGATGGACGGCCTGGAGGCCCTGCGCAAGCTGCGCGAGTTCGACGCACACGCCCAGGTCGTCATGATCTCCGGCCACGGTACGATCCAGACCGCCGTCGAGGCGACGCAGCTCGGCGCCTACGACTTCCTGGAGAAGCCGCTCGACACCAATCGCATCCTGCTCACGCTGCGGAACGCCCTGCAGCACGTGGATCTCACGAGCGAGAACGTTCGACTCAAAGCCGAGGTGCACCAGCAGTACGAGATGGTCGGCACGAGCCGCGCCGTGAAGCAGGTGATCGAGCGCATCGAGAAGGTCGCGCCGACCGCGGCCCGCGTGCTCATCACGGGGGAGAACGGCACGGGGAAGGAGCTGGTGGCGCGGGCGATCCACGCGCTCTCGCCCCGGTCGCGCGGGCCGTTCGTCGAGGTGAACTGTGCCGCGATCCCGACGGAGCTGATCGAAAGCGAGCTGTTCGGGCACATGAAGGGGAGCTTCACGGGAGCCTTCGCGGACCGCGCGGGAAAGTTCGAGCTGGCCGATGGCGGCACGCTGTTTCTCGACGAGATCGGGGACATGAGCCTGTCGGCGCAGGCCAAGGTGCTGCGCGCGCTGGAAGAGGGCGTCATCTCGCGGGTGGGCTCGGGTAAGGCCGTCGCGGTGGACGTGCGGGTCGTCGCCGCCACGAACAAGGACCTGAGCGCCGAGATCGGGGCGGGGCGGTTCCGCGAAGACCTGCTATACCGACTGAACGTCGTACCGATCGAGGTGCCGCCGCTCCGCGCCCGCCGCGCCGACATCGCGCAGCTGGTCGCCCACTTCATGGACCAGCTGACCAAGAGCGGAGGAGCGGGTGGTGGCGGGCTGCAGCCTAAAACCTTCGACGCCGAAGCGCTGCAGCGCCTCGCGGCCCACGATTGGCCCGGTAACATCCGCGAGCTGCGGAACGCCATCGAGCGAATCCTCATCCTCGCGGCCGGGCCGGTGGTCACGGCGGAGGACGTCGATCGCGTGGCAGGCGTGGGACGAGCGACGGGGGACGGGGGACAGGGAAGGGCGTCCGCCGACGTCGCTGGGGCGCCGTGGATGCGCGCGGCCACCTTCGAGGAATTCAAGCAGGTCGCGGAGCGCACCTACATCCTGGCGAAGCTGAAGGAAAACGACTGGAATGTGTCGGAGACCGCGCGCACATTGGACATGCCGCGCAGCAATCTGTATAAGAAGATTGAGCGCTACGGACTGACTCGGGAGGCTTAGGGTGGCGATCGAGAAAGAGCACGACTGGGACAAAGAGATGGCGGAGGTGGATCGGCTGCTCAAAAAGCTGCCGAACGCCGATCCGACCCTCGGTCGCAGTCGCGCCGAGCCGACGGTGAAGAAGCCCGCGGTCGGCGGCGGGAGCGGGGGCCACCTGGCCTTCGACGCCCGCACACGCGGTCGGGAAGTGCTCGGGACGTGGGCGCGGGTGCTCCTCGGCCTGCTGGTCGGCATCGGCGTCGCCCCGGGCGTGTGGCCGTACACGCACGGCTGCGGCCTGTACCTGCTCCTCTACCTAGGGGGCGTCACGACCGTCATTGCCGCCGGGCTGTGGTCGAGCGTCTCGTCGTGGCGGCACCGCCTCGGGTTCGCCCACGTGATCGCGCAGCTACTGATCGTGTGGGGGAGCCTGCTGCTGGCTCGCGAAGTGATCCCCCGCGTCGGTGCCAAACCTCAGGCCGTCTGGCTGTGTCCCTAGTCCCTGGTCCCTAGCCCCTAGCCCCTCTCATGCCCGAGAACTTCAAGAACTTCATCGCCGGCCAATGGGTCGCCCCGGTCACCGGCGCGTACTTCGAAAACCGCAATCCCGCGGATTTCGATGATGTCATCGGTTGCTTTCCGCGCTCGGGTCCGGAAGACGTCAGCCGCGCGGTGGCGTCGGCCAGACGGGCCTTCGCACAATGGTCCAGGACGCCGGCGCCGATCCGGGGCGAGGTGCTCCATCGCGTGGGCGATCTGCTGGTCGCGCGCAAGGACGAGATCGCCCGCGCCATGACGCGGGAGATGGGCAAGGTCCTCGCCGAGACCCGCGGCGACGTGCAGGAAGGCATCGACACGGCGCACTACGCGCACACCGAAGGCCGCCGGCTGTTCGGGCGCACGGTGCCCTCGGAGCTGCGCAACAAGTGGGCGATGAGCTTCCGGCGCCCGGTGGGCGTGGCGGGGCTCATTACACCGTTCAACTTCCCGCTCGCGATCCCGACCTGGAAGATGTTCCCGGCGCTGCTGTGCGGGAACGCCGTGATCTTCAAGCCCGCCGAGGACGTGCCCCATACGGCGCACCTGCTGGTGGAGATCCTGCTCGAAGCGGGACTGCCGCCCGAGGTCGTGCAGCTGGTGCACGGCGAAGGCTCCGTCGTGGGCAAGGCAATGGTGGAGCATCCGGACGTACCGGTCATCTCGTTCACGGGATCGACCGACACGGGATCGATCATCGGCGCGACCTGCGGCCGCATGCACAAGCGGTTGTCGCTCGAGATGGGTGGCAAGAACGCCATGATCGTGATGGACGATGCCGACCTCGAGCTCGCGCTCGACGGGGTGTTATGGGGAGCGTTCGGCACGACGGGCCAGCGCTGCACCGCCACGAGTCGCCTGATCGTGCACCAGCGGGTGCACGACAAATTGGTCGAGATGGTGAGCGAGCGGGCCGGACGCCTGCGGCTCGGCCCCGGGCTCGACGCCAACACGGACGTGGGTCCCCTGATCAACGAGGACGCTCGCAAGAAAGTCGAGTACTACGTCGGCGTGGCGCGGGAGGAGGGCGCGACCGTGGTGATCGGCGGCGAGCGGACGGCTGGGAAGGGACTCGACCGGGGCTGGTTCTACCGGCCCACGGTGCTCACCGGGGTGCGACCCGGCATGCGCGTTGAACAGGAGGAGATCTTCGGTCCCGTGCTCTGCGTCATCAAGGTTGGCTCGCTCGACGAAGCGATCGGCGTCAACAACGCCGTGAAATACGGACTCTCGAGCTCACTCTACACGCGGGATGTGAACGCCGCCTTTCGCGCGATGGGCGAGCTCGACACGGGGATTACCTACGTGAACGCACCGACCATAGGCGCCGAGGCGCATCTCCCGTTCGGGGGAGTCAAGCAGACGGGGAACGGGCACCGCGAAGGCGGCTGGGAGGTCTACGACTTCTACTCGGAGACCAAGGTGATCTACGTGGACTTCTCCGGGAAGCTGCAGCGCGCGCAAATCGACACTGAGCCCTGACGCGCGAGAAATTGCGCCGCCCCGCAATAGGATGGTGACGCTGCTCACACCGGATGCAGTATGGTGCGTCCGGTGGATCACGTCTCCCTGGTGATCGTTCTCTCGACCGGCGGCTCCCCGCTCGACTGGTCCGCGCTCGACGGGTTGCAGGATGTGCGCGTGGCATGGGTGCGCGTCGAACGAGAGGGCGACGCCGCCTGTCTCGCGGCCCGACTGTTGCACGGCGACCCTCCCGACGACTTCCGGGACCGGATGCGTCGGTGGGCGGCGGCCCGCGGGTGGGCGGTAACCGTTGCGTCTGGCGACCGCCCTGGCTAAAGTACTAGCCATGCATCACTTGGGCCCCCCCTGGCCGGGAACGGGCGCACGCACCGCGCCGGTCACCTTCGACCCCCCCCCCCTAAAGCGGCGCTCCCGGCTCGCGCGATGGTTCGACAATTGGATGCGGTCGCTGGGCATGGCGCTGGTGTTGTTCCTGATCATCCGCACCTTCCTGATCGAAGCCTTTCAGATTCCCTCCGGCAGCATGGAGCGAACCCTGCTCGCCGGCGATTTCTTGTTCGTCAACAAGGCCGTCTATGGCGCTCAGATCCCGGGCACCCACGCACGGCTGCCCGGCTTTGAGTCGCCCCATCGCGGCGATGTGATCGTATTCGCGTACCCGAAGAATCCCGAGCTCAACTACGTGAAGCGCGTGATCGGCGCCCCCGGCGACACCGTGGAGATGCGCAGCGGCGACGTCCGCGTAAACGGCCGTCGTTTGCGCGAGGCGTACGTGCAGCGGGTCGACCCCGGCCGCGATGTGTACGATCCCGAGTTCAACTGGCAGCGGGATTACTTGGTCGCGGGTGCGTCGGCCGCGCGCGACTACCATCCCACGCGCGACAACTGGGGCCCCCTGCGGGTCCCGGCGGGCAAGTACTTCGTCCTGGGCGACAATCGAGACAACTCGGCGGATTCCCGGTATTGGGGATTCGTGGACGCGGCCGCGGTCAAGGGACGGCCGCTGGTCGTGTATTTCAGCTATGACCGGGAAGCGCACGATGCGCTGCCCTGGCTGACCGATATTCGCTGGCACCGGCTCGGGTCGATCATCCGGTAAGTGCGGCATCGACTGGAGTCTGGGGCCCCGAGTCCGCGCCGTCGGCTCGGGCGTCGAGATCGTGCGGCGGCGTCGTGCGCGCCTGGAGGGTGACTCGGCCATGCAATTAAATACGGCGAAACGAGCCTCGTTTGACGAAGGATCGCTCGACCAGTATCTCCGCGAGATCAGCCAGTACCCGTTGATCACCCGCGAGGAAGAGGTGACCCTAGCGCAGCGCATCAAGCAGAAGGACCCGGAAGCGCTCGACAAGCTGGTGCGCTCGAATCTCCGCTTCGTCGTCTCCGTGGCCAAGAAGTACCAGAACCAGGGGGTGTCGCTCTCGGACCTGATCAACGAGGGCAACCTTGGCCTGATCCGCGCCGCCCACAAGTTCGACGAGACCAAGGGCATCAAGTTCATCTCCTATGCGGTCTGGTGGATCCGGCAGGCGATTCTCCAGGCGCTGGCCGAGCAGTCGCGCATCGTGCGGGTGCCGCTGAACCGGGCCGGCACGCTGCACCGGATCGGCAAGCGCTCGGCCTCGCTCCTGCAAGAGCTCGGCCGCGAGCCGACCGTCGAAGAGATCGCCGAGGGGATGGACATCTCCGAGGAAGAGGTGGCCAAGACCCTGTCCATCTCGCAGGCCCACCTCTCGCTCGACGCGCCCCTCACCCCGGGCGAGGACAACAAGCTGCTCGACTACCTCCCGGATACCACGAACCCCGGTCCCGACGACGAGATCTTCGAGCACGCCCTCACGGAATCGATCGAGGGAGTACTGGCCACGCTCAAGGAGCGCGAGGCCAAGATCCTCCGCCTGTATTTCGGGCTCGAGGGTCAGGAGCCGATGACGCTGGAAGAGATCGGCTCGTTGCTGGGCATCACGCGCGAGCGGGTCCGGCAGATCAAAGAAAAGGCGCTGGCGCGGCTGCGTCACGTCTCGAGGGCCAGAGCGCTGGAGAGTTTCCTCTTCTAAATACCAACGGCGTGGTGAGTGGTGCGTGGTTGTCCACGGTGCGACCACTCACCACTCACAACGCCTTTGTATATTGCCTCCCTATGGCCGGCTCTGCGTCGTTCGACATCTCCACCGGTGCCGACCTCCAAGAGGTCGACAACGCGGTGAATCAAGCCACCAAAGAAGTCGCGCAGCGTTATGACTTCAAAGGCTCCAAAGCCTCCATCGCGTTCGACCGCACCAAAGCGACGCTCACCCTCGTCGCGGACGACGACTTCAAGATGAAAGCCTTGCTCGACGTGCTGCAGTCCAAGCTCGTCAAGCGCGCCGTGCCCGTGAAGAACCTCGAGCTCGGCGCGGTCACGCCGGCCGCGAACGACACCGTACGCCGCGACATCACGCTCACGCAGGGCATCCCGCAGGAGAAAGCGAAGGCCATCGTCAAGGCGATCAAGGACCACAAGTTCAAGAAGGCCCAGGCCTCGATCCAGGGCACCGAGATCCGGGTGCAGTCGCCGTCCAAGGACGAGCTGCAGGAAGTCATGGCGTTCCTGCGCACGCAGGATTGGGGCATCGAGCTCAAGTTCGGGAATTATCGCGGATGAAGCTCGGCGTGGTCTCGCTGGGGTGCGACAAGGCGACGGTCGATTCCGAGCGGCTCGTCGGCGAGCTCGTGGGCCACGGTGCCGAGGTAACGCCGCATCTCCCGGACGCCGACGTGATCCTGGTGAACACCTGCGGGTTCATCGACGCGGCCAAGCAGGAGTCCATCGACGCGATGCTCGCGGCCGCGCAGCTGAAGCGAACGGCGGCGGTCAAAGCGGTCGTGGCGGTCGGTTGCCTGGTGCAGCGGTACAAGGCGGAGCTGCAAGAGGAGATCCCCGAGATCGACCTGTTCCTGGGATTCTCCGATCTCCATCACCTGGTGCCCGAGCTGGCGAGTCGGGGGCTCATCGCCGATCCCGTCGCCGGGCATCCCGGCGTACGGCAGTTCCTCGGCACCGAGGCGCACGTTCGCTACCTGAAGATCTCCGAAGGCTGCGACCACACCTGCGCGTTCTGCGCTATCCCGCTCATGCGGGGAAGGCACCGCTCCGAGCCGCTGGAGCGCCTGGTTCGGGAAGCTCGGACGCTCGAGGCCCAGGGAGCGAAGGAGATCAACCTCGTGGCCCAGGACCTCGGTCACTACGGCCGTGACTTGGGCCTTGCAGGTCCCAAACTCCCGGACCTGCTCGAAGCCCTGCTGCGGGAGACCTCCGTGCCCTGGTATCGTCTCCTATACCTCTATTCAGCGGGCCTCACCGACCGCCTCGTGGAGCTTGTGGCTCGGAGCCCGCGCATCGTGCCATACCTCGACATCCCGATCCAGCACGCCGCGGACCGCATGCTCGAGCGGATGCGCCGGCCCGAGCGGAAACGCACCCTGCGGGAGAAGCTGGCGTGGCTGCGGGGTGCGATCCCCGACGTGGCGATCCGCACGACGTGTCTCGTGGGGTTCCCGGGCGAGACCGACGAAGACTTTCGCGAGCTCCTGGCCTTCGTCGAAGAAGCTCAGTTCGACCGGCTCGGCGCCTTCGCGTACTCCCCCCAGGAGGGGACCCGCGCGACCCAGTACCCAGACGACGTGCCCGACGGCGTAAAGCGTGACCGGCTGGAGGAGCTGCTCGAGGTACAGCGCGCGATCTCCGCAGAGCGCCTCGCGCGCTTCGTGGGGCGGGAGGTACCGGTGCTGGTGGACCGCGTCGCCGAGCCCGACGAGACCGGCGCGACCCATGTCGGTCGGGTGGCGTGGCAGGCCGACGACGTGGACGGCGCCACCTACCTCGAGCGGGGTGGATGGGCAGAGGTCGGCACCTTCGTGCCGGCGCGACTCACGGCGAGCGAGGACTACGATTTCCGGGCGGTCGCCCTGACGTGAGTCGCTCGGAGGAGCTCTTCGAGCGAGCCAGAGCAGTGCTGCCGGGCGGGGTGAATTCCCCGGTGCGGGCGTTCCGGGCGGTAGGCGGGACGCCCTTTTTCGTGGCTCGCGCCGCCGGCGCCCAACTCACCGACGTCGATGGACGAACGTACCTCGATTACGTCGGTTCGTGGGGCCCCTTGATCCTGGGGCACGCGCACCCGGCCGTGCTCGACGCGATCCACGCGGCGGTGGAGCGCGGGTGGAGCTATGGCACGCCGTGCGAGCCGGAAGTGGAGCTGGCCGAGCACGTGCGGCGCCGGATGCCGGCCGTCGAGATGCTGCGCTGCGTGAGCTCGGGGACCGAAGCGACCATGGCGGCCGTGCGGCTCGCGCGGGCGGCGACGCGCCGCGACGCGATCCTCAAGTTCGAGGGCTGCTACCACGGTCACGGGGACAGCTTCCTGGTGAAGGCGGGGAGCGGCGTTGCGACCCTCGGCCTGCCCGATAGCCCGGGCGTGCCCGCGGTACTCGCCGGATTGACCGTCACGCTGCCGTTCAATGACACTCCCGCCGTCGACGCATTGTTTCGGCGGCAGGGCGACACGCTGGCCGCGGTGATCGTCGAGCCGTACGTCGGGAATTCCGGGTTCATTGCTCCCGCGCCGGAGTTCCATACCACGCTGCGCGCGCTGTGCGATCGCCACGGCGCTCTGTTGATCTTCGACGAGGTCATGACCGGATTTCGGGTCGCCGCCGGCGGCGCTCAGGAGCGCCTTCAGGTGCGGCCCGATCTCACCACGCTCGGCAAGATCATCGGAGGCGGAATGCCCGTGGGGGCATACGGTGGTCGCGCGGACCTGATGCGACTGGTCGCGCCCGAGGGCCCCGTCTACCAGGCGGGCACGCTCTCCGGGAATCCCGTGGCCATGGCGGCCGGTCTGGCCACGCTGCGCGAGACGGAGCGGCTCGGCTTCTACGAGACGCTCGAGCGGCGAACCGCGCGCCTCGTGGCGGGTATAGGGGACGCCGCGCGCCGGCACGGCATCGCGGTGACGGCGGGCCACGCGGGCTCGATGTGGGGGATGTATTTCGCGCGCGGCCCCATCCGCAACTTCGCCGAGGCGAAGGGCGCGGACACCGGCGCGTTCGCTCGTTGGCACCGGGCCGCACTCGCGCGCGGCGTGTTCCTCGCTCCTTCGGCGTTCGAAGCGGGATTCGTCTCCGGCGCGCACACCGATGCCGACATCGATTTCACCATCACACAACTCGACGCGGCGCTGGGCGAGGCGCGGGCTCGCTAGCGCCGTCACGGTGGCGTGGGCGTGCGGCGGCGCGCGGCCCGCTCCCCCCCTCACGCCGGGCGCCGAGCCCGAGTTGCGCGTGGGACTGCTCGCCGGCGCGCGCAGCGTCACGCTGGGCGGCGACGGGGGCGGCGAGCTGCTGCTCAGCGACGACTCGAACGGCGAGCCGCTCGGCTCCATTCCCGCGGGCACGAGGTGGACGGTCGTCGCCGACACCCCCGGAGTCCGGCTCGTGAAGGCCGACGGCACCCCCGGCGAGCAGCGCGCCGGCATCTCGGCCGTCAACGTTACCGAGCACCGGTTCGCCATGGCGAACGGACGTCGCTACCGGGGGCGGTTGAACGTGATTCGCGACGCCGCGGGGCTGACGTTGATCAACCGGGTACCGGTCGAGAGTTACCTGGCGGGCGTGATCGGCGGCGAAATGGGGGCCCGCCGGCCGGAGGAACGGCAGGCGATGCTCGCGCAGGCGGTGGTCTCGCGAACCTTCGCCCTCCGGAACCGGGGCCGCTGGGAGCCGCAGGGGTTCGACACGTGGGCGGACGTGCGGGACCAGGTGTACACCGGGATTGCGGGCGAGACGCCGGAGGTGTGGAGTGCCCTGCGCGCCACGCGCGGCGAGGTGCTTCGGTACGACGGCCAGATGATCTACGCGTACTTCCATTCGACGTGCGGGTTCTCGACCGCCGCCGTCGACGAGGCCTTCAAGACGGCCCAGGGCCAGCCCTACTTGCGTCCCGTTTCGGACGCGGCCGGGGGGGGTCACTACTACTGCGAGCTGTCACCGCGGTTTCGGTGGCGCGAGGAATGGGACAGCGCAAAGCTGCGCGCTATATTGTCGCGGACGCTTCCCGCGATGATGAACGCGGGCGGAGGTGGGCTCCAACGTATCACCGACGTCGCCGTGACCCGCACGACGCCGTCGGGTCGCGTGGGTGAGCTGCGCATCACGTTCGAGCACGGGGATGTGCGGGTTCCCGGTCCGGATGTGCGCGCGGTGTTGCGGCCGCAGCCCGATCAGCTCCTCGGGAGCACGGCGTTCCAAGTGGCGGTGACGAAGGAAGCCGGTGAGGTGAGCCGGCTCGTCGCCTCGGGCGTGGGGTGGGGCCACGGTGTCGGGTTCTGTCAGTGGGGCGCGGTAGGTCGGGCCCGCGCGGGTCAGGACTACCGCAAGATCGTCACGACTTACTTTCCGGGGACCAATGTCGAGCGCCTCTACTAGGCAGGCGGCTAGCCGGCTAGGCGGTTGGGCGGTTAGGCGGGCCGCGGGTGCCGCACTCCTGCTAACCGCCTACCCGTCTGCCCGGCTACCCGCGCAGGGTGTTCTCTCCGAGTTCTCCAATGTCAATCTGACGCCGAGCGCTCTGCAGCTCGATGTCGGTCCGTTGGGGGGAACCAACATTCGAGGGACGGTTGCGGGCGGGATGCGGCTCGACTACGGCCTGATCGCGCCGCGCGTCCGGGTACTCCTAGGGGTGTCGTACTACAGCGCCGATGTCAGCGCCGAGGCGTCGAAGCGGTTCGAGCAAGGGCTCCGAGACGTCGTGATCGACCCTACCGGTGACGATACGATCCGCCTCGGCCAGGTCACGTGGAGCGACGTGACGGCGGATCTCGACCTGCAGTGGGTGCTGCCCCAGGGGCGCGCCGTCACGATGTACCTGGGGGCCGGCGTGGGGGCGCATATTCGCCATGGCAGTGGGCCCGCGATCGACGGCACCTTCGTCCAGGACGCGCTGAACACCCTCACGCCGGGCCTGAACGGCACGCTCGGGGCGGAGCTCGGCGCGAAGCGGTGGCGCATCACAGTGGAGGCGCGCGGGGTGCTGGCGAGCGGCATGTCGACGGTTTCCCTTCGCAGCGGCGTCATGTATCGGTGGGCGGGGATGAGGCAGGGGGCAGGGGGGGCAGGGGGAGGAGGAAGGCCGAAGTGAGCGATCCCGTACGCGTCGCGGTGATCGGGGCGGGTGCCATCGCGCAGGTGGCCCACCTTCCGGTGTTGCGGCGGCTCCCCGGTGTCGAAGTCGCGGCGATCTGCGACTCGGACATCAGCAAGGCCCAGGCACTCGCGGCGCGCTTCGACGTGAAGGAGACGTTCGACGACATCGAAGAGGTGCTCAAGTACTCGCATCCCACCGCCGTCGCCATCTGTACGCCCAACCACCTCCACGAGATCCACGTCGTCTCCGCGCTCGCGGCCGGCGCGCACGTGCTGTGCGAACGCCCGCTGGCGCTCACGCAGGCCGGGATCGAGCGCGTGCTTCAGGCGAGCGAGAAGTACTCCCGTCGGGTCATGGTCGGGATGAACCACCGGTTCCGCTCCGACGTCCAGGCTGTGCGCGGCTTCCTCGCCGGCGGCGACATCGGCGTCCTGCAGGCGATCCGGTGCGGCTGGTACACCTTTCAGCCGAGCCGCGGCATCGCCGCCTGGCGGCTGCGACGTCAGGAAGCCGGTGGCGGCGCGTTCCTCGACCTCGGCCTTCAGCTCCTGGATTTGGGTCTCTGGCTCGCCGGGTGGCCGGCCGCGAAGCGCGTCGCGGCGCACATCATGGGCCCCGGGAAGGAGTACGTGGAAGACTTGGCCACCGCGCTCGTGGTCTGCGCAAACGGCGTGTCGCTCTCCATCGACGTGAGTTGGCGCCACATGGGCGAGGCGGAGCGCTTCTGGTTCGATCTCGTAGGGACGAAGGGCTCGGCGAGCGTGCATCCGTTGCGCGTATTCAAGGAGCAGCACGGCAGCGTGACCGACGTGACGCCCAGGGGTGCGAGCGGGCGCGAGACGCCATTCGCCCAATCGTACCGCGCCGAATGGACCTACTTCCTCGCCGTGATGCGGGGCGACGTGAATGCTCCGCCACCGCGCGACCAACTCGCATTGCATCGCGTGCTGGAAGCCGTATACCGCTCGGCCGACGAAGGGCGCGACGTGCTCTTGTGATGCTCGTCGCACTCGGCGCCCTGCTGCTCGCCGCCAGCTATCCGCCGTTCCATCTCCCGTTCCTCAGCTTCGTGGCGATCGCGCCGGCGGTGGTACTGCTCCGCCGGCTGGAACTGCGCCAGGACACGCGCGGCGCGTTGCGTTGGGGATTCTGGTACGGGTTCGTGACGCAGGGCGCCGTGCTGTATTGGCTCGTGGTCGCCCTGTGGCACTTCACGCCCTTTTCGGCGCTCGGGTACCTCGCAACGATCGCGCTATTCGGCCTGTGGCACGCGCTGCTCTTCTGGCTCGTGGTCCGCGTACGCCTGCGCTTCCCGGTGCTGCCGTTGTGGGTCGCCCTTCCGGTGGCCTGGACGGCGGTCGAATGGGCGGTGGGGCACCAGGGCGACATCCGGTTCCCCTGGCTCGGGCTCGGTACGTCGCTCGCCGACGCCCCGGTGCTGGTCCAGTGGGCCGATATCGCTGGCGCGCGTGGGGTGACGCTCTGGCTGGGTTGGTGCAATGTCATGCTCGTAGAAGCGGCGGACAGTCGGGCGGTGGGACAGTCCGGCATCGTGCGGCGATTCGCGCTCGTGCTCGCGACGATCGTCGCGGCCTGGGGCTACGGCGCGTGGCGCATCCGGACGCTCCCGCTGCGCGAGCTGGGGACCGTCGGCCTCATTCAGCCGAACGAAGGCTTCCGGGAGAAATGGGATCCTCGTCACGCCGATAGCGTCGTGGCGAAGCTGGTGACCATGTCGCGCGACCTGGAGGCGCGCGGCCCGTTGGATCTCATGATCTGGCCCGAGGCCGCAATCCCCGGTTATCTGCGACCGGCGTGGGATTCCGCGGTTGCTCGTTCTGCGCGCGAGAGCCGCACGCCGATTCTCACGGGCGGCATTTACGCCGAGGATCGTCCCGATGGATCGTACGAATACTTCAACGCGGCGTTTTACTTCGATTCCTCCGGCGCGTGGCGTCGCTATCCGGTCTACGAGAAGCGCTACCTGGTGCCGGTCGTCGAGCGCGTGCCGTTCGTTCCAGCGCGGCTGATGCAGGGCGTGCCGGGGATCGGGCATTGGTCCGGCGGATTCGGTCGCGGCAGGAGCCTGCCCCTTTACCCCAGCACGCTCGGCCGCTTCGGTGTCGCGATCTGCTACGAGTCCGCCTTCGAAGAGCTGGCCCGGGCGTACCGGCGCGCCGGCGCCGATTTCCTCGTGAACATCACGAACGACGCGTGGTACGGGCGCACCGCCGGGCCATACCAGCACGTGTCCCACCTCGTCCTGCGCGCGATCGAGACGCGGATGGGCATCGCACGCGCCGCCAACGACGGGATTTCCGAGGTGGTCGATCCGCTCGGGCACTCCGCTGCGGAGACTGGCCTGGAGCGGGAGGCGACGGTCTCGGCCCGCCTGCGAACCAGCGATGTCGTCCCGCTGTACACGCGGCTCGGCGACTGGGTGGGGACGCTGGTGGTGCTCACCACCCTGGGGTTCGCCGGCCTACTGTTGGTGGACAAATGGCGATCACGACACCTGTCATGAAGGCGGTGCAGTGAGGATCGGGATCGACGTCGGCGGAACCTTCACCGATCTCGTCGCCGTCGCCGAGGACGGGTCGATCGCGGTTCGGAAGGTCGTGACGACGCCGGACGATCCGTCAATCGGCATGTTCCGGGCGCTGGATGCCCTCGCTCCCTCGTCCCCCGTCCCCCCCGCCATCGATTTGCTGGTGCACGGTACCACAATCGCGACCAACGCCCTACTGGAACGGCGCGGCGCACGCGTGGTGCTCATCACCACCCGCGGTTTCGAAGACCTGCTGTGGCTGCGACGCCAGGACCGCGCGGCGCTGTACGACCTCGCCCGCGATCATCCGCCGCCGCTCGTGGCCCGGTCCGACGTCGTGGGCGTCGCGGAGCGCATGGGACCGGCGGGTGTGCTCGAGCCGCTCGGCGACGCTGAGGTCGCCCGTGTGGTCACCGTGGTCCACGCGCTCGCACCAGAGGCGGTCGCGGTCGCGCTCCTGTTCGCCTTCCGCCACCCTGAGCACGAGCGGCGGCTCGCGGCGGCACTACGCGCTGCCCTCCCGGACATTCCAGTCGCCGCGAGCCACGAAGTCCTGCCGCTGTTCCGCGAGTTCGAGCGCACCAGCACGACGACCGTCGAAGCGTACCTGCGCCCCAAGGTCTCCGCCTATTTGGGCCGACTCGAGCGTGCGGCCCGAGCCCGGGAGGTCTCGACGTTGCGGGTGATGACGTCGAGCGGAGGTACGCTCCCGCCGGCAACGGCGGCTGCCCGCGCAGCGTCGCTCGCGTTGTCGGGCCCGGCAGGAGGCGTCGTCGGTGCGCGGCTCGTCGGGGTGGCCGTAGGCGTGTCGGACCTCCTCACGCTCGACATGGGTGGGACGAGCGCCGACGCGAGCCTTGTCTCGGGCGGCGCGCCGCTGGCCGACGGGGGCGCCGCCGTGGCCGGCGTCCCCCTCGCCCTGCCCGCGGTCTTGATCGAGACCGTGAGCGCCGGGGGCGGGAGCATCGCACATGTGGACGAGGGTGGCGCCCTCAAGGTGGGGCCGGAAAGCGCCGGAGCGGATCCCGGCCCGGCGTGCTACGGCCGCGGCGGCGAGCGGCCGACCGTCACCGACGCCTGCCTGGCGCTGCGCTGGCTCGACCCGCAGCATCCCCTCGCGGACACGGTGCGGCTCGATCGCGCGGCCGCGGAGCGCGCCCTGTGCTCGCTTTCGAATGAGCTGGCGGCGACCGATCCGGCCGCCATCGCCACCGGTATCGTCGCGGTCGCCGGCGCCGTGATGGCGCGGGCGCTCAAGCGGGTCAGCGTGGCGCGCGGGCTCGATCCGCGGCAGATGGCCCTGCTGCCGTTCGGTGGCGCCGGGGGGCTGTTTGGATGCGCCCTCGCCGACGCGCTCGGCATGCGCTCCATCGTCATCCCACCGCATCCGGGTGTCCTCTCGGCGCTGGGGCTCGGCTCCGCCGCCGAGCGAGTGGATGTGCTCGCGTCGTGCCACCGTTCGCTCGACGGGATGAAACCGGCGGAGCTCGGAGGCCTGTTCGCGCCGCTCCTCGAAGAAGGGGGCCGCCAGCTGCCCGGAGCGGGAGTGGTTTTGCTGCGGTACGCCGATTGTCGGTTTGCCGGGCAAGGCTACGAGGTGACGGTGCGCGTCACGGATGACCACCCGCGACGCATTCGCGATGCCTTCCTGGCCGAGCACCGGACGCGGTTCGGCCACGCCACGAGCGACCATACGGTCGAGCTCGTGAACCTGCGCGTGGTCGCCCTACGCGAGGGTCCCATGCCACGCTTTTCCGGTCTGCGGCGCGTGGTGCAACGGCCCGGCGCGAGTCGTCCCATCGCCGTGCGAGGCAACCGCGTCAGCGCGGCGGTCTGGGCACTCGACGAGCTCGCTCCCGGACTTACCATCGCGGGACCGGCAATCCTCGCGGGGCGTGACGCGACCGCGCTGGTCGAGCCGGGGTGGCGTGGTACGACGCATCCGTCCGGAGCCGTACTGCTGGAGCGCCTATGAGCCTCGACGCTGTGGGTCTGGAAGTCATGGGCCACGCATTCGCCTCGATCGCCGAGGAGATGGGCCTGGTGCTCATTCATTCGGCCGTGTCGCCCAACATCCGTGAACGCCGTGACTGCTCGGCGGCGCTGTTCGACGCGGCCGGCGAGATGATCGCCCAGGCGGCGCACATTCCCGTACATCTCGGTGCCATGCACGAATCTGTCGCCGCCGTCCGTGCCCTCTCACCCGCACCGGGTGACCTCTTCATCCTCAACGATCCCTACACCGGTGGCTCGCATCTCCCCGACATCACGCTCGTCGGCGCCGTCGAGGTGGACGGGGGCTTGGGCGGTTACAGCGTGGTCCGCGCGCACCACTCGGACGTGGGCGGGATGCAGGCGGGGAGCATGCCGGCCGGGGCGCGCGAGATCTTCGCCGAGGGCGTGATCGTGCCGCCGCTACGGCTCACGCCCGAGGTCGAGCGGTTCTTCCTCGCCAACGTGCGCACCCCGGACGCGCGGCGCGCGGATCTCGGAGCGCAGCGGGCGGCCGTGGTGCGTGGCGCGGAGGGCCTCCGAGCCCTGGTCGCCCGACACGGCTGGGCGGCGGTGCGCGCCGCCGCGGCGGACCTCCTCGACTACGCCGAACGCCGCACTCGAGACGCCCTGGCGCGGAATCCCGCGAGCGGTCTCACCGCAACCGACTGGCTCGAGGGAGACGGCGTGGACGACGTCGATCTCGCCATCAGGGTGCGCGTCGACATCGCGGAGGGCGTGTTCCACGTCGACTTCGAGGGTACGGCACCGGCGGCGCGCGGGAACGTCAACTGTCCGCTGGCCGTCGCGCGCTCGGCAGCGCTCTTCGTGGTGCGAACGCTCCTCCCCGAGGACGTCCCGACAAACGGCGGCGTGCAGCGCGCGGTGCGTGTCACCGCACCCCCGGGCTGCCTCGTCAATGCACGGTTCCCGAGCGCGGTCGCCGCCGGGAACGTCGAAACGTCGCAGCGCATCGTGGACACGATGTTCCTCGCGCTTGCCGCGGGTGGGCTGGCGGTCCCGGCGCAGGGGCAGGGCACGATGAACAACGTGACGTTCGGGGGGGGGGCGGGGGCGACGGAGGGGACGGGGGAATGGACGTACTATGAGACGATCGGGGGCGGCCAGGGGGCGAGCCGGGGCGCGCACGGCCCGTCCGGCGTGCACGTTGGCATGTCCAACACACGGAACACGCCGATCGAAGTGCTCGAGATGGAGTATCCCTTGCGGCTGCGGTCGTACGGCCTGCGACAGGGCAGCGGCGGGACGGGGCGATGGTCGGGTGGCGCCGGCGTGATCCGCGAATTCGAGGCGCTGGCGTCGATCGACGCCAGTATTCTGGCCGAGCGGCGGCGGCACGCTCCGCGCGGCGCCGGCGGCGCACGCGACGGCGCGCCGGGCGCGACGCTGTTGAACGGGGTCCCGCTCGCGTCCAAGGTGCGGACGCCGCTCGTCGCCGGAGACGTTCTGCGGATCGAGACCCCGGGAGGTGGAGGCTGGGGCGAACCCGAACACGGAGGGGGAAGATGACGTGGTTGCTGGTGGCGCTCATCGGCTTGGTGGCGGGCGTGGTGTCCGGGTTGTTCGGCGTGGGCGGAGCGGTCGTGATCGTTCCGGCGCTCGTGTTGCTGGCAAAGCTGCCGCAACACGTGGCGAACGGCACGTCGCTCGCGTCGCTCCTCCTGCCGGTCGGCCTCCTGGGCGCGCTCGAGTACTACAGGCGGGGACAGATCAACATCGCCTACGCCGCCATCATCGCGGTGGGGTTGTTCGTCGGGGCGTTCCTGGGGGCGCGGCTCGCGGGGGGGATGTCCGATATCACGCTGCGGCGGACGTTCGGCGGATTCCTGCTGCTGGTCGCCGGCAAGCTGCTGTTCAGTTAGACGTTTGCCTCGAACACTTTTCCCTCCACGAACAGGCGGAACAGCTCCTGGTCGAGCTGTCCCGCGCGCACCTCATCGGCCATGATGTCGAGGGCGCGCGCGGGAGGCACGGCGGCCTTGTACGGGCGGTCCGCGGCGCTCAGCGCGTCGTAGATGTCGCTGATCGTCATCATCCGCGTTTGAACGGGGATGGCCTCCCCGGTCACGCGTCGCGGGTAGCCCCCGCCGTCGAGCTTTTCGTGGTGCCCGTAGGCGATGATCGGGACATGCTGCAGCTCGCGCGTCCACGGGATCTGTTGCAGGAACCGGTAGGTGTGGGTGACGTGGCTCTCGATCTCCTGACGCTCCGCGTCGTCGAGCGAGCCCTTCGGGATCGTGAGGTAGCGCATCTCGTCGTCGGTGAGGTACGGATGCTGCGCGCCGCTCATGGCTTCGTACGTGCGGCGTGACACGTGGAGCAGCGAGTCGAACTGGCTGGCAGGCAGCACCGTCGGCTCGTTCGCCTTGAGGACGGCGTCGAGGAATCCGTCGAGCGCCGCGATCTCCCGGGCGTGCTGGTCCTCGAGCTCCGCGAGGAACGCGGCGTAGTCCGTGCGGCCGTGCTCCTCCAGGAACCGGGCGCGCTTTCTCCAGAATTCGCGTTCCGCGGTGCGCCGCACGAAGTCGTGGCGCTGCCTGATGAGGTCGAGCTGCAGCGGGTAGAGCTTCTTCGCCTTGACGAGCACCTGCTCTCGTACGCCGACCTTCCCGAAGTCGTGGAGCAGCCCGGCATAGCGGATCTCACGAATTTGCTCGCGCGTGAACATCACGTTGCGATACGTGCCGTTATCGACGCGATCGACCACGTGCGCGAGGCCCACGGTCATGTTGGCGACGCGGCCGGAATGTCCGAAGGTCGTCGGGTCGCGCTGTTCGATCGCGTGCACCGCGGCCTTCACGAATCCCTCGAACAGCTTCTCGATCTCCTGGTACAGCCGGCTGTTCTCGATTGCAACCGCTGCCTGCCCGGCGAGCGCCGTCACCAGCTCCACCGTGCGCTTCGAGTAGGGCACGACCTCGTGCTCCACGTCGGCCGGCTCCGCGAGCACGGCGTCGGGGTGGCGCTTGCGGTTGATGAGCTGCAGGACGCCGATGACCTCTTCCTTGTGATCCTTCATCGGGATCACGAGCATCGACTTCGTCCGATACCCGTGGCGCTCGTCGAACGAGCGGTTGATGCTGTACTCGACATCGGGAGGCAGGAAGTATGCGTCGTCGATCACCAGCGGCTCGCCCGTCACCGCAGTGTAGCCCGCGAGGCTCGAGCGATTGACCGGGATCGTGAACTCCACGAACGGCGCCGCGGGCTTGGAGTACGTCTGCGCGATGCGAAAGCGCAACCGCTTCTGGCCCTCTTCACCTGTCTCGACCAGGTACAGGCTGCCCGCGTCCGACGTCGTGATGCGGCGGGCCTGCGTGACGATGAGCTCCAGCAGGGTCTTCAGGTCGCGCTCGGTGCCGAGCGCGACGCCGATGCGGGTGAGCTCGCCGATCTCGCGGCTCCGGTTCGCGGCCTCCGCGCGGGCGCGCGCCGTCTCGGCGCGGGCGGCCGCCTCGCGATACCCCGCGCGCACGGCCACGAGGAGCTGCCGCGGCCCCACGGGGTGCCGCACGAAGCCGGACAGCAGCTCCGAGGGCATCTCCGCGGGCAGGTCGGGTTCGCCGTCACGGCCGAGCGCCACGATCGCGCCCCCCGCGTCGATGAACGCCCGCAGCACGTCCAGCGGGAAGGCGGAGCGGCTCTCGGAGTCGAGTACGAACACCGTCGGCCGCTCATCCACCACCAGATCGCGGGGAGTGCGCACGTCGCGCGATTCGATCTGGGCACTCTCGAGGGCCGGCCGCACGGCGGCGGGCGCCCAGGAGGACGTGTGGAGCAGCAGGTATCTCACGTCACGAGTTCTTGACGCGCTGGAGCCCCTCCCGCGCCTCCGTGTACTCCGGGAAGACGGCCAGTGCCCGCTGGTACATCTCCACGGCCTTGTCCTTTTGGCCGCGGTCCTGGTACAACAGCGCTTTGGAGTAGAACGTCAGCGCCTCGGTCGGGATCTCCCGGCTGGACCGCGGATCCGCGGCCTGCCGCGGGAGCGGTGGCAGATTGGCGTCCTTCATCAGACGGGCGCCCACCGTCCGGATGATATCGAACAGGTGATCACGCTGCTTGCGATCCGACTCGACCTTGATGATCTCGCTCGTCTCGACGTTGACGAGGCGCGCGTCGAGGCGAAAGTCTCCATAGAAGTCGATGAAGCTGCCGGTGATGACGTAGCGCGCCCCCACGAGCTTGCCGATCTTGGCCGCTGTCTCCGGCGCCACCTTGCCCGAGGTGCCGAGGTTTTGCTCCGCCAAGAGCTTCTCGATCTCCTCACGCTCGACCACCCGGGCCGCGGGATTGGCAGCGAGCTCCGAGATCAGCATCCCCGCGATTCCCTTCTGGAGGGCGTCGAAATTCTCCTTGTCCTGCCCGTACGAGCCGCCGTTGTCGAACGGCAGGACGGCGAGCCCCGGCCGGCTGTCCTGACCGTGGCCCTGCGCGGCCAGCCCCGCCCATCCCCCCGGGCCCGCGACGCAACAGAGCAGGGCGAGCGACACAACGGCGACGACCGAACGCGAGTGCATAGAGTCAGTCCTCGTCAGAGAGTCAGTGTCATGCCTTCCTGCGCGGCGACCACCTCGGCGGGCAGGCCTTTGGTGCGTGCCTGGCGCCGGGCCGCCGCGACGAGTGCGTCGATCGCCTCGTCGCCGTGCTCCGGCTCGTGATGGAACAGCACCAGGCGCTTCACACCCGCATCTCCCGCGAGCGCGACCGCCTCTTCGAAGGTCGAGTGGCCCCACCCGCGGTGCTCCTCCAGCTCCTCCGGCGTATACATCGCGTCGTGGATCAGCAGCTCCACGCCCTCGAGAAACGTCACAAAGTCCTTCCGCCAGGACGGGGAGGTCTCGTACTTGCCACCGGGTCCGAGCTCATTGTCGGTCACGTATGCCATGCTCGCCCCTTCTGCCCGGCCACCCGCCCCAGCCGGGGTGAGCCGGTATCCGAGCGTGGTCCCGGGGTGGCGCAGCCGCATGGCTCGCACGCGGAAGGCCCCGACGGTGAACTCGCCCGGCTCCACCTGTTGCACTGTCAGCTTGGCGGACAAGGCGTCCAGCGGTACTGGGAAGACCGCCGGGTCCATCTGTTGGCGGAGGATTGCTTCGAGGGACGTCGTTCCCTGCCGCGAGCCCCAGATACGCACGGCGTTTCCGGGAGCGAAGAAGGGTTTGAAGTGAGGCAAACCCTGGATGTGGTCCCAATGAGCGTGCGACAAAAGGATCTCCGCCTGCACGGCGCCGTTCTGGCGCTCCACCAGTTCGCGGCCGAGCGGCCGGATCCCCGTACCCGCGTCCAGGATCACGAGCTGACCGGTCCCCCCCCCCTCATCCCCGCTTCTCACGGCAACGCACGGTGTGTTGCCACCGTAGCGTGCGGTATGAGCTCCGGGAGTGGGGATCGAACCCCGCGTTCCCCAAAAGGTGACCGTGTACGCTATCCGTCCCGGCAACGTCGCGTCCCTTTTCGAGCTAACTTACGGAAAATACGACAGGTAGGCCGTGACTCAACTCACGACCGCCCGGCGGAGGCTTCCAGCGCGGAGCGATCGCGGATCACGATCTCGCGGCGACTGATCTCGATGTAGCCCTTGTCCACCAGTTCGCGCATGGTGCGGCTGACGGTTTCGCGTGACGATCCGATCATCTGCGCAATGGTATGGTGCGTGAGCCGACGGGTGATGCGATCGGAGCCGGCTTCGTCGGCGAGGTCGAGGAGCAGCTGTGCCACGCGTCCGTTCACGTCGAGCAGGACCAGGCTGCCGACCTTCTCGTCGACCCGTCGCAACCGGCGCGAGAGCTCCCGCAACAGTCCCATGGCGATGCCGGGAGACTGCTGGAGGATGGCCTGGAAATCTTCGCGTCGGATCACGAGCAGGTTGGAGTCCTCCATCGCGATCACGTGGGCTGAGCGCGGCTCCTCGTCGATCAACGACATTTCCCCGAAGAAGTCCCCTTCGCCCAGCACGGAAAGAATCACCTCGCGTCCGTCCTCCCCGATCAGCACCACCTTCACCTGTCCGCTGGCGACCACGTACAGCGCGTCGCCAGGATCGTCCTCGAACAGAATGACGGAATTGCGGGGATAGCTGCGTTCGCGGGTGATGTCTGCCACCCGCTCGAGCTCGGCGGGTGCGAGTTGGCTGAACAGCGGGACCTTTTGGAGAATGGCCGTAACCGACACGATAAGCGTCCCCTGGGGGCGTGGTGGGGGTGTTGGGTCGCGCAAGCTTACGTACAAGGTGCGCTGGTGTCAATTCGGCGGACGCCGCGATGCTTGCCGCCAACTTGCTGCGCCAGTTATATTTCCACACTTCGTTCTGTTCGACTTTTAGTCAAGGATCGAGTCAGTGAAACCCGGGATTCACCCCGCCTATCGGCGGGCGACTGTGCAGTGCGCGTGCGGCAATAGCTTCGTGACCCGCTCGACCGTGCCCGTCATCCACGTCGAGGTCTGTGCCAAGTGTCACCCGTACTTCACCGGCAAGCAAAAGCTCATGGATACGGCCGGCCGGGTGGAGCGCTTCCGCCAGAAATACGGGACCGAGAAGGCTGCAGGCTGACGTATGGAGGACCGACTCCGCCAGGCGCTCGCGCGGGCGGAGCAGGTCGCGCGCGAGCTGGCCGACCCCGAGACCGCGCGGAACCCGTCGAGGCTGAGGCAGCTGGGCCGCGAGCACGCGCGCCTCGACCAAATCCGCCAGACCCACGAGCGACTGACCCGCCTCGGCGACGAGCTGGTACAGGCGCGCGAGGTGCTGCACGACCGGGACCCGGAGTTGTTGCAGCTGGCGCGCGCGGACGTCGAGCGTCTGCAGCCGGAGATCCAGCGCCTCGAGCGCCGGCTCACCGACCTGTTGACCCCGCCGGATCCGCTCGATGACCGCGATGCGATCGTCGAGATACGCGCGGGGACGGGAGGCAACGAGGCGGCGCTCTTTGCGGCCGAGTTGTTTCGCATGTACACGCGGTTCTGCGAACGGCGCGGCTGGAAGGTGGAGGTGGTGTCGCTCTCAGAAGGGAATCTCGGCGGGCTGAAGGAAGCCATCTTCGCGGCTCGTGGGCCCGGCGTGTACGGGACCTTGCGTTACGAATCGGGCGTCCACCGGGTGCAGCGGGTTCCGGTGACCGAAGCGCAGGGGCGCATCCACACGTCCGCGGCGACGGTGGCCGTGCTCCCAGAGGCGGAGGAGGTCGACGTCAAGATCGAAGACAAGGATCTCCGGATCGACGTCTTCCGCTCGCAAGGACCGGGCGGGCAGAGCGTCAACACCACGGACAGCGCAGTGCGGATCACCCACCTCCCGACGAACCTCGTGGTTCAATGCCAGGACCAGAAGAGCCAGCTGCAGAACAAGATCAAGGCACTCGAGGTGCTGCGCTCCCGCCTGCTCGACAAGATGATCGCGGAGCAGGAAGCGAGCCGCGCCCGTGAGCGGCGCGCGCAGGTTGGGACGGGCGATCGCTCCGCCAAGATCCGCACGTACAACTTTCCCCAGAATCGCGTTACCGATCACCGGATCCACTACACCGCGCACAACCTGTCCGAAGTGGTGGACGGCAATCTCGACGACCTGATCAATGCGCTCCGCCTCGCGGGGGAGAAGGAGCGCCTGAGTGCCTGAGCGCACGGTTCTCGGGCCCAGCATCGCCGCCGCGCTCCGCGACGGGGCGGGGCGGCTCCACGGCTCGGGCATCGTCGACCCGCGGCGCGAGGCCCGCATGCTGTGGGCTGCCGTCGCAGGCGACGCCACGACGCCCGGCGACGTCTGGATCGGGCGGGACCGCGCGCCGGCTCCCGAAGTCGCGGCGCGCTTCCGCCAGGCGATCGAGCTGCGGGCGGGCGGGGTGCCCTTCGCATATGCGGTCGGGTCGACGGATTTCCGGACGTTGCAATTGAGCATCGACCGGCGCGCCCTGATTCCGCGCCCCGAGACCGAGGGGCTGGTCGACCTGGTTCTGCACGCAGCCGGGATGCGGGATGCGGGATGCGGGATGCGAGGTGTGGCCGCGGACATCGGGACAGGGTGTGGGTGCATCGCGCTGGCGCTCGCGGTCGAGGGCAACTTCGAGCGGGTGATCGCGGTCGAGCGGTCGCCCGAGGCCGCGGCCCTGGCGCGCCAGAACGTAGCGCGCCTGCACCCGGCCGTGCCGGTCGAGGTGCGCCAGGGCGACCTCTTCGCGCCGCTCGCGGGCGCACGGTACCGGGCGATCGTCTCGAACCCCCCGTACCTGACCGAAACGGAATACCTTGCGCTCGACCCGGCGGTACGCGAGTTCGAGCCACGCCAGGCCCTGGTCAGCGGCGCCGACGGGCTGGACGCCACGCGTGCCTTGCTGGCAGGCGCGGCAGCGCTGCTCGAGCCGGGCGGGCTCGTCGCGCTCGAGATCGACGAGCGGCGGGCCGAGACAGTTCGCTCGCTCGCGCACTGCTGTGGCTGGTCTCGCGTCACGGTGCACGATGACCTGTTCGGCCGGCCCCGCTTCCTGGTGGCCCGACGTGCGGAGGGGGTATGATCGACCAAAAGGCGGGAGAGTTGGGCCGGCTGCTCGGGCAGAGCGAAGAGTACAAGACCCTCGTGCGGGCCAGCGACCGCATGAAGGAGGACGCGGTCGTCAGGCAGTTGCTCGCCGAGGTCGAGCGCATCGCTCAGGACATCGAGCGCGCCACCCAGGAGGGGCGCGAGCCCGCCAAAGACCAGGTGGAGCGGTACGACCGAGCGCTGCAGAGCGTCCAGGCGAACCCGGTGTATCAGCAGGTCGTAGCCGCGCAAGCCAATTTCGAGAAACTAATGGCCAAGGTGAACGCGCGGATCTACGACGGCATGAAGCAGGGCGCGGCGAGCCCCATCATCACGCTGGGTTAGGGACTGGGGACTGGGGATGGGTGCGCGGGACTCTGGGGTGTTCGTGGTAGTCGAGGGCCCCGAAGGGGCGGGGAAGTCGACGCTGGCTCGGTGGCTCGGGGTCCGGCTGACCGCCGAGGGGCTGCCAGTGGTGACGGTGCGGCAGCCGGGCGGCACACCGGTGGCGGAAGCGGCGCGCAAAGTGGCGCTCAGGTTTCCCCACGAGATGTCGCCGGCGGCGGAGTTGTTCCTGTTCCTGGCGGCCCGTGCGGACCTGGTGTTTCGCGTCATCCGGCCGGCGCTCGAGGCGGGGCAGGTGGTGGTGGCGGACCGGTTCGACCTGTCGACGCTGGCGTACCAGGTCGCGGGGGCGGGCCTGCCGGCCGACGATGTGGCGCGCGCCATTCGGCTCGCCACAGGTGGCCTGGTTCCGGACTTGACCGTGGTGCTCGACGTGCCCGTTGACGTCGGGCGCGCGCGGCAGCGCGCCGCGCGCAAGGTCCAGGACCGGATCGAACGTCAGGACGACGCGTTCCACCGGCGCGTGCTCGACGCGTATCGCCGGGCGACGGGGCCGGGCGTGGTACATATTGATGCAACGCAGTCCAAGAAGGCCGTGCAGGACGCCGCGTGGCGCGAGGTCATGGCGGTGACCGCACTCTCAACGCGAGGCGTCTCATGAAGCTTCGGAATGTCGTGATCGTCACGGCTGCCGCCGGGCTGGCGCTGGCCACGGGGGGCTGGCTCCTGCAACGCGAGACCGAACCCGGGGGAGGGTCCGTCTACCAGCAGGCACGTCTGTTCGAAGACGTGCTGGCTCATGTCGCGGACTTCTATGTCGACTCGATCGACGAGCGCCGGCTCTATCAGATGGCGATCGACGGCATGCTCGACGAGCTGCACGACCCGTATTCGGTGTTCCTGAAACGCGACGACTTCCGCGCCCTCAACGAGGCGACCACCGGCAACTACGGCGGCCTCGGCATACAGATCGACGTACGCGACGGGTGGATCACCGTCGTCGCCCCGTTACCCGAGACGCCGGCGGAACGCGCCGGCATCCAGTCGGGTGACCAGATCATCGCGCTGGACGGGCGGTCGACCGAGGGTTGGAAGAACGATCAGGCCGTGAAGGAGCTGCGCGGCGAGCCGGGCAGCACGGTGGAGCTGAAGGTGCGCCGGGTCGGCGTGGACCAGGCGATCGCCTTCAAGCTGACGCGCGCGACGATCCACATCCGTTCGGTCCAGGTCTCGATGATGCTGGACGACAAGGTCGGCTACGTCTTGCTCACACCCGTCAGTGAGACCTCTACGCAAGAGCTGACGGATGCCGTGAGCACGCTCACCCAGCAGGGGATGAAGTCGCTCGTGCTGGACCTGCGCGGCAATCCGGGCGGATTGCTCGATCAGGGGGTGGCGGTCAGCGACTTGTTTCTCGACCCGGGCCAGGAGGTGGTAGAGACCCGCGGCCGGGCGCCCAATACGTCCCGCACATATCGCGACGCGAAGCCGCAGCCGTGGCCGCACCTGCCGGTGGTCGTCTTGACGAACGGGGGCACCGCGAGTGCCGCTGAAATCATCACAGGCGCGCTGCAGGATCACGACCGCGCGCTGGTCGTCGGAACGCCGACCTTCGGCAAGGGTCTGGTGCAGTCGCTGTGGCAGCTTACGCCCGAAACGGCGCTCAAGCTCACGACGGCGCGGTGGTTCACGCCCAGCGGCCGGACGATCCAGCGCAGGAGCAAGAACGAAGAGGACCAGTTGGCTCAGGCCGAAGCCGCCGAAGTGGGACGCGACACCACGAAAATCGATTCCACCCTCGTATTCCACACCGATCGCGGCAGGGTTGTCCTGGGTGGCGGGGGGATCCGACCCGACCTGTTCGTCGCGCCCGACACCTTCACGACCGCCGAGCGCTCCTTCGTCAGGACATTGGGGAACAAGATCCCGACCTACTGGGACGCGCGTACCGCCTACGCGCTGGAGATCAAGACGGCCGGTCGCGTGAAGAGTCCCGACTTCGTCGTCACGTCGGACATGGTGGATGAGGTGATCCGACGTCTGCGCGCCCGCGGCGTCGCGGTGCCCGACAGCGTGCTACCCGGTGCCCGGGAAGTGATCACCCAGGACTTGGGGTACGAGATCGCGCGCTACGTCTTTGGCCGGCCCGCAGAGGTGCGCCGCCAACGGGGCGAGGACCGGCAGGTGCGGGCCGCACTCTCGCTGGCGCGCCGCGCCAAGACGCCCCAGGATCTGATCGCCCTCGCTGCCGCGCAGCCGACGCCGGCCTCGTCGCGCAACTAAGGTGACCCAGCGGCCGCGACCGGTGCGCGGCCTGCCTGTCGTCGGCATCATCGGGCCGGGTCGTGCGGGCGTCGGATTGGCGTTGGCGCTCGCGCGAGCGGGCTACGACGTCCGGCTGCACGGGCGCCGCAAGAAGCCCGTGCCGAAGCCGCTCGCCCTCACCGTCGGTCCCGAACATCAGCCGCCCGCCTGGATCCCTCAGGCGGGCGTCGTCATTCTCGCCGTACGGGACGATGCCATCGGGCCCCTCGCGGACGCGCTGGCCCGCGCGGGCGCGATCCACGCCGAGCACGTCGTCCTGCACCTATCAGGAGCGCTCGGCCAGGAGGCGCTCGGAGCCCTGGTCGGATCCCGCGCCGCGCTCGGGTCGCTTCACCCGCTGCAAACGGTCTCTGACCCCGAGCGCGCGGGCGACCGGCTCAAAGGGGCATGGGCGGCCGTGGAAGGTATGCCGCGAGCCGTGCAGGCGGCGGAGCAGCTGGCGCAGAGCCTCGGCATGCACGCCTTTCGCATCGCTTCGAAGGCGAAAGCGATCTACCACGCGGGGGCCGTGTTCGCGTCCAACTATTGCGTGGTCGTGGAAGCCGTGGCGCAGCGCCTGTTGCGACACGCGGGCCTGTCGGACGCGGACGCCTGGCGCGCCCTGCGGCCGTTGGTGGAAGGGACGCTCGAGAACCTCAGTCGCCAAGCGCCGCTGGAGGCCCTGACTGGCCCGGTGGCACGGGGCGACCGGGCAACCATCCGCCGTCATCTCGAGGCGCTAACGCACGACGACGCCGTATTGTACCGCGCGCTGGGGCGGGCGGCGCTCGAGTTGGCGCAGAAGCAGGGGATGGACGAGACGACCGCAGCACAGGTAGCAGCGGAGCTGGGGACGGATCTGCCACCCGTGATGCGAAAGACGTAAGTGCGTGTCGACACGCCGGGGTATGCGGGCGGCGTGCGCTTGGACGCGGTTTGTGTGACGGGCGCCACCGCCCGGCTCGTCATCGAAGACAGACTGTAGACTCGCGCCCTCCGTGAAGTATAGGCCTCCACGAGAGCCAGGAGGGTACGATGCGTGCTTGCATAGTTTTGTTTGCGTTGCTGGCGACGCCGCTGGTCGTCGGCGTGTCGCAGATCCCACCAGAGTTGCCCGGCAACAGCGCCTGCGACAACGGCCAGGGCGACGAGAATCGCTCGGACTCAGGCACCGTGCACGCGCATCAGGGACTATGCGTGCCTCAACCGCCACCCTCGACGTGCGGTGGGGCGCCGGCAGGAGGCGGCACCGCCACGATCACAGGGCAGGTGTTCCAGGACGTCGCCCCCGACTTCCCGGGGCTCGAGAACTGGTGCGTCGATCTCACCGGCCCGGTGAGCGGCTCCATGGTCACAGACCCCTCAGGGAACTACCGGTTCTCCAGTCTGCCCGCGGGCACCTACCTGGTGTGTCTGGAAGTCCAGACCGGTTGGCACGAGACGCGTCCGTCCAACGGGGCCAGTTGCCCGGGCGGGCTCGGTTACTCGTTTAGCCTCGCCGATGGCGACATGGCGGGTATGAACGACTTTGGAGTTGTCACGCCGTAGCGTGAGCTGAGGACCGGTTAACGGGGCCCCGGGCAGTCTCGCCGGGGCCTCGTCGCAGTAGAAAACATAGTATATCATCGTCAAAGTTGACAAAACAATATCAAAATCGCACCTTTGGCTCGGATCCAAAGAGACCGGGCCATGGCCGCAAAGCAGCCGATCGCCAGCTACTCCGACTTCCTGAAGGCGCTGCTGAGCGACCGGGAGCGGTTTTTTGAGGAGGTCGTCGACGGGGTCGCGCTCCGTCACAAGCTCCGCTCTGCCGTCGTCACGATCGTCGCGTTTGCGGGGTTCTTTGGACTCGTCGCCGGCGCGTACTCGGGACCGGCACAAGCGGTGTCGGCCGGCGTCAAGCTGCCGTTTTTGTTCTTCGCGACGTTCATCGTATGCTTCCCCGCGTTCTACGTGGTGCAGGTGCTCGTCGGTTCACGCTTGCGCCTGTTGCAGGTCGTCGTTCTGGTGCTCGGTGCCCTGGCGCTCACCTCTGTGCTGCTCGCCGCGTTCGTACCGATTACGGCGTTCTTTCTCGTCACTGGCGCGAACTACTACTTCCAGCATCTGCTCAACATCGTAATCGCGGGCGTGGCAGGGCTGTTCGGGATGTATGCCCTGCACGACGGGCTCAGTGTCGTTTGCGAGAAACGCGGGGTGTATCCGCGGAAGGCGCTCACCATCATGCGCGCCTGGGCGCTGTTGTTCGCGTTTGTCGGGATCCAGCTAGCATGGACGCTGCGCCCGTTCCTGGGGGATCGCAATCAGCCTTTCCAGGTGTTCGGCAGGTACCAGGGCAACTTCTACGCGGCGATCATCTACGCGATGAACAAGCTGTTGCAGGGAGACGAAAAGCCTGCGGCGCCGCGCAGCCGGCTCGACGCCATGCCGCGATTTCCGATCGACACCGTGGCCGATACCACCGGGCGACGCAGGCAGCCATGACGGGGGATGGCAGCAAGGAGATCCTGACGCTCGAAGAGGTCGCGACGTATCTGCGACTCACGCCGCAGACGATCTACAAGTGGGCGCAGGAGAAACGGATTCCCGCGGCCAAGCTTGGGAAGGAATGGCGTTTTCGGAAGAGCATCATCGATCGCTGGCTGGACGAGCAGATCTTGAGCAGCGATTCGGGGTTCGAGCACTTGAAGAAGGACTACTGATCCACTACTCGCACTCCTGCGGGCGGTGAAAAAGTCAGCTCGCGGCCAGGGACGCCTGCGTTGACCCGGATGTTGCGCAAGGTCACCGTCCGTCGCTGGCTCGAGGACTCCGTGATGTCGAGGCGGCGCACGAGCCCGTCTTCCCGTCCGACCCAGATCGTCGCCTCGCTGTAAGGCGCGTCGCGCCCCATGGGTACGAGCCGCACCACATCCGCCATACCCTCGGGCAGCGAGTCTGCCCGGACGTACGAGGCCGTGTACCGCTCGTGGGGGCGCTCCACGAACTGGCCGATGAGATTCGGTCCGGTCGTGCCGTAGTCCGGGATGCGGGACCGGATCACTTGTCCGGGCGTCGTGCTCGGCGTGTAGAGCCAGAGAAAGCGCCCGTCGGCGACGATGCGATCGCCCTTGGGCGCCGTGAAGCGCATGGCGAACCGGCTGGGTCGCATCTGGTACAGCCGCCCGTGCGTCGTGTCGGGCGCGCCGATCATCGGGTTCACGATGACCTGGTCGAAGTTTGCCGAGAGGCTGGTGATCGTCTGGTAGACCTGGCTCGCGTGGTCGAGGATGGGCCAGGGGTCGGTGGCTTGGAGCGCGAGGGAGAGCCCGATCGCAAGAAACGCGGAACATGCGTACCAGCGTTGGCTCGGCTGTTCCGCGTTCCGACTTCCGCGTTCCGCGTTTTCCGTTCTCACGCCCCCACCGACGCCGGCTCCGCCACCCGTCGCCCGATCACCTCGGCGATCACCCGGATCTCGCGCATCAGCTGGGCGAACTGGTCGGGAAAGAGGGTCTGCGCGCCGTCGGACAGCGCCTGATCGGGATTGGGGTGCACTTCCACGATGATGCCGTCCGCCCCCGCCGCGACCGCCGCGCGCGCCATCGGGATCACCTTGTCGCGCAGCCCGGTGCCGTGGGACGGATCCGCGATGATCGGGAGGTGCGACAGCTTGTGCACGACGGGAATGGCGGTGAGATCGAACACGTTGCGGGTCGCGGTGTCGAAGCCGCGAATGCCCCGCTCGCACAGGATCACGTCGTGGTTCCCTTCGGCGAGCACGTATTCCGCCGAGAGGAGCAGCTCCTCGATCGTTGCCGACATCCCGCGCTTCAGCAGCACGGCCTTCTTGGCCCGACCCGCCGCCTTGAGGAGCGACGAGTTCTGCATGTTGCGGGCGCCGATCTGAATGATGTCCGCGATCTCCGCGACGTATGCCACGCCCTCCGGGTCCATCGCCTCGGTGCAGACGAGCAGGCCCGTCTCCTCGCGCGCCTTGGCCAGGAGCTTCAGCCCCGGGCGTCCCAGTCCCTGGAAGGCGTAGGGGGACGTGCGGGGCTTCCACGCGCCGCCGCGCAGGATGACCGCGCCCGCCTCCTTGACGAGCCGCGCCGCCTCGATGATCTGCCGCTCGCTCTCCACGGAGCACGGGCCCGCGATGGTCACGACGTCGGTGCCGCCGATGGCGACGCCGCCCGGGAGCCGCACGACGGTGTTCTCCTCCTTCCACTCGCGACTCACCTGCTTGTACGGCTTGGTGACGTGAATGACGTCCTGCACGCCGGGGAGGCCTTCGAGGCGCGACGCGTCCACGCGACCGTCGTTGCCGACGAGACCGACGGCGGTGCGCTGCGCCCCCGGCATGAGCTGGGCTTTGTAGCCCATCTCCTGAATCACTGCGATGACGCGCCGGACCTCGTCGTCGGTCGCGCCGTGCCGCATCACGATGAGCACGTGCTACTTGCCTCCGCGTCCCCCACCGATGGTAAACCGGTCCCCGTCGCGGGCTGCCGTCACCCGTCCCGTGAACCGTTGTCCGGCCACTCGTGCCGGGTCCGTAGTTTCAACCGGCGGATAGAAGTGCGTCAAGACGAGGTGGCGAGCGCCGGCCTCCCGGGCCAGGTCGCCCGCCTGCTCCGGTGTGAGATGCATGTCCGTCGCCATCTCTTTGGGGAGGGAGCACTCGGCGAGCAGCAGATCGGCGCCCGCGGCCCAGCGAGCCAGCTCTTTCGACGGCCCGGTATCGCCCGTGTACACGAGGCGGCCCTCCGGGGCCGTGAGTGAGAGCGCGACGCTCTCCGGGGTGTGCGGCACCGGGTGCGTCTCGAGGCTCACTTCCGCGTCGAGCGGAAACGGCTCGCCCGCCTGCACATCGAGGATCCCGATCGGAAAGCCGGGGTCGAGCAGCCAGGGGCCGTACCCTTCGGCGAGCTGTTTGACCAGCCGGACCACGCCGCGGGGCCCGAGGATCACGAGGGGTTCCTGGCGCGGCGGCGCGGTCGTGTACTTGAGGGCGTACACGAGCATGGGCAGCTCGCCCCAGTGGTCGGGGTGGAAGTGGGAGAGCACGACGTGGGTGACCTGATGCCAGGGCAGGCCGAATAGCGCGAGGTGGTGCAGGGCTCCCGCCCCGCAGTCGAGCAGGATCTTGAGATTGCCTCGACCGACCCAATGGCACGCCGATGTCCGGGTGGCCGACGGCGCGACGGTCCCCGTGCCGACGGTGACGAGGTCCATCTACGCCGGCTCCATCTGGCCGAGGCGCACACCCACGATCGTCGAGACGCCGGGCTCCTGCATGGTCACGCCGTACACCGCGTCGGCCGCCTGCATGGTGCGCGGGTTGTGCGTGATGACGATGAACTGCGTCGAATCCTTGAACTCCGCGAGCAGGCGCACGTAGCGACCGACGTTGGCGTCGTCGAGCGGGGCGTCGACCTCATCGAGCAGACAGAACGGGCTTGGTTTGGTGAGGAAGATCGCGAACAGGAGCGACACCGCGACGAGGGTCCGCTCGCCCGATGAAAGCAGGTGGATGCGTTGGGTGCGCTTGCCTCGCGGGGCGGCGTGGATCTCGATCTCGCTCTCGAGCGGCTCGTCCTCGTTGGCGAGCCGGACGTCGCATTCGCCGCCACCGAACAAGGTCTGGAACACGGAGCGGAAATTCTCACGCACCTTGCCGAACGACTCGAGAAACATCGTCTTTGCGGTCTGGTCGATTTCGCGCGCGGCCTGCTGCAACGAGTGGCGCGCGGTCACGAGATCGTCCCGCTGTGTCATCAGGAACTCGAGACGTTTCACCTCCTCGCCGTGCTCATCCACCGCGAGGGCGTTCACGGGCCCGACGGCATCGATCCCGGCGCGCAACCGCTCGTCTTCCTGCCGCAGCCAGTCGAGGTCCCCGGACACCTCGGGTGCGTCCGCGAGGAGCTGATCCAACGGCTTGCGCCACTCGGCCTCGACGCGCGCGACGACCCCGCGGCGGCGGCCGAGGATCTCCGTACGTTCGAGCTCGAGCTTGTGCTCCTCCTCGCCACGGGCGTCGAGCGCCCGCCGTGCCGCTTCGAGCGCCGCCTCGGTCTCGACGACGCGCGCGTCCGCGCGGTCCACTTCACCTGCCGCCTCGCCCGCGGCCGTCTCGAGGGCCTCGAGTGCGATGCGGCGCTCCTTGAGCGCGTCCTCCCACTGGGCGCGCTGCGTCGTGAGCGTCGCCGCCTCCGCCTCGAGCGCCCCGATCTCTTCGGCGAGCGTGGCGACCTGGCCACGCGCCTCCTCGGCTTGGGCCGCCGCTCGGGCTTCCCGCTCGCGTGCCGCCGCGAGCCGGGCGTCCACCTGGGCGGCGTCCACCTGCCACCGCACGCGTTGTTCGCGCGCCGCTTCCTGCTGCGCGTCGAGGTCCTCGAGCCGAGCCCGCTCCCCACCCAGCCGCTCGTCGAGGCGTACGCGCTCGACCTCGTGCCGCTCGCTCGTCGCGTGCACGGCCTCGAGGCGGGCCTCGACCTCGGTCAGGCGAGCTGACAGACGGTCGACCTGCGCCGTCGCATCCGCGGCTTGGCGTTGGGCGTGCGCCGCCGCGCGCTCGGCGTCGCCCTTCAACGCGCTGGACTCGAGCTCGTGCTGGCGGGCCTGCTCCGCTGCCTCCCCCGCCGCCGCGAGGGCCGCCTCGGCGTCGGTCAGGTCGGCGAGCGTGCGCTCCAGGGTTGCGGCTCCCGTGTCACGGCGTGCCTCCGCGTCGCGGACGTCCTGGGCCAGCGACTCGAGCTCCGCGCGCCGCTCCAGCGGACCGCCGGCCGTGGGCGTGGAGCCTGCCAGGAACACGGCGCCGTTGGCGCGCCGCAATGCGCGCCCCCTCCCCTCCCCCCCGCCGTCCAACACTTCGTGACCGGCGAGCAGCGCCCGCACCCACGCGGCCGCCGGGCCGTCGACGCGCAAGTCGTCGGACAGTGGATGGCCATCGGACGCGAGCCGCGGGCCGGGCACGCTCGGGAGCAGCACCAGGGGCCCGGGCTGCGCCTGCTCGTGCCACCGTCGGATGGCGTCGACGGCGGCGGCGTCGCGCACCAGCACCGCGTGCAGCCATTCCCCCAGCAGCTGCTCTGCCAGCACCGCGTCACGGCGGCTGGTCCGCACGAAGTCCGAGAGCGGCCCGATCACCGCGTCGCCGAACTGCGCGCGCGCCTTGAGCAGGGCCTGCGCGGCGGGCGCGAGGCCCACGCGCTCGCGCTCGAGCTCGGCGAGCGCGTCGCGGCGGGCGACCACCTGCGCGAGCGCCTCCTCGGCCTGGCGGCGTGCCGCGCGTCCGCGGGTCTCGCGCTCCTTGAGCTCCGCCACGCGCCGGCGGGCCGCCTCCAGCGTCTCGACCGCGTGGACGGCGTCCTGTGCTTGGGCGCTCGCGCGTTGCGCCAGCGCGCGGACGTCCGCCGCCGCCCCGCGCTCCGCGGCGTCGAGCGTCAGGCGCTCCTGCGATGCCTGCGCCAGGTGCTCGCGCAGCTCCGCCCGCTCCCGCTCGAGCGCGGCGCGCTCGCCCTCGAGGGCCCGGAACCCCTCGGCGCTCTTCTGCAGGTCCTCTTCGAGCGCGCGCACCGCGGCGCGCTGCCCCAGCAAGCGGTCACGCCCTTCCTGTTCGTGCGCCGTGCGGCCCGCGAGCTCTTGTCCGACCGACGTGAGGTCGCGCTCGGCGGCCGTGCGCTCCTGCGCCGCGGCGACACGTTCCCGCTCGGCCTGCAGGCCGCGAGCCTCTTCCTGCTCGCGCCGCTGGCCGGCCGCGCCCCGCCGCTGGGCGGCATTGCGCAGCCGCTCGGCGGCGAGCGCCAAGTCGCCCTCCAACCGGCCGATGTCGAGCTTCGCGTCGGAGAGCCGGCGCTCCACCTCCGTGCGCCGCGCCTCCGCCGTGTGCCGCGCCTGCACGCCAGCTTCCCGCTGCCGCTCCGCCTCCCCCAGCCGGGCCCGCTCTTCGGGAATGGCTGCCGCGAGCTGCTGGACCCGTTGCCCCAGGCCGCCCAGCGCGAGGTCGAAGTCCTCGAGCTCGCGTCGCACCAGCGTCAGCGCGACCCCGAAGCGCTCCTCGATCATCTTGCCATAGCGCTCGGCCTTGCCGCGTTGGCGCGCAAGACTCCGCACCTGTGTCTGGACCTCGCTCACCAGGTCTTCGAGCCGGGCGAGATCCGCGGCCGTCTCCTCGAGCCGCCGCTCCGTGCTCGTCTTGCGATCGCGGTACAGCCCGATCCCGGCCGCCTCTTCGAACAGGGCACGCCGCTCCTCCGCCCTCTCCGAGAGGAGCGCCTCGATCATCTTCGCTTCCATCACGACCGCGGCATCGGCCCCGAGGCCGGTCCCGCGCAACAGGTCCTGAATGTCCCTGAGCCGCACGGCCGAGCGATTGAGCAGGTACTCGCTCTGCCCCGAGCGGGACAGCCGTCGGGTCACCAGGACCTCCTGATAGGCGACCGGAAGGGTCCCGTCCGAGTTGTCGAAGACGAGCGAGACTTCTGCGACATTGACGGGGCGTCGGCCCGTCGAGCCCTGGAAGATCACGTCTTCCATCTTCCCGCCGCGCAAGAGGCGCGGCGACTGCTCGCCCAGGACCCAGCGGACGGCGTCCGAGATATTGGACTTGCCGCAGCCGTTCGGTCCCACGATCGCCGTGACGCCCGTGTCGAACGGCAACTCGACCGCGCCCGCGAAGGACTTGAAGCCCGACAATTCGAGCCGGGTCAGCCTCATGGTGTGGTCCCGCCCTCCCCCCTCGTGCGAGTGATGAGCGTGGCGTGCACGCCGGCCCGCTTGAGCCGTGTCTCGAGCAGGCCCGCCTGTTCCGTCGTCTCGAACGCGCCGACGAGCACGCGTGCCGTCGAGTCCTCGCTCCACGCGACCGCGGGGATGCCCCGGGCGCGCAACCGTGTGGCGGCCGCCGAGCCGTGGCCCTCTCTCACCAGGAAGGAGTACGGCGCACGCAGCACATCGCCCTGGCCGCGCGCGGCGAGGCCGCGCTTCCACAGGCCGGCGCGCGCGCCGACGGCTGCCTCCCGCGTCGGGAACGCGCCCGCGAGTACGCGATACCACACCGTGCCGCTGGCGGTCTCACCGGCTCCTCCGCGCGCGCTCAACGCAACCGGCGTGACGAATGGCGTCACGCCGCCATCGGTCGCGAGCCGGTCGGCGAGCGCGAGCGCTTTGTCGAGGCCGGCGTACGCCGCGAGCTGAACGGTCCAGGCGAGGGTGTCGACACGCGGCGGCGGGACCACGGCGATGGGGCGCGCGCGAGGCAGTGCCGCTGGGGCCGCTGGCGCGACCAGCCTGGCGTGCTCGGCTCCGCGAGCGAACAGCGCCCAGCCCCCCGCCGCGCCAGCCGCCAGCGTTGCCGCCACCATGACCGGGCGTACCCGCCGGCGCGCCGAGCCCCGTAGTTGCGCGGATATCCGCCCCGGTGGCGGCGCGACGGCGCGTGGGTCCGACGCCGCGGCGGACGCGGTGTCGGGGGTCCAGCGCTCGCGCACGACGCCGAGCAGCGGAACGCCCCGCTCCATCACGGCCGTGATGCCCTGACCGATGGACGATTCCGGTTCGTAGCCGTCTGGCGAGAGCACGAACAGTCCGTCGGGCACCGTCGCCAGCCGGGCGAGCGCACCGGCCGAAAGGTAGAGGAGCAACAGGGCGTCTTCGACCCGGAAGCCGCCATGCAGCTTCTTCCAGCGCGGGTTCGCGAACAGGTCGCCGGCGTGCGCCGTCACCGTTCCCGCGCCGATGAAGAACACTCGGTCCACCTCGCGCGCCGCCTTGGTGAGCGACACGTCGTACTCGAACGCGTCGACGATTCCCTCGGTGGGTGCGAGACCGACGGTCTCGTGAAGGGTGGGATGCTCCAGCCACAGGTCCACGAGGGCGATGCGCCGCTCGCTCAGCGCCGCGGCGCGCGCGACGTCCCACGCCGCGCCCGCGGTCCACTTGAGGTCGCCGCTCGCGGGCACCAGCGCCACGAGGGCCTGGCCTGCGACGAGCGACGGCACGAGCCCGTCGAGGCGCGAGCGTGGCAGGGGGCGGACGGTCACGGCGTCGGTTGGTAAATCCAGAAGGGCCGGCCCAGCTTCCGGCCGATGGCCTCCGCCTGCGCCCGCGTGGGGTAGGGTCCGAGCACCACTCGGAACCCGTCGTCCGGATTGCGCGGCGGCAGCACCCGCGCCGCCAGTCCCGCGCGGCTGAGCTGCTGCGCCATCTCCGACGACCAGGCCTCGTTCTGCGAGGTGGACACCTGCACGTACATCGGGCCCTCCGGCCCCGCCGTGTCCGCGGCGACCTGATCCCCCGGGGTCCCGCCGTCCGCAAACGCGCCACGATACCCGCCGCGGGGCCGCCAGCCCGTGAGAATCCACAAGTCTGACCCGCCGCCCTTCACCCGTCCCGCGGCCGTGAGTGAGTCGGCCCGGTAGGCGATCACGTCGTCACCTTGCCGCACGAGCAACGCGCCGTCCGGGGCGATTGCCGGCAGGTCGGGGCGCCACGCGCACGCCAGCGCGCCCACGAGCCGCTTTACCGGGAGGTCCACGACCCAGACGGAGTCTCCGATATTCGGCTTCGCCAAGAGCCAGCGCCCCAGCGGGTCGAGCCGGATTATGGCGGCGGGAAGTGGGAGCGCGATGCCGTCGATCTCTTCGCGTTCGTAGCGATCGATCGCCGCCAGTCCGGGCTGAGTGCGCCGGGCTACGTAGATGCGGTGTCCGCTCGGCGAGAACACCAGCGCGCGAGGGTGATCGGCGAGCGACACGAACCCCGGGTCTCGGCGGCCGAGCGGATCCATGAGGAGGACGCCCGAATCCGTGGCGACGGCCACCAAGTCTCCCCAACGCGTCGAGGCGACGTCGCTGCCCGTCGGCAAGGGCCGGCTGGTGGCGGGCTGGTCGGCGGCCGCGGTCACGAGCGCCGGCGGATCGGCGACGACGAGCCGTTGATCGGCTGCTCCGAACATCTGGATCGGCACGCCCGGGAGCGCCTGAGGCCACGCCACTCGCACGCGGCGCGCGACGCTCACGACGCGCCGCTTGGCGTCGACCGTATACAGCGTGCCGTCCGGACCGAGCGTCGCCTTTTCGATACCACTCGCCACGGTGTCGATGCGGGCGCTCCCGAGGTCGAGAGCCAGAACGTCGCTCTTGGGAGCGGTCGGGGTCGTATCCGGTTTCGCGCGCGGCGGCTTCTTCTTGGGCGTCGAGTCCTTCGATGGTGTCGTGACGTAGAGAAACTCGGTCTCGACATCGAGGCCGATCACTCGCTCCACGGGAGGGAGTTTGCCGCGAATCGCTGTCGGGACCTCGGCCATGGTGGGGAGGCGGTATACCCTCGGTGTGCCTCCCTTGGTCGGGATTCTGATGGCGACGCCGCCGGGTCGGGTTGGGGCGGCGGCGGGCTTCGTAGTGGGCGCCTTCGTAATCGTTTGCTTGCCATGTAGTTGCGACGATTCCGCGGCGGGCGCCCGGGACCGGCAGCCCCAGAGCGCCAAGCTGGCAAGCAGGAGGAACGATCTGCGAGTAAGCAAATGGCCTCGCCGGAAAATAGGCAACCGGCGAGGCCAGGACAAGTGTTTGAGCGGTGCGGAGTTAGAACGTTGGGCCGAGGCTCACCGTCCAGTACGCCGTGTCGTGTGGTCGGGAGAGCGGTTTGGTGTAGTCGAACCGCAGGATCACGAACCCCAAGGCGTTCATGCGAATTGACGCGCCCCAGCTACGCAGCGGGGCCCGCAGGATGGCCGATTGCGCCACGCCGGCCCACAGCGGCGGGCGGTCCCACTTGATGATCGAGTTCGAGTACCACGCGATCCCCGCATCGTAGAAAATGGCGCCCTCGATGGGGGGGAGCCCTACCGGCAGGAAGCCGAGTATGAGGCTGCGGGTCAGGGGGAAGCGCAGCTCGGCGTTCGCCACCGCGATGCGCGACCCGCTGAGCTGGTCGAGCTCCGGACACGTGCTCGCGGACTGCCGCTGGATGCACTCGTGGTTGATGATCGAGCCGGACGTGTAGCCGCGGATCAGATCGGTGTTGCCCAAGAACAGGGGGAACTGGTCGCCATCGCGGCCGAACCGCCCGTACATCGCGGTACGGATGGCGATGGTGAACGGCCGCGCGAACAGGTAGCGCCGAAAATCGACCACGGCCCCGAGGAACTGCCAGTTGCCGAAGCTCGGCGAAGCCTCGAGCCGCCAGCGGGAGCCCGAGAACGGGCCGACGAATCCGAACAGCGAGTTGTCGTGGACCAGGCCCACCTGGGGACCGAAGTAGGTGAGCGACGGCCCGTCGATCGTCACAGGGTCGCTCACGCCGATGACGTTGCCGAACGCGTCGGTCAGGTATTGCTGCTGCTGCACGCCCTGGGTCATGTTCGAGATGTGGCTCCCGAACTCCAGGCGGGTGAAGCGGTCGAACGGGTAAAAGGTCTGCGCGAACGCGTCGCGAATGACGTAGCGTGCCAGCCGCGGCGTGACGATGAACGTGTTCCCGCTCGGGTCAGCGGGGTTCGCCTCTACCGTGGTCGGAAGGTAGAAGTACACCGGGTACTGGGATGCGCCGAGCACCCAGTTGAGGCGGTGCGCCTGGTTGATGTAGGCCGCGAGGGCTTGGGCCTCGCTGATCCGACCGTTGATGGCGAGGGAGAACAGCAACGAGTGGTTGCCGAGGATATCGGACAGCGTGATCGCGGTCCCGCCGTAGACACCGGAGCCGAAGTTGTCGCGGGCGTAGCCGACCGTGGGTCGCGCCACGTAGTCCGGGCTGAACTTCGTGCTGTAGTTCTTCAACGTGAACTCGCTCGTATCCGGCAGCGCGGGAGACGAGTTAAGCAGGTCCTTCACCGTGACCGGCGCCAGCGCGGAGCCTGAATCACCCGCCTGGGGCGGCGTGCCGGACGCTCGGAAGCCGCTGGGCGTGCGGTACACCGACGTGCGGCCGCGCAGCGCGGGATCGGCACGCACCACCGCCGCGGCCACCGTGTTCGTCGAGGTCGAGACAGACGGAAGCCCACGACGCAGGGCGGCCATGAGCGACGTCACCGGCGGGGTCTTGGGGCCCTCGTACGGTTCGCGCTTGAGGGACCGCGGGTTGTCAACGGCGTACACGTTGTACTCGCCGTCCTCGTAGTAGGCGAAGGCGAGGCGGTCCGCCTCGTGCGCCCACGAGAGGCAGGGGGACAGGGCCGTGATCCCGGAGACGCCGGTGAACACGTCAGTCAGCTCGTAGATGTTCGTGTCGGTGAAGTCGTAGAGAAAGATGTTGCTGATCCCGGTGCGGTCCGAGACGAACGCCAGCGACCGGCCGTCCGGTGCCCACGCGGGGTCGATGTTCTTCCCCTGATCCATGTGACGCAGCAACTCGATCGAGCCGTCCTGGAGGTGGAGCAGCGCGATCCGCATGTTGCCGAATTTCAGCGTCGAGAAGTCGGTCCCGGGGCCGCGGTCGGTGACGAAGGCGATCGTCTTGCCGTCGGGGGACCAGGACGGCTCGAGGTCCGCGTACTTGTCGTGCGTGAGGCGCTGCAGGCCCGTCCCGTCGGTGTTCACGATGAACAGGTCCGACAGGCCGCCGTCGTACCCGGTGAACACGATCCGCGAGCCATCCGGCGACCAGGACGGCGTGGTAAGGCCGTTGAAGGGGATGCGGATGCGGCGGAGCTCTTTGTCCTTCTTCACGTCGAGGATCACGAGGTCGTCGCGATCCTTGTGCTTCGCCGCGATCGCGAAGTAGCGCCCGTCCGGGGAGAACGAGCCCGCCGAATTGATGAACCGCAAGCTCTCATAGTTCGAGTTGAGCGTGGACTTCACCAGCCGCCGGATGACTCGCCCCGTCTCCGCATCCGCGAGATAGAGATCCACGAAAAACGAGTTCTTCTCGCTGAAGTAGGCGATGTAGTGCCCGTCGGGGGCGAGGGCCGGGGCCAGGTGGAGCGTGCCTTCCGAGCGCCGTTCCGTGAGCAGCGGCTGGGAGATGCGCCGGGCGCGGTAGTGGTCGGCGAGTTGCGGCAGGAACGTCGTCTGAATCGCGTCGCGCCACTCGCTCGAAAGGTCATCGAGCGTCACCCCGAGCGCGCGTTTGAAGCCGCCGTCGACGCCGGCGGCCACGGAGGTCTGCAGGATCTGACCGATCGCTTCATCGCCCCACTTTTCTCCCACGAATGCCCAGAGCGCATGGCCGAACCGATAAGGAAAGATCCGGGGGTCGAACGTCATCTCCTCAATGGTCGGCAGGTGGCCTTCGAGGGAGGCGTCCCGTAGCCACATGGACGTGTGCGGGTCGATCGGCCCGATCGAGAGATACTCCGCCATGCCCTCCATGAACCAGCCCGGCAGATTGGCGTTGACGAGCGTCTGCACGCCGGCACCGATGTGGCCGCGACTGATCACGTCGTACTGGAACTGGTGCACCATCTCGTGGCCCAGGACGTGCTCCAGCTCCGCGTACGTGCCGGTGAAGGGCAACACCATCCGGTGCTTGAAGAACTCCGTGAACCCGCCTGTTCCCTCGCCGAGATCCTCGCTCGTCGTGTTGGTCTGCTGAAAGTCCGACTGCGAGGCGTACAGGATGATCGGTTTCCGGGCCTGGAACTGATGGTGCAGCACGCGCGACAGCCGGGCGTACCAGCGCTCCGCCATGCGCGCCGCATCGAGGGCGGCCTCCCGCTCGGCGGGATAGTAGTAGATCTCGAAGTGCTCGGTTTGGATGATGTGGAAGTCGAAGGCCTGATACTGGACCTTGTTCTGCCCGAAGTACTGCGCGGCGAGCGGCCCCGCGCTGAACAACGCGAGCGCCACCGCAATCCCACCGATCCGTCGCATGACGATCATCCTTTCGACTGCCCTTCGAGGGCTGTCCCCGCCAGCACCGGTGCGTCGCCCCACAGGCGCTCGAGCTGATAGAACTGCCGCAGCTCTGGGTGGAAAACGTGCACCACGAAGTCCACGTAGTCCAGCAGCACCCACCGACCCTGTGTGAGGCCTTCGACGTGATGCGGTACAAGACCCCGAGGCGCCAACGCGGACAGCAGATGCTCAGCCATGCCCCGCACGTGGGCGTCGGACGTGCCCGACACGATCACGAAGTAGTCGGCCGCCGCCGTCAGACCCCGAAGATCGAGTACCGTCGGCTCGATCGCCTTGCGGTCCGCCAGCGCGGCCGTCACCAGTCGGAGCGCTGCCAGCGCATCGTCCCCCGCCCGGCCGGCCGGGCGTCCGCTCCGCCTGCTAGTCATATCGCGTCTGTCGCGCGTTTGTTCCGCGCCTCACCCGATGCCGCTATTCCTTGATCACCGTCACCTGGATCTCCGGCCGGACGTCGGGGTGCAGCTTGATCCCGACCCGGAACTCCCCCAGCTCGCGGATCGGCTCGGGGAGGTCCACCCGGCGCTTGTCCACCTTGATCCCGAGCTCGTCAAGCTTGCGCTGGATGTCGCTCGCTGTAACCGATCCGTACAACTTGTCCTCTTCCCCCACCTTCACGGGAAACGTGAGGTGGACATCGGCGATGCGGCCGGCCTCCGTTTCAGCGGCGCCCCGTTCAGCGGCACGTTGCCGGGCGATCCGCTCCGCCTCGTGCGCGATTCTCTTCTTGTTCGCTTCGGTCGCCGGGTAGGCAAGCCCCTTCGGTAGCAAGAAGTTGCGCGCGTAGCCGTCCTTGACCTTCACGACCTGACCCACTGAACCCAGATGTTGTACGTCCTCTCGCAGGATCACTTCCATAGTGCGTCGCTTCCTCTCACGTGTTCAAGCTGGTTGCCGACAGCGGAGTGCGCGCGATCAGGGCGTGGCCGCGCCAGGCCAGGCCCAGACCCGCCAGGCTCTCGAGCACGAGCCACAGCGGCCAGGCTGCGAACAGGCGAACCGCGGGCTCGAACGCGGGATACAGCCCCGGTGCGACCTCGACCGCGTAGCGCACCGACCGGCTCGCGGCCCGCGTCGCCTCCCATTGAATCTGGGTCCAGACGCGCGGCGCCGCCGACCCCGGACCCACGAGCAACATCACGCCGGCGGCCGCATACAGGCACGCCCGCAGCGCAAGCCGCCAAAACCGCCGCTGCCCTGGGGGGCGCAGCGCCGCGCCCGCGACGAACGCCACGGTGACGAGCACGATCCACAGGCGGCTCAAGGCATCGAGCATCCCCCCCGGAGGAACGGCCACGAGGGTCGTGCCGGCGCCAGCGGCCAGGGCGACCCACAGCCACTCGCCTCGCGTCCCGGGCCCCGCCGCGAGCAGGAGGGCGCCGAACGGCAGCGCGACCAGGCTCACGGGCGCCAGGGCGGCGAACAGCAGCACGCCCAGCGTCAGGCTCCCCACGTCCCCCGCCCTCCAGCGACTCAGCCGGCGTACCCTTTGATGTAGGGCAGCAGGGCGAGCTGGCGCGCACGCTTGATCGCGGTGGCAAGCTGACGCTGGTGTCGCGCACACATTCCTGACAATCGGCTGGGGAGAATCTTGCCTCGTTCGGTCAGGAAGCGGCCGAGGGTACGGTCGTCCTTGTAGTCGAGCACTCGCACACCGGACTCGCAGACCGGGCACGTCTTGGCGGGCCGTCTCATGCTTCATCCTCCTCGATCTCGTCGACCACGTCGGCCGCGATCACCGCGGGGGGTGCTTCGGGCTTCGCCGGCAGGCCTTCGGAAACCACCACGAGAAACCGCACGACCCCCTCGTCGAGCGTCACGGCGCGCTCGTACTCGGGGAGCAGCTCTGCGGCGGTCTCGAACTGGGCGACGACGTAGTAGCCAGTGTCCTTTTTTTTGATCGGGTAGGCAAGGGAACGCTTGCCCCAATGCGCGACGTTCGTAAGGGAGCCCCTCGCGTCTTTGGTGAGCAGCGCGTGGAACCGTTCGAGCCGCTCGTTGATTGCGGGCTCTTCCAGCGCGGGATCGAAGATGTAGACGGTCTCATAGCGGCGAGCCATGCCACCTCCCTTTGGTCGTAGGCGACCCGGCGCCGGTGCGGCGCCGAGTAGGGGGTTCTGTGAGGGGCGAAAGATAGAGGGGGGGAGCCGGGGTGGGGAAGGCCATGAGCGGTCGGGTTCGTGACCCGGCTCACACAGCAGACTGCGCGAAGCGCGCACTTTGACGCTTGCTTGACGGGTACGTGACGACCGTCACGCTATCGTCGACGCGGACCAATCATCCTATGGGCAACGGGTTGCCAATCGCGCCGTCCGGAGTGTTGGAACGGCATCACTGTTGCGTCGGCTTGGGGAGCGGGACTCGTACGAAAGGAAGGACGCATGCAGGTCGGGGGGGTCGGGCTGGCCAGGCGCGCCGCGCGCGCCGTGGCGGCGGCAGCGGGGCTCATGGTCCTGCTGGCGCTGCAGCCGGAGCCTGCCCGCCTGGCGGAAACGGCCGGCTCGCACGCCCGTGCCTTGATCGTGTCCGACCAAGCGCGCCGCTATCTCCTGCTCCAGTATCGCGCGTATCCGACCGAGTTCATGGGCTGCATGATCGGCGAGATCCACGGGAATGCCGTGATCGTACGACGCATCGCGCCGGCGGACGTCGAGCCCGGACACGCCACTGAGACAACCGTCGTTCCCAAGCAGACGTGCGAGGACGCAGGCTGGGCGGGGACGGTGGGCGTGATCCACAGCCACCCGCAGGGCGAGCGGTGCTGGTATTTCTTCCCTGGCACGCGCGTGGCGAGCTCGGACGCGCACTCGTTCGCCCGGCAGATCTATCCCGTGGACGCCATCATGTGCGGTAACCGGGTCGTTTGGATCAGCCGGGACATGGTGCAGCAGCAGGTTCCGCTCTCGGGTGCCGACCCGCAGCCGGGCGCGGCGGCGCCGGTGCGGCAGCAGCGGGGCAACCAGGTGCACGGCGGCGCGGCCGCGTCGGACGGCAGCGACTACGGGAGCCGCTAGACGTTGAACCGGAACAGCAGGATGTCTCCGTTCTGCACGACGTAGTCCCGCCCCTCGCTTCTGACCAAGCCTTGCTCGCGCGCCGTCTTGTACGACCCCACGCGCTCGAAGTCGCGATAGGACACGGTCTCGGCGCGAATAAAGCCGCGCTGGAAATCGGAGTGGATCTCGCCCGCGGCGTCGAACGCAGTGCCGCCCTGGTGCATGGTCCACGCGCGTACCTCGTTCTCCCCGACCGTGAAGAACGTCTGCAGGCCAAGCAGCCGGTAGCCCGCATGGATCAGCCGGTCGAGTCCCGGCGCGCTGACGCCGGCGCTGGCGAGGTACTCCGCCCGCTCGTCGCCTGACAGCTCGCTCAGTTCCGCCTCGAACTTGGCGGAGAAGAGCACGATCTCCGCTTCTTCGTGGTGGGTCTGGACCGCGGTCCGCAGCGCGTCGAGTCGCTTCCCGCCGCCCGCGGCGAGGTCGTCTTCGTTGACGTTGGCGGCGTAGAGGATCGGTTTGGCGGTGAGCAGCCCGAGCTGGCGCAGGAATCGCACGGCGTCCTCGCTCTCGCCGGCCTCGCGCGCGCCGCGGCCCGCGTCGAGCTCGGCGATCACGCGCTCCAGGACCCCGACCTCGGTCTGAGCGTCCTTGTCGCCGGAGCGGGCGGTCTTGCGGGTCTTCTCGAGCCGCCGCTCCACGACCGCGAGGTCGGCCAGGGCGAGCTCGCTCGTGATGACGTCGTGGTCGCGCACCGGGTCGACGGGTCCCATGACGTGCACGACGTCGGGATCTTCGAAGCAGCGGATCACGTGAACGACGGCGTCGACTTCGCGGATGTGCGAGAGGAACTGATTGCCGAGTCCCTCGCCCTGGGAAGCGCCCTTCACGAGGCCGGCGATGTCTACGAACTCGACGACCGCCGGGATCTTGCGTTTTGGTTTGACGACGGTGTTCAACGTTTCGAGTCGTTGGTCCGGGACTTCGAC
>WNEL01000016.1_pt1 | contig 47506 bp, 42 predicted proteins | sample 5399991 | NCBI WGS metagenome assembly WNEL01 (sample SAMN13153325, study PRJNA577476) | soil metagenome | isolation source: 20 cm grassland meadow soil pre-rain plot 2 | place: USA:California | collected 2015-09-08
GTCCATCGGCGGAGTAGGAAGGCGAACAGTGGGACGCCCAGGAGCGCGGTCACGATGCCCACCGGCAGCTCGCGCGGCGCCACCACGGTGCGCGCCAGCGTGTCGGCCGCGGCCAGGAGGATCCCGCCGGCGAGAAACGCGGTCGGGAACAGCGTGTGATGGAGCCGGCCCCACAGGAGACGACAGACGTGCGGCACGATCAGCCCGACAAAACCGATCACGCCCGCCACGGCGACCGCCGCGGCGGTCAAGAGCGAGGCGGACAGGTACACGAGCCGCTTGAGGCGTCGCACGTCCGCGCCGAGGTACTGCGCGGGCTCCTCGCCGAGGGCGAGCAGGTCGAGCGGCCGCGCGGCCGCGGCCAGGACCACGAGCGGCAGCGGCGCATACACCAGAATCACGAGGACCGTCGTCCACGACGCACCCGAGAACCCGCCCCAGAGCCACAGGAATGCGTTGCGCAGCTCCGTGGCTTCGGCGAGCGAGACGAGAGCGGTCGTGATCGCCGCGGCGAACGCACCCACCGCCACCCCGCCCAGGAGCAGGATCCGCGGGTCGAGCTCGGCCCCACCCATGAGCCCGAGTCGATACACCAGCGCCATCGCGCCTACCGCCCCGACGAACGCCGCGAGCGGGAGGGCCCAGGGACCGGGGATATGGAGGGCGATGGCGACCACCGCGCCGAGCCCGGCGCCACCCGAGAGACCGAGCAGGAACGGGTCCGCGAGCGGATTCCTGACCAGCGCCTGGAGTCCGACGCCCGAGACGCCGAGCGCACCGCCAACGAGAAATGCGAGCACCGCACGCGGCAACCTGAGCTGCCAGACGATCGGCGAGGCCAGTAAGTCTCCGAGCGGCACGTTCGCGGGCCCGAGGAGTAGCGCCGCCGCGAGCGTCGCGAGCACTGCAGCGGCGAGCAGGACGTACTTCATGGCGCGCCCTCGAGGCGCTGCCGGAGCTCGCGGATGGCCTGGGCGACCCGGGGCCCGGGGCGCCCGAAGAGCTGGCCCGGGAGAAACAGGAACCGCCCCTTCCGCACCGCGCGTACCACCCGCCATTCGGGACGCGAGGCATACCGCGGTGGCACGGCACTCTCCGACAGAACGGCGACGAAATCGGGGTCACGCGCGGCGATGGTCTCGATCGAGACCTGGGCCGAGGGCGAGTGGACGTCGTGAAACACGTTGCGCGCCCCCGAAAGCGCGGCGAGGCGGTCGAGGTAGCTCCCTGCCCCGATGACGATCGGTGGGTTGTCCCAGACGATGAAGACGAGGGACTGGGTGCTGGGAACCGGGGGCTGGGAGGCAAAGCGGTCCACGACGCGCGCCAGCGAATCGGCGGCGCGGGAATGGCCGGTGAGCACGCCGAGGCGCCGGGCCGCGGGGCCCAGCTCTTCGAGCAAGTTGAGATCGAAGAGCACCGCCCGGATGCCGAGCCGCTCGAGCTGTTCGGCGGCGGTGACGTTCGGACCGGACCGGTAGAGCACGACGAGATCCGGCCGCCGCGCGGCTACCGCCTCGATGCTCGGCGGAATGCCGTCGCCCACGCTCGGCACGGCGCGCGCCTCGGGCGGATAGTCACACCAGGTGGTGCGACCGACGAGCCGGTCGCCCGCGCCGATCGCAAAGAGGATCTCGGTGAACGAGGGCAGGAGCGACACGATGCGTCGGGCGGGCGCGGCGAGCGTCACTCGCCGACCAGCGTCGTCGGCGACGGCGATGCCGCCCCCGACGGGGACGTGCTCTCCCCGCGCGCAAGCCGCGATGGCCAGCGCGACCAAGCCCGCGAGGTGGGTCCGCTGGGGCCAGCGGCGCATAACGAAAACGCCCACCCCCGACGGAGCGGAGATGGGCGAGCGCCTGCGCCTTGTGCGCAGCGCCACCATCCCTCCCGCGAGGGATCTGCAGGTGGCGCGAACGGAGACCGTCTCCTGGCTTCGGGCGGGCGGCTCGCCTTCCCGGGTGATGAGACCCAGTGGCGTTTGAGCCGCTACGACGTGCCCGTCACAGTGGCGGGGCCGCGCCGGACTCTCACCGGCTTCCGTGAATCCCCGTTCGCTTGTAACGACAGGGCTAGTCTATCAAATCGACGTCAGGGATGCAATGGGCGGGAGAAGTCGGTAGAGGGCGGTAGAGGTCGCGCCCGAGCCACGGCTACCGTCTTCTACCGTCCTCTACCGTCGGCCTCCTTCGAAGCGCAACCACGAAGCCGATCGCGAGGACCACACCCGCGGCCCCGACGATCAACGGGACCAGCGACTCGGGCGCGAACCGTCGCTCGGTGAACGCGATCGTGACCCCGGCACGGGGCGCCAGCGGTGGCGTCCGGTACCGCGCGAAGCGACGCCCGCCGATATCCTCCAGCCCGAGGGAATCGAGCTTCCCCGCGGTGACGACCGCGGTCGTGTCCTCGAGCAGCAGGTCCACCTCGTTCGTCGGCTGGTCGATCGGCAGGCTCACGCGACGCACCGTGGCGGAGAGAACGTACGTATAGCTCAGTTGCTTGCGCTCGCCGGGCGGGAGCGGTCCGTACACGGCAACCGAGTCGCCCCGCCGGGTCACGACCTGGGGAGAGACGTCGCCCTGTCCGACCCGGAACTGGATCGCGACCGGCGGTATGGCGCCCGCCCAGGTGGGACGCACCGTGTCCCGGGCCACGCGTGTCGCGACACCCGGGTTCTCGAGCTCCACTAGCTCGAGCACGTCCCGCGAGCCGTCCCGCTTCTCCTTGGCGACGGTGACCAGGCGGCGTGTCACCCGCACTGCCGGCCCGGTGGAGGTCGTGTCGTAGACGTAGAGCGGGCGGAGGCTGGAGGTGGACCGGCCGGGCGCGATCGGCTCCGAGAAGTAGGCGATCCCGGCGTGCCAGGTCGACACCACATAGATCGCCGCCGAGTCTGGCCGCCGGATGGCCAGGGCGTACGCACCGCGAGCGTCGCTGCGGATCGAGTCGATTGCCTGACCGCCGCCGCCCATGGACACCTGATGCAGCACCACCCAGGTGCGTGCCACGGGCCGTCCGGCCGGCCCATACAGGACCCGACCCGTGATCACCACTTGTTGTGCCCGGAGCGCGCCGGCCAGGCACAGCAGCAGCAACGCCGTGCTACGGAGTGAATTTCCCGAAATCTTCAGGGTCGAGGTTCTGGAGGTAGGTCTTCAGCTCGTCGGGCCCGAGCGGGGTGGGACCGCCCTCGCCGCCGGGTTCGCCGGTCTCCACCGATGTAAGCGCCAGCAGGCTCTCGCTCGTGAAAATCGGCGCCTTGAGCCGCAGGGCGACGGCGATCGAATCGGACGGCCGGGCGTCGATCTGGATCACCGCATCGTCGCGGTAGATGTGCAACTCGGCGTAATACGTGTTGTCCTTGACCTGGGTGATGATGACCTTCCGGAGGTCGGCGCCCAGGCCGAGGATCACCTGCTTCAAGAGATCATGGGTGAGCGGCCGCGCGAACTTGACGCCCGCGAGCTCCATCGCGATGGCGCTCGCCTCGGCGGGACCGATCCAGATCGGGAGTACCCGCTCCCCTTCCTGCTCCTGGAGGATGACCACCGGCGTGTTGGTCGTGCGATCGAGTCCCAGATGCGCGACCCGAACCTGGATCTGGTTCGCGCTCAGGTCCCCATCTCCCACGATGTGAGATACTTCTGCTGCTCGGGCGTGAGCGTATCGATGGCGACTCCCATCGCGGCGAGCTTCAGCTTGGCGACTCCCTCGTCCAGCTCCCGCGGGATCCGGTGCACATCCTTCGTGAGCTCCCGCGCGTGCTTGACGACATGCTCGGCGGCGAGCGCCTGATTCGCGAACGACATGTCCATCACGCTGGCCGGGTGACCCTCTGCCGCCGCCAGGTTGATGAGCCGGCCGTCGGCGAGAACGAAGATCCGCCGGCCGCCCAGCCGCCACTCGTCGACGAACTCCCGGACCCGGGTCGGGCCCTGAGCCGCCTGCTTGAGGCCGTCCAGGTCGATCTCGACATTGAAGTGTCCCGAGTTCGCGAGCACGGCTCCGTCCTTCATCGCGCGCATGTGCTCCACGCGGATCACGTGCGTGTTCCCGGTCAGGGTCACGAAGACATCGCCGACCCGTGCAGCCTCCGCTATCGGCAACACCCGATAGCCGTCCATCTGCGCCTCGAGCGCCTTGAGCGGGTCGATCTCCGTGACGATCACGTTGGCCCCCGCCCCCCGCACCCGCAGGGCGAAACCACGCCCGCACCACCCGTACCCCGCGACCACCACGGTGCTCCCGGCCACGAGCAGGTTCGTCGCCCGCAGGATCCCGTCGAGCGTCGACTGCCCTGTCCCATAGCGATTGTCGAACAGATGCTTCGTGTCGGAATCGTTCACGGCGATGACGGGGAACTGGAGCACGCCGTCGCGCGCCATCGCCTTCAGCCGGATGACTCCGGTCGTGGTCTCCTCGGTCGACCCTGCCACGCCGGCGACGAGCGCCTGGCGGTCGGCCCCGGAGAGGGTCTCCACCCACTGTCGGACCGGCGGTGCCAGGTCGTCGAGCCGGTTGAGCGCAACCATGTGCAGCGCGCCGACCAAGTCCGCGCCGTCGTCCATCGTGATGTCGGGCCGATGTGCCAGCGCCGCCCGGATATGCTCATAGTAGGTGGCGTGGTCTTCACCCTTGATCGCGAAGACCTTGATCCCGTGGTCCTTGACGAGATGAGCCGCGACGTCGTCCTGCGTCGACAAGGGGTTCGACCCGCACAACGCCACATCCGCGCCGCCCGCCTGGAGCGTGACGGCGAGGTTGGCGGTCTCCGTGGTGACGTGGAGACAGGCGGAAAGGCGTCGTCCGGCAAGGGGGCGTTCCCGGGTGAAGCGCTCCCGGATGAGGCGCAGCACCGGCATGGAGCGCTCGGCCCACTCGGTGCGGCGGCGTCCCTCGGCCGCCAGGCTCAGGTCTTTGATGTCGGAAGCCGCGGAGCGGGCCGTCGTGGTCATGCATTCGCTTTCTTGGAGGAGTAGTGCCGGGACCGCTGCACGGCGAGCCGCAGGTCCTCGACGCGGTTCGTATGCTCCCAGGTGAACAGGTCGACTTCCCGGTCTACGTCCTTGTCCACGTAGCGGCGTCGCTCGGGCGTGCGGCCGAAGTGACCGTACGCCGCGGTCGCGCGATAGATCGGGTGGCGGAGATTCAGGGCCTTGTTGATACCGAGGGGCGTGAGGTCGAACACTTCACGGACGGCCTCCTCGATGGCCTCGTCGGCCACGAGGCCGGTGCCGAACGTATCGATCATCACCGAAACGGGCTGCGCGACCCCGATGGCGTACGCCACCTGCGCCTCGCAGCGGGTGGCGAGCTTCGCGGCCACCACGTTCTTGGCCACCCAGCGCATCGCGTAGCAGGCCGAGCGGTCGACCTTCGAGGGGTCCTTGCCGCTGAAGGCGCCGCCCCCGTGCCGCGCCATGCCGCCGTAGGTGTCCACAATGATCTTGCGGCCGGTCAGCCCCGCGTCGCCCTGCGGGCCCCCGACCACGAATCGGCCGGTCGGATTGATGAGGATGTCGGGGTCGCGGACCTCGAAGCCGGCGTCCGCGAGCACCGGTCGAACCACGAGTGCAATCACACCCTCCCGTAGCTCCACGTTGTCGATCTTGTCGGAGTGCTGCGTGGACACCACCACCTTGCTGATCCCGATCGGCCGCGCCGCCTCGTACACGACGCTGACCTGCGTCTTGCCGTCGGGGCGGAGCCACGGGAGATCCCCGGCCTTGCGGACCGTGGAGAGCCGCTCGGCGAAACGATGGGCGAGCACGATCGGGAGCGGCATGAGCGAGGGCGTTTCGTCCGAGGCGTAGCCGAACATCATCCCCTGATCGCCCGCCCCGCCGCGGTCCACGCCCATCGCTATGTCACCCGACTGGCGGTCGATGGTGGTGAGGATGGCGCAGGTCTGGGCGTCGAAGCCGAAGCTCGCGTCGGTGTAGCCGATCGCGCTGATCGTGCCCCGCACGATGTCGGGGATGTGGACGTAGGTGGAGGTGGTGATCTCCCCCGCCACCACCGCCATGCCGGTGGTGACCAGGGTCTCGCATGCCACGCGGGCGGCGGGGTCCTTGGCGATGATGGCGTCGAGGACCGCGTCCGAGATCTGGTCGGCGATCTTGTCGGGATGGCCTTCCGTCACGGATTCGGAGGTGAACACGTGGCGCTGCGCTGGCATGTGCCTGTCCGAGCGTGGTTTAGACGTTCAAGCTAGCGGCGCGCCGTCCGGCGGGCAACCGGCCGCCGGGGTCGAGCAGCTTCAAGTCGACGGCTTCGGCGAGCGCCAGCCGCAACACGTCGAGGACATCGGCTGCGGTGCGCGCGCCGAGCGCCTGGTCGGCCGCGGTACGCGCGCGCGCGGCGCTGACCTGCCGCACGGTCCACTTCACCCGCGGCAGCGCCGCCGGCGCGACCGACAACGTCTCGTACCCGAGTCCGATCAACAGAAACGCCGACAGCGGCTCGGACGCCATCTCGCCACACACGCTCGCCGCCTTGCCGGCGGCCCGCGCCGCGTCGGCCACCATCTTGAGGAGTCGCAGCACGCTGGGATCGTGTGGGTTGAAGCGGTCGGCAAGCCGGGCGTTGCCGCGGTCGACAGCGAGCGTGTACTGGGTGAGGTCGTTCGTGCCGACGCTCAAGAAGTCGCTCGCCTTGGCGAGCTGGTCCGCCATCACCGCGGCGGCAGGGGTCTCCACCATCACGCCCACGGGGACCGAGGTCGCCGCCGCCACACCGTCGCGCGCGAGGTTCGTCGCCTCTTCCGCCACGATCGCGCGCGTGCGATCGAGCTCGTCCAGTCGCGTCACCAGCGGGATCATGAGCTGGATGTCCGCGTGGCGCGCGGCGCGGAGGGCGGCCCGGATCTGCGTTCGGAAGATCTCGGGGCGGTCGAGGCACACCCGGATCGCCCGCCAGCCGAGCTGGGGGTTGGCCTCGGCCTGCACACGGAACGGGCCGGGCAGCTTGTCACCGCCCAAATCGTAGGTGCGAATCACCACCGGGTGTCCGGGAAACGCCTTCCCCACGCGCGTGAAGTACGCGGCCTGCTCCTCTTCGTCCGGCAGGGTGGTGTGGCTCGTGATGAGGAACTCGGTACGCAACAGCCCCACGCCCTCGGCCCGGTGATCCTGAGCCGCTTTGATCTCGTCGGGGAGGTCGACGTTCCCGCGGAGCGCCACCCGCACGCCGTCGGTCGTGATCGCGGGCTGCGCCACGACCTCCTCCAGCTGACCCGCGAGCTCGCGATCCCAGAGCTCGTGCGTCTTCGCCTCGGCGATCTCCTGGGACGTGGGAGACAGGAGCACCGTGCCCCGCGTGCCGTCCATCACCAGCATGGTGCCCGGGTGGATCCGCTCGAGCGCACCCGTCACGCCGAACACCGCCGGAATCCCGATCGAGTGGGCGAGAATCGCGGCGTGCGACGTGCGCGTACCTTCCTCGCTCACGAGGCCCACCACGTGCTCGCGGTCGAGCTGGACCGTCAGCCCCGGGGAGAGCTCCTTGGCCACGACAATCGACGGTTGGGTGATGCCCTCCCACAGCTCGTCCGACCCACGGTGCATGAGGTGCTCGATCACCCGGACCGCGACGCCCGAGAGGTCCGCCAGTCGATCTTTGAGGCGCGGGCTCCCCGTGGCCGCCCACATGTCGCGCACCTCGAGCGCCTTGAACTCGTACGCTTTCTCGGCGGCGAGGTGGTTCTCGCGAATCAGGTCCGCGACGCCGGACAGGAACTCCTTGTCCTCGAGCATGAGGATCTGGGCGTCGAAGATGCGGGCTTCGTCGACGCCGGCGCGATCTTCGGCTTTCGCGCGCATATCCTGGAGGTAGCGCTTCACATCCTTCACCGCGGCGCGCAGGCGGCGCACCTCTTTCTCGATCTGGGTGCGCGGCACGACGCGGTGCGGGACCTCGGGCATAGTCCAGCGCACGACGATCGCGGCGCCGACGCCGATCCCGGGGGAGACGCCGATCCCCTTGAGCTGCCGGTCGCTCATTCGCGCCCCTCGTTTTCCCGCTGCTCCGCGTCCCGCATCTCGGCCTCGCGCACCTCTTGCGTCAGGTGCATCTCGTGGAACCCGTCGGCGACGAGGGCGAGCAGCGCGTCCATCGCCGATTCCGCATCCTCTCCGTCGGTCTTGATCGACAACGACGATCCACACTCCGCCGCGAGCATCATCACGCCCATGATGCTCTTCCCGTTCACGGCGAGGTCGTCCTTGCGCACCTCGACCGCCGATTTGAAGCGGCTGGCGAGCTTCACGAACTCCGCCGCCGGGCGCGCATGCATGCCGAGCGGGTTGACGATCTTGGCGTCACGCTCGATCACGGCCATAACCACCCTGCCAGCGCCGCGACGGCGAGCAGCGCGAGGCCGAGCCGCAGCCCGGTGAGCCGCCGGCGCTGCCACCACAACAGCGCAAACCCGCCCGCGACCACCCCGGCGAGGGCCAGCCGCGCCCAGCCGAACAGCGCGCCGCTCAGGTACTGCGCGACGAGCGGCAGCGCCGCGCCGACGCCGAGCGCCATCGCCGGACCGGACAACGCCGTGGCGCGCTGCAGCAGCGGCTCGCGCAGCGCCTGCGCCACGCGTGCCCCATAGGTCCAGCCGGCCCGCAGGGCCCACCAGCGCAACGCCACGTGACCGATGTTGTAGACGACGACGAAGCCCAGGACGGCCGGGAGCCCGAGACCGAGCGCCACCCCGATGAGGGCGAGCGCCGAGGTGAGCGGCAGCCAGCCCGCCCACACGAGCCGGTCGCCGAGCGAGCCGAGCGGCCCGCACAGCGCCGTGCGCAAGCGCTCCACCTGCTCGGGCGGTACACCGTCGTGCTCCGCGCGCGCCGCCGCGCCGACCGCGAGGCCGCACAGGTACGGGTGCGCGTTGAAGAAATGCGCCCCCCGCGCCACCGCGGCGCGGTACGCGACACCGTCGTCGCCGACCTCGGCCCGCAGGTCCCGGAGCAGCGGCTCCTCGGCGACGCCGATGCCGACACCCTGCATCCGCTCGTAGTTCCAGGACCCCTGCACCGTGAACAGGCGGAGCAGACTGCGCACGAGCCCGGGGCGGGCATGGACCGCGGGACGGCTCATCGCAGCCACGCCACGATCGCACCGCCGGCCACGCCGGCTGCGAACCACCGCAAGCCGGGTCCGCGTCCCACGAGGCGCAGCGTTCCCGCCGTTCCCGCCGCGAGCGCCGCGCCCACCGCCGCCACGTTGAGCAGGGCGACCCCGTGCGGCGGGAGAGCGCCGGCCAGATAGGCACGCGCCACCTGCGCGAGGACGAGGCCCAGCGCCGTCACGACGGCCGCTCGCCCCGCGTCGCGCACGATACTCGCCGCGTGCAACCGCTCGAGCCGGCGGGCGTCGCCGCCTTCGAGCGCCGCCGCGGCGCGCCGCACGGCCCGGGTGTTCAGCTGCCGCAGGGCATGCAGGCTCAGTCCGCCGGCCATCCCCGTGATCAGCCCGACCACGGCACCGAGCCCCAGCCCCAGCGTTCCGGCCGCCGCGTGGGCCGCGCTGACGGCCGCGACGGTGGCAGGTCCGTACTCGGGATAGCGGGTCGCCCCCATCGGCAGGATGTCGTACTGGAACAGCTCGAACAACACGCCGAGCTGGAGTCCCGTGCCGACGTCGCCGAGTATCGCGCCCGCGATCGGTCCCGCGACGAGGGGCCGCGCGATCATCATCTGGGGCACGCTCACGAGATCCAATCCCACGAGCGTTCCCCACAGGAGCAACCAGACCTGCAGCTCGAGGCTCACGTGAAGTCCTCGAGCGGGACGGGGGGAGTCGTCGGGACGTCCTGGGCCGTCACCTCGACTCCTCGAGCGGCGAGCGTCCTCAGCTGCGAGGCCTCCGCGTCGCTCAAGTAGACGTAGCGCAACCGCTCCGAGCGCCCAGGGCGGTGGTGCAGGCCGCCCACATTGACGCGGCTCACAGGGTGCCGGTTGACGGTGAGCGCCGCGAGCGTGTCGATGTCGCCGGCGACGAGAATGCCGACGCGGGGATCGCGCTCCCACTCGGTGAGGCGCTCCAAGGCTTCCTCGGTCGAGGCGAACACGACCTCGATCTCGGAGGGCACGCCCATGCGGTAGAGCTCCTGCTCCCAGGCGCTGGCCCGCACGGCATCGTCGACCAGCACGATGAACGCGACATTCAGTGGCTTCCCCCAGCCCACGACCACCTGGCCGTGAATCAGGCGATCGTCGATGCGGTACAGGGCGATGCTCATGCCGCGGGCGTGCGGATGGCGCGGCTGCCCGCCTCGGCCGCACGTCGCGCCGCGTCGCCAGGGGGGAGATCCCGGTGGAACACGAAATCGAGCAGCATCGCGAGGTTCACGCCGGTCACTACGGCGACGTTGGCCTTGCCACGCGCCAGCCGCACGGAGCTCGTCAGGCAGGAGCCGCCGGGCAGATCGACGAACAGGACGGCCGGCTTGTCGTCGATCGCGCGGGTGAGGCGCTCGGCGAGGGCTCCCGTGTCGCAGCCGTCGTTCGACACCGGAACGAGCGCGTCGTGGACGCCGGTGATCGCGGCGACCGCCGCGAGCAAGGCCTGGGCGACGGCCGCGTGCGACACGATCACTCCGCGCAGTGGCTCACTCATTGTCTTCCTCGAGATACTCCTGGAGCTGGCGGCGCTCGGCGAGACGCTTGAGCAACCGGTCGTTGAACAAGCGCGCCGAATCCACGCCGCTGTACCGCAACAAGTGGTTCATCGCAACGACCTCACAGACCACGGTCAGGTTCTTCCCCGGGTTGAGCGGTACGGTGACGAGCGGCAGAGTCACCTCGAGCACCTGAGTCGTCTGGCCGTCGATCCCGGTGCGGTCATATTCGCGCGTCGCCTCCCAGTCTTCGAGCTGGACGACGACCTCGATCCGCTTCTGCTGGCGCACGGCACGGATGCCGAACAGCGCGCGGATGTCGATCAGCCCCACGCCGCGGATCTCCATGTAGTGCTGGGACAGTTCGTGCCCGCGCCCGATCAGGACGTCGTTGCCCCGGCGCGTAATGTGAACCACGTCGTCCGCGACCAGCCGGTGGCCGCGCTCCACCAGATCGAGGACGCATTCGCTTTTCCCGATCCCCGAGCGGCCGAAGAACAGCAGGCCCACACCGAACACATCGGCGAGCGACGCGTGCACGGTGGTTGCGGGCGCGAAGGCCTCGTCCAGAAAGGGCTTGAGGCGGCGGTAGAACTCCGCGGTCTTGAGTCGCGTCCGGATCACCGCAACACCCTTGGCGCGCGCCAGCTCGAGCAAGTCGGCCGGCGGGTCCTGCCCCTTCGAGATGACGATGCACGGCAGATCGAACTGGAAGAGCGTCTCGAGGGCCCGGCGGCGCGCCGTGGCGTCCAGTGACGCGAGGTAGGTGACCTCGGTTTCGCCGAGGATGTGGAGGCGATGGGCGGCGAAGCGCTTCGTGTACCCGGCGAGCACGAGCCCCGGGCTCGACGCTTCGGACGTCGGGATCTCGCGATCGAGCCCCACGTCCCCCGTCAACGCTTCGAGCTGCAGCGGATCACCCTTGCGCTCGAGCAGGTCCCGCACCCTGGGCTTCGTCACCGGGGCTCGCGCTCCAGGGTCCGGCGGGTCGCCGCGCCCCGCCGCCGGGTGGAGGCCTTGTCGAGCTGCCGCCGAACCTTGGCCACCGCGAGGTCGAGCGCGGTGCGGTGGTCCGCTCCGCGCGCCGTGCCCACGTGCACGGCGCCGCGCGCGGTGTGCAACCGCACCTCCACCGTGGGACGCCCGTGGTCGGCCACGAACACGACTCGCCCATCATGGGGCCGCGGCGCGATCCGCGCGAGGCGCTCGAGCCGCGCCCGCGCCCGCCCGCGCAGCTCGTCAGGAATCTCGCAGTGGCGTGCCGTGATGGTGATCCGCATCGCTCAGCCTCCATGCGCGAGGACCCGGTGGAGATGCGCTTCCGTCGCCCGGGCGGCCCGCTCCCAGGAGAACTGCTCTGCGAAGGCGCGAGCGCCGCTCCCCAGCCGGGTCACCAGCCCCGGATCGGCGGCGAGCGCGAGCATCCGGTCCGCGAGCGCGCGCGCGTCGCCGTGCGGCACCAGGAAGCCGGTCTCGGCCTGCCGAACCGACTCCCGGAGGCCGGGACTGTCGGACGCGAGCGCGGGGGTAGCGCACGCCGCCGCCTCCATGTTCGAGATGCCCCAGCCTTCCTTCGGGCTCGCCAGCACCACCGCCCACGCCCGGCGCAGCAGCCGCCGCTTCTCCGCCTCGGTCACGAACCCGAGGAACCGCGCGACGTCGCCCAGGCCCAGCGCGCGTGCCAGGCGCTCGAGGCGCCCACGATCGTCCCCCCCTCCGGCGATCTCGAGGACCAGGTCGGAGCGCGCCTGGCGTGCGAGCGCCACCGCCCGGAGCGCGATCTCCACTCCTTTATAACGCTTGAGACGGCCCACGTACAAGAACGTCGGTTCGCGGGCCCGCGGTTCGGCGGCGTCGGGGGCGTACCAGACCGTATCGACGCCCGGATAAATGACTTCGATCCGCTCGCGGGGTACGCCCCGCCACACCAGGTCGTCGCGCGTGCTCTGCGAAATCGCGTGAAACCAGGCGCGGCGATACGCCCACGGGATGGGCCGCTCGGCCGCCCAGACCACGCCGGCGATTGGCCAGCTCGCCTCGTGGAAGGCCGTCGTGCCGAAGAGGTGTGGCACCACGGCGCAGAACGGCCGGTCGGTGAGCGTCGGCAGGAACAGCGGAAGCTTGTTGATGTCCTCGACCACCACGTCGTAGCGGTTCGCCCGCAGCAGCCGACGCACCACGCCGCGGGCGCGCAGCGCGAAGCTGTGTCGCCCGCCCGCGCGATGCACCCGCAGGCCATCGAGCTGCGCTTCGCGCGCGGCCCCCGGCCACCCGCTCGCCACCAGGTCGATCGTGTGGCCGCCGCGCGCCAGGCGACCGAAGATCTCGTGCAGATGCGTCTCGGCACCGCCGGCGTGCGGGTTTTCGCGGTCGTTCCAGTTGACAAGCAGGATTCTCACAGCGCGCCGGATTCCCGCGCCACCGCGTCGAGCACGCCGTTCACGAACGCGGGGGCCTTGGCGCCTGCGAACCAGTGGGCCAGTTTCACGGCTTCGTCGATGACCACCCGCGGCGGGGTCGAGCCCTCGGCCAGCTCCGCGAGGGCGAGGCGCAGGATATTGCGCTCGACCACGCCGACGCGCTCGAGCCGCCAGTGCTCGGCGGCATCCGCCACTCGGGCATCGAACTCGGGGAGGCCGGCGATCGCCTGGGCTGCGAGATCGGCCCCGCGGTCGTAACCGGCCGGCGGGCGGCCGTACGCCGCCGCGAGCCGGCCCACGACGGTTTCGATCGACGGGCGGCCGGACAAGTCCCAAGCGTAGAGCAGTTGCAGCGCGCGGGCGCGGGCCTTAGTCTCGGGGCGCTGCACGCGTGAGCTGGCCCAGGACGTCGGCCGTCGTGAGGGCCGCGTCGACCGCCTCGTAGCCCTTGTTGCCGGCCGCTCCACCGGCCCGGGCCAGCGCCTGCTCCAGCGTATCGGTGGTGAGGACGCCGAAGCCGACCGGGAGCCGGTGTGCCAGTGCGACGTTACCGAGCCCGCGCGTGGCTTCCCCCGCCACGTACTCGAAATGGGGCGTCTCGCCCCGCACCACGCACCCCAGCGCGACCAGCGCCGCATAGCGCCCGCTCGCCGCCGCGGCCTCGGCCGCGACCGGCAGCTCAAACGCCCCCGGCACCCAGATCACGTCCACGCGCGCCTCCGGCACCCCCTTGTCGCGGAGGCACTCCCGCGCGCCGTCCAACAGGCGCGCGGTCACGAGCTCATTGTAGCGGCTGACGAGGACGGCCACGCGAGCTTCTCGCGGCGCGCGCGGCGAACCCTGAAACTCGGCCACGGTCAGTGGGTGAGCAGGTGGCCGAGCTTGTCGCGCTTGACGTCCAGGTAGGACCGGTTCTCGTCGGAGGGCGTCATCACGATCGGCACGCGCTCGACGATCTCCAGGCCGTAGCCCTCGAGCCCGACGAGTTTCATCGGGTTGTTGGTGAGCACGCGGATCGCGGAGAGACCCAGGTCCAGGAGGATCTGCGCCCCGATGCCGTAGTTGCGCAGGTCGGGCTTGAAGCCGAGCTCGCGGTTCGCTTCGACGGTGTCGTGCCCCGCGTCCTGGAGCTCGTACGCCTTCAGCTTGTTGAGGAGCCCGATGCCGCGCCCCTCTTGGTCGAGGTACACCACCACGCCACGGCTTTCGGCGGCGATCATGCGCATCGCCGAATGCAGTTGCCAACCGCAGTCGCACCGTCCCGAGCCGAACACGTCGCCGGTGAGGCACTTGGAGTGCATTCGCACCAGCACGTTCTTCCGGTCCTGTACCTCCCCGCAGACCAGCGCCACGTGCTCGGCCGCGTCCACATCGTTGCGGTAGCCCACGATGCGGAACTCACCGAACGGTGTCGGCAGGCGGGCTTCGGCCACACGATGCACCAGGCGCTCGTGGGCCAGCCGGTACGCCACCAACTCGGCAACCGTGATGAACGTGAGCCCATGTCGCGCGGCGAACTGCTCCAGGTCCGGCTGCCGCGCCATCGAGCCGTCCGGGTTCAGGATCTCGCAGATCACTCCCGCCGGGTACAGCCCTGCGAGTCGGGCGAGATCCAGGCTCGCTTCCGTCTGCCCCACCCGCTGCAGCACGCCGCCCGGACGCGCCCGCAGGGGGAACACGTGCCCGGGGCGCCGCAGATCGGCCGGCACGCTGGCCGGATCGACCGCGACCCGAATCGTGGCCGCGCGATCCGCCGCCGAGATGCCGGTGGTGACGCCGAACCGCGCGGCCGCGTCGATCGACACGGTGAAGGCGGTTTCGTGCGCCTCGGTGTTGTGCTCGGCCATCTGGGTGAGGCCCAGAGCCTGACACCGCTCGGGCAGGAGGGTCAGGCAGATCAACCCGCGCGCGTGCGTCGCCATGAAATTGATCATCTCGGGCGTGACCCGCTCGGCCGCGCCGACCAGGTCTCCCTCGTTCTCTCGGGTTTCGTCGTCGGCCACGATCACCAGCTTGCCGGCGCGAATGTCCGCGATCGCCTGCTTTATTTTGCGGTGCTGCATAGTTGCCTCACGTACTTCCCGAGCACGTCGCCCTCCACGTGCACCCGGTCCCCCACGCCCAGCGCTCCGAGCGTGGTGTGCTCGCGCGTGAACGGGATCAGCGCGATCTGCACGCTGTCCTTTCCCGGCAGGTCGTTGATGGTGAGACTGACGCCGTCCACCGTAATCGCGCCGCGCGGAATCGACACCTCCCGCACCGCTTCGGGGACACGCAGGTCGTACACCCACGCGTCCCCGCGCCGCTCGACGCGCTGCACCACCGCCACGCCGTCCACATGCCCCTGGACGATGTGACCGCCCAGCCGATCCGCCGCGCGCAGCGCGCGCTCCAAGTTCACACGTCGCCCCGCCGCGTACTCGCCGAACAGGGTGCGTCCCTCGGTCGTCGCCACCACGTGCACCGAGAATCTACCCTTCACCGCCCGCTCGACCGTGAGGCATACCCCGTTCACCGCGATGCTCTCACCCTTCCTGATACCCTTGAAGGGAGCACGGATTGTGAGCGCGAGCCCGGGCGTGGTCCGTTTTCCGTTTTCCGTCGTCCGTACGACGCGGTCGATCCGACCCACCGCGCTCACGATTCCGGTAAACATAGCCGCCTGTCCAATACCAATAATGTATCAGAGCCCAGCGCGCGCCGCTCCACCGGCGTCCAGCGCGGCGCGGCCGCGAGGGGGTGCGGCGGCACCCCGGGAAAGGCCGGAACGGCGCCTTCACCGAGCCACACCGGTGCCTGCACCCAGTAGAACCGGTCCACCAGACCGTCGGCGAGGAGGCGCGCGCCCAGCGCCCCTCCCCCTTCGCACAGGAGCGACTCGACGGCGGCCTCGCGCAGCATGCGGAGTCCGTCCCGCAAGGTCGTGGGGCGGAACACGCGCACGCCGCTGCGCTCGAGCTGGGTGACGCTGGACGACGGCGCGTCGAGCGACGACATGACCCAGGTCGGCACCTCGCGCGCGGTGCTCACGAGCCGCACGCCGAGGTTGAGCATCGCGCGTCGGTCGAACACGACGCGCACCGGCGGCCGTCGCGGCGTGACCGGACCGCGCACCGTGAGCTGCGGGTCGTCGCGCAAGGCGGTCGTGCCGCCGACCGCGATCGCGTCGAACCCGGCGCGCAGCCAGTGCACGTGCTCGCGCGCCGCTTCCCCCGAGACCCACTGCGAGCTGCCGGCGGCATCGGCGATCCGGCCGTCGATCGACGTCGCGAGCTTGAGCGCGACGAAGGGTCGCTCCGCCTGCTCCCGCGCGAACAGGAACGGCGCGTTCAACGCCGCCCCCGCCTCGGCGAGCAGGCCGATCGACACGCTCACGCCTCGGCCACGCAACACGGCGGCGCCGCCCCGCGCCTGCGGGTCCGGGTCGGGGACCGCGGCCACGACGCGCGCCACGCCCGCCGCCACGATCGCGTCGGTGCAGGGCGGCGTCTTGCCGTGGTGCGCGCACGGCTCGAGGTTCACGACGAGGGTGGCGCCGCGCGCCCGCTCGCGCGCGGCCTGGAGGGCGACCACTTCGGCATGCGGCCCGCCGTACTCCGCGTGGTAGCCCTCGGCCACCACGATGTCGCCCGCGAGGATGACGGCACCGACCATGGGGTTTGGAGCAACGCGCCCCCAACCCCGGCGAGCGAGGTCGAGGGCGCGTTCCATGGCCGCCCGCTCCGCGGGCGGTCGCTCAGAATCCGAACCGAATGCCGATACCTCCGAAGGCATGGGCCGCCTTGGGATCGAAGCCGGAGAACGACGTCGCGAACGCTTGGTCCTTGCCTGCCTGCAAGCCAATCTCGCCTACCAGCTTGACGGCCGCGAGGGAGAGGCCGCCGTTCACGAAGACCAAGGCGCGGGTGTTGGTCGGGTTGATCACCACCGTCCGGATGTTGGTCGGGCTGTCATAGAACCGGATGTTAGTATCGGTCGACTTGTAGCGGTCGATCCCGATTCCGGCGGCGACATCTACGAGGACGAACCTCCACCCCGCCACTGCGCGATAGCTGTCGCTCTTCAGATCCATGGTGAACTCGAAGTCGTCCCCCGTGCCGGGGGCGGTGCCCAGCGTCCCGTACCGAAGGCGTGGCACGGTGCGATGCATCCAGCTCACCGATACGGACGGGATCGGGAAGCTGCCGTTGAGCACGCCGACCCGCGCCCCGTATCCGAACCCCAGAGCCGCGTCGCTGATGTGGGTGGCATTCGAGTCCACGGTGAGATTCTGGATTCCCGTGGGCAGGATGAGCGCGGAGCCGAGCACGTCGACCGAGAGGAGCCCGCCGCCCAAGCCCTTCACGAGGCCCAGCGCCCCTTCGACCATCGGTGCCGGGACGGCACCGTTGAAGCTCGACGGCACCGGTGACTGGTTGGCGGCCGTCGGGTCGGGGAGCGCCGCCTTGATGGCGTTCACCCGCGCGGTGAGCGCGACGTGCCCCAGCCCGCCGAGCGTGCGGGCGGTGCCGAGCACGGGGTTGCCCCCGCTGACGATCATTCCAGCGAGGGGATAGAACGCCCGCACCGCGTCCACGGCCGTATTGCAGGCCGTCGTGGCGCCCGGGAACGGAATGTTGTTACATTGCGGCTCCTGCGCGGTCACGAGCGCAGGGGTCAAGCACAAGACCGTGATCATGACCGTCGCGATTCTCGGCATCATACCTCCTAGTTACCGTTCTGCGAACTTCACGCCCCGTGTCCCCTCCCGGACCTCTCCGATAATCCACGCGGCAACGCCGGCGCGCTTGGCCGTGGCGATCACCGCCTCGGTGTCGCCGCGCGCGGCAACGGCGATCATCCCGACGCCCAGATTGAAGACGCGGCGCATCTCCCCGAGCGAGACTTCACCCGCGCGCATCAGCACGCGGAACACGGGCGGCCACGGCCAGGCGCGCGCGTCGACGACCGCTTCACACCCCGCGGGCAGCACCCGCACCAGGTTGCCGGGGATGCCGCCGCCCGTGATGTGCGCCAGCGCGTGCAGGCGCGGCAGGACGGGCGTGACGGCCGCGAAGTAGCTCCGGTGCACCTCCAGCAACACCTGGGCCACGGTGCGGCCGGTGTCGGGAAACGGGTCCTGCACGTCGAGCCGCAGGCGATCGAATACGATGCGCCGTGCCAGGGTGTACCCGTTGGTGTGCAGTCCGTTCGACGCGTAGCCGATCAACACATCGCCCGCGCGCACCAGGTCCCCGTGCAACGCGGCGGATTCCTCCACCACGCCGAGGATGGTCCCCGCCAGATCGTACTGCCCCCGCTGGTACAGGTCGGGCAGCTGGGCGGTCTCACCGCCGGCGAGGACCATGTCGTGGGCGCGGCAGCCGCGCGCCACGCCCGAGACGATCGCCGCGGCGGTCTCGGGCTCGAGCTCGGCGGTCGCGAGGTAGTCGAGGAACGCGAGGGGACGGGCGCCGTGCGCCAGGATGTCGTTCACACCGTGGTTCACGAGATCCTCCCCCACCGTGTCGTGGATCCCGGCGCGTGCGGCGACGAGCACCTTGGTGCCGACTCCGTCGGTCGAGAGGACCAGCACCGGGCGCTCGTACCCGGACGGCATTCGCACCATTCCGCCGAAGGCCCCGATCTCGCCGACCGCGAGCGCCGTGCGCGTTGTCCCCACCAGCGCGGCGATCCGGCGCTTCGCGTCGTCGGCCGCGTCGAACCGCACGCCGGCGGCGGCATAGCGGTCGGTCATCCGGCGCCGGCCTCGTCGATGTCGAAGTGGACGAGCTCCTTGAACGCGCGCACGCGGGCACGGACATCGGCGCGGGTGACATGCTCGAGGCCCTGCACGCCGAACGCCTCCACCGCGAACGAGCCCAGGGCGGCGCCATAGACCATGGCGCGCCGCAGGTTCGGCGCCGTGACATCATCGCTCGCGGCGAGGTAGGCCATGAAGCCCCCCGCGAACGCGTCACCGGCGCCGGTGGGATCGAACACCTCCTGGAGCGGGTAGGCGGGGACCTTGAACGTGGTGTCGTGGTTCACGAGCAGGGCGCCGTGCTCGCCCTGCTTGATGACGGTCATCTTGGGCCCGTGCTCGAGCACCCAGCGTGCCGCGCGGTAGATGTTCCAATCGCCCGAGAGCTCGCGCGCCTCGGAGTCGTTCACCATCAGGATATCGATGTGGCGCAGCAGCTCGAGCAGCAGGTCCCGCTTGGAGTGGATCCAGTAGTTCATGGTATCGCAGGCGACGAGCGTCGGCTGCTTCACCTGGTCGAGCACGCCGAGCTGCAGCTCGGGATCGATGTTGCCGAGGAACAGGTAGCGCGCGTCGCGGAACTTCGGCGGTAGCTTGGGGCGGAACTCGGCGAAGACGCCGAGGCGGGTCTCGAGCGTTTCGCGGCTCGCGAGGTCGTAGGAATACTTCGCCTTCCAGCGGAACGACTCGCCCGGCGCCTGCTCGACGCCCGAGAGGTCCACGCCGCGCGCCTCCAGCGCCTTGAGGGCGCCGAGCGGATAGTCCGTCCCGACCACCCCGACGACCTGGACCGGGTGCAGGATCACGCCGGCGGCGCTGAAGAACACCGCCGACCCGCCAGGCGCGTCCGCCGTCTCGCCGAACGGCGTGTACACCGAGTCGAGCGCGATCGAGCCCACCACGAGGAGACTCACGTCACATCCGATCCGGGGCGCTGATCCCCAAGAGGTGGAGGCCGTTGGCGAGCACCCGGCGCACGGCCGCCGCCAGCACCAGGCGCGCCGCCTCCTGGGGCTCGCCGAGCACGCGGTACTTGTGGTACCAGGCGTGCGCCGCGCGGGCGACCCCCTCGAGGTAGCTCGTGACGCGGTGCGGCTCGAGCGCGGCCGCGGCGCCCGCCACGAGGTTCGGGAAGTCGGCGAGCTCCTTCAGCAGCTCCGTCTCCTCAGGCTGCGTCAGTGTTCCCAAGTCCGCTCCCTCGGGCGGCACCGACGCCGGCTCGCGGCCCGCGACCCGGAAGATGCCGCTCATCCGCGCGTGCGCCATCTGCACATAGAAGACGGGGTTTTCCTCGGTCTGGCTCTTGGCGAGGTCCACGTCGAAGACGAGGTGCGAGTCCCCCCGGCGCATCAGGAAGAAGTAGCGTACGGCGTCGCGCCCCACTTCGTCGACGAGCTCACGCACCGTCATGTAACTCCCGGCGCGCTTGGAGATCTTCATCTCCGCGCCGCCCTTCATCACGGTCACCATCTGGTGCAGCACGTACTCGGGGTACCCCGGCGCGATACCCATCTCGAGCGCTTGAAGCCCGATGCGCACGCGGGTCACGGTGCTATGGTGGTCCGCGCCCTGCACGTTGATGGCCCGCGTGAACCCTCGCTCCCATTTGTCGACGTGATACGCGACATCCGGCAGGAAGTAGGTGTAGTCCCCGCCCTTTTCCGCCCGCTTGCGCATCACGCGATCTTTGTCGTCGCCGAAGTCGGTCGTTCTGAGCCAGAGCGCGCCGTCCTTCTCGTACGTGTGGCCCGCGGCCACGAGCCGGCGCATCGTCTCCTCGACCTTACTGGTCGCGTACAGCGACGACTCGAGGAAATAAACGTCGAACTTGACGCCGAAGGCGTGCAGGTCCGCGTCCTGCTCCTTGCGGAGCTCCTGCACCGCAAACCGCCGCACCGCGTCGAGGTCGGCGCCCTCTGGATCGTTCGGGTGTGCGGCGACGTAGTGCTCGGCGATGTCCCGGATGTACTCGCCGTGGTAGCCGCCTTCCGGAAGCGCCACCGGCCGGCCGCGCAGCTCCTGGATCCGTGCCTGCACGCTCCGGGCCAGATTTATGATCTGGCCGCCGCCATCGTTGTAGTAGAACTCGCGCGTCACGCGCCACCCTGTCCACTCGAGCAGCGACGCGATCGCGTCGCCCAGGGCCGCCTGGCGTCCGTGGCCGACGTGCAGCGGGCCGGTCGGGTTGGCGGAGACGAACTCGACGTTCACCGGCCTGCCCTGCCCCACCTCGCTCCGCCCGTAGCGGTCGCCGCCGGCCAGCACCACCCCGAGAACGCCTGCGAGCTGCGCTTCGGCGAGAAAGAAGTTGATGAACCCGGGGCCCGCGATCTCGATCCGACGGACCAGACCCTGCGGCAGCTGCACGGTCGCGACCAGCCGCTCGGCGACGGCCCGGGGCTTCTGCTTGAGCGCCTTGGCGAGCGTGAGCGCGAGGTTCGTCGCCACGTCGCCGTGCGCGGGATCGCGCGGCCGCTCGAGCTCGACCGCGGATGGCGACAGAGACACCTCCAGCCGCGCCGCGGCATCCGCCAGCGCCGCGCGGATCACTTCGTGTGCCTTCACTTGTCGCCGGAGTCTGTTTTCTTCTTGGCGCGCTCAGCGGGCTTGGTGTCGGCCGCGGGCTTCGATTCGGGGCCGGGCTTCGCCTCCGTCGCGGGCTTCGCCCCCTCCGTGGGTTCCGGCTTCTCACCAGCGCGCTTGTAGTCGGTGATGTAGAAGCCGGAGCCCTTGAACACCAGTCCGGCGCCGCCCGAGATCTGCCGCTCCGCCATCTTGCCACAGGTGGGGCACTTCACGCGGCGATGGTCGTTCATCGTCGGGTAGAACTTCTCGAACACATGCCCGGCCGGGCATTTGAACTCGTAGGTCGGCATCGCACAACAACTTAGCCGGTCGACCCCGACAGGTCAACTCACGCGGAGTGCGAGCCACGCCGCGAGCGTCGCGGCCTTCTCATCGGCGCGCCACGGCCCACGGCGCGCGCCGCCCAAGTCCGTCACCGCGCGCCGGAGCGCGCCCGGCGGCCGCTTGAGGCGCGCCGCCGCAGTCTCGTACAGGGAGCGCTCGACCAGCGTGGTGCACGGCAACCGGGCGGCGCGCGCCGCACCCTCCAACGCGGTCCGGAACAGCCGGCCTTCGAGGGCGTGCGCGCGGATGTGATCGTTGCCGATTCTGGCGGGATCGATGAGGCTCCCGACCACCAGCGCGACTCGGCGGACCCGGCGTCCCTGCCGGCGATACTCCTCGAGCAGCGCGCCGAGCGACCGCTTGGTGATGCGCTCGACCAACCGGCGGAGGTGCCGCTCCAGCTTCGCGGCCTTGCTGGGTCGGGCGTCCCGCACCGCGTGGTACGGTTGCCGAGACGTCGGTATGCGGGCATCGCTCAGGTCGATCACCCGGCGGTCGAGCACGCGTGGCGCGCGCGGAGGACCCTCCACGAGCACCGCCGTGGCCCAGCCGGACTTGACCCGGCAGCCGAGCACTAGAATTCGCGCTTCTTCATCTCCGAGAAGAAGTCGCGTAACTCGAGATCTTCTTCCCGTTCCGGCGGCAGGGTGTCGTCGTACTGGCGGCGCTTGTTGGGTTTCACCTTCGCGGCCTTGGCCGCGTTCTTCTTGGCCAAGGCGGCCAGCTTGCGCTCCTCACCTTTGGGCATGGCTCGAGGCTCCTGACGGAAATAGTCGTACCCTAAAGGTGCGCGGTCCGAGGCGCCCCGCGCAACGCCTCCGTGGCGGTGCGGGACAGGTCGAGGAGAACCCAGTAGGGGGGTGGGTACCCCTGCTGCCGGGTGAATCGGGCCGCCGCCTCTGCCACGCGGGCCGCGACCCAGCGTTGGCGGTCCGAAAACGCGCGGTTACGGAGTGCCGCCCGGGCGGACATGCCCTGAGGCACGGGACCTTGACCCCCGAAGCCTCCGAGCAGCCAGCTGTACGCCTTGGCCAACCGGGCCAGCGGCAGCTCATACCAGGGGTAGAAGAGCGCATCCCCCGCTTCCGCTCCTTCGAGCATCGCGTCGATGGCGGCGTTGTCGATGTGGTCCTGCATGAGCGCTCCGGCGTCGCGCCATTCCGCCACGACGACCAGCTGGGGATCGTACTCCAGATCGGACGGCTCCTGCGTCTCGAAGTGGCGCACGCCAAACGCCGACAACCAGCGACGTAGCCCGGCACCCGAGATCGTCGACAACCCCGTCCACAGCCGCACGCCCAGCTCGCCATATACCGACGAGGCCACCTCCGAGCAGAACAGCCGCGAGGGGTCCGTGTAGTCCATGTCGAAGTCGTACGCGATGTGTCCCGACTGCGCGCGCTCGAGCGCGAGCGACGCTGCCCGGTGTGGCAGCAACGGGTCCACGAGGAGCGGCGCCAGGTCCGCCCGCAGGCGCAGCACCATGATCCGAAGCTTCTTGTCCCGCAGGTACGCATCGGCGGTCGAGACGGCCACGCCGCGCTCGATGTGGGCCTCGATCACGGAGGCCACGTGTGAAACGCCGTCGACGTGCACGAGCCCCACGTGCGAGAAGTTGCCCGGGTAGTCGTTCCCGCGGGCGATGAGCGCCGACGTCGGGTAGCCGCCGCGCGATACGAGGATGTCGCCCGAGTGGATCTCGACGCCGTGCACGGTCGCCGCCGGCGTCGCCGAGGGCTCGCGGCGGCCCTCGAGGAGGGAAAGACTCGTGTCGGGATGTTGCAGCATGGCCTCTTCCACGGCGCCTCGGAACCCGTAGAGGGAGCGGTACAGCCGCACGCGCGCGCCATCGCCGGCAACGTCCCAGCGACGCGACTGCCACTTGATCGCCTCCCGCAAGCGCCCGGAGAGGCGCACATAGTCCCGGAGATAACGCGGGCACGCGGCGACGAGGGGCGCGAGCGCGAAGAACCGGCGCTCGACCGAATCCAGGGCCGCGGCGTCGGATGGCATCGGCGCGCGCCCCAGCCGCTCCGCGGTGATGGCGAGGCCCGAGAGCCCCGCCGCGGCCGCGCGGTCCGCCGTCCGACACCCGGCGAGGCGCTTCTCGACATACGCCGTCTCGAGGGAGCGCCACAGGGTGTCCTGGTTCCACGCGAAGCCGCGCCCGCGCTCCGGCGCGGGCGCGACGAATGGCTCCGCGCCCGGAATGGCCAACAGCAGCCACAGGCCCACGAGCGACCCGGCGACGGCGCCCGCGACCTGCCAGCGGCGTGGGTTCAGCAAGCGTCGCATACCGAAAGGTACGCGCACGACGGCAGTGGCGGACTAATGTGGGCCGATCCGCAGGTTCGCCGTTGCGATGAAGATCTCCCGCAGGAAGAATAGCAAGCCTGCGAAGAACGCGACCATGGCCGCGACGAAGAACAGGGCCACCGGCACCGACGCGTCGAAGCGTGCGAAGGCGCCCAGGAACAGCGTCGCGATGACCGTACAGACGAGCAGGGCCGTGACCGTGCAGAGCGTGATGGCGCGCCCGATCAGCTGCGCCCGGCGGGAGAGCGTCGCGAGCTCGACCTGAAATTTCGCCGCCCGGTCCGGCGGGCTGGTGGCCAGCTGCGCCTCGAGCGTTCGGCCGCGATCGATGATGCGGGAGAGACGATTGGTCAGCACCGCCAGCACGGCGCCGATGCCCGAGAGGAGAAACACGGGCGCCACGGCGAGCTGAATCGCATGGGCGACCGCCGTGATGCCGGGGGATTGCTGCACGAGGGGGCTCAGGCCGCGCCGATCGTCGTCTCGAAGTATTCCCGCACCCGAAGCGCCCCCTTCGCGTCGATCACCTTGCCGTGGGTTGATACTGCGCGCCGGTGCTCAGCGTCGCCAGTAGCTGGCCGCCGCTGCAAGCACGCCGACGTTCTGTTTATCTTGCCTACCCGCTACCCCAAGGAGCCGCGATGCCGTACCACGCCTGGCGACCAGTCCCATACATGGCCCTGGCCCTCGTCGCCGCTTGCCAGCGCGGCGAGCGACCGAGTGCCGCCAACTCGGTCACGGCCGACAAGCCGTCCTTCGCGAACCCGGCGAGCGCCGCCCTGCGGGAGCGGGCCCCCGCGACGTTCCGGGCCCGCTTGGAAACGAGCAAGGGCGACGTCGTGATCGAGGTCCAGCGCGACTGGGCACCGCTCGGCGCGGACCGGTTCTACAACCTCGTGCGGAGCGGCTACTTCGATGGCGTGCGATTCTTCCGCGTGATCCCGGGATTCATGGCGCAGTTCGGCATCCATGGTGATCCACAGGTGGCCGCGGCCTGGCGCGATGCCACGATTCCGGACGACCCGGTGCGGGAGCACAATGCGCGCGGCACGGTGAGCTTCGCGACGGCCGGTCCCGGGACGCGGACCACCCAGCTCTTCATCAACTACGGCGACAACAGCCGGCTCGATGGCATGGGGTTCTCGCCGTTCGGCCGAGTGGTGGAGGGCATGGACGTGGTGGACCGCCTCTATGGGGGATACGGCGAAGGCGCGCCCCGCGGCCGTGGCCCCGACCAGAGCACCATCCAGGCGCAGGGCAACGCCTACCTCGAGCGGGCGTTCCCCGAGCTCGACTACGTCAAACGGGCCGGGATCGTCACGCGGTAGATTGTGAGGCGATCACCGCCATGACCACCTCCCCCGTCGCCGCGACTGTTCCGCTTCCGCCGCCCGTCGCTCGGCCCCATGACGCGCAGCTCCGCCAGGACGTGCGTTGGCTGGCCGCAACGCTCGGCCGGGTCGTCCGCCGGCTGGCCGGGGAAGAAACATTCCGCGCCGTCGAGGAGCTGCGCCGGGCGTGCCGCGCCCGACGCCTCGGCGTCCCCGGGGCACCCGACCTGGACGCCCTGCTCGCGCGGACCCGATCCCTCCCACCGGAGACGGCGCGTCTCACGGCCCGCGCGTTCACGGTGTTTTTCATTCTGATCAACGCCGCGGAACAGGCTCATCGGGTGCGACGGTCGCGGCAGGACGACCTGGCCGCGGCACAGCGCGGATCGGTGCGCTGGTCGCTGCGGCGCCTGCGTGAGGCGGGCCAGGGCGCCGAGCAGGTCACGCGCGCGCTGCTCACGCTCGACGTCCGACCGGTCCTTACCGCGCATCCCACCGAGTCCGCCCGCCGCACGATCCTCGATCTCCAGGCGCGTCTGGCGGAGGGTCTCCTGGCCCGCGACGGTGCACCGGAGCCCCAGCGCCGGGCGATCGAGGGGCGTCTCGAGGGCGAAGTGGAGCTCCTCTGGCTCACGGAGGAGGTGCGCCGCGACCGCCCCTCCGTCATGGACGAGGTGTCGAACGCCCTTTGGTACCTGGAGGACCGCCTCCTCGAGGCTGCGTCGCGCGTGCGCGAGCGGCTGGTTCAGGCGTTTGAGGACGAGTTTGGCTGCGCGCTCGCTGCTGTCACCCCGCTGACCATGGGGAGCTGGGTCGGGGGCGACCGGGACGGCAACCCGTTCGTCACGGCGGAGATCACGCTCGCCGCCGCGCGCAGCGCCCGCCGCGCCGTACTCGGCCACTACGCGCGGAGCCTCGCCGACCTTACCGCGCGTCTCTCCGTATCCGAACGGCTCGCCGCGATGTCGCCCGAGCTCGAGTCCTCGCTCGAGCGGGACCGCCAGGAGCTCCCGGCTGTGTGGGAGCACAATCGCCGCCGCAACGCTGACGAGCCCCTCCGCTTGAAGGTCAGCTTCATGCGGGCCCGGGTCGAGGCCGATCCGCCGCGCTACGGCGCTCCCGAGGAGCTGGAGCGCGATCTGCGCCTCATCGCGGACAGCCTCGACGCCGTCGGTGCGGCGCACGCGAGGCGTGCGCTGGTGGAGCCGCTCCTGGCCCAGGTACGCGCCCACGGTTTCCACGGTTACCGCCTGGACGTACGGGAGGACGCCGCGGTCCACACCCGGGCGCTCCGCGACCTCGCGGCGGCGGTGGGACTGGGCGAGCTGGACGGCGAGGCCATCCGGCGCGAGCTGCTCGGCCGGCGCCCGCTGCACGCTCCGCACGTCTCCCTCCCCGGGCCGACCGAGGGGGCCCTGCAGGTGTTTCGGGTGATGCGGGCGATCCAGGACGAGATCGGCGCCGCCGCGGCCTCGACGTACGTCGTCTCGCGCACGCGCTCCGCCGACGACCTGCTGCGGGTGCTGCTCCTGGCGCGTGAAGAAGGGCTCGTGGACCTGTCGCGCGAGCCCGCACTCTCCCGCGTCGACATCGTGCCGCTGTTCGAGACGCTGGAAGATCTCGAGCAGGCGCCGCTCGTCGTGCGTTCGCTGCTCGGCGACCCGATCTGGCAGCGACACCTCGCGGCCCGCGGGCGACACCAGGAGGTGATGCTGGGCTACTCCGACTCCGCCAAGGACGCGGGGCTCTTCCCTTCAGCGTGGGCCCTGTACCGGGTACAGGAGGACGTGGCGCGCGCGTGCGCGGACGCCGGCGTGTCGTGGACGCTGTTCCACGGCCGCGGCGGCACGGTGGGACGCGGGGGAGGCTCGCCGGTGGCGCGGGCGCTCACCGCGTTGCCCCCGGGCACCGTGCACGGGGGGATCAAGATCACCGAGCAGGGTGAGATCGTCTCCCAGAACTTCGGCCTCCTGTCCGTGGCCGAGCGCAGCCTCGAACTGATGCTCAGCGGCGTGTTGCTGCATCGGTTCGAGGACTGGCGCAACGGCCTCGAGCCGGGCGAGGAAGCGCGGTTCCGAGAGGTCATGGATCGCCTTGCGGCGGAGGCGTTGCCTTGCTACCGCACCCTGGTGTACGACAGTGGGGATCTGTTCCGGCTCTTCCTCGAGACGACCCCCGTCCGGGAGCTCGCCGACGTGCGTTTCGGGTCGCGACCGGCATACCGCGCGCCGGGTGAAGAAACGATGGAGGGGATTCGGGCTATTCCCTGGGTGTTCGGATGGACTCAAACGCGACTCATGCTTCCGGGATGGTTGGGCGTGGGCACCGCCCTCGAGACCGTCGGGAGCGAGCCCGGCGGGCTCGCGGTGTTGCGCCGCATGGCGGGCGCCTGGCCGTTCTTCGACGACCTGCTCGCCAAGGTAGAGATGGTGTGTGCGAAGGCCGACCTCGCCATCGCTCGCATGTACGTGCAGGAGCTCGGCGGCGACCTCGCGCTGTTCGACCACCTGGAAACCGAGTTCCGCCGCACGATCGCCGCGCTGCTTCGCATCCGGGAGAGCGACTACCTCATGCGCGACAATCCCATGCTCCAGACGGCGATCGGGCTCCGGAACCCGTACGTGGACGCGTTGTCGCTGCTCCAGGTGACCCTGTTGCGGCGGAAACGTGACGCCGCGTCCGCGGATTCGGGCATGGCGCCCTTGACGGCCGCCTTGGCCTCGACGCTGAACGGCATCGCGCAGGGGCTGCGAAATACCGGCTAGCCACCATGCGACTCCCCTACTCCCTGGTCCTCCTCGCCGGTGCGACGCTGTCGGCGCAAGCCCCCACGCCTGCGGACTGGCCGGTCTACGGTGGCGGCCCCGAGAGCATGCGATACTCGGCCCTGCAACAGATCACGCGCCAGAACGTCACGCATCTCAAAGTGGCGTGGACGTTCGACGCCAGCGACGGGATCCCGAGTTCCGAGCTGGAGGTCAATCCCATCGTGGTGAGCGGAGTCCTGTACGCCACGACGGTGCGCCTCACTACCGTGGCCCTCAAGGCCGCTACCGGCGAGCTGTTGTGGCGCTTCGACCCGTACCGGGGGCGAAAGGTGCGGGGCGAAGGTGGTCGCACACGCGGAGTCGTCCACTGGGGCGATGGCCCGGACCAGCGGATCTTCGTCGCGGTGCAACAGTTTCTCTATGCCTTGGACGCCACGACGGGACACCCCATTCCGTCGTTCGGCAAGGGCGGGCGAATCGACATGCGGGACGGCCTCCGGCCCGGCGAGAAGCTGATGGTCTCGCTCGGGACGCCAGGGATCGTCTACAGGAACCTGCTCATCATCGGCAGCCGGACGGCGGAGAGCCTCCCGACGCCGCCGGGCGACGTGCGGGCGTACGACGTGAGAACCGGGGCGTTGCGCTGGACCTTCCACACGATTCCCCGGCCAGGAGAGTTCGGGTACGAAACCTGGCCGAAAGACGCGTGGACGTATTCCGGCGCCGCCAATAACTGGGCCGGGATGTCGCTCGACGTGGACCGGGGCCTCGTGTTCGTGCCCACGGGCTCGGCGGCGGACGACTACTATGGGGCCAACCGCCGCGGGGACGACCTGTTCGCCAACTCCCTCATCGCACTCAAGGCGGAAACCGGCGCGCGCGTCTGGCATTTTCAGTTCGTCCGGCACGACATCTGGGATCGGGACCTGCCCGCACCCCCGAACCTCGTCACCGTGCGCCGCGACAGCCGGTCGGTCGACGCGGTCGCCCAGATCACCAAGTCGGGTCACGTGTTCTTGTTCGACCGCACGAGCGGGGCGCCGCTCTTCCCGATCGCATACCGGAAGTACCCGCCCTCGGATGTCGATGGCGAAGTCGCGGCTGATTCGCAGCCGTTCCCGCTCCTGCCCGAGCCGTTCGCCCGCCAACGGCTGACCGAGGGCATGCTTACCGATCGCACGCCCGAGGCGCATCGCGCCGTGCTCGACCGATTCCGCACGCTACGCAGCGGGGGCCAGTTCGTCCCGGCCAGCCTTCAGGGCACGATCGTCTTCCCCGGTCTCGACGGCGGGGCCGAATGGGGCGGCGCGGCCGTCGATCCCGAGACGGCGATCCTGTACGTCAACGCGAACGAGATGCCGTGGACGGTGGCCCTGGTCGAGCGCGCGCCCGCGGCGGAAGCGGCCGGCGGCAAGGAGCTGTACGCGACGCAGTGCGCCGCCTGCCACGGCGCCGACCGGAAGGGATCGCCTCCCACCGTTCCGTCGCTTGTCGATCTCGGCGACCGCCTGACGACGCCGGAGATCCGGGCCGTGCTGTCGGACGGGAGCGGCAGGATGCCGGGATTCGCGCGGCTCGGCTCGGAAGCGTTGTCGGCAATCCAGAGCTACATCCTCTCCGGCGAGATCTCGCCCCCGCGTCCCCTCTCTCCCGAAGGGAGAGGGGGCCGGGGAGTGAGGTCCCCGATGGACCAGAAGTACCGCGTGGAGTACGGGAGATTCCTGGACCCGGATGGATACCCGGCGGTAGCGCCGCCCTGGGGCACGCTCAGCGCCATCGACTTGAACACCGGTCGCTACGTCTGGAAGGTCCCGCTGGGCGAGTATCGCGAGCTCGCGGCGAACGGCATGACTGCGACGGGCTGCGAGAACTATGGAGGTCCGCTCGTCACCGCGGGCGGCTTGGTCTTCATCGGGGCGACGAGCTACGACGGCAAGTTCCGCGCCTTCGACAAGGGCACGGGCGCACTGCTGTGGGAGACGACGCTCCCCGCTGCCGGGAACGCAACGCCCGCCACCTACGAGGTCGACGGACGGCAATTCGTCGTGATCGCGACCAGCAGCGGCAAGTCGAGAGCCCAGGCACCGGCGAGCTACGTCGCGTTTGCACTCGACCAGCCCTGACGGCGAGCCTTGCCAAGCCACAGCGTGCAGCTCACCTTGGGGCGTGCATCGGCGAACGTTCGTCCACGCCCTCGGTGCGTCGCTCGCGACCGGATCGTGGGCGTCCGGCGTCAGACACTCCCCTCGCCGCCTCGACCGTATCGGGCTCGAGCTCTACTCGGTGCGGGACGCGATGAGTCGGGACCCCGAGCGGACACTCGCCGCCGTGCGCGCCATGGGGTACCGTGACGTCGAGCTGCTCTGGTCCTTCGGCAACTTCGGCCGCACGACCGAGCAGGTTCGGGCGGCTCTCGATCGCGAAGGATTACGCGCGCCCTCGGCGCACGTCTCGGCCGCCGTCGTGCTCGTCGGGTGGGAGCGGAGCCTCGCCATCGCCAAGCGGCTGGGCCACGAGTACCTGATCGTGCCGAGCTTCACAGCGGACACGGCGCGGTCGCTGGACGATTGGCGCGAGTGGGCCGATCGCTTCAACACGGCCGGCGCCGCCGCGCGGCGCGCCGGCATTTGGCTCGCGTTCCACAACGAGCCCGATCACCTGAAGCCGATCGACGGCACCGTGCCGTACGACCTGTTCCTGGAGCGAACGGACCCGACTGTCGTCCGTCACCAGCTCGACGTCGGCAATTTGGCGATGGGAGGCGGCGAACCGCTCGCGTATCTCGAGCGCTACCGCGACCGCTATTGGAGCTTCCATCTCAAGGACGTCGTGAAAGACCGCTCTCGAGACACGGAGCTCGGCACCGGAATGCTCGATTTCCGACGCCTGCTAGCGGGCATTCCGGACATCGATCGCAAGCCCTGTTACGTCGAGCAGGAGGGCGTCGAGCATCCGCTCGATAGCGCGCGCCGGAACTACGAGTTTCTGAGGGCGCTGGACTTTTAGGGCGTAGCGCCTCGCCAGCGGTTACTTGGGAAGCTGATAGGAGCCGGTGCACTCCCAGGCGCTGACGCCGCTGGCGATCCACGTCGCCCGGCACGATCCGCTTCCCCTGAGACCCTGCAGCTTCCCCGTACCACTCACGAACAGCCAGTTCCACAGCGCGCTTTGCGGCGCCCCGTCCTTCAACGTGGTCGTCCCCACGTAGCGGTAGTGCGCCTGGTTTCCGTCCGACATCGTGTCCAGGAAATAACCGTGAAACTGCGACGTGTTGTCGCTCAGCTCGTCCGACTGCACGCCCGTGCCCCCTTTGGACCGGAGCCCCACGATCGTAAAAGGCTTGGTCCATCGGCACTTGGTTTGACTGATCGTGAAAGAATGGTTGGGGCGATCTCCGATCGCGATCGTGTGTACGACGTCGGGCTTGGCGCATGTTCCGGCACCGGACAGCTTGGTCTGTGCCCCGAGCGTCTGCGCGCCGAGGAGCGTCAGTCCGAGGGCGAGGGAGCGTGTACCCATCTCATCCTCCTGGTGGCGTCCGTCACGTGGCATCGTAGCCGGCGAATTCGCCGCGCTGGTACACGTTTCCTTTGTATTCCTGGTCGAGGTGGATACCGATCTTGGAGGTGTAGTAGCCGCGCGCGGTCCACCCTTTGAGCTCCCGGAAGAAGCGCTCCGCGACTGTCTTGGGGTCCGACTCAGCCGCCGCCATTCGGGTGAGGACCGCGACGCGCTGGTCCGGCGTGGCCTCGAGGAACGGCTTCCCGTTCAGCTCACGGGACAGCGCATCCACCGCCTGGAGGCCGGACCGCCAGCGGGCCTGCCAATCGGGCTCGAGCGATTCCGCCAGACGGCCGTCGATGTAGCCGGCCACCGCGGCGGCGCGCGCCCCTGGTGAATGCTCGTCGGCGGGGATGATCAGCTCCGTGAGCTCATCCAGCAGCGCGAACTCCGACGCCGTCAGGAAACGGGGCGCAAGCTCGCTCGGCCCCGCTGCCGCCCCTGCCGCCCGTGCCGCCCCCAGGCTCACCAGCGGTGTAGCCAGCGCCGCCGCAGTCGCGGCGATCATCTCGCGGCGCGAGAGGTCTGTCGTGTCCGTCATAGGTTCCCCTTCCGGAATTCCTCCGCCAGATGGTCACACGAGCGCCACGCCAGCGCCATGATGGTCCACGTGGGATTCTGACACGACGCGCTGACGTGGCTCGAGCCATCGACGACGAACAGGTTCCGCACGTCGTGCGATTGCTGGAACTGGTTCAGCACCGACGTCTTGGGATCGGTCCCCATACGCGCCGTGCCCAGCTCGTGGATCGACCACCCTTCGGTGAGGATCTTCTTGTCCTGTCCTACCACTTCGATCCCCGCGGCCTCGAGCATCTCGCGCCCCGTCGCGACCATGTCCTCGGCCATCTTGCGCTCGTTGTCCGAGAACTGGTAGTGAAAGCGCAGCACCGGAATGCCCCAGGCATCTTTGGTCTCGGGATCGAGGTCGACGTAGCTCTCGTAGCGGGGCAGGACCTCACCGAAGGCGCCCATGCTGATGAAGGCCCCGGCGTGATCGCGCACGGTTTTCTTGAACTGGGCGCCGAATCCCGGCGTGTCCAGGACGTGGGCCGGGAACATGGAATGGCCGCTATTCCCCTCGAAGCCGTAGCCACGGATGAAGCCGGGCTGCCGCTCCTTCAGATTTCGGAAGCGGGGAATGTAGAACCCTCCCGGCCGGCCGTCGTCGAGCGTGTGCGGCTTGCCCACGAGCTCTTTGATCAGGCCGGTGAGACCAGGACCCATCACATGCTCGCAGAAGTTGTGGCCGACGTGTCCGCTCGAGTTGCCGAGGCCGTTGGGATGTTGCGGGGAGCGCGACAGCAGCAGGAGGCGGGCGGATTCGAGCGTGGACGCGGCCACGATCACGACCTTCGCCTTGGCTTCGTAGCTCTTGCGGGTCGCGCTGTCGAGGAAGGCGACGCCCCGTGCCCGACCGGTATTCTTGTCGACCAACACTTCATGCGCGATCGAGTTGGGCCGGATCGTCAGGTTCCCGGTGTCCATCGCCGGGTAGATGAGCCCGGTGGGCGAGTCGAACACGGCATGGATATCGCACCCGCCGGGCCGCCGATCGCACGCGCCGCGGCCGTAGCATTTACTCCGATACCTGTTGTGTTTCAAGCCGTCGGTGGTGACGCCGGCGCGATACGGCGTCAGCACCTGTCCGCTCTTCTTCAGGCTCTCGCGCAGCTTGACCTCGCCCCAGTTGAGCTTGGTCGACCGCTGGAACTGGCTGTCCGGCAAGTGGGGCAGGTTTTCCTTGTGGCCTGAGATGCCGAGGTACAGGTCCACCTTGTCGTAGTAGGGCTCCAGGTCCGCGTAAGAGATCGGCCAGTCTTCGCCGTACCCGTCATGCGACTTGGCCTTGAAGTCATAGTCGGAGAGGCGCAGGGCCAGGCGGCCCCAGATGTTGGTCTTGCCGCCCAGACAGCGCGCCCGGACCCAGGCGTAATGGGTTCCGGTGTACGGGTGGTCTTTTTCGTCGACCAGGATGTTCTTGACGTAGTCCGATCCCGACCAGCCCCCGACATACGAGTAGACGTGCTTGAAGGCGCTGCCCTTGGCGTAGGGCGGCGTTCTGATCGTGTACTCGTTGAACGAGAGGTGGTGCGATCCCGGCGGGGCGTCGCCGCGCCGGGGGTGATCGTACGGCCATTGCATCGAGCGCAGCTCCTGCTCGATGGGAAGCTTCTTCCCGGCCTCGAGCATGAGCACCTTCAGGCCGTGCGTGGTGAGGACGTGGGCGGCCATGCCGCCGGCCGCGCCGGAGCCCACGATCACCGCATCGTAGGTCTTGGAGAGATCGACCTCCTGCTCGAGCGGCGGGGGAACGCGAACCAGAGTCATCGAGGCCTTCCTCCTTCGGACGGCGCCTAAACTACCCGCGCGCGACCACGGTGGCGAGGGTCTTCACGGCCGGCGCCGCTTCGGGTCCCAGACCGCAACGCCGACCCGCGTGTCCGCCGTGCCGTAGTACAGGTACCAGCGTCCCTGGAACGGCACCAACCCTTCCACGAACGTCGTGCCCTGCGGGTACTGTCCCGTCCGCTCGTAATCCTCCGTGGGCCGGATGAAGGGGGCGTCCGCGCGGGCCAGCAGCTTGACGGGATTGCGGGGATCGTACAGCGCCTGCCCGCCCGTATAAATCCGCCCCGGAAGACTCGGGTCACCGTCCGTCTCGCTGTTGCCCGCATTATACATCACGACGATGCCGTGCTCCGTGAGGAGAGCAGGCGGCCCGGCCTCGACCAGCCAGGAATCGAAATGCCCAGGTCGGGGGGACAGGACCTTCATGAGCCCGCCGTTCGTGTCCTCCAGCGGCGTCCAGGCAATCAGGTCGTCGGATGTCGCGATGAGAATGTCGGGAACGTTGAAGTACATCCAATACGTGCCGCCCACCTTGGTCGCGATGACACGATTCCCTTCGACGCGCGCGAGAATCGCGCCGGACTTCGACTCCAGGTTCAGGTACTTGCCTCCAGACGCCTTCGCGAACGCGGGACCGTGCTTGGTCCAGCTGACCAGGTCCCGGGACGTGGCGACCGCGAGGCGGGGGATGCGCCGGTTCCACTGCGTGTAGGTGAGCACGTACGAGCCGTCTTCCGCCTCGACGATGCGCGGATCCTCGACTCCCCCGGGCCACTCGTACTGCCGCTGGTCGTCCCTGTCCGGATACAGCACGGGCGCGCTTCGGCGCGTGAAGCGCAGTCCATCGTTGCTCTCCGCGAGGCCGATACGCGAAGTGTGACCGCCGATCATGTGCGCACCGCTCGCGTCTTCCGCGCGGTACAGGAGATACACGGCCCCGTCCTTCACCACGGCCGCCGGATTGAAGGTGGCGTGCTCCTCCCACCGGACCATGGTGTCGCTCAGGGAAGAGCGGAACCGGGATGCGGGACCGGGGGTGATCGCCGGGTTCACCGCGTTGGGTTTTTCAAAGGGACCGAACATCCACTGCTGCCCTGGCACGGAGCCGGGCGCGGACAGCAGCATGAGGACGACGGTCGCGAAGCCCTTCAACGCGCGGCGTTGGCCAGATCCGTCACCGCCGCGACGAGGGTCCGCACCGGACCGTCCACGACGGGCTGAGGCGCTCCCTGCGAATCACCGTTCAGCTGGGTCGCCAGTTGAGCGAGCGCGTCGCGGCGCGCTTGTCCCGACAGCTTCTCGGCGCGGGCGAGGGCGCTGCGGGCGGCGGACAGCTTCTCCGGCGCCAGGCCGTTCGAGCGCGCCAGCTGGTCCAGATACGCCCGCGCCACCACGAAGCTCGCGGGCCAGACGAGCTTCGGCTGGTCCTGGGCATTCAAGTAGTCGAAATGCACCAGCTTGGCGGCGTCGATCTCATTCTGGGAGATGAACCCGCTCGGCCGGAGCTCGAAGATGTCGAGCCCGCGCGCGATCTCGGAGCTCACGATGTAGCCGTTGTACCAGTACGCGGACCACGACCCGGCGCCGACGAGCTTGGTCGAGTCCATCGGGCCGCGGTCGAAGTAGGCGACCTCGCGCGGGTGCGCCGGATCCGTCCAGTCGAAGACGGAGATCCCCCCTTGGTACCAGCCCTGGACCATGATGTCGCGCCCGGGGATCGGGATCAGGGTTCCGTTGTGGGCCACGCAGTTTTCATTGGGCGTCTGCGGGGCCGGCAGCTTGTAGTAGCTCTGGAACGTCATCGTGCTGCCCGCGAGCGTGAAGATCGCGTCCGCGCCCCACTCGGGCTTGTCCGTCACGCGACAGCGCGGCTGCAGGCCGCCGCCCCACTCATCGGTGAAGAGGATCTTGGTGCCGTCGTTGTTGAACGTCGCCGAATGCCAGAACGAGAAGTTCGAGTCGGCCACGGCGGCGATGCGCTTCGGATTGGCGACGTCGCGGATGTCGAGCAACAGACCGTACCCGCCGCAGGCCCCGCCCGCGAGGCCGATCGCCGGATAGACGGTGATGTCGTGGCACTGGGTGGGCCCCGGGGGCGGCCCGTTGCCACGCGGGACAGGGGTGACCATCCGATCAACGATCGCCTGGGCGTTGGTCCGCAACACCGCGCTGTCTGCCGCCGTCGGTGCACCGGTCCCTCCCCGCGCCTTGACGATGCTATCGAGCCGAAACGTGACGAACCGCGGTCCCAGGACGACTTCCACACCGTTGCGTGTCGCGGTGAACCCGCCGTTGGCCCGCGCCTCCGCGGCGGCTTTCGCCGCGGCGGCAATGTCCTCCGGCGCCTCCCCATGGCGGGCGGGCGCCACGAGGTCCTGGAAGATGCGCGGCGAGTTCACGATCCGAGCCTGCTCCGGATGCGCCAACGGCACCTGGATGACCTCGATCCGAAACAGCGCGGAGCCGGGATTCGAGTCGGGGGGCGCGCTGGAGCATCCGGCGAGCTCGTTGGGAGACCGGACCGGCGCCGAGCCGGACACGTAGATGTATACGTTGGCGGTGTCGGTCGGAGACGTGACGACGGTGTGGGTGTGCGAGCCGCGGCAGGTCTGCACGTCGGTGATGTGGCGGGGGTTCGCGATGTCGGTGATGTCGAAGATCCGGATCCCGCGGAGCCGGTCGTGGCTCACGGTGTCGGTGACGCCCTGCGTGCCGCAGTCGGTACGCCCGTTCAGCGCCTCTCCGGATACGAACAGCAGCGTGCGGTACACCGAGACGTCGCTCTGCGACCCGGGGCACACGAACGCCTTGTGCAACCGCGGCCTCCTGAGGTCGGTGATGTCCCATACCTGGACGCCAGAGTAGTTGCCCTGAATGACGTAGGGTCCGGTGAACGACAAGTCGGAGTTGGTAAACTGAAAGTCGCCCGGCGTGCTCCGGTTGATGAAGTCCGGCGAGGGCGGCGTGGTCGAGACGAGGCGGATGTTCCAGGCGGCCTGGGCCGCATTCATCCACCCGGCGCGGAGCCCGACGCGCGGGTCGGGGCTCGGCGCCGTCGTGGACATATTGACCTTCGAGGTGGCGCACGCCGCGCCGGACAGCGCCACGATGGCGGACCAAGCGAACAGAGAATGGGATTTCACTGTGCACTCCGGTTGAGGGCGTCGAGCATGCGGGTCATGCGATCAATTTCTGTGGTCTGATCGGCGTTCACATCGGCGGCGAACCGGAAGATGGGCCCGTCCTGTGCGGCCCCCGGGGCGGCGAGCAGCTGCGCGACCATCGTGATCGCGCCCTGGTGGTGCTGAATCATGAACGTGAGAAACAGGCGGTCGAACTCCCGGCCATGCGCGGCGTCCAGCTGGGTCATCTGGTCGGGGGTCAGCATGCCGGGCATGAGCATCGGGTGATCCATGCCGGGCATCACGTGACCGCGCGGGTCGGCGGGTGGCACGAACTCCTGGTGCTCGCGCAACCAGCGCTGCGCGAACGCGATCTCGTCGTTCTGGGCCACCACGATGCGCTCGCACAGGACGCGCACTGCCGGACTCGCGCCATGCGAGGGGGCCCACCCGGCCATCTGGATGGCCTGGGCATGGTGGCCAATCATCCCCGCCACGAAGTGCACGTCGGCCGCCGTATAGTGGGTGCGACCGCTGTCGGCTTTGGCCTGCGCGGGTTGCAGGGTCGTCTGTTGGACGGTGGCGGTGGTGCACGCTGCCGTGGCGATGGCCGCCAGCAATGGCGTTTTCAAGCGCTCGATCCCCTATGACGTGACGTGGCGGACCGGGCGTAAGCTGCGCGGGCCCCGGCCGCGGGCGCAAGACACGTGATGCGCCTGACAAGATCCAGACATTGACCTTACCCCTTGAAGACTCTCACTGGGTCGGCCGGTACACCCCCCACACCGCGCGCAACACGTCGGAGATCTCCCCCACCGTCGCCCGCGCCCGCACCGCGTCGAGCATCGGCTCGATCAGGGGCGGAGCGGGATCGCGCGCGGCGCGCTCGAGGGCACCCAGTGCCCGCTTCACGTTTCCCGTTTCCCGTTTCCCGCGTATCTCCGCCACGCGCGTGCACTGCGCCGCGGCGAGCGCCTGGTAGTCGGGCCCTGGGACGGACGGGATAGTCTGATCGTCCGCGTACTCGTTCACGCCGACGACCACGCTCTCTCCCGACTCGATCGCGCGCTGCTGTGCGTACGCGCTGCGCGCGATCGCTTCCTGAAACAGCCCCCGCTCGACCGCGCGCGCCGCGCCACCCGCCCGCTCGATCTCCTCGAGCAGCGCCCGCGCGTCCCGCTCTACCCGATCCGTCAGCGCTTCCACATACCAGCTGCCACCAGCCGGATCGACCGTTTCGGGAACACCGGTCTCGTGCGCCAGAATTTGCTGCGTCCGGAGCGCCAGCGTGGCGCTCTGTTCCGTCGGCAACGCCAGGGCTTCGTCGTACGCATTGGTGTGCAGCGACTGCGTCCCCCCGAGCACGGCCGCGAGCGCCTGGATCGCCACCCGTACCACGTTGTTCTTGGGCTGCTGCGCCGTCAGCGTCGAGCCCCCGGTCTGGGTGTGGAACCGCAGCCGACATGCGGAGTCGTTCGCGTGAAAATTCTGCTTCATGAGACGCGCCCATAGCCGCCGCGCCGCGCGGAATTTGGCGATCTCTTCGAACAAATCGGTGAACGCCGCGAAGAAAAACGACAGCCGCGGTGCGAACTGATCGACGTCCAGCCCCGCCGCCACCGCCCGCCGCACGTACTCGAGGCCGTTCGCGAACGTGAACGCCAGCTCCTGCGCCGCCGTCGCCCCCGCCTCCCGCATGTGATAGCCCGACACCGAAATCGGATTGAAGCTCATCCCCTCGATCGTCACGAAGCGGCACACGTCGGTGGCGAGCCGGAGCGACGGCTCGATCGGATAGATGTACGTGCCGCGCGCGATGAACTCCTTCAGGATGTCGTTCTGGACAGTGCCCTGGAGCTTGCTGCGCCCCACACCGTGCTCCTCCCCCACCACCACGTACATCGCGAGCAGCACGGCCGCGGTCGCGTTGATGGTCATGGATGTGGACACGCGGTCGAGGGGAATCCCGTCGAACAGGCGCGCCAGATCGTCCACGGTGTCGATCGCTACGCCCGCGCGGCCCACCTCTCCCTCGGCCATGGGATGGTCCGAGTCGTACCCCATCTGGGTCGGCAGGTCGAACGCGACGGACAACCCCGTCTGACCCGCGGCGAGGAGATGTCGGAACCGCGCGTTCGTCTCCTCCGCCGTCCCGAACCCGGCGTACTGCCGCATCGTCCACAGCTTGCCGCGATACATCGTCGGATGGACGCCGCGCGTGTAGGGAAAGACACCCGGAGCGCCGAGCTCGCGCGCCAGGTCCGCGTGCCAGTCGTCGGGGCCGTAGACGGGCTTGCGGTCGCTCACTTGGCCCCCACGACGGCCTCGGTCGAGAGAATCCGCGCGGCGAACGCGACGTCGTCCTTGCTGCCGATCACGAGCGGCGTCTTCTGATGCAGGCTGGCCGGCACGATGTCGAGAATGGGCCGGCAGCCGTCGGTCGCGCGGCCGCCCGCCTGCGCCACCACGAACGCGAGCGGCGCCGCTTCGTACAGCAACCGCAGCTTGCCCTGCGGGTAGTTCGTGGCGGCCGGATAGAGGAAGATGCCGCCGGAGATGAGATTGCGATGGAAGTCCGCCACGAGTGAGCCGATGTAGCGCGCGTTTTTCGGTTGGACCGTTCCCTCGCCGTTCTTGAACGCCGCGACCACGCGTTGCACGGGCGGGGTCCAGCGGTTCCAGTTGCTCTCGTTCACACTGTAGTACCGGCCCACCGGCGGCGTCCGGATGTCCGGGTGCGACAGCAGAAACTCGCCGATCGTCGGGTCGAGCGTGAAGCCGTGCACCCCCTGCCCCGTCGTATAGACGAGCATCGTGCTCGAGCCGTACAGGATGTAGCCCGCGGCGATCTGCTTCTTTCCCACCTGGAGGCAGTCCGCCAGCCCCGCCGTGCCGTTCTTTTTGGTGACCCGCTTATGAATGGAGAAAATGGTGCCGATCGAGACGTTGACGTCGATGTTCATGGAGCCGTCGAGCGGGTCGTACAGCACCACGTACTTGCCGGCGGCCTTGCCCGGCGGAACGGGCACCGGCTCCGGATCTTCTTCCGATGCGGTCACGCACACGCGCCCCGTGTGCTGCACGCTGTTGCGCACCGTCTCGTTCGCGAACAGGTCGAGCTTTTGCTGCAGGTCACCCGAAACATTGACGGCGCCGGCGGCGCCGAGGATGTCCGAGAGCCCGGCGCGGCGCACGTGCCGCGAGATGATCTTGGCGGCGAGACAGAGATCGTACAGCAGGTTCGACAGCTCCCCAGTCGCCTCCGGGTAGAGCCGCTCCTGCTCCATGATGAACCGCTCAATCGTGATGACTTCGGACCCGTTCACCATGCCCATCCGTGGAGAGGGTGATCGTGCCGCTCCGATCGGTCCGGAGCACCGTGACGCCGTGTCGCGCGAGCCGCTCGAGCACCTCGGGCGCCGGGTGGCCGTAGTGATTGTTCCGGCCCACGCTGATCACCGCTTCGCGCGGCGCCAGCTCGTCGAGCCACGCGTCCGACGTCGCGGTCTTCGAGCCGTGATGGCCCACCTTCAACACCTCCACCCGACCCACGGTCCCCGCCAGCCGGCCCTCGACCGGCAGCCCGGCATCGGCCTGGAACAGCAGCCGCACCGCGCCGTACCGGACCCGCAGCACCACGCCGTGCTCGTTCACCTCGAGCGGCAGCCGAAGCCAGAGCGAGTCTGGGCTCAGCACCTCGAGCACGACGCCGTCCACCTCGATCCGGTCCCCTGCGCGCGCCGCGTGCCACCGCGCGCCCGATGCCTCGACGCCCGCGAGAAACTCCAGATACAGCGGTCGGCCCAGCGGCTCCCCCGGCTCGAGCACCAGCTCCGGGTCGAATGCCTCCACAACGGCCGGGAGCCCACCCAGATGATCGGCATCGCCGTGGGTCGCCACGACCACGGCGACCCGCCCCACGCCTTGGCCCCGCAAGAAGGGGACCACCACCCGCCGCCCCGCGTCGCGCTCCGGGGTCCGGGGGCCGCCGTCGATCACGATCCAGCGGCCGTTGGGGGTCCGTAACGCCGCCGCATCCCCCTGCCCTACGTCAAGAAAATGTACCGTTAAACAGCGACAAGCGTCGAGGGAGACGACGTCACGGAACGTCGTCGCGATGAAAACCGTGGTCACGAAGGCGACACGGGCCGCGATCAGCCACCGACGGCGCGGCGCGTTCCACAGCCACCAGGCGGCAGCCGCGACCGCGGCCCACATCAGCGCCGCCTGCCACCCCGCGACCATGACCACGTGGCCGCCCGGCACGCCGGCGGCGCCCCGCGCGACGAGGTCGAGCAGCGCCAGGCCCAGGCCCGCGCCGGCGGCGATCAGGTGCGCGGGCCCCGAAGCCAACCACGACAGCATGAGTGCGATGACAAGTCCCGGCACGGCGACCCCGGCGAGCGGGATCGCGATGAGGTTCGCGAGCACACCGATCGGCGCCACGGTCCCGAACGCGAACGCGCTGATCGGCGCCGTGACGAGCGTGGCGGCAAGCGCGGGCGCGGCGAGCCGCACGCCGCGCGGGGCCTGCGCGACCGCGCGGCCCGCCCAGACCACCGCGCCCACACCCGCCACCGACAGCCACGCGCCCACCGAGTGCAGCGCCCAGGCGTCCTGTATCAGCACGCCGAGCGCAGCGATCGACACCACGCCGCGCGGCGCGACCACACGCTCGCGCAGGCGCGCGACGTCCGCCAGCATCAGCATCGCTCCCGCCCGGACCGCGGGCGCCGGGAAGCCGAGGAGCCAGAGATAGCCAAGCAGGAGGACGGCCGTCGCACCGAACCGGGCGCGTGCCGCGAGGTGCAGCTTACCGAGGAGGAGCGCGAGCCAGGCGGCGATGAACCCGACGTGCAGCCCGGAGATCGACAGGAGGTGCGCGAGGCCGGAGCGCACATAGCGCTCCCGGATGTCCGAATCGAGCCTCACGTTAGGAGCGAATACGAGGGCGTTCACGATCGGCGCACGGGCGCCGAAGAGCTCGGTGCTTTTCGCGGCGAGCGCATCGCGCAGCGCCCCCCGCCCGCGGGGCACCGGATCGAGCACGCGCACCCGCCGTACTACCAGCACGCCCCCGCCCCCGCCCCCGGCCGCCCCCTCGCCGACACCGCTCCACCTCCCCGCCACCACCCACGTCGTCCCGCCTCTGACGGCGCTACCCTCCGGCCAGCGCAGGCGCAGCGAGCCGCCGCATGTCCCGGGGCGCACGTCCGCGTCCACGATCCCGCCACTCGCCGGCACCGGGTCCTCGAGCCGAACGATGGCGGCCTTGCTGCTCCCTGCTCCCCGCTCCCTGCTCCAGCTTCCAGCACACGTCGCTTCCCGCTCGCGCCCCGCCGCCATACCCCACACGAGGCCCGCGACGCCCATCACCCCGAGTGCGGCACCAAGGGGCGCTCGTCGCGCGAGCAGGAGGGCGGTCCCCAAGACGGGGACGACCACGTACCACGCACCACGCACCGCAAACAAGTCGAGGCCGGCATACAACCCGGCCCCGAAAGCGATCGTGAGAAAGAGAATCGGCGGCCGCATCTCGGGCCGCCTAAGGGATCACATCAGCTGCACCGGCCTCGCCCCGCAGCGCGGCGCGAGCCCTACCTTGCGGAACCCCTCGAGCAGCGCCACGTCCAGCTTGGCTTTCTCCTGGTCGCTGTCGAGCCGCAGCTCGACGAGCACTTCGCCCTGAGGGGTGGACACGTAATTCGGCGCGAGGCGATTGAGCGCGAACACGAGCACGTCGCCGCGGCAGGTTTCGCAGCCGCAGAACCGGGGCAGCTGGGGGCGCAGCTTCGCGTACTCCCGCTGCACCACCTCGAAGCTCACGTTGGTCACCCCACGACGGCGAGCTCCCCCCCCAGCACGTGCCCGAGTGGCACGGCCGTGAACGTCGAGCCCGTGGTGCCGGTGAAACGCACGTCGCGATAACCGCCGATCCAGGCGTCGGGGCCCGCCAGGAGCGCCACCTTGTTGGTGCGGGTGCGGCCCTGCAGCAGCTCCCCTCGCTTGGCCCGCCCCTCGACCAGTACTTCGTGCGTGCTGCCGACCAGGGCGACGTTCCTGCGGCGTGCGATGCCCCGCACGGCGGCGACCAGGCGCTCGAGGCGCTCCCCAGCCACGGCGTCGGGCACGGGATCTTTGAGCCGGGTCGCGGGCGTCGCTTCGCGGCGCGAGTACTTGAAGGTGTACGCGTCGTCGAACCCCACCACCTCGACGAGCGAGAGGGTCTCCTGGAAGTCGTGTTCGGTCTCCCCCGGGAACCCGACGATGATGTCGGTCGTGAGGGCAATGCCGGGGACGGCACGGCGCAGGGCGGCGACCACGTCGAGATAGCGCTCCCGATCGTAGCGCCGCAGCATGCGCTTGAGGACGCGCGACGAGCCGCTCTGCACGGGGAGGTGCACGTGCTCGCACAGCGCGGGCGTCTCCGCCATGGCCGCCACGGCACGCTCGGTGAAATCCGTGGGGTAGGGCGACGTGAACCGGAGCCGCCGGACGCCCGGGATTCCCCCCACCGCGCGCAACAGGTCGGCGAAGTCGTGCGTGCCGTCGTCATAGCTGTTGACCGTCTGGCCTAGGAGCGTCACCTCGGTCGTGCCGCCGCGGGCGAGGTCCGTGACCTCGCGTACCACGTCCGCCAACTTGCGGCTCCGCTCCGCTCCCCGCGTCATCGGAACGATGCAGAACGTGCACCGATAATCGCAGCCACGCTGCACGGTCACAAACGCCGACACGGCATCCCCCCGCACCGGCGGGACGTCCTCGTAGTGCTCCCAGTGCTTGAACATGACGTCGGCCGTCCGCTCTCCGGCACGCGCCCGCGCGATCAGCTCGGGCAGCCCGCGGTAGCCATCGGGGCCGACCACGAGGTCGATTTGCGGCACGCGCTCGAGCAACCGGGGCCCGAGCCGCTGCGCCATGCAGCCCGCGACTCCCAGCACCCCCCCCGGTCGCTTAAGGCGCTTCAGCTCGCCCACCCGCGACAGCACCTTTTGCTCCGCATGGTCCCGTACCGCGCACGTGTTCACCAGCACGACGTCGGCCTGGGCGGGATCGTCGGTGCGCACGTAGCCCTCGCGCCTCAGCACGCCGAGCATCAGCTCGGAGTCCGAGACGTTCATCTGGCAGCCGTAGGTCTCGATGTAGATGCGCGGCATGGTCAGCGAACCGTCACCTCGAAGCGGGGGCGACCGTTCCACTCATGGGTGGGAAGATAGACCGAAAGGTAGTCCTCCGTCAGCACCTCGACTCTCCCCGTCCCCCGGCCGCACACCACGCCGTCGGCGCGCTGCCCGTGCCGGCGCGCGCGGTGGCTGCGAGCCTTCGCCTCCCCGCACTCGCGCAGCTCGCGGGCGCGGTCGCGGATCGCCCCCGGGGGCAGCCGCTCGCCCAATTGCCCCGCCGCGGCGCCGGGACGCTCGCTGTAGGGAAACACGTGCAGGTACGTGAATGGCAGCGCATCCACCAGCGCGACGGTCTGGCGGTGGTCGTCCTCGGTCTCGCCGGGGAACCCCGCGATGATGTCCGCGCCGAGCCCGAACACCGGCAGTCGCTCCGCGAGCCACTCCAGCCGGGCGCGGTACGACTCGGCGGTGTACCAATGGCGGCCCATCCGCTTGAGGACGCGATTCGACCCGGACTGGAGGGGCGCGTGGAGATGGGCCGCGAGGTGGGCGGGCGCCTCGATCAGCAGCCGGGCGATTGTGTCGTCCACCTCGGTGGCTTCGATGGACGAGAGACGAAAGCGCACCTGGGGAACCGCAGAGATCAGCGCCTCGAGGAGGGCTCCTAGGGTTGACTGACCCCGGGCGCGAGCCCGGGGAACACGTGAGCGGGACAGGTCAGGTTCTTCCCCGGGCTTTCGCCCGGGGTCAGTTGACCGGTCCTGCCCGTACGTCCCGATGTGGATACCCGTCAGCACTATCTCGGCATGGCACTGGGCAAGCCCCCGTGCTTCCTCCACCAGCTCCGCGATCGTTCGCGACCGGTTCGCTCCACGCGCGAGCGTCGTCGCGCAGAACGTGCAATGCTCGTCGCACCCGTCCTGGATTTTGAGGAGGCCCCTGTTCCTCAACCCCTGGCTGTGTAGCGGCGCAGCATGCTGCGCGCCTACTTTGCCGGCAGGTGAGGCCAACCCGGCTGCCCGGAGCACGCGCGCCGGCTCCGCCCCGCCCACCACGGCGCGCACGCCCGGCAGCGCCGCGATCGCGCCATCATCGCGCGCCGCGGCACAGCCCATCACGACGGTCTCGAGGCGCTTGCCCTGGCGCGCCAGACGACGCACGAAGCGCCGCAGCTTCGCCTCGCTCTCGTGAGTGACGGTGCACGAGTTCACGACCGCGACGTCCGCGGCGGCCGGGTCGTCCACGACGACGGCACCCTGGTCGGCGAACGCCTGGCGCACCAGCGCCGTGTCGTACTGATTGGCCTTGCAGCCAAAGGTGTGGAAATAGACGTTCACGGCCGCACGGTGAGCCCCACGAGCACAGTCCAGACGCGCTCGGTGAGCCCGCCTCCCCGACGCTCCAGCCGCTCGAGCCCCAGGTCGACGAACGCACGGCCCTGTGCGAACGCGCGGCCCGTCCCCAGCGACCCCGCGACCTCGGTCGGCGCCTTGGGGCCCGGCCCGAACGGCACCTGCCCGCCGCGCGCGCCCAGGCGAATCGGCATCCGGCGCGAGCCGAACTCCGCCCCTGCGGACCACGTCCACGTGTCGAACGCGCCCGCACCGGCCTTCGACCAGGAGCGCCATGCCGCCGCCGCCGCGAACCGGGCGCTCGGGCTGGGCACGATGAGCAGGCCACCACCCGCCATGAGCGGCAGGTCGGTCACCGCACTCGTCGTGTCGGCGACCTTGGCGCGCAGCCGGTTGTCGCTCCGCGCCCAGCCCGCGATGCTGAGGCCGGGAGCGAGGCCGATGAGCACGCTCCCCGACACGCCGAACCCGTCGTAGCGCACGTCGGCGGACTGCTGCACCGGGTGGAAGGTGGAATCGTCGAACCGCCGCTCGGCGGTCATCCGGGTGGAGCCCGCGAGCACATGCACCGCGGCGCCGATCGCGATGCGGCGCGACAGTCGGCTCGCCGCCGCGAGTCGCACGTCCGCCACGCTTCCGTCACTCGTGATTTCGTCGGTGTAGCGCTGCAGCACGCCCCGCAGCAGGAACGAATCGCGCAACGTCACGTCCCACGACTTGTCGAGGTAGGTCGTGAACCCGGCCGCGACCGCGAGCCGCGGCGCCACCGGGCCCGCGACGCCCATCAACGGGAAACGGGTGGTGCGGAGCGCCATGGTCGTGCCGCCCACTAGGACGTCGCGATGGGACGTGCCTCCCGCCGCCGTCGCCGTGAGCTGGCCGATGTCGGCGAGCGGCGCTTCCATGAGTGGCGACAACGGGTCGAAGGGACCAAACGCGCCGCCGGTGGAGCGCGACCGCACGGACTCCCACCGTCCCGGCGTGCCGAGGCCGCGGATGCCGAACTGGGAGTCTTGGGCCGTCAGGCGGTCCGGCGGCATGGCGATCAGGAGCATCGCCGCGAGGACCGCCGTCCCGGCCGCCCGTCCGCCCGTCCTCCTGTCCGCCTGTGTCATGGCACGCCGAACGGGAATGGTCGCACGAACGTCACCTGCAACGTCGGGCGGAACGCCGCGGCGACGGACGGATAGAAGCGGATTTCGCCGAGGAACTGGGCTTCCGCCTGGGCGCGCAACACGAGCACGGTCGGGTGGGTCGAGTCCGCAGCCCAGAGCTGCAGCAGGTTCGTCACCTCGATCTTCACCGTGCCAGTCGAGTCCGGATGGATGACGGTCGTGTCGCCGAGTCGCGGGTCGATCGGGGACTTACCGCCGAAGTCGGCGAACACCGTGCGCGCCTCGATCACGAACGAGTCGGCGGGCGCCCCGCGGGCCGGGACGGCGGGCACGAGGATCAAGGTGCCGCGGATCACCTGCGACGAATCGCGGATGAACTTGGGGAACGCGACCCGCAGCAGGCTCCGCGCCGACGGCACGCCGCCCACCGCCAGGGTGGAGTAGGGGAACGTGCCACCCGTCACGGGGTTCGAGTCGAGCGGCGCGGGTGGGGGATTGAACACGAAGCTCGCGAATCTCGCTCCCAAGGCGCCTGGCGTGCGTGCCACGGTCATCGTCAGCGAGTCGACCAGGAGGTACCACTGCAGCACCGGCCCGAAGGTGCCCTTGCCCAGCGCGATGCTCGCGTGCGAGTCGGCGGCGATCCGAATGCCGTATGCCACCGCGCCGGAATCCGACGTCCCGTCGTAGCGCGCCGCCGCCGCATCGAACTTGAGCGACAGCAGCCAGCGGTGGTTGACCGTGTCCACCACGACGCTATCGCCTGTGACC